>OCTA010000918.1_pt1 | contig 27510 bp, 23 predicted proteins | sample 1538991 | NCBI WGS metagenome assembly OCTA01 (sample SAMEA3539302, study PRJEB22396) | soil metagenome | biome: tundra; feature: field; material: soil | place: USA | collected 2010-05 | depth 0.15 m | reverse complement strand
AGGCTGGCGGCGGGCCGGCTGCGCGCCGGGCTTGCGGCCGAGCAGGAATCCTGACCCGCAGTACCTGCTGGCCAGGGCTGCTCACGCAGCTCTCCCGGGCCCGGGAGAATAGGTTCTCCCGGGCCCGGGTGCCGTGGCCATGCAGACCCGGACGGAGTGCTCTAGGAGCCGGCTGTATCGGAAGTGACCCGGCCGTCCTCGTCGTGGCCTTCGTCCAGGTTCACCTCCAGCGCGTCGTCCAGGTTCACGTCCAGCGCGTCGTCCAGCTCGTGGCCCGGCCCGGCGTCCAGCTCCTCGTCTAGGCCATCGCGGGAGTCCGCTACGGATCCGGTGGGGTCGCGGTACCCGGGCATCCACTGAATCACCTCAGCCCGGAACGGCCCCTCGCACTCCAGCTGGCAGAGCACCCCGATCCCGGCAGTAGACACGCGGTGGATCAGCACATAGGAAGGCGGCAGGTTGAGCCGCCTGCCGACAGCGGCCGGGCGCATGTCGGTGACCCTGGCTGCTTCGCTGCGCATCCAGCCCCTGCTGAACTTGAATGACTCCACCTTGGACGGCTCGGCGAGCGGCGCCAGGTAGGCGCGGAGCGCGCTGAGGTCCACGTTGACGCCTGGCTTGAGGAAGCCGTTATCTCTCAGCAGCAGATCCACCGTCTCGATGCCGCGGTCCTCGTGAGTCAGCCGCAGCAGCATGCCGAAGAATCTGGGGAACCCGTCGGGCAGCCGGTCCACCGCTCCGAAGTCGAGCACGCCGAGCCTGCCGTCAGCCAGCATCCTGAAGTTGCCCGGATGCGGGTCCGCATGCAACAGGCCCACCCGTGCAGGCCCGGAGAACAGGAAACGGACGATCATGATGCCGGCCCGGTTCCGCTGTTCCTGAGACCCCTCCGCGATGACCTTCGAGAGCGGCGTGCCGTCCATCCATTCGCTGACGAGGACGTGATCGGTGGCCGCGACGACGTCGGGGACGAAGATGTCCTCGTCGCCCGCGTAGGCCTCGGCGAACGCCTCCTGCGAGGTCGCTTCCAGCTGGTAGTCGAGTTCCTCGACGACTCTCGCGCGAAGCTCATCAAGCAGTGCCCCTACCTCGAGCCCCGGCATGAGCACGCCAAAGAGCCGGCCCACCCGGCTCAGCTGAGTGAAGTCACTGATCAGCGCCTTGCCGGCGCCCGGATACTGAATTTTCACCGCGACCTTGCGGCCGTCTCGCCAGATGGCGCGGTGCACCTGGCCGATCGAGGCGGCGGCTGCCGGGGTGTCATCGAATTCCAGGAAGCAATCCCGCCAGTACTCACCAAGGTCAGCGGCAAGCACCTTGTGGACGCTGGACGCCGGCAACGGCGGAGCGGACTCCTGCAGCCTGGTGAGAGTCGCCCGGTACGGCCCGGCAAGCTCAGGGGGCAGCGCGGCCTCGAAGATGGAAAGCGCCTGGCCCAGCTTCAGCGCGCCGCCCTTCAGCTCACCCAGCACCCTGAAGATCTGCTCCGCCGTGCGCTGCTGAATCTCCTGGGCGACAAGCTCAGCGGGCTTGCCGCCGAGGCGCTTGCCGAACCCCAGCGCGGTTCGTCCGGCCAGCCCGACCGGCAGGGTAGCGAGCTTCGCTGTGCGCGTGACAGCTCGACGGGGCAGGTCATTCATGATCTCATTGTCGGCTACCGCGGCGGGTGGGTGCCACAGGAGCAGGCCCGACGGGGCGGCCTCCTGCGACAGGGCCACTGCCACACAAGGAGAACAAGCCCGGCGTTCCGTTGGTCACAGCAACAGGAACCGGTGCGCCGTCGAAGAATACGAGAGCCAGGAAGGCTGCCTGAGCTGCCACTGCCGTCGCGGCGGCGCCTCACCAGCGAGCGGAACCGGCTCCCGGCCGGCGAGTTGGGCAAGTATGAACGGCCATGCCGGATCACGATCTGCCCGGGCCAGATTGAGGCAGACTGATCCCGGATATGCCCACATCGCTGCGTAGCCGCGGCGTCCCGCCTGCGCAGGGCCAGACTTGCCCGGCTGAATACGAAGCCGCCGCCAAGACCTGCCTTCCCCGAGAGAGCACGGCCTCCCGTGGGCGGCCGCTGAGTCTGGACGCAGTATGACGGCGCGGTAGCTGAGGGCCTGGTCGAGCGGATCGGCGCGGAGATCGACAAGCGGGTCGACGCCAGGCTAGGGCCGCGCGGCGAGCAGGTCACCCAGCGGAGCCCGGACAGCCAGCTGAGCCAGGCGGCTCGTCCTTCGTGGCCGGTGATCGTCCTCGGACTCGGCTCGATGGCGATTGGCGTCGAGGCGACCCACGACGTGCTCAATATCGGCAGGCACTTCGGGCCCTGCCAGTCGAGTACCGCGATCGGCGGAGCGCAGGTCGGGCTTAACCTCGCCTACGCCCGGCGGCGCTGACCTCGCGCGCTCCGCCGTGCAGCGACCGGCGTTGCATGGGTTCTCCAGCAGTGCGGCCTGCCTGGCCGGCCCTACCGCGGCGAGTAACTGTCACAGGAGCAGGCTTGATGGGGCGGCCACGTCCTGCGGCGCCACTGCCACGCGGGGAGAACGAGCTCCAGCGTTCCGTTGGTCACAGCGCCTGGAACCGCCGCCCCGTCGATGAAGGCGAGCGCCTGGAAGGCAGCCTGCGCTGCCACCGATCCCGCGAGCGGCGCGTCACAGGCGAGAGGTACTGGCTCCCGGCCGGAGAGCTGGGCGAGGATGAGCGGCCATGCCGGATCGCGGTCGGTCCGGCTGAGGTCAAGGCAGCGCAGACAGGCAGTGCGCCCAGGCACTACGAGCGGGCCGACGACACCGATCGCCTCGCTGGCTGAAGCAGCCAGATGAGGCGTCTGATTACTCATCAGCATGGCTGACAGCCCGGGATCGGGGTGGCCGACCAGCACGGCGAGATCAGGGAGGGCCTCGACGCCGGCTCGCCGCCTAGCCGGCCGCGAGCCTGACGCGCGTGCTGCCCGGCCAGCGCCGGACGTCCCGCCAGCGCGCGGCGGGGTTACCGGCCGGCGGCCTGACGCACTCCGAGTCCCGCCAGCGCGCGGCCGGGGTGTCGGCTCCTGGCCGGCGGCCGGCCTCGGACCGTCGCCTGGCTGCTCGGCGGCCGGCGTTATTTCTGGCTCCGTACCGCCGCAAACCATTCCGACCCCAGCTGCCGCCAGGATGCTGGCGATCGCGGCGGCGATCCGTCCGGTCCCGCGAATCCGGACGTATGCCGCGCGCCGACGTGCGAGGGCCCGGGCGCCCGCGCCCCCGTCCTGGCGGGCCAGCGAGACAGTTGCCAGCCCCCCGGCGAGCCGGGCCCGGAGCGGCTGCGGGAGGACCCGGAAGGTCCCGGTCGGAAAGTCATCCAGCGCGCCGCCCGCGGCAAGCAGGGTGAGCACCCGGTCCGCCGTCTCCGCCGGTACGCCCTGTTCGGCCGCTGCCTGAAGTAGCTGGGCCCGTTCCCTGCTCCCGTCGAGCAGGCTGATCACGCACGCCAGGCCGGCCATCCCGGTCAGCGCCACCGCCCGACGGGGATCGATCCCGATCTGCAGCGTGTCCCGGTCACGCCATACCGGCAGAAGCCCGGACTTCAGCGCTGGTCTCATGGCCGTCAGCATCTCAGGGCGGGCCGACAGTCTGGCGGGTGCAGGACGCTGGGGCGGCACTCTGGGCCCGGCAGGACTCCGGGGCCGCATTCTGGCAAGGGCAGTCCTGGGTGCCCAGGCCCGGCACGGGAATCTGCCGGAAGCAACGGCGTTCTCTGGGGGCGGCTTGAAGGCCACGGCCTGACAGGAGCCCCCGGGCATGGGAGCCACACTCGGTGAAGTCACTGCCCCCGCCCGGCCGCTCGCCCCCTTCCCCAGAAGCGACGCAAACCTGCCGCCCGGGGACTCCTGTCAGGCGACGCTAGGCCCGCAAGCCGGGCCGGTCAATACCGCCGTGTGGACGGTGCTGTGCACAACGTGGGGAGATCGCGGAGTGTCCCTGTGGAGGACGGGTGCGGACACCTGTGAATTCCCGGCGGCCCAGGAGCGCCTGGCCGCCGTCGACCTGGCCTGATCTTATCCACGTGCTGTGGACGGGAGATTGCCGGCGCAGTTGCGACGAATGCGGCTGCCGTCACACGCCGGGCCACTCGCCGCGCTGGCCACGGCAGCGCTGTCGCTATCGCCGCCTGAGCGGCGGGCGGCGGAGCCCGCGCATAGCAGGTCCGAATGGTTCCCGGCAACCTGCGATCTCGGACAACGAGTCGGCTTCCTGCCCAGCATGCCAGCTCGGTACGCAGCCAAACGGGCCTTATGCGGGAAGGGCCTGCGATGGTAGTGTGCATAATGGTCGTCCTGAATAATAAGGGACATTAGAGGAAAGGCAGTGACAAATGAAAGGACATTTGCGCATGCTGTCATGCTTCCTCGGCTCTAGTGGGCTGCTGCTTGGCATCCTTACCTTAAGCCCGCAGTATGCCGCCGCAGCACAGGCGCGGACCGGTACCTGGGGGGGCACTTATACCTGCACGGGCACCCTTGCCGCACCTGGCACATTGGCCGGCTCCTACGCCGACGTGGTGGTCAATGGGGCGTGCGTCGTGAACGCCGGATCCGTCGACATTCATGGCAACCTCATCATTGCCCCTGGCGCGTCGCTGGCCGCGATCTTCGGGCAGAATGACCAGACCAAGACCGGCAATTCCGACATAACGGTGCACGGAAATATCGTCGTGCAGCAAGGCGCCAGCCTGATGCTGGGCTGTTACTCCCTAGTCGTTTCTCTCTGGGGCGCTACCCAGCTGCTTGACCTGCCTGACTTCCCCTGCGTCGACGATCCGAACCAGAATGCACCGACGCTGAACACCCACGATGTCGTGGATGGCAATGTGATCGCTCACGATCCGCTGGGCGTCATCCTGCACAACAGCCTAGTGCGCGGGAACGTAGTCGAAAGAGGCGGCGGCGCTGGCCTTGGCTGCGTACCGACGGGAATCTTCAATCAGTATTTCGGCCTCCCCGAGTACAGCGACTACGCGAGCAACAAGATCGGCGGCAACCTAGTGGTCTCCGGACTCAACACGTGCTGGTTCGGGGTCTTCCGCGAAAGCGTGCGAGGCAACATGGCCGTTAGCAACAACGTGGCAGGCCCCGACGCAACGGAGATTGCCACCAACACGGTTCATGGCAATCTCTCCTGCCGGGACAATTCCCCGGCCGTCGAGCTTGGCGACAGCGACGGTCAGCCAAACAAGGTCGGCGGGGATGCGACCGGCGAGTGCGGATTCAACGTTACCCTGCTCAATCCGCCGCCATCTGCGGGCGTAACGGGCGTGACGCCGACACCGCAGCCGGCCTCGGTGCCGCTACATCACCATCACTAGCGTGCCGGCCATCTTGGCCGCCAGCGCGAATTGATCTGCGGGCCCGCCGCCGCCATCTGGAGGCGGGCCCGTGGGTAACCGGACGGTCCGCCGCCGGTGACTGGTCGCGGGTACCCCTAGCAGGAGAAGGGCAGCGTGCTCGTGCGAGTGTGCGTGGTGGGCGGGGGGCTGGCAGGCTCGCTGCTGGCCTGGCGGCTGGCCCGGCTACCGGACGTGGGCGTAGACGTCGTACTCGGGCAGCATCGCAGCAGGGACGCGACCGACGCCTCGGGCGGCGCGGTTCGGGCCTACGAGCCGCTGGCGGCCCAGCGCGAACTGGCCATCGCCAGCACGACCGAGTTGCTGGGAAGCCCGGTGCTGCGGCAGTGGGCAGGCTACCGGCAGGCCGGTTTCGTGTATCTGCGCGAGAGCGACGAAAATCTGGCGGCCGAGGTCGCCGAGATCGAGCGGGAGCTGCCCGGCTCGGCGAAGCTGGTGCCGGCCGCCGCGGCTTTCGGCGGCACGCAGCGAAGTCGTGGCTACCGCGGGCCCGCCGGCACCGCGGTGGTGGAAGAACGGGCCGGATACATCTCGCCGAACCGGCTGCGGGACGCGATCCTGACCGACTTGGCCGGGCGGCCGCGTGTCTCGCTGCATGATGCGGCGCTGGAGGCGGCGGAGGCTAGCTCCGCCGGCGCGGTACAGACTGTGGTGGACGGCTCGGTGCGCGACTACGACGTGGTGGTGCTGGCGGTCGGGGCGTGGACGCCGGGCTTCCTGCGCGGCTGCGGATTGCCGGCCGGACCGTACCGGACCAAGTCCATCCAGTACACCGTCTATGCCACCGGAGAATGGTGCCCGCCGCCCTTTGCGGAGGAGGCGAGCGGGCTGTTCGGCAAGCCGACGGCCGACGGCGACCTGTTGCTCGGCGTGCCCACCACCGAGTGGGATGTGCCGCCTGGGCGCTCATCACAGACTCCGGCCTGGCGCGAGCGGGGGATCCAGCTCGCTGCCGACCGCTTCCCCATGCTGCGGCTGGGGGCGGTCCGCAGCTGGATGAGCGCCGCCGACTGTTACTGCGATCCGCCCATCCTGGCTCTGCGCGAAGTGGCCGATTCGACCCCTCAGCTGCTCACCTTCACTGGCGGCTCAGGCGGGTCGGTCAAGACCGTGCTGGCGGCCAGCGAGCGCGCCGCCAATCAGCTCGCGCATTCCTGACCCAGTGCCACCCGGCGTAAGTTGATCATGCCGCTGCCGTGACCAGGATGCGGTTCGCCCGGACAGCCTCGGCAGCGGGGCGGGGCGGCGGGGCGGCGTCATCCGCGCGCAGCCTCGCCGCATAGTGCCGGACGGGGTATGGCGCTATACAATGGTTCTTGACACAATGGTTTTTGACCGCCTGTGTGCCGAAGCACTCGGAAGGGCCAATTACTATGCTCACTCCTAATGCGCTCACCGCTGAATACCTTGCCGAAATTAGCAGGCGCGGTATGGCTGCTAACGAGCTGGCTAGCGTTGCTCATCGCTGCTTCGATCTGTCGAAGACCACCTATGCTGGCCGGTGCCTAACCAGGCCGGTCTTCCTCGACTATGCCCAGTTCTCCGGGCTGAGCCGGGATCTGGACAACCTGGACACGGCCCTGTCCAGCCTGCCTGGCCGGCTGTTCGACGGGGACGTGGGCACGTTCGCCCGCGCGGTAGGAATGACTGAAGTCCAGGTCACTGCCATCCTGCGGGACAGTCATACGGCACCCACCCGGCTGGCTCGCGCTGATTTCTATCCCGACGTCACCGGCTTCCGGCTCATAGAGATCAACAAGGGCAGCGCGATAGCGGGACTGGACACCGCGCTGCTGAACCGCGCATTTCTTACCGAGCCAGTGGTCGCCGATTTCGTCGCGGCCCGCAAGCTGTCGTATGTGGACACGATGGCGGCCCTGGTCGACACCCTGCGCGCGGAGTGCGATCTTCCCGGCGAGGATCGGCTGCTGGTCGCGGCAACCGACTGGCCAGGGTCATTCGCCAACCTGGAGCCGCGGCTGCGCTACAGCGCGCAGCTGCTGGCCGGCTATGGCCTGGATGTGGTTCCCTGCCACCTGGGCCAGGTGTCGGTGCGCGATGGCCGGGTCTGGCTGGAGGGTCAGAACCGGCCCGTGGATGTCGTCTACCGACTCTTCCTGATCGAGGATCTGCTCCAGCCAGAGGGCCCTGCCCTGGTCGACCCGCTGCTGCGGGTCGCCGAACGCGGCGGAGTGAAGATCTTTGCGCCGCTGGACTCCGAGCTCTACGGCAGCAAGGGCGCCCTGGCGCTGCTGTCCGATGAGGCCAACCGCGACGTGTTCACCGCTGATGAACTGGCGAGCCTGGACGCGATCCTGCCGTGGACCCGGATGGTCCGCCCAGGCCCCGTCACGGTCGACGGGCACCAGGCCGACCTGCGCGACTACGCACTAGCCCGTCGCGAGGACCTCATCCTCAAGCCCACGCTCCTGCACGGCGGCATCGGAGTCGTGCCGGGCTGGCTGGCCTCGCCGGAGGAATGGGCCGCGCAGGTCGACGCGGCTATGCACGGGCCATTCGTCCTGCAGCGGCGAATCCGGCCGGTACCGGAGCCGTTCCCGGCTGTCGGCGGGATAGAGGAATGGGTGCTGCAATGGGGCATCATCATGGGCACGAACGGTTATAGCGGAGTCATCGCCCGGGGCAGCACGGATCCCAATATCGGGCTGGTGAACATGCCGGCAGGCGCCACCGGCACCTGCTGCTTCTACGAGACAGAGCCGTCTGCCCCATCCTGACCTGTGCGGCTGCCCGCGAGCAGCCGAGGGAGCCGGCCCGCAGAGCACCTGCTACTACGAGGACAGCCCGATCAAGGCACACTTTATGCCCGGGGTTGCTAGCCAATTGGCCCTGCAGGCAACCAATGGCCCGGCAGTAAACTGCGGGAAGCTTCACCCGCTTTGCCTGGCCCGCATGAAGGTTGGCTACCTACCGGACTTCGAGGAGATTGGCCGCTACGTGGACGCCGCAAGCCAGCTGCTGGCCGACCAAGCCATCCGGCGGTCCTTGCCGGCTGACCTGGTCAGGCAAGAGGAACCCGATGCTGTGGCCGGCGGTGCGTTCGGGTTAGGCGGGATCAGGCCGGGCAGGGCCGCATGACGGCCCAGCCTGCCGGCGGAGACGCGCCGGCCAAGGCAGGCGACGACGCTGGCATCTGGATCACCCTGCGCGAGTCGCCTCCTGCGGTGAAGGCACTGCTGGCTGGCGTCTTCGTGAACAGGCTGGGCGCATTCTTGCAGATCTTCCTCGTATTGTTCCTGACCAAACGGGGCTTCAGCGAGGTGGAGGCCGGGACCGCGCTGAGCGTTTACGGAGCCGGGGCGGTCCTCGGGCTGCTGGTAGGCGGTGCGCTTAGCGACTGGCTCGGGCCGCGCCGGGCGACCCTGCTGAGCATGATCGGTACCGCCGTCCTGATACTTGGCGTTCTTTACGTGCATGACTACCTGGCCCTGCTCGTCGTCGTCGCACTGGTGGGCGCGGTTGGCCGGGTGTACCGGCCGGCCTCGGCGACTCTGCTCTCGCGGCTGACCCCCAAGCACCGGCAGGTAATGATCTTCGCGATGTACCGGCTGGCCCTGAACCTGGGAACTACCGCAGCGCCGCTGATCGGGATAGCGCTCATCTCGGTCTCCTACAACCTGCTGTTCTGGGGCGAGGCAGCGGCGGCGCTCGGGTACGCGGTCATCGCCGCGATCGCGTTGCCGCGGCACGGCGTCCAGGCCGAGCCGGGCGAAGTGAGCGCGAAGCCGGCCGGGAAGAAACGGGCCGCGGGCGGATTCCTCGCGATGATGGCAGACGGCCGGTATGTGCTGTTCCTGGTGGCCATGCTGGTGAACTCCGTTGTCTACATCCAGTACGTGACTATCCTGCCGCTAGCGATGCGGGCAGCGGGACTGGCCACCGTCTGGTACGGGGCGGTGGTGGCGCTCAACGGCGTGATCGTCATCACCTGCGAGCTGCTGATGACCAAGCTGACCCAGCGCCGGGCGCCCAGGATCGTGGCCGCGGTGGGGTTTACCCTGCTCGGAGGCGGCATGGCCAGCTACGTCCTGCCGTGGGGCGCGGCCATATTCGTGATTGGCACGCTGGTGTGGTCGCTGGCCGAGATCGTGGCGGGGCCGACCATGTTCGCCTACCCCGCGATGGCCGGGCCGACCCGGCTCCGCGGCCGGTACATTGGCGCGGCGCAGGCGATGTTCGGCCTGGGTACCGCGATCGGGCCGGTCGTCGGCGTGACGGTCTGGGACGCGATCGGCCGCCCGGTCTGGCTGTGGTGCGGCGCGGCCTGCGTGGTGGGCCTGGCGGCGGCGTGGTGGGGCATCCGGCGCCCGGCCAGCGAGCCCGCACCGGAAACGGTGCAGGAAGCGGTTGCAGACGAAGCGGGCGCCCCGGCTGCCGAGACGACGGGCGCAGCGGCCACCGGGAATCCGGCGCCCAGCCAGGCGCCCGATGCCGGCCCGGTGGCGGCGGCGGATGGCACGTAGCCGGCCTCGCTCAGCACCCGGGCCGTCCCCAGCCGGTCATTCCTCCTGATGGAAGCAGCAAGTGGCGGTGGCTCCGGTGGCCATGTTCACTACGCCGCCGCCCGGATCGGCGCTGCCCCGGACGTACGCCCCGATGTAGCCCGGTGAGCCAAGGAAGGCGCCCCAGGTCAGCACCCAGGGCTCCGGGCCGCCGTCGGCGGGGAAGAGCTCCGGTACCGGCCGGATCCGGCGCTGCAGCACATACGGGCCGTCCATGGCAGCCTTGAGCTGATGGCCCCACTCGTCCGGTCCGGCCAGCCACCCGGGCACCACCCCGGTGCCTCCGTGCAGCAGAGTCGGCTTCAGGATGAGCTCCTCGCGCCGGGCAATCGCGTACTCGCTCAGGTCAACCTGTTCGCCGTCCGCCGTGACCGCCCCGGGGCGCACCATCCGAGTCCACGGCAGTATCCGGTCCAAGCTGGCCAGCTCGTCGGCGCTGTAGAGATCGCGGCTGGACTCGTCCGAGAGCAGCGCGAGAGCCCCTTTACTCCCGTAGAGCTCAGCATCCATCGGCGCGAAGATCGTCACTTCGCCCCGTTCGGCCGCACGTAGCACCGGGTCGATGAGGGCTGGACCGTCGGGATCGAGAAGATCCTCGATCATGAAAATGCGGTAGATCACGTCGACCGGGCGGCCATCCAGCCAGACCCGCCCGTCCCGGACCACGAGCTGCCCGACGTGGCAGGGAATCACGTCGAGCCCGTAGGAGGCGAGCTGCACGGCGCTGTAGCGCAGCCGTGGCTCCAGGGTGGTAAAGGAGGCGGGCCAGTCCGCCGCGGCTATCAGCGGCTTTGCTCCGGCACCGATCCCGCACTCAGTCCGCAGCGTATCGACCAGACCGCCCATCGTGTCCGCATGCGATAGCCGGTGCGCAGCGACGAAGTCAGCGACAAAGGGCTCGGCCAGCCAGGCCCGGTTCAGCAGTGCGTTGTCCAGCCCTCCGATAGCGGTGCCCGTGTTGACCTCCATCGCGCGGAAGCCGGTACCGTCGGAGTAGAGGTCAGTGCGGCACAGCCTCGTCGGCGCGTCGCTGCTGCCGCGCAGAATAGCGGTGACCTGAGTCTCGGTCATACCCACGGCGCGGGCGAACGCGGCCAGGTCGCCGCCGAATAGCCGGCGCGGAAGGTCGGTCAAGGCAGCCTGGAGCTGGCTGACATCGTCGGTCAGCTCGGTGAACTCGCTGTGATCAAGGAATACCGGCCGGGTCAGGCAGTGGCCGCCATAGCTGGTAATGGCGAGGTCGAAGCTGCGATGCGCCAGCTCCACTAGCTCGGTCCCGGATCCGCCGCGCTGCACGACTTCTTCGAGATACCTCGTGGTGATCGCGTTAGGAGTCAAAGCGTCTTGGCCCTTCGGGCGAGCGCGCGGCGACGCGGCATGGTAGGGGTCGATATGCAGAAGGGCACTCGTAAACTTTCCTTCCTGAGGGCCGTAATGGCGGTATTACCATCGGCACAGTCCCGGGGACTCCCGGCCCCCGTATGCTGGCCGGCTAGCCGACCGGGAGATCTGTGACAGCCAATTCGCCAGCCAGGCTGCCTCGCCCACCGGACCGTGACGCGGCGAGCATCGCGGCGACACACCGCTGGGCGTCGGACACCGGCCGCGAATACACATTGGGCGACGGGACCAGGTTGTTGTAGAACGTGGCACCCTCGCACAGCGGACCCAGGACCCACAGCCGCCGCTCGGCATGCCCTTGGGCGCCGAGCGGATGCTGGTCTGAATCGACGTCGATCCCGTGCACCACGCTGCTGCCCGGCCGGTGCCTGCGGATCCAGCCCTTACGATGCAGTGCGCTGATCAGCGCGCTCCCGGATGCCTCCACGGCCGGCTGCGGGACGTGAGCGGCCGCTAGCCAGTCCGCCTCCCGCAGGTAAGGCACGCGAAGCCGGCTCGACGCGATCGTCCACCGGCCGGCCCGGTCGTCCCACGCCACCGCCGGCGCTGGCCCGAACGGTGTCGCAGCGATCCCGGCCGCCATGAGCGCGAGCAATTCAGCGTGCCGCTCATACTGCGGGCCCACCACCGCGCGGTTCATGCAGGGCACGGTCCGCCGGTTGAACTCGTCCAGGGACTCTCCGGTCAGGCCCCCGAAGTCCACGACGTACCTGATGGTGTCCCGTAGCTCCCGCAGAATGTCAAGGGCAGCCTTCACCGGGCTTCGGGCGAACCCGAGGATTCCGTCGGCCAGGTCGAGGGTCAGGAACTCCGCCAGCCATTCCTGGTATGCCGCGCTGCCGTCCAGCAGCATCCCGGCCGAGCCGTCCAGCGCCGCCTGAGCATCGAACCGGCCGAGCCGGGCGTCCAGTTCGCCGAGCACCGGGATAAGCTCCGCCAGCCCGGTCGCTTGCGACAGATCGCGGTCGAGCGCCTGCCCGGCACCGCCGCCCGCGCACCTCGCCTGACACCTCCGGTAGGCGATCCGCATCTCGGTGCGGACCAGCGGCAGTACATCGGCGTCAAAGTCCAGCGGCTCCCCGCGGCTAATCCGCAGCGCGTCGATCCTGGCTCTGGTCAGGACCAGTGGCTCGTATCGCGGCGCGAACGCAACCACCAGCGGCCGGGCGCGGCACGGCACGCCGGACCGCGAGTACAGCAGCAGCGACGGCTCCCGTCCGCTGGGCAGGTATCGCAGGCAGCCGCCGTCATCAGCAAACCGGCCGCCGCGGCCGACCGTCAGGCAGGACATCAGGTCCATGGCGGACAGGCCGAATCCGTCGATCGCCACCGTCTGACCCGGTGCCACGCCGGTTACCTGGGCCGGCAGCGGGTAAGGCTCGGCAATGCTGCGGTGGCTGCCGGCGAACCCGGGACCGGCACCGTTGTTCCTGGTGTATCCAGTGGTCAGGAAAGCGTGCCGGACCTGCACCCGGGTGCCGTCGGACAAGGCTATGGCCAGGCTGCTGTCAGGTTCGGACGAGAGGTCAACTGCCGCAGCCTGATGCACGATCAGCCGGACGTGCGGCGGTGCCCGGTGCCGCACCTCGGCGAAGAACCAGCCAAGGTACTCGCCGAGCACCCGGCGGGGCAGGAAATCTGTCGGCCGGATCTGCCTGCCTCGCTCGCCGACCGTGAAGCCGTCCGCAGCCATCCGCAGCCCGCGCTCGGTCACCCACTCATGCAGGCTTGGCCCTGGCTCGTCCACGTCCGGCCCGACCGTGCACGAGTCGGGAAACATGGATACCTGCGCGCACGTGGTGTTCAGCAGCAGGTAATCGGGCTGGCCGGTGTCGTGTACGCCGGACCCTGCGCAGCTGGGGTCGATAATCTCGACACGGACCTGGCCGGCTGCAGGGCCGGCCTTCTTGGCGAGGGTGACGATCCGCTCCAGCACGCTGAGCCCGCGCGAGCCCAGGCCGATGATGGCCACCGAGGTCTCCCGTGTCATGGCTGGCCTCCCAGCAGAGCGCGGCCGACGGCCGCGCAATCGGCCGCCCGGGCAATCGGCCAGCCTGATGCGCGATCACCGGACTCGAAACGCTGCGCATGTCCGCGCTGCTGGGATCGCATCAGCCGGGGCCGCCTTCCACAGTGACGGAGGCGGGCGTGATCCGCGCGTCGAGTGCCAGCACACCTGCTTCGGCAGCGCGAGCCGCGATGCTACCGTCATCGGCCGCCGCGATGACATAGCCGAGCCTGTCTCTGAACGAATGAGAGAGCACCACCTCCTGCCCGATCGTGCAGGTGAGCCCGACCTCTGCCACTGCGGGCAACCGCCGGGCCCGCTCGATGCCAGTGATCTCCCTCAGGAACCCGGCCGCCCCGGCGACCAGGAAGCGGATCGATGCCGCCCTGAAGCGGGTCGGCCGCACGATCCCGGCCGGGCCGACGGCGCTTGCCACCATCTGGAAGATCATGTCGATACCGGTGGCCTCCTCGATCATCCGCGGGATCATCCCGCCAGCCAGCCGGGGATTGACCTCGATGAGGAATGGGCCCGCGGCGGTCATCCGTAGCTCGACATGCGCGCCGCCCTGCCCGAGGCCCAGCGCGCGTAGCGCGGCCACCGCCGTGCCGCCGATCGCGGCCTGGTCGGCGGCACTCAGCGGCGCGGGGAAGTCGTGCCCGGTCTCGACGAAATACGGCTCCGGCCCCAGGTGCTTCCTTGTGACACCGATGATCTGCTCGCCGAGAATCTCGACCGAGTACTCAGCCCCGTCCAGGTATTGCTCGATGAGCACTGACTCCTGCGGCGGCAGGGCAAGGTCGGCGGGATCGGTTGCCAGCAGGTAGCGGGCTGCCGCGCCGGCCTCATCGAGGCTTGTGCACAGTCGCACGCCGATCGATCCCGAGCCGGCCACTGGCTTGATCACTACCGGGAGCCCGATCCGGGTCGCTGCGGCCACCGCCGCCTCCGGTGTCCGGGCGCTGGCGAACCTCGGGCACGGCAGGCCGCTGTCCTGAAGGCGGGCACGCTGCGCGAACTTGTCCCTGCACCGGCGGACCGCTCCCGGGTCCGGATGCGGCAGGCCAAGCGAGCGGGCGGCCGCTGCGGCGGTGCCGATGAAATACTCCGAGCTGCTCGTCACGCCGGCTACCGGGCCGGCCAGGGCAGCGCACGCCGCCAGCACCGCGTCCTTCGAAGTGGTGTCAACGACCGCGCTGTCAATTCCGTCGGCGCGGACATACGGATACCGGTCCGGGTCGCGGGCGAGCAGGACCGGCCGCAGGCCGATGCGCCGTGCGGACCGGCAGAACAGCCGGCCCGACCCGGTTGTGTTGCTCTCGACAAGTACCAGCCACGCGCCGGTCACGCGGGCTCTCCGGCGCGTTCGCCGGGGCCGCCGCGCGCGCCGTCCACCGCGCCCGGGCGCAACAGCGGCCCGGCCGCGTGGGCTAGCCCGGCTTGGGCGCTGGCCGCCGACTGGCGCGATTGGAGGTGCCATCGCCGATGCGCGGTCCAGGCCGCGGCCGCCTGCCGGTATGGCTCGGCGAACGCTCCTGGCCCGCCGCCATGGGACTGGGCGCGCACCAGGGCCGGCAGATCCTGGCCGTCGAGACCGATCTCGTCCAGCCACCCAGGGGGGCCGAAGTCCGCGAGCCGGGCGGAGCCCGCCTGCACGGCTTTGCGCACGGCATCACCGACCATGTGATGCGCGGTACGGAACGGCACGCCGCTGCGAACCAGCTGGTTTGCCACCGAGGTGGCCGCCGTGAACCCGCTGGATGCGCGCTCGCTCATCCGGGCCGCGTCCGGACGCGCGCCGCTGACGAGCACCTGGCTCAGCAGTACGGCCTGCTCCGCGGCCCGCAGCCCCTGCCATACGCTGGCTACCGCCTCGGTGCCGACCTCGATCGAGTTAGTGAACGGCGTGACGGCCATCGCGGCGGCCGCGGCGGCCCAGGCGCCGAGTGCCTGGGCGGGCTTCGCCTTGACATGCTCCAGCAGGAATGCGTTGCGCTTCTGCGGCATGGCAGAGCTGCCGCCCACCAGCCGGTCGGGGAAACCGATGAACCCGAACTCGGCGGTGCTCCATAGCTGGAAGTCGGTGGCCAGCCGGCTGAGCACGATCGCGAGGCCGGCCGCGGCGCCGAGCAGCCGCAGCGGGACATCCCGGCTCGCCACTGCGTCAAGTGCATGGCCGGCCGTACCGGAGAAGCCGAGCAGCTCAGCTGTCCGGGCCGGGTTGATAGGCAGATCCGTGCCGGCCACCGCGCCCGCGCCGAGCGGGCAGATTTCCAGGCCCGCGCCCGCGGCTCGGAGCGCATCGATCTCGCGGCCGAGTGCGATGGCCACCCCGAGCAGGTAGTAGCCGTAGGTCACCGGCATCGCGGCCTGGAAGTGCGTGTACACAGGCATGATCACCAGCTGGTGCTCCCTTGCCCGGGACAGCAGCACCGCCTCCAGCCGGACTGCCTGCGCACCGAAGTCGAGCAGCCACTCGCGGAATCGCAGGTTGGTGATGGTCGCCTTGAGGTCGTTGCGCGAGCGTCCGGAGTGCAGCACGCCACCGATCTCAGGGCCGAGCCGCTCGATGAGGTAGCCCTCGTACATCAGGTAAAGGCCGCGGGGCGCCGGCCGCCGGAGCAGCGGGCGGAATCGCTCGGCGGCCAGCTCGTCCATGCAGCGCAGCAGTTGCCCGGCGGCCTCGGCGGAGACCAGCTGCTGCTCGACGAGCATCACCAGGTGGGCCTGGTCGACCCGGATCATCAGCGGGAGCTCGGCATCAACCTCGGCCTGGGAGAGCTCGCCGTAGACGACGCTCCGGGTCCGGGATCCGAGCTCGCCGGTGATCCGCCCGGTCCCGGTCACTGCGCCCTCGCCGTCTCGTCAGGTGCGAGCACCTCGGCATAGGAGCGCCTCGCCCAGTCATACGCCGTCCATGATCCGCTCGGACGCGACGGTTCACTGACCGTCACTGGCTCGGCTGGCAGCGGCTCGTCGCGATAGCCGCGCGCTAGCAGCCACTCGTCGTCGTATACGGTGTCCTGATACCGGTACCCCTCATCTGGGAGCATCACCAGGGTGAGCGCGCCGGGGTTGGCGCTGGCCCACCAGCGGCCCACCAGGTAGGCCGCCCCGCTGGACGGGCCCATAAACAAGGCATGCTGCTGATGAAGCTGCCGGGTGGCCGCGTAAGCCGGTGCCGCAGCGCACCAGTGCACATTGTCGAACACCCGGTGATCAAGGTTGGCCGGCATCAGGCTCATGCCCATGCCGCGCAGTTCGCGCGGGCCGTCCGCATGGCCGAACAGCACGCTGGAGTGAGTGTCCACCCCGATCGCGCGGCACTCCGGCAGCACGGTACGGAGATAGGTGACAGTCCCGCACATCGATCCGCCAGATCCGACCGGGCCGACCACGCAGTCGACCTGTCCGAGGCATTCAAGGAAAAGTTCAGCCACCGTGGCGTAGGAGCGAGGGTTATCCGGGTTTGTGTACTGCTCGGGACAGAATGTGGCGTTAAGCTCGGCCTGGATCTGTGCCAGCCGCTGCAGGCGGGCGGCCTGATAGCCGCCGACAGCCGAGACTGCGGCTGCCGGTACGCGTTCTACAACGGCGCCAAGGTCTGCCAGCCTGCGGTAGAGGCGGTCGTCGATTACTGGATCGCTTACCAGCATTAGCTGACGGCTCATCTGCACGGCCTGCATGGCCAGCGCCAGCCCGAATGTCCCTGATGTTGTCTCCACTATGACGGTTCCCGGTTCCAGCTTGCCGTCCGCTGCCGCTTTGCGCAGTATGTACCGCGCCGGGATCAGCTTCATCAGCGTGAAGGACGCAGCGTAGAGATTCGGCGCAAGCCGGATAAGCCTCGGAAGCTGGTATGCCTCGGTAGCGTCCTCGGAAGTCGTTCGGATGCTCATGAGGCGGTGACCTTCGCCGGCGCCTCATTCGTACTCCCGCCCGGGCGGATCCCCGGCGCAGGCCTTAGGCCGGCGGCAGTCCCGGCGCTCGTGCCTGCGGCAATATCGCCGGAGCCGTTCCTGGCTGCGACGGCAGCCTTTACCTCCGCTGTGGGCTGGTCTGCGGAGATTATGGCGGTCATTACTAGCCCGGCCTCCTCGATGGCCGAGACGCAGCGCTGCACCCCGGCGCCGGTCCCTGGCTGGCGGGCGTCGAAGATCAGCCCGACTACGGTGCCGCTGTGGGCGACCTGAACGCCGCATCCGCCGTGCCGCTGGCAGACCTCGACCAAGAACTCCAGGCTCGGCTTGGGCAGGAACCGCTGGTTGATGCGCGCGCTCGCAGTTGCCACCCGCCCGAGTAGCGCGACGTCCTCCATGGTGATGGCCCGGCGCAGAGCGGCGCGCATCACCTGGAAGGCGCCGATCTCCCGATCGCCGTAGTCGGCCGGCTGGAGGCTGAGTGTGTCGACGCCGACACCTGCCCCCGTGTCGCAGCCCACCACGATCATCGGCGGCAGCCGGTGGCCCAGCGTCTCAAGCACCTCACCGTCGCGGTGGGCGAACAGCACGACCCGGTCGTCGATCATGATGGAGTCCGAGGCGCACTCGGCTAGTACCGCGAGCCGTCCGACTTCCTCCCTGGAGAGTGCCGCGCCATGGTAATCGGCGACAGCCCTGATGGTCGCGGTCACGTCACTCGTCGACGATCCCATGCCGATGCCAAGGGGCACGTCACTGGTGATCTCGACCTGGCCGCCCTTGGCCGGCGCCGGATGCGTCGCGAACTCGCGGAGGGCAAGTATGGCGGCGCGGCGGACCTTCGTAAGCTCAGGCGTCCCTACGACGCCGAGGTGGCTCTGGCTCGGGTAGAAGACCGCACGGCTGCCCCGCCCCGGCATGGGCAGCGTCACCAGTGCCCGGCGCAGCCGTCCCGCGGCATCGTTAAAGATGCCCTGCATCAGTTCGCCGTGATGTGCCGGGGCGTAGCCGATCCCGACGTCAAGCTCTCCTGGCTGATGGCGGTGATGACGGCTGGCCGAGCGGAGTTCTCGCAGATCGCCCAACTTTGCCGGACCTTTCTCCTGCACCATTGCGACCAGCAGGCCGGATCGTCCGGCCGGGCGTGCCTCAGGTCCCGGTCTTCCTGATGGTGAAGACCAGGCTCTCGTGGCCGTGCTCATAGGTCCGGTAGTCGGCGTGGCCGGGCTCCCGCCAGGTCGACAGCGCAACAGACTCCGAAGCCAGCCCCACCGACTTCAGCAGCGCGCTCAGATCCTCGCGATCGTAGAACCTGCAGTAGAAGTCGAAGTGGTCAATGTATTCCTTGGGGGCTATCTCCCTGATATTGGGATCCGTTACCTGGCAGTCGTTCATCGTCCACATGTTGGCAACTAGGCTTCCACCCGGCCTGAGGACACGGTAAAGCTCCCTGAGGGCATCTTCGACGTTTGTCAGATGGCCGAGCAGGTCCCAGCAGAAGATGCCGTCCAGCGAGTCGTCAAGGAGGCCGGTCGCGAAGACATCCGTCGTCAGGAAGATTGTCTTATTCCTGATGTCTGCCTTCTCGGCCACGCCCGCCGCGATGACCATCGCTTTCGGTGAAGTGTCGCCCGCGAGGAGAATAGGGGCACCTTTTGCTAGCGGCGGGAGATTCCTTCCGTCGCCGCACGGCAGATCGAGTAGGACCGCAGCCGATCTTTCCGCGAACAACTGCGCGGCGGTGCGAGCGTAGGGGACGGGAGGGTCACCCCAGAGATTGGGTTGATCTTGCAGATGGGACACGTCATAGGCGTCGTTCCACAATGGAACCGCAGCAGCGTCCCTGCTGTGATCGGCAGCGTTCACACGGGCCTCCGCAAAGAAAGTCAGATTGGTCGGTCGCATTGAGATTGCACGCCGAACGCACAATGGCGCCGGCTGGTCAGCCCGGGCACCGTCCTCAGGAGTCCCCGCATCACCCTCCTTCGGATAGCAGGGCCGTGCTTCGGTGCGGGCGCTCGCGGCCCAATGTTCCCGCCATTCTGCGAGCAGGCTATCTGGCGGCGCGGTCCGCTGCAAGGCCCCGGTTCCCTGCGCCAGGATCGAACTGCCAGATCGGTCGGACGACCGCCCGGCCCGTCGGCGGCCGGCTGAGGACGGCTGCTTGTGATCTTCATTGAGTCGTCATGCAGCGGCCATTCTCGGGCGTGACAGATTGAAGAGAGCCGTCGTATACTCCAGTCGCACAGGGCCCGTGCACGAGATGCGGCCATTGGCCCGCCTCCGGGAGCACGGCAGCGGCAGGGGAGGGGCTGGTGACTCTTTTTATGAGCTAACCCTTCTGTCGCTCATTCATCACCTGACTCAGCGGGCTCGCAAGTTCTCTCTCGTTTCACGAGTCTACTTTGGCGTTGGCTATAGTTAATTAGCCCTGCCAGGCCAGCCGCCAGTTCCTGCTCACCGTTTCTCCATTAGTCCCGCAAGATCAGCTGGAGAGCAATCATGCGCCATTTCGTTAGTGAGTCGGCGGAATCCTACGCCGTGGGCGTCGTCGATGTCGCCCGATGGGAGCAGTACTCGCTGGAGGATGCGCTGCCCTTCCAGGCGATGTGGTACACGGTCCCGCCTGCATCGAGCAGCCCGCGCGATTGTCATCCGGAGATGGAGCTGTCTATCGTGATCAACGGCACCGCATCGGTTGAGGCGGGCGGGCAGTTCACTAAGGTGGCGCCCGGCTCAGCGTTCCTGCTGGACAGCGGCGAGGCACACGTCATCCACAACCGGTCAGCAGCGGACCCGTTGCTGGTCTTCACTACCTTCTGGATGCCTGGCGAAGCGGCCGCCGCCGAGCCGGCCGCGGTGGCTGCGGCAAGCGGGGACGGCGCACGGTGACGGAGCAGTCATCGGATGTAACCGTCATCGTCATACCCCAGCCGACGGTCAATGGCCCGCTGCACATCGGCCACCTGTCCGGGCCATATCTGGCTGCTGATGTCGCTGCGCGCGCCGCGCGGGGCCGGGGCGAGCGCGTGCTGACCCTGGCGGGCATCGACGTGCACCCGAACTACGTGCTGACCAAGGCGGAGATCCTGGGCGAGGACGTCGGCGAGATGATCGCCAGGTACCGCGGCCAGATCATGGCGGCCTTCGACGGGGCGCGGATCGGTTATGACGCATTCCTCGACCCGCAGGATCCCGCCTACCAGCGGGCGATCGCCGGCATGCTCAGCGAGATGGTGGCCAACGGCACGCTGCCGATGCGGGAGGTGACGCTGCGCCAGTGCGCGGACTGCGGCCGCACGCTGCATCACTCATATGTCGTGGGCAAATGCCCGGTCTGCGGGACGGGGTCTAACGGTACGTCGTGCGAGGGATGTGGCGGCTTCACCTCGGCCCAGACGCTGGTCTTCCCGAGCTGCGCCCGCTGCGGCGGCAGCCCGCGCCCCATGGTGGTCACGGTGCCGGTGCTGCCGCTCGAGGAGTACCGCGAGCGCCTGGTCAGCGAGTGGCTGCAAGCCGAGTGGCCGATGCGGACGCGGACCGTCCTGCAGCAGTACCGGCACGTGCCGCTGCCCGACTACCCGGTCGCCTATCCGACGAACTGGGGAATCGAATGCGTCGGCCCGCTGGCCGGGATGCGCGTGGACTTCCCCGCCGAGCTCGGGCTGAGCTACCTCTACGGCCCGGCCCATGCGCTGCATCCCGAGGCGGACAGCCTGGCTGAGCGGGTCGCAGCCTGGCGCGAGATCGACGGCGTATGGCACTTCAATGGCATGGACAACACTTTCTATTTCGCGATCTTGTATCCGGCGATGCTCGCCGCGGCCGGGGTGCCGATGGCGATGGCGCGGGGGGCGGTGGTCAACGAGCTTTACCTGCTGGACGGCCAGAAGTTCTCCACCAGCCGCAATCATGCCCTGTGGGCCGACGAGTTCCTGGCCGCCGAGGATCCGGAGCTGGTCCGCCTGTACCTCTCGTGGGACCGGCCCGACCGCTACGAAACCAACTTCACCAGGGAGTCCTATCGAGCGTTTTGCGACTATGTCCGGCCGCTGCTCGACGGCGGGCAGGCCCGGGCGGCCGGGCTCCCGGCCGCGCTGGCCGATGCCGAGCTCGAGCGGTCGGAGCAGGCGCTGCATCTGGCTGGATTCGACTCTGCGCTGGCGGTGCGCTGCCTGGTTGCCGCGCTCAGCGCCGGCGCCGGGACGGACTCGCTGGCGCTGGCTGCTCTGTCTGGCCGTGACTCACCGTCGTCGGCAGGAAGCGTGCGCTAGAGCCGCGCGCGTAGCTGCACCGATCTACCATCCGTGGTCGCAGGAGAGGTCAATTATGATCGAGCACGAAAGGGACAACGCAGTCCCGCAGTTTCACACCGTGGGTATCGGAGCTGGACCGGCTAACCTGAGCCTCGCGGCCCTGTTCGAGTCGGCCACCACAGAGAAGATCGCGCTATTCGACCGCCAGCCAGCGTCATTGTGGCATAACAGGCTGCTGCATTCTGGCGTCCGTATGCAAACGTCCTGGCTCAAGGACCTCGTCTCGCTGGTTGACCCGCGGCATGAGCTTACTTTCCTCAACTATCTCGTCACGACCGGCCGGCTATATGCCCTGCTGAACTCGCAGTTTGACTTCATCCCGCGACAAGAGTACGTGCAATACCTGGCGTGGGCGGCACGGCAGCTGCCGAATGTCTACTATGGCGTAACCGTGGAGCAGATATCCTTCGACGGGGACGGTTTCGTTGTTTATTCCTCAGGCCGGCCGACAGCGCGCTCCGAGCATCTGGTGATCGGTATGGGCAGCACGCCGGTCATCCCGCAGCAGCTGGCCGGACTGCCGCCCGAGCGGGCCTTCATCGCCGATGAGCTGGCCGAGCGCCTTGCTGAGCTGAGCGCCGACAAGGATGCGAGCGTCGCCGTAGTGGGCGGCGGCCAGACCGGTATCGAAGCAACGCTGATGCTGCTCGGCCAGGGATTTACCAATGTAAAATGGTTCGGCCGCCGCCTGTGGTTCAACACCATCGACGACTCGCCGTGCGCGAACGACGTCTACCGGCCCGCTCACCTGGAAGCATTGCAGCGATTGTCGCCGACGACCCGGCACCGGGTCATCGACGGCCTGAAGCCAACCGGCGATGCGCTCACGCCTGGCATCATGCGGCTGCTGTACCAAGCGAATTACGACCGCATGCTTCAGATCGGCCGCTTTCCAGTCATGCTTTACCCGGCGCGCAACGTTGTCTCGGCGAAGGCCGACGGCGACGACATCGTGCTGGGCTGCCGGACCCCAGATAGACATGAGGAATACCGCGCGAGGCGCGTGATAATCGCGACTGGCCGGGAGCTAGTCCCGGTGCCTTTCGATGACGATCTTCGCGAGCGTGTCGAGGTCGGCGATGACGGCGGCATCATCGTGGAAGGCGATTTCTCCGTGCGCTGGAAGGGAATGAACGGCCACCGGATCTATGCGCTGAACCGGGCACGCATGAGCCACGGCCTGACCGACACGAACCTCACCCTGCTTCCGGTACGCGCGGCGATCGTGCTCAATTCCATGTTCGGACGGGAGATATTCAAGATCACCGACGAGCTGTGCCCGGTCAACTGGGGATGAGCCAGCTATGACCGCTGCAGGGGACCCGCGGCCGGTGCCGGTAGTTGCCGGCTATGGCGGCCGGCGCTTCCGGCCGGTGGGCAGCCGACCCGGCCCTGCGGATTCCGGGCCACCGGTCGGGCACTACCATCAGGACGGCGATCTGGTGTGGGCGGAGTTCTCCGGCGACACGGTGCGGATTGGCAGGCTGGTCGGGACCTGCCGGCCTGACGGAATCATCGATGCCACCTATTGCCTGGTGACAACAGCGGGCGAGACAATGGCCGGCGCATGCGTGAGCACTCCCTCCGTGCTGGCCGATGGCCGTGTGCAACTGACTGAGCACTGGCGCCGCGTCGACGGATCGTCAGGTGTCTCCCGCATCGAGGAAGTCCCCGAATGACTGAGACAGGCAAGTCGATGGGCGGCCGCGGCGCGGCCGCCGGCCGGCCGCTTCTGCTGGTGATCGGCACCGGTGGCCAGGACTACCGTGAGTACCTGCTGAGATCGATCAGCACGGGGTATCGCATCCATCTCTTCCTTGGCGCCGAGCCGACCTGGGAGCGCGGCTACCTGGCCGGCTGGACAGTGCTGCAGGACATGGCCGATACGATCAGCGGCGCCGAGATGTCCGCGGCCGCACTCGAGCTGGCGGCGCGCGAGCCGGTGGGCGGGGTCCTGAGCTGGGACGAGGCGAGGGTCCTGCAGAGCGCGAAGGTTGCCGCCGCTCTCGGGCTGCCCGGGGGCGACCCAGACATGATCATGCGATGCCGCGACAAGCACCTGACCCGGGAGGCGCTCAGCGCGGCAGGCGTGCCCCAGGCAGTTTCGATTCTGGTGGCCACGGTGGATGAGGCGCTGGCTGCCGCGCGCCGGATCGGCTACCCGGTCGTGCTGAAGCCGCGCGCCATGGCGGCGAGCCTCGGTGCGGTACGCGTCGACACGCCCGAGGAACTCATCGCCCAGTTCGCCTTCGCGCGCGACACCACTTTGCCGGGAGCGTGGCACTACGACGTCTGCGTGCTGGTCGAGGAATATCTCTCCGGTCCCGAGATAAGTGTCGACTCGGCAGTGCACGGCGGCCAGTCGATCCCGATGTTCGTAGCCCGCAAGGAAGTTGGCTACCCGCCATATTTCGAGGAGATCGGCCACGTGGTGGACGGCGCCGACCCGCTGCTGGCCGACCCGGAGATCCTGCGAGTCGTCCAGGACGCGCACACCGCGCTGCGGTTCACCGACGGTATGACGCACACGGAGCTCAAGCTCACCGTCGCGGGCCCGAAGATCATCGAGGTGAACGCGCGCCTCGGCGGCGACCTGATTCCTTACCTGGGGATGCGCGTGACGGGTATCGATCCTGGACTGGTGGCGGCCGCGGTGGCGTGCGGCCAGCGGCCGCAGATAGCCGCTGAACTCGGACTTGCGGGCGCGGTGCGCTTCTTCTATGTCGAGCAGGAGGACACCGTTATCGAGTCGGTCGACTTCGATCACGCAGCGCTGCCCGGAGCGGTAGACCGGGCCGCGGCCATGGCCAGGCCCGGGGATGTCACATCGCCGCCGCCAAAGGGAACCTTCCTGGGCCGGATCGCCTTCGCTACAGCTGTGGCCCAGACGGTTCGCGAATGCCAGGATGCGCTCGATGCGGCGCAGGCCGCGCTGACCGTCCGACCCGCTGGCAGCCCTGCCGCGGCCAGCCCTGCCGCGGCCAGCCCGCACAGCTAGGAGAACCATGCAGCGGTATGCGGTAGTCGTCGATCCGCTGGGAACCGGGCAGGAATACCCAGCGGCGTTTCGTGATGCCGGGGTCGAGACAGTTGCGGTGCTCTCGCTGGCTGAGCCCCCCGAGATGTACCGGGCGTCATGGCACCCGGAGAACTTCCGGCACATTCACGTGTTCGGCGGCGATTTCGGCGGCGATCTGGCCGCGCTGGCCGCGGCGCTCCGGGCCTATCAGCCGCTCTGCGTCATTCCCGGGGCCGAGATGGGAGTTGAGCTCGCCGACGCACTGGTCGATCTTGTCGTGCCTGGTACCGGTCACGTGCCCCGGCTGGCAGCAGCGCGGCGGGACAAGTGGGCAATGGCGCAGGCCATGGCTCAGGCCGGCGTGCCGCACCTGCGGCAGACCTGCAGCGCCGATCCCGATGAGATCGACCAGTGGCTGCGCGAGGCCGGCCTGTGGGGCACCCGGCTTGTGGTCAAGCCGCCCAAAAGCGTCGGCACCGACAATGTCCACATCGTGCCCGAGGGGACCGACTGGCGGCCCTTCTTCACCCAGGTCTATGGCAAGCCAAACACGGCCGGAGGCCGGAATGAGGCGGTACTCGTCGAGGAGTTCGCCGAGGGTACCGAATACCTCATCGACAGCTATTCGGCTGATGGCAGGCACGGCCTTGTCGACGTGTGCCGGTATACCAAGCTGCGGCGCGGGGACCGGATCGGCATCTACGACCTGGTCGACTTCCTGCCCCCTGATCACCCCGATGTGCGGGTGCTGTGGCCTTATACGCGCAGCGTGCTCGACGCAGTGGGCATGCGCAATGGCTGCGGCCATACCGAGGTGATCATCACGGCCGACGGGCCGCGCCTGCTCGAGGTTGCCGCCAGGCCCGCGGGCGGCGGTCACCAGATGATAACCAGGCTGGCCACTGGCACCAATCAAATACTTCGCACCGTGGCGCACCGGGTGCACGGTGAGTTCGCTGAGAGTTACCAGCTGGTCCTGCACGTGTGCAGCGTTGTCATCTCCGCCCCGCTCGCCGGGATCTGGCGGAATGCGGAGATATTCGCCGGCGTCGACTCGCTCGCCACTTTCCACGCCAAGTACTTCGCGGCTGGCACCGGCGACCTGGTGCCCGCCAGTGAGGACATCTACACCTACCTTGGGTGGGTCGTTCTCGCCTCGGTGGATGAGCAGGCCATCGCCGCGGACTACCGGCGGATCAAGGACATGGAGCGGGAGATCCAGATCGACCCGGTCGAGCTCGCATCGCGGACCGCGTCTGACGGGCCGGCCTCGCCCGGACGCTGACCGGCGAGCCTGCCTGGCCGCGCCGGGTGCTGTCCCCGGCCCGCCGCGCGGCAATCGACGATGCCCGAGAGGTGGCCCGCATTCCGCGCTATGCCGTCCGGGACGGCCGGGGTAGCCGTGCGGCCTAGGCCGGCTGCCTGGTATCGGGCTCTAGGCCGGGACCAGCCTCGGGCGCTCTGGCCTGAGGGCCGATGCCCCGCCACGCCGCAGCCAGGCCGACCGCGCAGGCCAGACCGCAGGTCCACCACAGGGAGCGGCCGAACGAATGCCATACCGCCACGCCGATAACCGGTCCTATAGCCATGCCAAGCCCGAACGTGGCCTGCGCTGCGCCTACATAGCGGCCGCGCAACCCGGGCGGGGCGGCCATCGCAGGATAGGCAAACATGGTCGGGCCAGCGACGATCTCGGCCAGCGACCAGACGAGCGTGCCGATGACGAAGATGGCCGCGCCCCAGGGCAGCGCGTAGGCAGCCATCCCGCCGCCGAGCAGGGCGAACCCCGCCATCACCACAGCCCTCGGCGGCCAGCGCTGCACGAGCCTGGTCATCAGAAGCTCGCAGGTGATGACGATCACGCCGTTGAGTGCAATGACCCCGCCGTACCAGACGGTGGCCAGGCCTGCCGCGCGCATCGCCAGCGGCAGGGCGGACACGTACTGCACGTACACTGCCATGTTCACCAGGACGGCGACCAGGTACAGCAGGTACCTGCGATCGGCGAGCACGGCCAGGTAACCCGTCGACGGCTGGCGCACCGCTCCCGTCTCGGCTGTCGCCTCCGGGTCAGCTTCCGCGGCCGTGTCAGCCCGGGCTGCTTGCGATCCCTCCACGGCCGCGACGGCAGAAGCAGGCAGTGCCACCAGCGCGATCACGGCATACGCTAACGCCGCGCCCGCCTCGCCCCAGAACAGCAGGTTGTAGGAGACCGAGATCAGTGCCGCGCCGATCAGCGGCGCCGCGGTGGTGCCCAGGTTCATCACCGACCGGTAGATCGCGAATATCATCACCTGCCGGTGCGCCGGGGTCAGCTCGGACAGCAATGCCGCGCAGGCCGGCCGGTAGACCGCGCTCGCGGCACCGACCAGGGTTATCACCGCAACGGAACCGTTCCCGGTCCCCGGCGGCGGCGGCGGCGGCCGGACGGAACCATGGGTGCTCGGCTGGGGCGTATTCCTCGGCCATGCGGGCTACAGCGGGTCCAGCGTACGTGGCCACACTGACCCGGACGTCGGCGCGCCGAGCGTCGGCGCCCGGGCTGCCTCACTCACCTGCTGCTTCCACGAGGAGGCGCCCGGCGTTCCGCCAGCCTAGCCAGGCACCGGGCCTTTTTCGTCGTCCGGGCCTTTTTCGTCGTCCGGGCCCTTGCCGTCGTCCGGGCCCTTGTCGTCCCGGCTCTCCGATTCGAGACCGGAAATATCCAGTTCCGGGCGGCCGCGCACGAACCCTTCCGGATCGTCGAGGTCCTCTGTCGTCGGCAGCAGGTCGGGGTGCGCCCAGACGGCGTCTCGCCCTGCCACGCCGCGGCCATCGGTCAGGCCGTGCCAGATCACCGCTGCCTCGCGGAGCCTGCGGGGCCGCAGCTCAAGGCCGACCAGGGTCGCGAAGGTCCGCTCCGCCGGGCCGCCGGTGGCCCGGCGGAGCGAACCTTCGCGACCCTGGT
>OCTA010000915.1_pt1 | contig 27547 bp, 31 predicted proteins | sample 1538991 | NCBI WGS metagenome assembly OCTA01 (sample SAMEA3539302, study PRJEB22396) | soil metagenome | biome: tundra; feature: field; material: soil | place: USA | collected 2010-05 | depth 0.15 m | reverse complement strand
CCGTCGACACCAGGTTGGGGATGAGGTCGTGACGGCGCTTGAGCTCGACGTCGATCTCGGACCACGCCTCCTGGGTCCGGTTGCGCTTCTTGACGAGGCCGTTGTAGGCCCCCCACAAGCCGAGCGCCAGGAGCACGACGATGACGATGACGATGATCAGCACAACCATTGCGGAGTGAACCCCCTCGGAGCTTCGGTGGCGCGAACTCTATCGGCTGTGTGCCCGAGCCGACAGAGAGTCTTCAAGAACGGTGCTCGGAGTGAGACGGCCGAGCCCCCGAGCTTGGCCTGCCTGCGGTGCGCCGTCGCCTCCAGCGCCTGAACGGCCCGCCGTCGTGCTCCTCGGGGTGGCGTATCCGGATCACCCCGGTCGGTCCGGATGTGGTGATCCGCAACACCGGACCGCCGGGGACCGGCGGAGACAGCGCCTCGAACTGGACCGGCCTTGACCCGCCGGCCATCACCACGACCACCCCTTCGGGGACGAGAACCTCGATCGAACCCCAGGTCTCGAGGCGAAGGTTGACCTGATGGGCGTCCCAGGTGGCGACAGTGAGATCGAGCCGGGCCGCCCCGAAGCCGGTGCCGATGGTTGTGTCAGCGGCCAACTGCCAGCCGGAGCCCAACTGCAGACCACCGTCTGCCACCTGCAACACGAGTGGCCTGGCCAGCCGCAGCGAGGCGGGTGTGAGCCGGACCAATGGTGGCAACGCCACCATTGCTGCCTCGAGATCGGCGTGGCTGGGAGCGGCGAAGACCTGGTCCAGTACTCCAGAGAAGCGCTCGAGGGACAGCGTTCCGTCGCTGAACAGATCATGGAGCCGGGCAATTGCCGCGACCCGGGCGCCTTCGTCAGCTCCGTCCAGAGGTGCTGAAACCGGGCGGTTCTCGTTCACGGACACCATCTTGGCCCACAGGATCTGCGAAGTTTGGCCGAGCGCCCGAGATGGCCGGATCTTCGCCAGTCGCACGACCTGCCTGAACCGCTCGCCCCCGGCGTCCCACCCAGGAGTTTCGTTGCTGAGCGTCAGGTCCCGGGCGGTGCCTCTGAGCTCGGCAACGCTACGATTAGCAAGAGCTGCTCTTGCGGCAGGTCGAGGAGGCGCAACGGTGTCAGAGAACCCTTGGCTGGAAGATGAACCTTCGAGCCGTCCCACCCGTTCCCCCCGCCATCGGTCGGGAATCGTCCTCGCCGCCACGACTTGTCTGTTGGTGGTGGCTGTGCCCGTTGCCCTGATCGTGTCCGGAGGTTCCAGATCCCGTGCCGATGGCTCCAGATCGAGTCACCCAATTCGCGTCGGTCCGAGTCAGTCGGCTCCGCAACTTCTGAGCGCGCTGAATGCCACCACCGCCACGGGCAACTTCGACGTGAATTACAACTTCGGAGGGCAACAAGCCGGCACGTCCTCACCTACCACCACCACCACCACTTGCGGCGTCTCCGGCTCCGGTGGCTCGCCCGAGATATGCACAGCCGGCCGCCAGCCGGGCGGCCAGCCGGTCAGCGGAACTGCAACTATTGACGTCGAGCCGTTTGCCATGGTGGCCACGTCCCAAGTCAGCGGATTCGGGACCATCGTCCTCCGCGACAACGGCACCGACGTGTGGGAAGAGGGCGGCGGCGACTATGGCCTCGCCCCGGGATCCAGTGACTCAGGCCCAGGCTCGTCCTTGACGGGATTTGCCAGCTTGGTCGAAGGCACACTGGGGCCTCGCCAGGGTGCCCTGGCCATGCTGGGATTGGCCAGCCCTACCGGCTATCTCAATCTCGATCCGGCGGAGACCTCCGACGCCGATCTGGTCGGTGCCGGCACGGTGGGCGATGTCTCCGTCAACGTCTATCAGATCTCCATGACGCCGGCAGAGGGAGCCCAGATGCCCGAGCTGACTCCTCAAGAGCAGGTAGCCGTGGACAATGCCCTCCAGGTCCTGCACAACCAGGGGTACACAGGGTCTACCGTACGAATCTCTGTCGACGCTGCGGGCTTCATTCGCAGGACGCAGACCACGGACCATTTCGCCGACGGGACGATCATGGCCAGCGAAGCCGAGTTCTCGAACTTCGGCTGTGCCGGGACCGTCCTGATGCCCGGTCAGTCGGGGTCCGCGACTCCGCCAGCCGGGTGCACCTCGCCCGACAATCCGACGTCCACCGCGGCACCGACAACGACCGTGCCTGCATCTGGATCCACCACCACCTTCCCATCGCCGACAACGACACCCCCTACCGGCTCTGCGCCGGTGGCTCCACCATCGACCACGACCTCCACCACCAGCTCGACCCTCCCATCGACCTCTACGTCGCTCCCGTCCGGACCCACCACGACCGTTCCCTCGGCTCCGCCATCATCTGCTCCGTAGGTGCCCGACCTCATGCTTCAGCCGATTCGCTGGCGGAATTGCGTCCGGCCCGGCGGTCACCATCTTCCAGGATTGGCCGCAACGTCGGAGCGTTGCCCGGCTTCGGGGGACCCGAAGCCGGGCTCTCTGGAGCCTGACAGCGCACCGGCGAGGATGGCTCGTCGGGCACGACGACTGGCTCGTACAGCGCGCTCGACAGCGTCGGGCGGAAGCTCGACGGATCCGTACGTCACATCCTGAAGCGCGGTGGCAACCGTTGCCATGTCACCGAGGGCGGAGCTTGCCTGTTCGTCTTGTTGGCGGTCCGACAAGGAGCGCACGTGTCCCATCGGGGTGCACCATCGGGGGCGGGCCATGCTCCGCCGTTCGAGCGCTCGATCGATCGCCTGCCACCCTGCGACCACACGGTCGATCGGCGCCCGCCGCCTCCGGCGCCAGAGGACGAGCACAACGGCCGCAATTGCAGCCAGCAACAGAAAGGTGATCCCCCAGAGGACACCGGACCCGACGGGGTGGACGGCCAACGGGGCCGGAGCGGCAAGAGGAGGGAACGTCGGTGTCGGCGTTGGAACAACCGGCACCGACACCGGTGGCTGGGACCCCTGACCAGTTGGATTGGGCTGGCCGAGACCCGAGGGCCCGAGCACACCTGGTGGGGAGAGCTCGCCGGAGGGAAGCTGTGGTGTGGGCTCGAAGGACACCCAGCTGCCGCTGATCAGGACCTGCGGCCAAGCGTGCGCGTCGCTGCCGCGGACCACGGAGATCCCATCGCTCGGCCGCCCCGGGGTGAATCCGATGGCCACGCGGGCCGAGAGCCCCGAGGCCCGCGCCAGTACGGCAAAGGCGCCGGCGAACTGCTGGCAAGAACCAGTGCGAGTTTGGGTCAGAAACGCTACGAGTGGGTCGCTGCCCGCCAGCGGGCGAGCGTCGATCTTGTAGTGGAAATGGCCCGACCGGAAGAAGTCGGTCAATGCCTCAGCCTTGTCGAGAGGGGTCGACTGTCCGCCGGTGATCGAGAGGGCGGTTGAGCGCACAACAGCAGGAATCGGTCCGAGCTCGGTATCCGTGGGCGGAGAGGTTGAGCCGGCCGGGGAGTCGGCCACAGCAGATGGGGCGACCGCGGTCGTCGAGTAACTGCCGCGTGAGATCAACGGCGCGGTAGCGACCACTCCGACCGGGGTGACGACCGGGTCGGTCGCCCCGGCGGCCGCGATCGTTGACGGAGGAGCAGGCAGGAGGCGACCGCGGTAGGCGGAGAGGGTCACCCGGGCGGTGAACACGTGTTGAATCACCGGTGGAGCGGATGCTTGACCAGTAGTCGACCCGCGCAGGACCGCCGCGGTAGCCGGGTCCGGGACCCATTGATCGCTGACGAAGGTGGTAAGTGCCGCGACCTGCCAATACGTGGAGACGGGGGATGTCGTCCGGAACAGCACCACGTTTGCGTCCCTGATCTCCACACCGGTGAGATCGGTGGTGAGCGACAAGGCTGACGGGGCTACCGCGGGGACTGCCTGGCCTCCCGGTGAGACCACCCCCGATCCAGAAACCGTGGCCCAACCCAGCGTCAGCGCGGCGCTGCCTAACGAGATTGCGGCCAAGGCAACCGAGGCTCGGGCAAGTTCACTCTGCTCGGTCATGAGCACCAAGAGGCCACACGCCCCAAGTGCAAGTCCGCCAAGAGCAGCACTGGTCGTCGGGAGAAGGATCGCCGACCACACCAATAGGACAGCAGCCGGAAGCAACGAGAGGGCCGGGTAGCGGATGCCCATCGCCCTTCCGGCAATCGCCACCAGTCCGCCGAAGAGCGAGCAGAGGAAGACGATGCCCGGCATGTGGACGAGCGGGAGGTGGAAGCCGATCAGAACCGTGCGTGCCAACTGCAGTGAATGGCGCAGTGTTCGCAGTGCGGCAAGGCTCGGAACTCCGAAACGAGTCGAGGAACGGAGCCCCCACCACAGTGCGCTCACCCCCACGGCGAACACCGCAGTGGCAACGGCCATCGCTCCTCGTCGACGAAGAGCGGCGACCACGAGCGTTCCGATGGCCGCGGTGACCAGGACTGCTGCGGCCACTCCTGTGGCCAACCGTGCCACGGAGAAGGCTGCCAAGAGCGAGGCTCCAAACATCCCGGCTTCACTCGTCCAGCGACGTCTCATATGACGACTACCTGTGTTGCATTCATGACGGGAAGTACCGGATCATCAGCGACACCGGGGATCGCGGAAGTAACCGGGCGGTGCGTCAACCGCTCGGACCCGGTTTGGGTAGTGACCACGATCGCGTCGATGGGTATAGATGGAACCCACGCAGAAGACGGCATGCCAACAGGTTGCAGCTCCGCCAGAACCAGACGGGCCTCGGCGTGCCCCCGTTCGGTGGGCTCCAACGGGTAGGACCTCCCGGTAAGTGTGAGGAGGTGAACGGCGCGCCCACTTCCCAGCGCTTCGTCGAGTGTCCACAGGACGGCCGACACCAACCGGTCGAATTCGGCCCTTCGATGGACTCCGACTCGATCATCGACAACGATGGGCACCGCGATGGTGCCCTCAGCGCCGAACTGGCGCACGAACCATGTCCCATAGCGCGCCTTCGCCGGCCAGTGGAGCAGGCTCAGGCGGTCGCCGGCCACGTAGGGTCGGATTCCCTCGAGATCGCCAAGACCGCTGCCCGAGCTCGAGGCCCTGGGCGCCGCCGCACCAGCCATCTCCGATGGGAGCCCGACAATCGGCTGAGAGGGACGAACCGGAGCCGGGTGGACGACGCCGACCACCACCGGAGTACTCGGACCTGGGGCGCCGAAGAGGCCGAGCGGGTCATGGGTCCAGCACCTCTGAGACGAGAGCTCGAGAACACCGCGACGGCCGGTCGGGACGGGAATCATGCACGACTCGGTCCTACCCGAACTCGGGTTGGGCATCGCTGTCAGTGCGGGTACTGATGGCGCCAGCAATCGATGCCTGGGCGAGTAGCGACGATCGGCGCCTCGGGCATGCCATTGCCCTCCCATGGGTGGAAGCCCGAGTGGCGGAAGGGTAGGACTGCGGGTCGATCGGTTGGTGAAGGACAGTTTGACGTTCATCTCACATCCGACCTCTCCCGCTCCTGGCTCGGCATGAGCGTGGATTTCCATTGCGGCGAGGGTCCGTCTCGCTCGACGGTGAGCGAGCCACGGCGATATCACGAGTGGGACACCGATGACCACTGCCAAGGGTGTGAGTTCAGGCGTCCCGGTCACGGCGGCTGCCACCACGACGAGTCCGACGGCGCCGAGGGCCGCCAATCCTCGGACCGTGGGCCGGGTCTCCGGCGCCTTCATCGATCGGTCATCCGTCTCGTAAGGGGACAGGAATCGAAGCGGTGACCTCGGCAACAAGTGCCTCGCCCTCAGTTCCGTACACCTCTACCCCGGGACGAAGCAACAGGCGGTGGGCGAGGGTTGGAACGGCAGCATCCTGCACGTCGTCCGGTGTTACGAAAGTGCGACCGGACGCCACGGCCAGCGCAGAGGATACGCGGACCAGCGCCAGGGCGGCGCGGGGCGAAGCGCCGACGGCGATCTGGGGATGTTCTCTCGTGCCTTCGACGAGGTCGAGCACATAGGCACGGACTGCTGGGGCCAAGTGGACATTGACCACAGCCTCCGTCAGGAGCTGGAGTTCCTCGCGCGAAGCCGAGGATTGCACGTGGCGGACGGTGTCCGCCGGATCCGGTCCCGCCAGCATGGTGTCCATCTGTTGGCGACTCGGATAGCCGATCGTCAGGCGTACGAGAAACCGATCGCGTTGACCATGCGGGAGGGGTGAGGTGCCGGCTGCGTCAAAAGGGTTCTGTGTGGCCAGCACGAAGAAGGGCTTCGGAAGTTCGCGAGTGATGCCATCGACGCTCACCTGATGCTCCTCCATCGCCTCGAGGAGGGCGGACTGGGCCCTCGCGGAGGCTCGATTGAGCTCGTCGGCCATGAGGATATTGGTGAACACCGGTCCGGGACGGAACATCGGTGCGGTGCCATCGGGGCCGAGCACGGTGGCACCGACCACGTCGGCGGGAAGAAGGTCAGCCGTGCACTGGAGACGGTGGAAGTCGAGCCCCAGCGCCCCGGACAGGGCCTTGGCCAGGGTTGTCTTGCCCAGACCGGGATGATCCTCTACCAGCAGGTGTCCGCCGGCGGCCAAGCAGGCGACTGCTAGCCGAGTGGTGGGAGGGGTGGTGGCCACGACGGCCGACACCGAGGTCTCCAGGGCCATAAAGGTGCGGGTGGCGAGTTCGCTGGCCGTTTGGGCGGCCAGCTGCCGATCCGATTGGGTCACCGTCATCTCCTGATGTCGCACGGGGCGTCCTGTCCTCTTGTGGCACCTCACATGGCCGGGGAGTTTCCGGCATCCACAGGCAGGTGCTCGGTCGGCCAGCCTACGGGTTCAGAAGGGCCGGACGTGGGCCGGAGCTGCCTCCCCGTCTGCGGCTACCCGTGTACAGGTTGACCTGAGAGAATGTCGGCGTGGCCCGTTCCAGGTTCCGTTCCGTTCGCTACGACCTGGCCGCCGCGGTGGAGGTGGCCAGGCTGGCCGACTCGGCCGGTGGCACGATTGCGCCCGACATTCTGGCTCCGGCGCTCGGTTACAGCGGCACCAACAACGGCGCCTATCTGAGCCGGGTCGCCAATGCCCGCCTCTTCGGCGTTGTGACGGGCCGAGGATCGCGCCTCGAACTGACCGAAAGAGGTCGACGGATCCTGGCCGGCGTGGAACCTGACGCCGCCTCTGCCCGTCGGGAGGCGTTCTTGGCCGTGCCGCTGTTCCGGGCCGTAGTCGATGGAGCCGAACAACGGAAGGGAATCCTCCCCGACAATCTCGCCCTCTGGCTCGTCGAGGACTTTGGGGAGGTTGCCGGCAAGGCCCAGACCGTTGCCGAACAGCTGCTCACCTCTGCCGGTCAGGCGGGACTCCTTCGGCGGACCGAAAGCGGGAACTTCCAGCTCACAAGGTCGCTTACCAACTTTACGTCTGTGGATAAACCCCCTTCCATCGGGCTGCTGTCTCCGTTAAGGTTGCCCAGGGGCGCTCATTCATCACAGGGAGAGGAAGTCACCGTGGCGGAGGGCGGACTGTGGCTCGATGAGGAGCGGGAGGGGGGAGCCTGGCGAATTCCTCCCTGGCGCCGGGCCGGCGTCTTGGCTGCCGCTGCGGTTGTTCTGGTCGTGGTGGCGGTGCCAATCGTCCTCGTGGCAGCCGGTTCCTCCCCCAGGTCAGTAGCCGGTCACACCCTCGGACAACACCCCCACCTCGGAGGTGGTGCGGCAGAGCACGAGGTCCTTTCTGCCCTCAGTGCCACCACCGACAGCGGTAGCTTCGACTTCTCCTACGCCATCACCAGCACCCCGGCGTCGAGCACGGCACCCACCACCACTCCGACGACGGTCTGCAATGAGGACAAGGTGCCCGTTCCAATGGGTCCTGGGAGTTCGGCCAGCGGTACTTCCGCGCTACCGCTGGCAGGAAGCAACGGGGGTGGCACCACGAATGGGTCGACCGGCTATTCGAGCAGCGCCTCGGTTTCACCTACCAATGGCTCGATCTCGGGACCGATGACTCCGGCGAATGGAACGCTGCCCCCGGGATTCCAGTGGAAAACGGAAGAGATCTGCAGTGCACCGGTGGTCGCGCCGAATCCGCTGGTCAAAGGAGGCGGCATCATCAATACCAGCCCACTGGGAATGGTCGCCTCGGCGAATATCGGTAGCGGACTGGACGTCACCGTGCGCCTGAACGGCAGCGATGTCTACGAGGAAGGAACCGGCGACACTGGCCTGGCGCCCCTGGCTGCAGACGCGACTTCGTCCGGCACGAGTCTTCCCTCCTTCGCTGGTGTCACCGAAGGCACCCTGGGCAGTCGTGAGGGAGCAGTGGCCATGATGGGCATGGCCAGCCCTACCGGCTACCTGGATCTGATCCAGCCGGCCATCGATGCGGCGGCGCAAACGGGCGAGGGGAATGTCGACGGAGTTCCGGTGACCAACTACCAGGTGTCGAACGACTTGGACCAGCTTGCGGGTGCAGCCGGAACTTCGACTGCTGAGTCCCAGACCATTTCGGCCGCGCTCGCTCTCCTGAAGGCGCAGGGCTACACGTCCAACACTGCAGAGGTCTCCATCGATGGCGCCGGGTACATCCGCCAGGTCAAATCGACCGACGCCTTCGGCGATGGAGGAACGGTGACCCTGGAGGCGACATTCTCGAACTTTGGCTGCGCCGGGACAGTGCTCATGCCCGGCCAGACCGGATCCGGCGTACCGCCGACGGGTTGCACTTCACCGGATGGCCCAACTACCGCGACCACTGCCCCGGCCACAGCCGCCACAACCAAGAGCACGACGCCCGCATCTACCGGTTCATCGATCACCACAACCGCCGTCCCGCCTTCCATCACTCCAACGACGATCGAGTCGACGCCACCAGCGGTGCCGCCAGGGTCAATCGGCTCGACCACGACGTCCTCCACACTCCTCCCGGTCACACCTACCAGCTCCGTCCCGTAGGGCGGTCGACCAAGTCGAACACGGTGCGCTTGCCCGATTGACCGTTGCTGACGCAGATGAGGTAGCCGAGACCATCGAATTGGCCCTTCGTGGGGCCGACGTCGACCAGCTCGCATCCCGTGCCGGGCGGGTCTGAGGACGCGGCTACCCACACGAGGACGAAGCAGCCAGCGAGATCCTCGGCGAGTTGCTGCAACCCGATCTCGATAACCTGGGTGGGTCACCCTGCCCTCGATCTGCACGACGCGGCAGGCCAGATCGGACTGGGCCTGTTACGGGGCCTCGCAGGGTACCGAACCGCCGTCGCACACGGCACGGTGCTCGCCTACGCCGGCCCGGACGTGATCGACGACCTGGCCTGGTCGGCATAGGCCGCGTTCACCAAAGCACAAGCGAGGTTGCCCGACGATCTGTTCGATAACCTGCCATCCGATCGGGGCGGCTCGCCCAGCTCACGAACTACTGCTGGGCCACAGGACCGGTTCTGACAATTCCGTTTTGTGGAGGTGAGCGGATTCGAATCGCCGACTTCTACATTGCGAATTCAGACTGGCCTATTCTCTGACCTGGGGGAATTCGCATAATGACAGGTAGATGAGACCCCGGCTGGAGCGAGGGCGCGCTGCACCCGGCGCCGGCATTTCCGAGCAGGACGGATCGGCTCATGTTGAAGTGCGAACGGTAACGTGTGTCAATCGTGAGAATGCAACAAGCCTGCTTCAGGATCCTCCCGGAATGAGCGCCCTTCGCCTGTTGGCCGTTCCGTACGACAGCGGGCATCGGGGCAAACGTCAGGGCCTCGGCCCTACGAACCTTATCGAGCATTGGCTTGCGTCCCCCGAGGAGAGCTCGCGCCTCCCCGAGGTTGTCTGGGTTGAGTCGGCAACCGACTTCCCCATGGAGGTGGCAACGACCTTCGAGTTGATGGGCCGTGTGGCCGATGAGGTGCGCTCTGCACTGAACGACAACCGTTTCCCCTTGGTACTGGCCGGCAACTGCAATACCAGCGCGCTCGGGGGCGCAGCTGGCCTACGCCTGTGGGATCCGGGTGGTACCTTCGTCGTGGAGACGCTGGACGCGCTCGATGGTTTGGCGGAGACGGAGCTTGGACTGCTGCTGCAGCCGTCAGGAGCACGCCGGTCAGCAGCAAGACAACGATGCGGGTGAAGGGCAGCGGGGCCCGCCAGCACCGATGCGGCAAGGGCTCCTTCGCCAGCACCACGCGGTGGGCATGGCCCGCGACCCGATCGAACATCACTCCATGCTCTCATGTATCGCCAATTCGGAAGAGTGGATACAGTTTGGGCCCCGGAACAACGCTAAATTTCACCGATCCTCGCTACCCTGCCGGCCGCAACATGCCGCCTATCGCCGGGTGTATGGCGCTTCGCTAGTACGGCCGGCACATCTGAGGTGGTGCAGAGCATCGCTGTTCTTGCAGGAGGTATTTCGTCCAACCACCGAGGTCCCTTGGCGGCGAAAGGGGTCCAGCCGCTGGGGACGCGCCGTAAGGCATCAGGCGACTGCGACGAAGGCGCCTTCACCGGGACGACGGCTCGTCACGAAGAAGAAATACGCCGCTGGGTCGCTCGTTTCGCACCTCAGGTGATAGCCAGGTCACCGTGAGCGCGAGTTCCATGCACTGGACCAGATGACCCATTGACTTTGCCGTCTATTTCTGCGTTGCTAACCAAGGGGCAGGTACACAGCCGAACGGTGGAAGGATACAGACGATGGTTGCGAAAGTGAAGCTCGCATTCGGGATCGGTGCGGCACTCCTGCTCCTCTTGGTCGCCCCGGCGACAGCGGCGTACGCGTCGAATGGACCAGGAGGATTCGGCCCTGGTTTCGGACACAAGGGCTCGCATGGACACGGAGGCCCCGGTTCTGACCGCGGCGGCACGGTGGTGGCGCTCGAGTCGAGCCCCTATGGCCCGGTGCTAGTGGTCGGGGGAGCAGGCGCCGGGTACGTCCCGGCCGATCCGACGGCGACACCGCCGACGCCCGCGGGCTACAACTACCCGGCCGGATCGTCTTTGTACCTCCTATCGAGTGACCCACCGACTTATGGACAGGGATGGGGCCATGGGTCGTATCAGTCGGCGTGCGGTGTGACCGTTGTGGCGACACAGGGGTTTACTTGCACCAGCACGCCCTCCGCCGACACGGGCGAGTGGCCCGCGCTCACCACCAATGGGCGGCCCGTGGCCGGTCCAGGGGTAGTTCCTTGGCTGCTCGGGACCGTGTATCGCGCCGATCTCGGCACATTCCAGGTCACCTACGCCGGTCACCCTCTCTACCTGTTCGACCCAGGTCCCAACTCCTTCGTCGGCCAACACTTCCTTGAGAGTGTCGCACCGCTGCCGCCGTGGGGTGGGTTGTGGTCGCTGTTGTCACCCAACGGCCTGCCCGCGTCGGGCGTCGCCAATCTGGAGCCCGAGACGCCCGTTGCCGGCCAGACCACCTACACGTCGCCGGTCGTGGGTGTCGAGGAGTACCCAGCCTCCGCCGCCATCGGCCTCCCCCCTGGCGGCGTCACCGTCAGCGTCTACGCCTTTAGCGGTGACAGCCCATGGCAGAGCCGGTGTATGTGGACGTGCACATTGACCTGGATCCCCGTCCTCACCAGCGGGCCGCCGACGTTGGCATCGGGACTCAATGCCCATGCCGCCGGCGCAATCAGGCGCTCCGACGGATCATGGCAGGCCACCTACGACGGCCACCCGCTCTACGTCTACGGTCAAGAGCAGCCGGTGCTCGGATCGGGAGGCCCGGCGACGACGGGCACGGTGGGTAACGGCAACGGGATTCACGCCTTCGGCGGCACCTTCAGCTTGGTGAACCCGTAGACGTAGCTCTTGTATAGGACTCGCCTCGCCGATGGCGACATAGATTTGGGCAGTCCAGCAACGACCCCCGCTTCGGCAGGGGTCGTTGCGCGTCCGTGCTCTCTACGGATTTGCCCCACCGCCCGTCAAGGCAGCGAGCTCCCAATCGTCCGGCGTGTGTGCCGCCCTCCGATCCCCGCGGTGGAAGTGTCACGCCGGCTCGGCGGAGCGCTGATCCTGACGCAATCCAAGGCATGCTTGCTCATGGCAGTATCTAACAATGTCACTTGATACGGCGGACCGGGGGTATGTGTCGGAGGAGGGACTCGACTCCTCGACGACTGGCATAACCAACCGTGGGAGTGACGACGATGACCAGTCAATGCCGGTCGCAGACCGCCCATTGAGTAAGTCTTGACGTGCTCGGCAACCCGCAGGGGACAATGGGTAAGGAGCCGGCGTTGCCGGTTCCTGGAAGCCCCTCCCCTCCCCCGGGGCCGACGTTCTGCACTGAACCGACCTGCCCCGACCGGCATGGGGCACCTGCCTGCTAGGTCCGTTTGGGATCCGGTAAGGTTTCCGTCCGATGGTTGGAGACACTGCAGGCCAGCAATATCTTCGGCCACATCGCCACCAGGTGGCGGGCCCGCAAGCGGGCGCACTCGCCTCGCGAAGCTCTCAAGATGTGGGCAATGAGAGCCGATAGTGCAATGGTAGATCCCGGCGGGTCGTTCGGAACTGCTGGGCGATATGCACTCTCACGAATCGCGAGCGAAGCCGATGACCGGTAAATGATGAGGACGCCCTCCCCAGCTAGTGCTGACCTCTTCATTGGAAGGAAGGGCAAGCTCTCTCGCGGCAAGGGGCGAATGAAAGGCTCGTCGCACTGGTCCAACTCTTCGGAACGGCGTCCCAAGCAAGACGAGACCGAAGCAGAGCGACTGCGCGAAAAGCAGGACCAGCTCATACGCGTCACCATCGCCAACCGATCTCTGGAGACACACTTTCAGCCGATCGTCGATCTCAGGAGCGGCCAGGCGGTAGGGACCGAAGCGCTGGCCCGCTTCGCCCAGCAACCCATTCGGCCTCCTGACGTATGGTTCGCCGAAGCAGCATCTGTTGGCCTCGGTGTCGAGCTGGAGCTCACCGCCCTGGACTTGGCACTAGAGCAACTCGATCGGCTCCCGGCCGGCCTCTACCTGTCGCTGAATGCGTCCGTCGAAACAATCACGTCTGAACAGTTCCGGGCGACTTTGGCAGATGTTCCCGCCGAGCGGATCGTCCTTGAACTTACCGAACACACACCGATTGTCGACTATCCAGAGTTCGAAAAGGGCATCCAGGAGCTGCGATCGAATGGTGTCCGGTTGGCCGTGGACGATGCTGGCGCTGGCTTCTCCAGTTTCCGCCACATCCTTGATCTCCATCCCGACGTTATCAAGCTCGACATCGGACTTACCCGTGGAATCGACAGGGATCCGGCACGGCAGGCCCTCGGGCGGGCCCTCCTCAACTTCGGCTTGGAGATGTTCAACACCACAATCGTTGCCGAAGGCATTGAGACCGAAGGTGAGTTCGCGACACTACGCGCCTTAGGCTGTCCGAGCGGCCAGGGCTTCTTCTTGGGTAGACCCAGCCGACTTCCGTATCAGCGCCATGTACCGGCCGTCTCGATGCCCCTTCTGTCTCCAGACGCCCCCTCCGTCGTCATTGACCCGGCGAGCTTTGGTAGCCGCGCCGACGCCATAACCGACGTGGTCGAGCGGGCCGACGTGTTGGACATTCGAGATGCCGACATCGGCGCTCACTGGTCGCCATTCGAGGATCTCAGCCCAGAGCGACGGCGGGCTTACCTCGCCGATACTCATGTGGCTCGGGTGGCACTGAGCGACTAGTCAGTTCGCTTCCCGTGTGCCCCTGAGCAATGGATCCGGGTCGATTTGCCAGCGACTCAGATCGTGGACTGCTGCCTACCGCAAGCGTGACAGTCTTCCAACATGGAAGCCCTCCGCTGTGGATCGTCAATTCGACCCACACAACACTGAGGCGGGACATGGCGGCAGGAATCATTCTTCAGTACCCATTTGGTATTGGTGAGGCGGAGTACGACGCGGTGAACGCCAAGCTCGGGTGGATCCCGAAAACTGGCGAAGGTGATCGGCCGGACGGGTGGCAGTCGCTTGGCCGAGATCCGGACTTTGGTGCGGGCGACGGTCTCGGCCACCAGGTCGGCCACCTGTCGTATTTGTGGCGAACCTCGCCCGGGACGGGCCCGGTCTCGGCGGCTCTGGTGGCCTCGACCGAACGCTTCTCGGTCTTCGGCGTGGTTCCGCAGATGTCGGCTGCGGCCCGGTAGGAGCCCACCTCTCGGCAGGCGGCATGCCTTCCATGTGTTCCCTCACTGATTTCATAGAGGTTGTCCCTTGGTCTGGTGCGGATGCTGGTTAGCACCACAACCGTCACCGGCCGGGGGACGTCTCAGGTGGATACCTCAATGATGGGTGGGGACTTCTCGTTGCCACAGGCGGAGACTTTCGTGGCCACCAGCGGGGACCCCAGATGGCCATAACCGGGGACCTTCTCGTGGCCACGGACAAACTGCATCGCCCTCGCCCATGTGAGTATTCACTCGTGTCGCCTGAGCTGGGCGGCTGAACCTTGATCCACCGACAGGTGTTGACTATTTCTCCGGATGAGTTAGCATCAAAATTAAGGGTAACCGCCAAACAAGGCGAGGCTAAATCGCCTTTCGAAACGGGCGAAGGCACCAAGCGTCGGTCGGTCGATCTACCGCTTCGAGGAGCGCTGGACCGAGCCGAGAAATGAGACGCAATGGATTCGGAGATCCACTTCCTGCGGGGGGAGTTGTCCTGTCCTCATTGTGGGAACAACGCCCTTGAGGTTGTGTCGGACGGGATTCAGACCAATTTCCTGTGCCAGGACTGCTGGAACTGCTGGCACTGGGACCTCGGATGGATGGCACCTGTCCCAGCAATGTCCTGCCGAGGATGCGTCCATAAGACTGAGTGCCTGCGAAGCCAAGGGCAGCGGATGAGCGCATAGCACCGGGAAAACGCCACGATGGTGAACCCGGCCGTGGATCGCGAATGCGACGCTTCGGCGGGTGCCGTCTCTGGCGGGGAGCAGCGGAAACCGCCGATCACTTCGCCAACCTGGCACTTCGGATTTGAGTGGGGCCTGGGATCCAGCGCGTAGCGGGACGGACGGGACGGCGGTGTGGGTCAACTGCCCGAGGAGGTCTGGGACTCGGTCGATGGCCGCACGATCATCACCGAGCAGTGGGCATGCTCTGCACAATGCCCACTCACCGACCCGAGGGTCATCCCATCGAACCCACCGCGGCCACGGCTACCGAGTACCAACAGCTCGGCGTTGCGGCTACGTTCGACAAGCACGTGGCTGGCGTGTCCTTCGACGACATCCACAGACACGGCCACCGGTGAATTGGCACCTAAGACGCCGTGGACCATCTCGGCCAGCCCGTTGCGGGCCACGTCGATGGGGGCCGGCGGCGGGGGTCCCTCGGGCACCCAGACGAACTCCTCTCTCGTACTCCAGGCATGGACGACGTCGAGTCGGTCCCCCACCAGCGCTGCGTAACGTGCTGCCCACCGCAGGGCATCGCGTGACTCGTCTGAGGCGTCAACGCCCACGAGGATGGTGCGCTCGTCGAGCTGCCCGGAGCGCTGCTCAGGGGTGTCGTCGGTCACGGCGATTCCTTTCCTCGCGTGCAAGGTCAGAGCCATGATATGAAACGACCGGCGCCATTACTAGGGGACAAAGGCCTGTGCAATGGCACAGTGGGCTTCCCCCCGGAACGTGGAGGTGCTCGGATAGTTGGTTGAGCATGTCACCGGGCCGCACCCTTGTACCAGCCGAGTCGATTGCCGGCCGCAGAGGCGATCCTGGGCGACGGTTTCACGCCGCCTCTTCGCCAAAGGCGGTCTTCTGGGCACTTCGGGATTCAGCGGAGTCGGGGATCCCTGAGCGCGTAGCGGGGGATCTGCCACTCTGACGGTGCTCAAGGCCTTCAGACTGGAGAGCCCCTGTGGAGTCAGACCCTACGCGCATGTTTGAGCTGCCGTTGGGCTCGCCGGGAATGAACGTCCTCGGCGTGGTGGACGTGGTCGACGAGATGCTCCCTGTCCACGTCGAGACCCGAGTCTCCCGGGCAGGATGTGGGCGCTGCGGGGTGGTCGCCCGGGTGAATGAGTTGGAGCACCATCGCCCTGGTTCGACGCATCGCGACAACGAAACTGACGAGCACCAGGCCAATGTCTGCGACCGTTGATCTGGTCGCTTCGACCTAATCTGCCGCCACCATCCGGCGGCGCAGCTCGGCCACACCCGATCCGGTCAGGTCTTCCAACCCGGCCTGTCTTCCGACCATGGCCAGCAGCAAGGAAAGTCCGGGACCAGATATTTCCGGCCCGTCATTGATCGACCAGTCAAGGTTAGAGGCTACAAGGCGTAGACCTGCGATCCGCTTCTTGCCCCCGACCGGAAAGTTGGCCCCCGAGAACATGTCGAGGCAACGGTCGAGCGCCTCGGTGTCAGCGTGGCCGGGCAGACCCAATGGACGACGTATGTCCTCGCCGTGCACGACAATCTCGCCGAGCATCGCCATGACCGGTGCGGGAGGGTGGTTGGTGGTTCCTGCCGTGACCCTCAATCGCTCAATGATCTCGATTGGTGGCAGTGCTCCGGTGCGACGAGCAACGCGATCCATCATCGTGTTGAAACGAAAGAGATTGGCCGTCATGGACTTCATGAAGCGCGCTGGAGTCTGCTCGGCTCCGTCCAGAATGTGTCCGGCCGTGACTTGAACCGACCATCCCGCATACAGGGAGGGCTCGGCCCACTGTCTGGGTGTCAGTCCCGCTAGGGTGTCGGCCATCGCCGCTCTCTCCGCGTGGATCAGCTCCCACGTTCTGGGATCGTTCACAGATTCACCACCAATAGGACTGAGCAGCTCCGATGAACCGCTACGCCGAATCCACGTTCCGCATGGTCGAGAACCCAGTCATTCGTGCTGACTCCAGGCCTCCATCGACACGGCGCACCGCTTCCGTCCGCATGGTACGGACTCACCTGACGGCCGCCTGGGATCTACTCCGATCTGGCTTCATGCACCATCCGGTGCAGTATCGGGCCCCGGGTCGCCACCGGTCGCGGCAATGGTGAGGCGCTCGAGATAGTGATCCCAACCTCCGGTGTGATCGGAGACGGCGTCGGCAGGAAGGCCTCGGTGCACAAGGCGAACGCGCGTCTTGCCGCCGTCGGGGATCAAGGTGATCTCGACCTGAGTCGATCCCGCCGGAATGGGATGGTCCGGCTCATCCCAACCGAATGTGAAGACAACCTTCTCGTCGGGCAGGACTTCGACGAATTCTCCAACAGAGGAGTGCTTGCCGCCGACGAGAACTCGATAGATGCCACCGGGCCGGGGGTCGAACTCAGCCTCAGTACCGAGCCACTTCGCATGCAGCTCGGGGTCGATGAGAAATTGAAAGATGGTCGCCGGACTGGCGTCGACCACGACCTCTCGTGTCAGTTCGGCCATTAGTGACTTCCTCTCATCTGTTCAGCAGCCTCGGACAGGTCGCGCAAGCGCTCGAGGCTGCCGGTCCAGTAGCCGTCGAGGAATGTGCGGAGCCTGGCCACCTCTTCATGGTTGACCCGATACATCCGGCGAGTGCCGTCGCGCCGTTCCAATACCAGCTCGGCCTCTCGCAGAACGCCGAGATGCTGAGATACCGCCGAACGAGTGACGTCGTCGAATCGGGCGGCGATTTGTGCGGCGGGAAGCTCCTCGGACCAGATCAGGCGGAGGATCTCTCGCCGCCGGGGTTCTGCCATGGCCTTGAACGCGGCGTCCACATGACAAATGTAAGTCAATACTTGCGTAAGTGTCAACTGAACCATATTCTGTGCCCGAGAGGTCCAGGAGCAGGACAACCGAGGCGTTCGAGATGCACATCGAATCAAGTGAGTCCAGATCGCTCCACACGCGAGAGCCTTCGGGTTCAACCACGATCGAGACTGGAGGAGGGCATCGATGCCTTATGACTTCGAGGTTTCAGACGTGCTTCCGGCATCGCCGAGAGCCATCTACGACGCATGGATGTCGAGCGGGGGTCACAGTGCCATGACGGGTGCACCGGCGACCGTCGACCCCCAGGTCGGGGGAGCATTCGAAGCGTGGGACGGCTATATCACCGGTAGAACCCTCCTGCTTGAGCCTGGAAATAGGATCGTGCAGTCATGGAGAACGACGGAGTTCTCAGATGCCGACGAGGACTCGCAGATCGAGGTCGTCCTCCAGCCGGTCGATCTGGCAACGAGGGCCACGATTCGCCACACCAACGTTCCCGATGGCCATCACAGCTACGAAGGGGGCGGCTGGCAAGAGCACTACTTCGATCCGATGCAGGGGTACTTCGGCCCTGTGTGAGGCGCCCAATGGCGTGTATCCCGGACGTCCATGGATGCCGCGCCGGGGATGCAAGGACACTCGACGCCGCTATCGCGAAAGGAGACACCAGATGACCGCTGGCACCAAGGAAGACCCGTGGGTGCTCAAGACCCCGCCGGGGACGTCGCAGTACACCATGTACGGAGACGAGCAGGCCGATCCACCGGCACTGGTCTGCCAGGTAGGTTCCACCACCCTGAAGTACCACCTCCGGGCCATCGACGACCTGCATGCGTGGCTGGTCGAGCAAGGTGATTGGGTCCCGCTCGGCGCAGCCGATGAGAAGAAGCCCGCAGCAATGGGCACCGTCGAGGCGTGGGGACGATCACCGGACAACCCGGTCGGAGGCTGGTACGGCCTGCGCAACGGCTACCGCGGCCGGTTCGGGATGTACCTGCCGCCGCTGTTGGAAGCACTCCGTCTCGCCGAAGTCACCCATGATCCCCGGAACAACCGGATGCGAGCGACCTCAAGCACATGAGTGCTGCGGTTCTTGGTAGGGAGTCACATTCGGTCCCAACAAAGGCTCTGCGAACAACTTGAACAGATGGAGATGACCCATGACAGTCGCCAAGGTGATCCGGTATCGGACAAAGCCCGAACGTGCTGAGGAGAACGAGCACCTGATTCGTGACGTGTTCGCCGAACTGGCCGAAGAGAACCCTGAAGGCTTGCGGTACGCAGCCTTCCGTCTTGCCGACGGCGTCACGTCGCCGTGCTCGACGGTGAAGAGAACCCGTTGTCGACATCCGCCGCGTTCGGCACGTTTCAATCAGGCATCAATGATCGGCTCGCCGAGGGACCAACTCCGTCCGATGCCATGATCCTAGGCTCCTACCGGTTCCTGCCCGAATAGTCGATAGTTGACGCGTCGCGGGAAGACGAATTCGCATCACCGACCCTGATCCCGCCCGACCACGGCGGGCCGATGGAAGTTCAGGGACGCTTGGTCCGGCGGGATTGGACATGCACGCACAGACTGCCCCATCTGCTCGGGTGGCGCACCCGATGGCGATCCCTGGCCGGAGATGTGCGGCCTGAGGTAGCCCGGTCAGGTCAGGGGTGAGGAGTGAGCCGGATCGCCCGGAGCTGCCAACTAACGCAGGACGTCGTTCGATTGACATCCCGACAGCGACGCGATCCATCCGAAGGATGGGGTTGCGTGGCCGGATGGCCGGCTGAACTGTAGGGCAGCCTCTACGTCTAGGTCTGGCGCGACAGTTGCACGAGGACTCGCCCGAACAGGTCGGCTTTGACGGTGCTGGGGTCGACGTACTGTTCGATGGCCAAGCCGTTGGAGAGTGCCAGCACCACGGTCACAATATCGTCGACGGTGAAGTCGCCGGCCGGTGGATCTCCACCAAGGATCTGCTGGACACTGTCGGCAATCGCATCCCGCATGGTCCGTCGATGGGCGATGAACCGTGCGCGCACATCATCGTCTCGGACGGCTCGGTGCCAGAAGTCGAAGAAGACCAACCGCCATTCCCGCTGTTCGGTGAATGCCTCGGTGAGTAGACGTCCGATATCGCGAAGGTCCTGCGGTTGGTGAGCGTCGGCTGTGCGAGCGGCTAAGGCGGTCCGGACTGACTCCACCCGGACCAACACTTGCTCGGTCATCATGGCGTAGAAGAGATCGTCTTTGCTGGTGAAATTGGAATAGATGGCGCCCTTGGAAAGGCCTGCGGCCGCGGCGACCTGGTCCAGATTTGCCGTGTCGAATCCCCGCTCGGCAAACACTTCGAGCGCCGCATCCAGCAATCGACGGCGCACCACCTCCCGTTTGGGCCGCCGGGTCCGAACAACCAAGGGAACGCTGGGGCTCGACGCGGTCACGGACCTCCTTTCCGTCTTGCCGTTGACATCGCTCATGCCACGCAGCATACTGGCCAGTATTCAATACTGACCAGTATCGAGGAGAACGATGGCGCTGATCCCCTACGCCGACCCGCAGAACGCACCCAAGGAGGTTCGCGAGCTACTCGAAGTCCTACCCGACCTGCACGTGTTCCGAATGGTCGGTCAAGCTCCCACGCTGTTCGGCCCCTGGCTGGCCCTTGGCGGGGCGATCCTGGCCACACTCGAACTCGACCCACTGCTTCGCGAGCTCGCCATCTTGCAGGTTGCCAGCACGGTCGGCTGCGAGTACGAGCGACTCCAGCACGCAGCGATCGCTGCGGGTGTGGGTGCCACCAGCGACCAAGTCACACTGCTCGCCACCGCCCGCGAGGGCCGGGACCAAGATGCGATGCATCGAGCCTTCACCCCATGTCAGCGGGCCGTGATCAGCTTCACCGATCAGGTGGCCGGCCCCGGCCGGGCGTCCGAGGAAGAGGTTGTCGCCCTACGGGAGCACCTGTCCGATCGCTGCATCGTTGAGCTCCTGCTCGTCATCGGTCACTACTTTGGGATCGCTCTGTTGGCCGAGACAGTTCGTCTCGACCTCGACGAACCCGCGCAGATGGCAGTCGTCGACCTCGCTGCAGGCACCACGAGCAACGCGCGATGACCGTGACCGTGAGTCCCGAGATCCCTGGAGCGTTGCCGGCTCATGTCAGTGAGACCGCTGCAGGCGCTGCCGGTGGCCATGGCACTCTGCGGGGCCGCCGCCTGCTCGTGGTGGGCGGAGGTCAGCAAACCTACGATCAGTACGACCCTCCGGTGGGCATCGGGCGAGCGATCAGCTTGTTCGCCTCCCGCGAAGGAGCTTCGGTTGCTGTCGCCGACATCGATGCAGGTGCCGCGCAGACCACCGCAGATCGCATCACCCGGGAGGGGGGCACCGCCTACGCCCTGGTTGGTGACAGCAGCAATGAAGCAGACGTTGCGCGCCTCGTCGATCGGGCCGCCGAACTCCTGGGCGGACTGGATGCCGTCTCACTCAACGTCGGCATCGCCGTCGGGGACCACCTGGCCGGCACCACATCGGCCGACTGGGACAGAGTCATGGCGACCAACCTGCGGTCGCCGTTCTTGTGCTGCAAGCACACGCTTCCGCTGTTGCCGCCCGGCGCCGCAATCGTCCTCACCTCTTCCACTGCCTCCCGCGTCGTCAGCACCACCGAGATTCCCGCGTACGCCGCCAGTAAGGCGGCGCTGTCAGGGCTGTGCGCGTACGTCGCCAAAGAAGCAGCTCCGCGACGAGTGCGAGTCAATGTCGTCATGCCCGGGCTCATCGACACATCGCTCGGACGACTCGCCAGCCTCGTCAAACCCGACCGGGACAGCACTCCCATTCCCCTTGGTCGCCAAGGAACCGGATGGGACGTCGCCGCTGCCACCGCGTTCCTCCTCTCCCACGCCGCCGACTACATCACGGGCCAGACCCTCGCTGTTGATGGAGGTCTCTCCGAGGTCCGGTGATCGTGCACAACCGGGATGGCCAACAGCTTCGGATCCCTCTGTGAAATGCCAGGCCAACGACCTCATTGAGAACCTGGCACCCTTCAGCTCACGACTCGGACAGCATCAGGCTTGTCGGCTGAGTCCTTCAGAAGCCGATCCACGGCCTCCACATCGAGCGGCCCAGCGAAAAGAAATCCTTGTCCGGTATCGACGCCCTCCGCCCGGAGCCGTATCACTTGATCGTTGTTCTCAATGACCTCAGCGATGGTCTCAAGTCCGAGCAGCTTGCCCAGTTGGACCAGAGTGTGGACGATTGCCGCGGACTCGGACGAGATGGCAATCCCCGAGACGAACGAATGGTCGATCTTCAACACGTCGATCGGGATCTGCCGCAGGTAGGCGAGCGATGAGTAGCCGGTACCGAAGTCGTCAACGGCGATGCGCACCCCGACGGCCTTTAGCAGCTCGAGTCGAACGAGGGTGGCTCGGACGTCATCCATCAATGCGGTCTCGGTGAGCTCCAAGGTCAGCATGCCGGGATCGAAGCCACTCGCAGTGAGCGCGCCATGAACGTCGTCGATGATCCGGTCCCGTTCGAGCTGCACGGCCGAAACGTTGACTGCAACCGTGAACCGATGACCCTGGCAGTGCCACGTTGCACCTTGTTTGCACGCGTCCTGAAGTACCCACCGACCCACCTGGGCGATCAGGCCGCTCGATTCGAGTGCCGGGATGAAGTCGTCGGGTCGCACGACGCCGCGTTCTGGGTGGCGCCAGCGCAAGAGCGCCTCAACGCCGGTGACGGCTCCCGTGGAAAGATCGACGGTCGGCTGGTAGAGCAGGAAGAACTGGCCGGCTTCGAGTGCACCATGCAGATCGACTTCGAGATGTCGGTGGTCATCGACGTCGTGCTGCATCGCAGGGGAGAAAACCACGGCGCGTTGCTTGCCGGCGGCCTTGGCCCGGTAGAGGGCGATGTCTGCGTCGCGCAGCAGCTCTTCGGGTGCGGACCGGCCGCCCTCTGCGATGCCGATACTGGAGGTCACCTCCAGCGGAACGTCGCTGCCGGGGATCTTGAACGGGATCCTCAGTACGTCGAGGATCCGCTCCGCGACTACTTCAGCACCGGCGGCCAGCGAGGCGCCCTCGACCAGTACGACGAACTCGTCACCACCCAGGCGCCCGACCGTGTCCCCTTCACGCAACGCGCTGGCCAGCCTGGCTCCGGCCGCGGCGAGTAGCTGATCGCCTACATTGTGGCCCAAGGTGACGTTGATGTCCTTGAAGTTGTCGAGGTCCAAGAACATTGCCGCCGCAGGTGTGTGCTCTCGTCGGGCGCGTGCCAGCATCTGACCGGTCCGATCAAGGATCAAGGCCCGATTGGGAAGCCCGGTAAGGGAGTCGTGGAGCGCTTGGTAGCGGAGCTGATCGGTGCGCTCATGCACCATCTGCAGGGCGCGTGACCGGCTGGTCCCCAGCACGTAGACCAATGCTCCCAGTAACAGGCTGAACGCGATGCCGGCCAACAGGAGGACAAGTGCGTTTCGATTGGTGAGCACCCCGCCTCCGGTCACCGCCCCGAATACCTGGACACTCCATCCATTGTGGAGGTCGATCGTCGTCGATTGCGCTCCTGCGGGCGCAGAGCCAGCCTTGAAGGTGACCTTGGAGGAACCGATTGCGTAGAGGAAGGCCACCGCGGTGCCCGGATGGCCCTGGATGGCGGTGCTCAGGACGACGCTCGGGAGGACCTGCGAACCTGTCCATCCGATGAACGTGTCACGACGGGCCTGGGCCGTCTTCGGCACGTCGCCACCACGGTAAATGGGCGTGCCCACGATCAGCTCCGCGCTGTTTCCCCCTCCGAACGGCAAGTAGGCTCCCTGACCGGAGTCCCGAGCCTTCATGAGCCCCGGGCCCAGGTCGGTATCGCAGTAGTCGGCGCCGGCTGGTACGGAGAGTAGTGCGGCCCGTTCCTGCGACACCGTGATCAAGCAGTAGTAGGGACGGGTTCCCGCCGGGGTGACCTGAAAGGTCCCGCCAGGGCCCAAGGGGCCCGACGGATCAGCCTCGGCGCGTGCCGCGAACGCACTCAGCTGTGACGCCGGGACCATCTCCAATTCGGCGATGCCCTGAAGCTCTGGGTACCGCACGAAGGCACGAACCGAGTCCGTCCACTGTGCGAACTCGGCTTGCGTGGCATCTGGGTTACCGACGACGAAGGCGCCGGTACTCACGGCGAAATCCTGCTCATGCTGGATGGCCAGGTTCAGCGTCGAGGCGATCCCCGCCGCGGAGGTCACGAACGCCTGGTGGGATCTCTGGCCGTCGCTCCGAGCCACCACCCAGGCCCCGAGAGCCGAGCCGATGGCACCCAGGAGGACCAGCAGTGTGGCCGCCGTCAACCAGAGATACCGTCGCGAACTCATTGGCTCGACCGCTCTCCGACTCGCTCTCGCGACATCATGTCCCGAGCTCTATCCGGATGGTCGGGGGCAACGCCGTTGCATCTGGCGGGGCTCCCCTGGAGCGCCTGCACGGCAGGAGGAACTCTGCGGGACTGACGATGATCGAGTAGGGGGGAATGGTCCCTCCTTCAGCAACTCCCGAGCCAACTGGCCGTCTTCGATGACCGCAATGCGGGCCAGACGGCGTCGAACGGGACGGACACAGACTCTCCGGGACGCCCTCTTGGAGCAGCCACTCAGAGCAGTGGATTGAATGAATCCGGAGCACTTGGGATATGCCCTCATCGTCGTCTACCCAATGGGGGTCACCATTGGCCACACCTTCCGCCTCGGCGGGGACAGCCTCGTCCAGAAGGCTGACTACACCCATCTGCCTCACGGTCGGCTGTCCAACAGCCTGTACGTCACCGCACCCGAGAACCCGAGGCAGGAGGTCGGCCGCAACGCAGAGGACACGAAGCAGCGAAACTCCCTCCAGACCCTCGTCGACGCCATGTCTCAAACCCGGGAGCAGACCATCGTCCAGTACCGCCTGCTGTCATGGCCAGCCCTGTCAGTTCAAGTCGGCCAACAAATTGGTCGACAACGGTACAGGGCCATATGAAGGGCAGGGGACTGGAATGGCAAATACGACTGCCACGGGTTCCGAAAACAACGGACCGACAGGACCATGGTCGACGGGGGGACCCGACTCAGCGGCCGGAGCGCAATCGTCCCGGCGCAGGATCAACCCCACCTATCTGGCCTATCTGATCGGCCCTGTTGCCCTGGTGGCAGTCCTCCTTCTGATGCGATTCGGCGTGGTGGCTCGCGAATCGGCTTGGCTATGGCTGGCTGTCTTCACAGCGGTTCCTGTGGCCGGTCTCTTGGGCGATCACCTCTACAGCAGGCGCCCGTCCCGACTGCGGCTCAATGCACGGGTTGCGCTCCAGGCCGCAGGGGTGACGATGGTCATCTACCTGACCGGATGGGGGCCTGTATTAGTCGGGGCCTTTGCCTTTCTGGCCCTCGAGAACGTCGCCCGTGGGGGATCGCTGGTGTGGCGCATCACCGCGTTCTGGAGCCTGGTGGGAATCACTGTTGGCCAGGTGGCCATTTGGCAAGGATGGGCGCCGTCGATCCTTTCAGAATCGCAGGCCAACGCCCTGGCCTTTATGGGCGCCTTCGTCCTGTTCTTCATCATCCGCATGGCGGGTGCGACCGTGGAGCAGAAGGAAGACGCCGAGGCCACGATGCGCCTGAGCGAAGACCGATTTCGCTCCTTGATCCAGAACTCTTCCGACGCGACACTCGTGATGGACGACGAAGGGATCTGCACCTATGTGAGCCCCGCAGTCACGGACCTCCTGGGATTCGAACCGAGCGAACTCGTCGGCCGGCGCGCCACCGACTTTGTCCACCCTGACGACCGTGACCGCGTGAGGGATCGGCTGGGACCGGAGTTCCAGGTCTCTCCCGAAACGGTGTTCATCCAGTTTCGCATGGAACGAAAGGATGGTGCCTGGCGAGACGTGGAGGCTGTCGTTACCAACCAACGGGACCGGCCTTCGGTCGCCGGCTATGTGGCCAACGTGCGCGACATCACCGAGCGCAAGGAGTTCGAGGCGCTCCTGGCGCACCGGGCTCTGCATGACCCGCTGACTGGCTTGGCCAATCGCCAGTTGATCCTTGATCGGGCCGAGCAGATGTTGGTTCGGTCCCGGCGGGTCCGCGATCCAGTGGCTGCCTACTTCATCGACCTCGACAACTTCAAGGATGCCAATGACTCGATGGGCCACGAAGCCGGCGACAAGTTATTGCAAGCGGTCGCCGGTCGTTTCACCGGGTTATTGCGGGCCAGCGACACTGTGGGCCGCCTGGGTGGCGATGAGTTCGTTATCTTGACCGAAGGCGTCCCCCTGGCTGCTGGGCCCACCATAGTTGCCGAGCGAATCCGAGAGGTCCTGCGCAGTCCCTTCCACGTCGAAGGTTTCGAGGGCCTTCCTATCACCGTGACCGCCAGCATCGGCATCGCCACCGGCGATCGGCCTTCGGCACAGGAGCTCCTTCGTGATGCCGACATTGCGCTCTATCGGGCCAAGGCCCTGGGCAGGGACAATTGCGTGCTGTTCGAGCCGACAATGAAGTCGGCTGCGGTTGGTCGCCTCGAGCTCAAGTCAGACCTCGATTCGGCGCTCGCCAACGATCAGTTCTTCCTCCTCTACCAGCCCATCTTCGACCTTGACAGTGTCCATATTCGAGGCGTCGAAGCTCTGTTGCGTTGGCAGCATCCGACTCGCGGTGTCATTTCGCCGGACGACTTCATCCCCGTTCTGGAGGACAGTGGGCAGATCATCGAAGTTGGTCGCTGGGTGCTGAACCAGGCCTGTGCTCAGGCGGCCTCCTGGCGCCGACTGGGACATCGGACGACTATGTCCGTGAATGTGTCCATGCGCCAGCTCGAGACCGCGATGTTGGTCGAACACGTTGAAGAAGCACTCGCAGCAAGCAACCTCGAGCCCAGTTCACTGATCATTGAGGTCACTGAGTCGACGCTCATGCGAGATGCGCATGCCACGGTGTCCCGCCTAAGAAGGCTCAAGGAAATCGGCGTCATGATTGCCATCGATGACTTTGGCACGGGTTACTCGTCTCTCGCCTATCTACGTCAATTCCCAGTTGATGTGCTCAAGATCGATAGATCGTTCATTGCTGAGATGGATGGCGCTCCAGATGCTGCTGCCCTCGTTCACACGTTGGTCGAACTCGGCCGAACTCTTGGACTTACGACCATCGCCGAAGGCATCGAGGAACATTCGCAGCTAGAGGGATTACGAGATGAACAGTGCGATAGTGGACAAGGATTCATCTTCTCTCGGCCGGTGGAGCCGGCCGCGATCGAGGCTCTCCTCTCTCAATCGGACACAGATGCTGCTGCTTCACTGATCGGCGTCAACGAGGCGGTGAAGACCCCGGCAATCTCGCAGTGCACCGCGACGGGAATCCTCGAGGCTGTGCCGAGACCGGGGTGATCCAAATGTCCAACCCCAGATGGGCCGTGCGCGATTGAGGGTCGCTGAGGCTGCAGCCACCCTTCAGACCGCTGGATAGTGGGTCAGTCTCAATCGGGACCATTCAGTGCTCGCCCCGTTTCTCCTTGGTGTAGAGCGCAGCCAATGACGGGAGAATCCCCACGCCTTGCCGAGATCCATGATTGACGTGCTCGCTTCCAGTGAGGCCGCAAAGACGGTCCGCCGCATGTCGTGACGGCGCTGTTCGACGGCGGTAAAGGCGTCATTGACCCGCCGACGAGACTCGGCAGGTTTCGCCGCGATGGTCGCTGTGGCCACGTCGGATCCCCGTTCGGACTTTCTGAGGGCTCGCCGGAGTGCGACTTCACTGGCTCGGATCACTTGGCCGCCTCAACCAGGGCTCCGAGGAGCTGTTGAGCTATTCGGAAGGCAAGGGTCGGCAGATCGCAGCGATTGTCGGGCCGCTCATTCCGGGACATCCTAGGAGAATAGGCTCTGTCCGG
>OCTA010000914.1_pt1 | contig 27549 bp, 34 predicted proteins | sample 1538991 | NCBI WGS metagenome assembly OCTA01 (sample SAMEA3539302, study PRJEB22396) | soil metagenome | biome: tundra; feature: field; material: soil | place: USA | collected 2010-05 | depth 0.15 m | reverse complement strand
AGCCCGGTTCAGGTCCTGGCTCACCGACCTGCTCACCGCGCTGCTCGAACACCCCCGCCAGACACCCACCCCCACACCGGCCAGGCACCCGGCGCCCGACCCCCGCTAGCTGAGTTCCCCATCTATGGCAGGCCCGCCGTTTCCCGCAGCGCCGCCGCCGCGGCGGCCAGCTGCACGGCCAGCTCCGGCCGGTTCTCGTGAATGGCCAGGTGAGCGAAGGCCTCGAGCCCGCGCGCCACGCCGATGCGCGCGCCGGTGGCGTGGCTGAGCCTGATGCTCCTGGCCAGGTGCCGCCTGGCTTGCTCGATCGCGCCGAGGTCCATGGCCACCCGACCCAGTCCGGCCAGGCAGCGGGCGATCTCCGGCCGGGCGCCGATCTCCCGCAGGATCGCCAGCGCTTCCACGTACCGGCTGTGCGCCTCGCCCGGATGACTGCGGAGCCGGGCCAGGTCACCCCAGGCCGAGCAGGGCCCGGGCGGCGCCCCACTGCTGGTCGATGCGGCGCATGACGCTGGCCGAGGCGCTGGTCAGCTGCTGGGCCTCGCGGAGCTTGCCCAGCCGGGCCGCGACCGCCGCCCGGGTGCCGAGGGCGTAGCCCTCGTTCCATCCGTCCCCGGCGGCCTGCGCGACCGACAGCGCTTCGTCCGCGTAGGCGGCGGCGTGCTCGGGCCGGCCTGTGTGCAGGGCGATCTCGCTGAGCAGGTTCAGCGCGACCGCGGTCCAGAACTCGTCGCCGGCGTCACGGCATAGCTTCAGCCCTTCGTCGGCCAGGAATTCCGCCGTGGCGGGATCGCTGGACAGGGCGAGCTGCGCCCGCACCACCATGGCCGCGCCCCGGACTCCGGCGGGAACGGCGGACATATCCAGGGCCAGGAACGAGTCCAGCCATTCGCCGCTCTCGGCGAAGGTGCCCCACACGATCCAGCACGGGCTGACCGCGATGCAGATCCGCAGTCCCGTCTCCGCGTCCGACCGGTCCAGGCACCAGTTCAGCACCTGGAACACGGTGCTGGTTTCGACGTCGTACTGACGGAAGACGTCGACGCGGGCCTGCCAGGGGGCCGCCACCCTGGCCATCCCGATGGCCAGGTTCTGCTCCGCGGTCCGCAGCGTGTAATCGCGCAGCGCGGCCTGGAAGGTGACCGACTCACCGGCATCGGCCAGCCGCGCCGCCGCGTACTCCCTGATCGTGTCCAGCATCCGGAACCGCATCTGGCCGAGCACCTCTGATTCGGGCATGACCAGCGACTTGTCCACCAGCGCGGCGACCAGGCCGAGCACATCACGGGCCGGGATGCCGTCATCGGAGCACACCTGCTCCGCCATCTCGAGCGACCATCCGGTCAGCACAGACAGCCGCCGGAACAGCGCCTGCTCCTGAGCCGTGAGCAGGTCGTAGCTCCATTCGATGGCGGCGCGCAGGGATCGAGCGCGCGGCATATCGACATGACCGCCGCGGTGTTATCCGGGCCGACCGTGAATCCGGGACGAGAGGCGGCGGCCCGGTCCGCGAACAGGCGGATCGCCTCGCCCCGATCCGCGTTCGCAGTCGCCGGGTCAGTGCCCGCGGGGCGCACGGATAGCGGTGGCACCTGCCATATCGTCTCGGCCGCGACGCGCAGCGGCTCGCGGCTCGTACTCAGCAGCCGTAGCCCCGGCGAGCTGGCCAGCAAGTGCTGGACGACCTGGGCGCACGCGCCGACCAGATGCTCGCAGTTGTCGAGCGCCAGCAGCAGCCGGCGCGGCCGCAGCGCGTCGGCGAGCGTCTCAAGCAGCGGGCGCCCGGCCTCTTCGCTGACGCCGATGGCCGCCGCCACGCGCGAGACCACCAGCTCGGGCTGCCGCAGATCGGCCAGTTCGACGAACCACACCCCGTCAGGAAACTCCGCCGCCACCGTGGCCAGGACCCGCAGCGCGAGCCGGGTCTTCCCGATCCCCCCGGGCCCGCACAAGGTCAGCGCGCGGGTCCGCCGCAGTATCTGGCGCAGCTCGCTGAGCTCACGTTCCCGGCCGATGAAGCTGTTCGGTTCCTCGGGCAGATGCGCCTGGATCTCGTCCACGTCATTTCCCTCAGGCCAGGCGCATCTGCCTGGCCTGAGGCGTGCCGCAACTAAGGTCTGTCAGCGCATCGGTACCGGCGAACATGCCTGGATCAAACCGTCACCGGGATCCCATGGGTAGGGGGCTAAGGTCCTGAATCTATCCGATGGCGAACCCGCAGACGCACCGGGCGGACAGCAAGATCGGTGAGCTGGGCTACCCCCACCCCCCCTCGGGAACGCCCGTTACAACGTTTCCGGTTCCTGGAGATAGCCCAGATCTCACCGACGCTTCAAGGTATGTGGTCAGCGCGGTGCGCCGCATCGCTCGAATTATGTAGGCCATTATGTAATTATCTGTGATTTGGTTTCCCGTCATTTGTATACAATTGCCGCGAAGGGCGGCGAAATGCCATGCATTTGCGCCTAGAACTGGGTTACAGCCGCCCGGCGGACTGGTGATAGCGGCAACCCCGACGGGGAACGCGTTTTCGTACGGTTCCGGCCTTAAGCGGCCCTTGACGTCATCTCTGAGCCTGTGACCTGGCTTGACTTGAGCGAACTTCAGTTCGATACTTGGTGAGATGGGGAGCACGCCTGCCGAAATAAGGCGGATACCGGCCAGGTCGCCTGCGGCATCTGCGCCCTTCGGTGTCCCCGGCTTCGGGTCCCTGGAGGTATCAGAAACTGAGACCCTGCCGATCTTGCCGGGGCTGCGTGATCTGCTGCCGCGGGGCGCCCTGGCCCGCGGCTCTGTGCTGGCGGTCCAGGAATTCGGGCTGCTCTGCCTGGCGCTGGCGGCGGGAGCCTCGGCGGCCGGAGCCTGGTGCGGGATCGCCGGGGTGCCCGAGGCCGGCCTGCTGGCCGCGGTGGGCGCGGGCCTGGACGCGGAACGGACCTTGCTCGTCCCGGATCCGGGCACCGCCTGGCCGCAGGTGGTGGCGTCGCTGCTCGAGGGGTGCGAGCTCGTCCTGCTGCGGCCGCCCGCGGCGGTGCCGGTCCAGGTCCGCCGGCGCCTGGAGGCCGTGCTCAGGCGGGCCGGCGGCGTGCTGCTCGTGGCCGGGGACTGGCCCGGCGCCCAGGTACGTTTGCGGGTCATCACCCAGCGGTGGACCGGCCTGGGCGACGGGCACGGGCGGGTGCGGGCGTGCTGTGCGGAGGTGACGGCGGACGGGCGCGGGGAGGCGGCCCTGACGCGCACCCGCTGGCTGTGGCTGCCGGCCGAGGACGGCGGCGTGGCGGTGGCCGACCCGGTGGACATCCCGGTGACCGATGCCCCGTTCCCGCGCCCCGCCGCTGGCCTGCGCGCGGTCAGCGCCGGATGAGGACGCCCGGATGAGAGCCCCCGTATGAGAGCCCCCGGATGAGGACACCGAGAGCGGACGCGGTGCCGCCGCGGATCATGGTGCTGTGCTGCCCCCAGCTCTGCGGTCCGGACGCCGGGCCGCAGGCGGCGCGGTGGTTCGAGCGGGTGATCACCACGGTGACCGGCTTCTGCCCGGACGTCGAGGTGGCCGAGCCCGGGGTGTGCGCGTTCGGCGCCCGCGGGCCGGCTCGCTACTTCGGCGGCGAGGCCGTGCTGGCGGCCAAGATCATCACCGCGGTGGCCGAACTCGGCGTGGAATCTCGCATCGGTGTCGCCGACGGGATGTTCGCCGCGCGGCTCGCCGCGCGGCAGGCTAGTCCCGCGAGCCCGGCCCTGGTGATCCCCGCGGGCGGGACGGCCGGGTTCCTGGCGGCGCAGCTGGTGACCGTCCTCGCCGACCAGGATCTGGCCGGGCTGCTCAAGCGGCTCGGCCTCGGCACGCTCGGCGACCTGGCCGCGCTGCCGGCCGGCGATGTGGCCAGCCGGTTCGGCGCCGCGGGCGAAACCGCGCACCGGCTGGCCCGCGGCCTGGACTCCCGGCCGCTGGCGGTCCGGCGGCCGGCCGATGATCTCTCCGTGGCCCGGGAATTCGACCCGCCGGAACCGCTGGCCGAGCCTGTGGTGTTCGCGGCCAGGGCCCTCGCCGAGCAGCTGCACGAAGGCCTGGCCGCCCGCGGGCTGACCTGCGTCCGGGTGCAGGTGCGGGCCACCTGGGCGGACGGGACGGACAATAGCCGCCGGTGGCGGCACGACGGGCTGCTGACGGCGGCCGGAGTCGCCGACCGGGTCCGCTGGCAGCTGGACGGCTGGCGGGCCGCTCCGGGTGACGGGCAATACGCCCAGGGCGGCATCGCGGTGCTCCTGCTGGTGCCTGATCAGGTTGTCCGCGCCACCGGGCATCAGCTCGCGCTCTGGGGCGAAGCCGTGATCAGTGACCGGGCGGCGCGAGCCGCCATGCGCGTGCAGGCCATGCTCGGGCACGAGGCGGTCCTGCGGCCCGTCCCCGGCGGCGGGAGAAACGTTTCCGAGCAGGTGAGCCACGTTCCGTTCGGAGAAAAAAGAGAGCCTCCCCTGGCCGTGGGCCCGCCGTGGCCCGGGCGGATCGTGGGGGCGGCGCCCGGTGTCGTGTACCCGGTGCCCCGGGAGGCCGAAGTGACCGATGAGGCCAGGCACCTGGTCACCGTCAGCGGGCGGTGCGTGCTGTCGGCCGCGCCCGCCTGGCTGGTGGTGGAACGCGAGCCGGCCCGCCGGGTCACCGGCTGGGCGGGACCCTGGCCGTTGTCCGAACGCTGGTGGGACCAGGCCGCCGCGCGCAGGCGCGCCCGGTTCCAGCTGATCACCGACGATGGGCGGGCCTGGCTGGCGGTGGTGCGGGACGGCCGCTGGCTGATCGAGGCCGGCTACTGGTGACGCCCGTGGTGGCGGGGGCCCGCCGTGGGCTGGGATAACCCGCCGGTTCCCTGGCGCGAACTGCAGCGGCGCATGTCCCGGCGTTCGGCCGGCGAGCCGGCGCCAGGTGAGCCCGTGACCATGCGCCCGGCCCGGCCCGCGCCGCGGCGGGGGAGGGGCCAGGCCCCCGGGGTTACTCCGTGGGCCGAGCTGCACTGCCATTCCTCGTACAGCTTCCTGGACGGGGTGGCCACGCCGGCCGAACTCGTCGCCGAGGCGGCCCGGCTCGGGGTTGAGGTGCTCGCCCTCACCGATCACGACGGGATGTACGGGGTCCCGCAGTTCGCGCAGGCCGCGGCGAGGCTGCGCGCGGACGGCGTGACCCTGGGCACGGTGTTCGGCGCCGAGCTCAGCCTGGGGCTGTCCTCCGGCCAGAACGGTGTGCCCGACCCGGAAGGCCGTCACCTGCTGGTCCTGGCCCGGGATCCGGAAGGCTACGCCCGGCTGTGCGCCGTGATCAGCGCCGCCCAGCTGGCGGGCGGGGCGAAGGGGCGCCCGGTCTACGACACCGACGCGCTGGCCGGCGCGCACGGCGGTCACTGGGTGGTGCTGACCGGGTGCCGCAAGGGGCCGGTGCCCGCGGCGCTGGCCGCCGGGGGGCCGGACGCGGCCTGGCGGGAGCTGACCAGGCTGACCGAGAGGTTCGGCCACGAGAACGTGATGGTCGAGCTGAACTGCCGCCGCGATCCGGGCGACGACGAGCGCAATGACGTGCTGGCCCGGCTGGCGGCCCTGGCCGACGTCGGCGTGGTGGCGGCCGGCAACGTGCACTTCGCGGCGCCCGCGCAGGCGCGGCTCGGCCAGGCGCTGGCCGCGATCCGGGCCCGGCGCAGCCTGGCCGAGATGGACGGCTGGCTGCCCGCGGCGGGCACCGCCTACCTGCGATCCGGCGCGGAGATGGCCGCGCTGCTGCGGCGCTACCCGGGCGTGCTTGAGCGGACCGTGGCGCTGGGCCGGGACTGCGCGTTCGACTTCAGCGTGATCGCGCCGAGGCTGCCCGACTTCGGTGTCCCGGCCGGGTACACCGAGGCGAGCTGGCTGCGCGAGCTGGTGGCCCGCAAAGCGCCGTCGCGGTACGGGCCGCCGGGGGCCGAGCGGATTCCCGGCGCGTACGCGCAGATCGCCAGGGAACTCGACGTGATCGAGCGGCTGGAATTCCCCGGCTACTTCCTGATCGTGCACGACATCGTCGAGTTCTGCGAGCACGAGAACATCTTGTGCCAGGGCCGGGGTTCGGCGGCCAACTCGGCGGTGTGCTTCGCGATCGGCATCACCAGCGTCGACCCGGTCTCGCACCACCTGCTGTTCGAGCGGTTCCTGTCCGAGGGCCGGGACGGGCCGCCGGACATCGACCTGGACATCGAGCACCGCCGCCGCGAGGAGGTCATCCAGTACGTCTACGGCAGGTACGGCCGGACCCGGGCCGCCCAGGTCGCCAACGTGATCTCCTACCGGCCGCGGATGGCGCTGCGGGACGCCGGCCGCGCGCTCGGGTTCACCCCCGCGCAGTCGGACGCCTGGGTCCGCCAGATCGGGCCGGGGCCGGCCGTCGAGGGGGAGGCGCTGGAGCCCGGCGATCCGGACGGCGCCCCGGCGGCGGTGATCGAGCTGGCCGCGCAGATGCAGCGGCTGCCGCGGCACCTCGGCATCCATTCCGGCGGGATGGTGATCTGCGACCGGCCGGTGGGGGAGGTGTGCCCGGTCGAGTGGGCCCGGATGCCCGGGCGCACCGTGCTGCAGTGGGACAAGGACGACTGCGCCTACGCCGGCCTGGTCAAGTTCGACCTGCTCGGCCTGGGCATGCTGGCCGCGCTGCACGACTGCTTCGACCTGGTCGCCGCCCATCATGGCGAGCGCTGGTCGATGGCCACGATCCCGCAGGAGGACCCGGCCGTCTACCAGATGCTGGCCGAGGCGGACACGGTGGGTGTGTTCCAGGTGGAGTCCCGGGCTCAGATGGCCACCTTGCCGCGGCTGCGGCCGGGCAAATTCTACGACCTGGTCATCGAGGTGGCCCTGATCAGGCCCGGGCCGATCCAGGGCGGCTCGGTCCACCCCTACCTGCGCCGCCACGACGGACGCCAGGACGCGGACATGCCGCACGAGCTGATGCGGCCGGCCCTGACCAAGACGCTGGGCGTGCCGTTGTTCCAGGAGCAGATGATGCAGCTGGCCATCGACTGCGCGGGCTTTACTCCGAACGAAGCCGACCGGCTGCGCCAGGCCATGAGCGCCAAGCGGGCCCCGGAACGCATCGAGGAGCTCAGGCAGCGCCTGCTGGACGGGATGGCCGAGCGCGGCATCGGCGCCGCGGTGGCGCAGGACATCTACGCCAAGATCCTCGCCTTCTCCAGCTACGGGTTCCCCGAGTCGCACGCGATCAGCTTCGCCTACCTGGTCTACGCGAGCGCCTGGCTGAAACGGTACTTCCCGGCCGCGTTCACCACCGCGCTGCTGCGCAACCAGCCGATGGGGTTCTACGCCCCGCACAGCCTGATCAACGACGCGCGGCGGCACGGGGTCACCGTGCTCGGCGTGGACGTGAACGCCAGCCAGGCGCTGGCCACGCTGGAAGGCTCCCCACCGGTTATCCGGCCCGGCCTGGCCAGCGTGCGCAACCTGGGCCGCACCGCCGCCGACCAGGTGGCGGCCGGGCGTCCCTACCGTGACCTGGAGGATTTCGCGACCCGTACTCACCTGCCGGCCGCCGCGCTTGAGGCCCTGGCCACCGCGGGGGCGTTCGGCTGTTTCGGGCTGAGCAGGCGGGCCGCGCTGTGGGCGGCCGGGGCCGCCGCCTCGCTGCGCGAGGGACAGCTGCCCGGCACCACCACCGGGCTGGCCCCGGGAGACGCGCCGTCGCTGCCGGCCATGACGCCAGCCGAGGAGACGCTGGCCGACCTGTGGGCCACCAGCACGTACGGCACGCATCCGCTGGCCCACATCCGGGCGTCGCTGACGTCGCGGCAGGTGCTCACGGTGGCGTCGGCCAAGTCGGTTGCCGACGGGTCCGACGTGGCCGTGGCCGGCCTGGTCACCCACCGGCAGCGCCCGCCGACCGCGCGGGGCGTGGTGTTCATCAGCCTGGAGGACGAGACCGGCATGCTGAACGTCATCTGCCCGCCCCAGGTGTGGGACCGCCACCGCCGGATCGCCACGGTCGCGCCCGCCCTGGTCATCTGGGGCCGGATCGAGCGCACCAGCGACGCCGTCAACCTGGTCGCCGCCCTCCTGCGCCCGCTCCGCACCCTGCCGTCTTTCACTGGTGCCACCGTCCCCAGCCGCGACTTCCGCTGACCTCGGCCGCGCGATGCTAGCGGTTGAGGGCCGGGTGTTGCTGGCGGATCTGGCGCATGACGGTGCGGCGTTCGGGGCCGGTGAGCCGGTCGATGTAGAGCTCGCCGTAAAGGTGGCCAGTTTCGTGTTGCAGGCAGCGGGCTAATTCGCCGGTACCGACGACCACGACTGGCTGCTGGCCAAGATCAACGCCGGTGACCACAGCCCGGGCCGCCCGCGGCCGGGTGGTGGTGACACCGGGGATGGACAGGCAGGCTTCGGGGCCGTCCTGGCTGCCGCTGGCCTCGGTGATCGACGGGTTGATCACGTAACCGAGCTGACCGTTGACGTTGTATGAGAACACGGCGAGGCTGGAGCCGATCTGGTTGGCGGCTAGCCCGGCCCGTCCGGGAACCTGCACGGTGTCCAGGAGGTCCTGGACGAGCCGGGCCAGGGCGGCATCGAATCGCAGCACCCGGTCGCAAGGCGTGCGCAGCACCGGATCGCCGAGCAGGCGCAGCGGCCGGACCGTCACGGCCGGGCCCGGTGCTCGCTGCCGCCGGCGAGCTTGCCGATCCGGTCGAGAACGAGCTGGTGCCAGGCCAGCTCAGCTTCCATGCGCAGCCGGGCGTGCTCAACGACAAGGTCATCGGCAACTGTCTGGTCCGGCCAGGCCCGGTCCCGGTGGTGATCGAACTGAGCGGCCTGAGCTGACAGTGCCCGGATCCGGTCCTCCAGATACCCGCGCAAGGTGTCCTCGTCCAGGTCGCTGCTCATGGCCAAGGCGAGGTCGACCGGATCGGGACGCAGCCCAGCCTCCAGCCACGCTTCCGCGCGCAGGACCTCAAGCTCGCGGCGGCCCTCGGCGGTGATCGCGTAGACCGTGCGCGCCGGGAGGTGGCCGGCCTGCTCAGTGCGCAGTGCTTCGATGAGCCCTTCTGCGGCCAGCCGGTGCAACGCCCCGTACAGCGACCCCGGGCGCACGTCGGACCACAACTCGGCCCGGTCCATCCGGGCATCTCGCCGCAACTGGTGGCCATACATCGGCCCGCGCTTCGCCAGGGCCCCCAGGACAAACAGCCGAGTCGGATTCACCCCACCAGTAAATCATGAGTGCTCAAATATGAGTACTCATTCGCGTACCGACCTCCCATCGAGCGAGCGGACGAGCCGAAGAGCCCCACTGCAGTTGCGTTGTCACACCAGACTCAGGGGCCCCTCACCGGGAAGCATTTTTGTGCATGGTTGTGGCACCCTGCACACTCTTTGGTGCAGGGTGCCACAACCACTACAAAACAACCCGCCCCGCCTCGCCCGTGCGGGCGAGGCGGCGCGGAGAACGTCAGCGGCCGGCGCTCCACGGCGCGGGCGGTATCCAGCACGACGGCCCGCGCGACCGGATCGTCCAGCCGTTCGGCCAGATCGCCGCGCAGGAACGCCGCCCCTCCACGCTGACCAGTTCCGCCACCGTGAGACCGGCGGTGCGTAGCTCGCCACGCAGCTGCTGCGGCCGGTGGCAGAAGCCGCAGAACGAGCCGGGGTGCAGCGTGGCAGCACCCCGGTCCGCTCGACAGCGCCAGCGGCCGAACGGACGTGCGGGAACCGCTCGTATAGCCGGTCTCGCAGCTCCCCGCCGATCCGCGGCGCCCAGCGCGAGATCGCGGCCGCGAACACCGGCCCGCCGGGCCGGACCACCCGCCGAGCCTCACTCAGCGCCCGCACCCGGTCGGCGCGCCGGCGCAGATGGTACAGCGGCCCGAGCAGCAGGACCGCGTCCACCGAGGCGTCGCCGAGGTCAAGGTCACGCGCGTCGCTCACGGCCGTGCGCAGCCCAGGCCGGCCGCGTCGGCTTCCAGCTGCCGGACGTGCAGCGGCATCAGGTCACACTGCTCGACCGGGTCCCCGTCGCCGAACGACACCGGCGTCGCCCCCAGCGCCCCCGCCATGTCCAGCCGCTCGGCAACGTGGTCGACCACATACACCTCGGCCGCCCCGCGCAGCAGCGCGCTGTACGCGGCGAGCAGACCGATCGTCCCCGCGCCGAACACAGCCACCGTGCACCCCGGCTGCATGAACGCCAGCTCGGTGGCGTGCCACCCGGTGACGAACGCGTCCGCCAGCAGCACGAAGTCATCTTCGAGCTCGTCCAGCGGCGAACCCGGCACCCGGATGCAGTTGGCGTCCGCGAACGGCACCCGCAGCAGCTCGGCCTGGGCGCCCCGGTAGGGGCCCAGGCCCGCGTACCCGTAGGCGGCACCGAAGCCGCCCGGCCGCACCCGCAGGCACGCGGCGGTGTAACCCCGGACGCAGTTGAAGCACATCCCGCAGTACAGGTGGGTCGGGATCACCACCCGGTCGCCCGGCTTGACCAGGCTGACCGCGCTCGACGTCACCCGCACCACGACGTCGGCCGGGTCCTCCAAGGTGGCGTCTTCCACCTCGTGAACCCCGACCCGCCTGGTCCCCTCGTACACGACGGCCTTCATGGGTTCCATTGTCCCAGCGCACCCCCACGGCAAACCCCCACGGCAAACCCCGTGGCAACCTCAGCGCATGTCTCTTGTCGGCGTCCAGGCTGATGACTATAATTCAGGTCATGACGACTATTCCGCTGGCCGATGCCAAGGCCCGTCTGTCGGCGGTGCTGGATGAGGTGCGGGATACCCACGAGCGTGTGGTGATCACCCGCAATGGCAGGCCTGAAGCCGTGATCCTGTCGGTATCAGATCTGGAAACGCTGGAGGAGACGCTGGACCTGCTGGGCACTCCTGGCGCGCTGGAGGAGATCCGTGCGGCCGAGGCTGAGATCGCCCGCGGCGAGCGGACAGCCGGGTGAGCGATGAGGCCTACCGCTTGTCGCTTGCGCCTTCGGCCCGGCGCGCCTTGGTAGCAGGGCCGTCCAGGGGCCTTCCACTGGCCGTCGCGACCGCGGTGACCGAGTTCCTTACCGGCGCCTTGCTAGACCATCCCTAGCAAGTCGGCAAGTCGGCAAGTCGGCAAGCCGCTCAGCCGCGAACTGGCTGGGTACCACTCGGCCAGGCGCGGTGCCTACCGGATCGTGTACCGCATCGACGAGGCGGCCGGGGTGGTCCACGTGGTACGGATCGATCACCGGTCCGACGTCTACCGCACCCGGTAAGCGCAAGCGCCCGCGGCAACCTCAGCGCACGCCCCGCGGCCGGAACTGCACGCTGATCCGCGGCCCGATCGCCCTGGACGTCTTGGGTACGGAGTGCTCCCAGGTGCGCTGGCAACTGCCGCCCATGACCAGCAGATCCCCATGCCCGACCTCGAACCGCAGCGACGTACCGCCGCCCCGCGGCCGCAGCGCCAGGACCCGCGGCGAGCCCAGCGACACGATCGCCACCATGGTGTCCTCGGTCTGCCCGCGCCCGATCGTGTCCCCGTGCCACGCGACACTGTCCCGCCCGTCCCGGTACAGGCAAAGCCCCGCCGTCCGGAACGGCTCGCCGAGCTCCGGCCCGTAGTGCGCGTTCAGCGCCTCCCGCGCGCCGGTCAGCACCAGGTCGGGCAGTGGCGCGTCCTCGCCGTAGAAGCAGAGCAGCCGGGGGACCGCCACCACCCTGTCGTACATCTTCCGCTGCTCCGCCCGCCACGGCACCGACTCGACCAGCCGAGCGAACACCTCCGCCGATCCCGCCAGCCACCCCGGGCAGAAATCCACCCACGCACCGCGGGCCAGCGGCGTCCGCGCCACCGAGCTCCCGAGCGGGCCAAGCGCCGGACCGTCGCCGCCCAGGTCCAGCAGAGACTCTTGGACTGAAACACTCATGCGAACAGTCTATCCTACATCCAAACGCATATTCGAGTCCCTTGAGAGTGCCTCAAACGAGCTGCACCCGGGCCGGCACTCCGCGTGTCTCCAGTAGCGTGCGGATGTCGCCAGGGTCGCTGGTCAGGATCAGGTCTGCGGGCGCAGCCATGAGCGCCACATGCGCGTCGACGACATCGGGCGAGCCGGCCTGCGCAAGAAGCTCGCCAATGCGCTTGCCGTCATCCTTGCTCAGCGGCTCGATGCCGACGCCTGCCAGTACCCGCGCGAGATTGGCCTGCGTGCGTCCATCACGCCAGACCTGGCCAACTACCGCCGCGCTTGCTCGCAGCGGCGTACCCAGTTGATGCAGCACGCGCAGTTGGGCACCTATCCTCCGGTCGCGGCGGTCCACGGCGACCAGCGCTCCGGCGTCAAGGACCGCCTTCACGCGACATCCGGGCGCGGTGTCAGCCCCAGCCGGGTTGCCGCCTCATGCAGCTCAGCCTCGGTGAATGCGCCGTCCTCGGCCTCCCACTCATCCAGGGCGACGCCGAGGGACTCATTGCGGAGCCTATCGGCCGCTGCCCCGCTGAGCCATGTTGACACGCTGGTGCCCTGACGTGCCGCCGCCCGGCGAACACCCTCGCCTAGATCGGGTGGCATCGTCACGGAGAACCTATCGACTTGCGCCATGCATACTACGGTATCACCTACTCCTATATGTAACAGTGGCTGTCGTTGGCCCGGCTCAGCTATACCGGTCCCGGGATGTAGCGGCTAAGGTACTGGCTGGTCAGCGTGGACCAGACGATAAGCACGTCCATCGCCGCGCGGGGGCTGGCGGCTTGGTAGCGCACCGAGGACGTGCCGGTCCGCTCGGTGCCAGGTACCCGGGCGGCCATCTCCGCGGCGCCGTTGAGCCGCAACTCGACCTCGATAGCCAGTTCGCTGGGGACGGGTATCGGCTGGATCGCCCCGGATGCGGCGGCCGCTACGGCGCGCTCGGCCCCGGCGGCGATGGCCTGGCGGGCGGCTACCGGGTGCTTACTGCGCGCGGCCGTGCGTCCCAGCGCGGTCTTCACCGGGACGGTGACCACGCCGGGAAATGCCTTCACGTAATCGGCGCGGGGATCGAGTTGCTCGCCGAGCAGGTTGTCCATTGGCCCGTGGCTGTCGTTGACCACCACGGAGGTGGCGCCGCCGTCGAAGGCACCCGCCACCGCGGCGTTCGCCTCCGCCGTCATCAACGCCCGCGCGATCGGATAATCGCGTCCCCCTGGGTTCGTCTGCTGCCTGGTCGCGATGCCTGCGACACCTTTCATGTCCACCGATATCAGCACGTCCACCAGGGAACCCCACTCTCGCGTCGGCGCGGCCTCATCCATCCGGCCTTACCCCTGTCTACCACCGCGGTCATCCGATCCGGTGAGGCCGGATCTAGGCGTAGCACGCCACGACAGATGCCGCCACCGAGGCCAGATCAGCGCGCACCTCGCCCGGCGACACCACCTCGACGTCATCCCCGAAGCTCAGCAGCGTCCGCGCCGCAGGCACCGCCGCGAACCGCAGCCCCACGACCGCCCACCCCGCGTCCCCGGCACCATCCCCATCGCCCTCCGTCAGGTTCGCCGCGCAGATCCGGCGGAACATGTCCAGCCGCTCCCGCCGTACCCGGACCACCACAGGCACCCCGGCCGGCCGCTCCTCCACCTGCTGCCGCAGCGCCTCCCACATCTCCGCGAGCTCAACCCCGTCCCTGCGCCGCACCGGTGCCTCGTCCGCCACCGCGCTCGCCACCCGCGACACCCGGAACAGCCGTGGTTCCCCGCCCTGGTCAGCGACCAGATACCAGGCTCCGGCCTTGCATACCAGCCCGTACGGGTCCACCACCCGTTCACTCGCCGAGCGCTGCCCGCTGCTCCGGTACCGCAGCCGCAGCCGCCGGCCGGTGAACACCGCCGCCTGCAGCACGCCGAGCTGCCCGACCGGATCCGGGCTCCGCATCCACCGCGCGGGGTCGACCAGGATCCGCTGGCTGGTCGCCGTGGCCGCCGGCCGGAACGGCTCAGGTACCGCCCGCATCACCTTCAATATGGCCGAACGGGCCGCCCCTCCCAGCCCCAGATCCTCCTGCGCGCCCCCCGTCGTCAACACGAACAAAGCCTGCGCCTCGTCACGCGTCAGCCCGGTCACGTCGGTCCGGTAGCCGGGCAGCAGCCGGATGCCTCCGGCCCGCCCCCGCTCGGCGTAGATCGGCACCCCCGCCGACGACAGCGCTTCGGCGTCCCGGTAGACGGTGCGCGGCGAAACCTCCAGCCGCTCCGCCAGCTCGCCCGCGGTCAGCTGCCCGCGCACCTGAAGCAGCAGCAGCATCTCCAGCAGACGACCCGATTTCATGTCTTCTAAAATATGACGTTCCCTGTCAAGTTAATACCGCAGGCTAACCCCATGACCAACACGACAGAGCCGAACACGACAGAGCCGAACACGACAGAACACATGACCGATCCTCGCGAGATCCACCGCCGCGCCATGGCCCAGACCGAAGCGATCGTCGCCGCGGTCCAGCCCGGTCAGCTCGGCCTGCCCACGCCCTGCGCCGAGTACGACGTCCGCGCCCTGCTCAGCCACATCGTGGGTGGCCTGAACCGGATTGCGATCGTCGGCGAGGGCGGCGACGCGCTGGCCCGCCCGGCCCGCGCCGACGATGTTCCCGGCGAAGGCTGGCTGGACGCCTACCGCGCGGCCGCCCAGCGCGCCCGCGCGGCCTGGGCCGACGACGTCAAGCTCGATGTCATGGTCGAGGTCCCGTGGGGCAAGATCCCCGGCCGCTTCGCCGTGGCCGGCTACATCCAGGAGATCCTCACCCACGGCTGGGACCTGGCCAAGGCCACCGGCCAGCCCACAGAAGGCGACCCCGAACTCGCCTTCTTCGCCCTGGCCGGCGCCAAGCGCATCCTGCCCCCAGAAGCCAGGGGAGACGACGTCCCCTTCGCCCCCGTCGTCCCGGTGCCCCCCGACGCCGCCCCCTACGCCCAGCTCGCCGCCTGGCTCGGCCGCCAGCCCTAGCCACCCACGCCGGATAACATCCACCTGTGGCCGATGTAAGCTTGCGGCCCGTCCAGGAAGCTGATCTTGGACTGCTGGCGGCGAACCTAGCGCGGGATCCGCGCTCCCTGCACTGGTTCGGGTTCGTGTCGTCAAATGCGCTACACCGCCGGTTTGCGGCAGACGGCATGATTTCAGACGATTATGGCGTGCTTGCGGTAGAAGCCCCCGAAGGGCATCTCATCGGGCAGGTGAGCTGGTTCGCTGTGCAGCATGGCCCCACCTCGGCGTGCCGGGCGCTGAATATCGGGATCTTGCTGTTTCCCGAGTATAGGCACTGCGGCTATGGCTCGGCAGCTCAGACAGCGCTTGCGAAGTACTTGTTCGCCACGTCGCTTATAGAACGGGTCGAGGCCGAGACCGATGTCGACAACCTAGCCGAGCAGCGTGCCCTCGAAAAGGCGGGCTTCACCCGTGAAGGAATTCTCCGGAGCACGCTGTAAAGCGCGACAGCCACTGGCGGGACGTCGCGCTTTACAGCGTGCTCCGCGCTGAGCTGGACTGAAGACATGCCTAGCTGAGCGTAATGAGCGGAACAGCTCAGTGGGGCCGATGAGCGCGACGTCGGCGTGCCGCTCTGCCGTGCGGCGGAGCCCGTCGGTGAAGTCGGCCCCGCTGAAGCCTCCCGCCGAAAGATCACATCCCACCCCCCTCTATCCCCTACCGACCCACCCGTTTCCACGCCGAACGCGGTGCCGAATTATCGTGGATAGCTACCGTCAGATAATGACGGCAACTATCCACGATCATGCCGCGGGAGGCACGCTGGCTACGCGCCCGGGGCGGGCTGAGCTTGAGGCGGCCAGGGACCGCACGATTCCTGATGTGCTGCCGGGGCTGGGGGAGGTGCTGCGGGTGCTGTTCTGCGGCATCAACCCCAGCCTGTACTCCGCCGCGACCGGCTGGCATTTCGCCCGGCCGGGGAACCGGTTCTGGCCGGCCCTGCACCTGTCCGGGTTCACCCCGGGTCGGCTGGCCCCGGCCGAGCAGCACCTGCTGCCCGGCTACGGGCTCGGCATCACCAACCTGGTGGCCCGCGCCACCGCGCAGGCCTCCGAGCTCGACCCGGCCGAACTCCTGGCCGGCGCCGGCCGCCTGTCCACCCTCGTCCAGCGGCACCAGCCCCGCATCCTCGCGATCGCCGGCGTGACCGCCTACCGGACCGCGTTCGGTCACCCGCGCGCAGTCACCGGCCCCCAGCCGCCGCCGCTCGACGGCCCGCGGGTGTGGGTGCTGCCCAACCCGAGCGGCCTCAACGCTCTTTGGAGTGGACCCCGGATCGTAGAAGCGTTCCGGGAGCTGCGGGAGGCCGTGGACGACGCGACGTGATGTCGTTCAGGTGTGTGGCAACACAGCCATACAAGATAATCTACGCAGACGGGTACACCCAGGAGCTTCCGGAGGTGTGGCGCCAGTACCGCGACGGTATCTGGCTCGTCTTCCAAGGCCCGGACACCCCGCCTGAGCCTCGGAAGAAGCCGTTCGGCTTCTGTTCTTAGTTGTGCAAGAAATACCGCCCTTGCCGGAAGGCTTGGGCGGTATTTCTTTGCTGACCGAGCAGACGATGCAGACCCGGCGGTCCGGCGCGACGATCGCAGGTGCCGTCCAGCCTGCTCCGGAACTCGTCGGGATTTAACGCCTGAGATGCGCCCGCTCCTGGCCTCTACCGGATAGCAGCGTGCCCGGCCGTGCCAGCGGGGCACGCTGGTCCGTCATACGTGTTGCTGCCCGCAATGGTCCCTGCATGGTGTTAACGTCGATGCATGGCCTATCCGTTGACTACGGCTCAGACGCACCTGGGTGAGCTCGTCGCCGAGGCACGGCAAAGCCACCGTCCTGTCACCATCAGCGAGCACGGCAAGCCGGTCGCCGCACTGATCAACATCGATGACCTCGCGGATCTTGAGGATCGCGCCGCGCTGGCGGCGCACCTAGCGGACAAGGCCGCCGGGCGCGGCGGGATGACCCTCGATGAACTCGATGCCGCGCTTGACCGGATCGATGCAGAAACCTTGTCGTGAGCCTGACCGTCGTCTTCCGGGAGACGGCGCTTCGTAACCTGGCCCGTATCCGCGGCGAGGATAAGGACTTGTTCGTCCGTATACGTCGGACCGTCGCCTTGCTGGCTGATCAGCCGTATCCAGAGGGTGCGGTCGCGCGGGGCGCCACAGGCGTCTACCGGTTGCATGCGGGCGATATCCGGGTCCTGTACGAGATCGATGACGAGACAGCAACGGTGTACATCATCAACATCGCGGTCATCGCCTGAATCCGATCGAACCGTGAAGCCTGTACGACAGTCAGGACATGTCACTCTTCAGGAGGCGGGATTCCTGCCAGGGCTTGAGCGGCCTGAACGCGCACTGGACCCTGGACGCGATCGCGGAAGCCTTGGCCGCCGTGCGAGCCGCGGCCGAGGAAGATCACAATCATTTTTCCGAACGGACCGTGGTGCACCGCCCAGGTCCAACGTGACGCACAGGGCAGGCGGCGCCAGGCCCCGAGGATGGTCTGGCGCCGCCCGCACAGGAGCGTCGGGATCTCACTCATGCCCTGGGTGACGAGATCCCGGCGCCCGCTGAGGCCCCCCCACATGCTCCCCGCGGGTAAGAGCGCGATCCCCCGCCGCGGCCAACGCTTTTTTGGAAAGATTTCTGCTGCGAGCGCGGAGGTGCCGATGACGGACTCACCACCACCGGGTTCAGGCGGCGGCACAGAACCCGACGGCACAGAACCAGATCCCAGGTTCACCTTCGCCAACGAGCGCACCTTCCTGGCCTGGAGCCGCACGGCTCTCGCGCTGGTGGTGGCCGGGCTCGGGGTGGTGCAGCTGCTGCCGCCGTTTCCCGGCGTCCCCTGGGGCCGCCATGTCCTCGGCGTGCCGCTGATCGTGTTCGGCGCCGTGGTGGCCCTGGCCGCGTACCGCGAATGGGTGATAAGCCAGCGCGCCCTGCGCCTCGGCCAGCCGCTGGCCCGGTCCGTCCTGCCGCGGCTGCTGGCCGTGGTCATCGCGGTGATGGCGGTCATCTCCGCCGCCGTCGTCCTGGCGTCGGCGCTCCGGTGACGCCCAGTCCCGTCGGCCCCGGCGACCGCGGCCCCGTCAGCTCCCACCCCGGCGACCCCGGCAGCCCGGACCCCGGCGACCCGGGCCTGGCCCGGGAGCGGACTGCGCTGGCCTGGACCCGGACGGCGCTGTCCTTCGCCGCCGTCGGCGGCGTGGTGCTGAGGAAGGATCTCATCCCCGGGCTGATCCTCATGGGTGTCGTCCCTGCGGTCTGGCAGCTGGGCCGCCTGGACCACCAGCTGCCCGGCCGCCTCCAGCTGGTCACCGCGACGATCGTCGCCGTCGCCCTGGTCGCCCTGGTCATAGCGCTGACCAGCTGAGGTCGGCCAAAATAGTTAAGCGACTACTTGACTATCGCGTCTATCAGGCGAATACTTAAGCATGTGCCTAACCAATTGGGTCGCCTGGACCAGGTGTTCCAGGCGCTGGCCGATCCGACCCGCCGGAACATGGTCGAGCGGCTCGTCCGCGGTCCGGCGTCGGTCACCGAGCTGGCCCGGCCGCAGGCCATGTCGCTGCCGGCCGCGATGCAGCACCTGCAGGTGCTCGAGGCATGCGGCCTGGTCCGGTCCGAGAAAGCCGGCCGGGTCCGGACCTGCCAGATCGAGCCGGACGTGCTGCGGGCGGCCGAGAACTGGATAACCGCGCAGCGCACGGTCTGGGAAAGCTGCCTGGACCGGCTCGGCGAATACCTGGCCGGCCCGGCCTGAACACGGGAGGAATTGACCATGGACCGTTATGTCACGCACGCCACGTTCAGTCTTGAGCGCAGTTACCCGGTGCCAGCCGCCCGGGTCTTCGCCGCCTGGGCCGATCCCGCCGCGAAGGCACGGTGGTTCGCCCCCGGCCCGGACTCCGGGCACCAGCTGGATTTCCGGGTCGGCGGCCGGGAGGTGAATCACGGCGGCCCGGAGAGCGGGCCGGTCCTGAGCTTCGAGTCGTTCTACCGCGACATCGTCCCGGACGAGCGGATCGTGTACTCCTCGACTCTGTCGGCGGGGAACGACGTGGTAACGGTGTCGGTCACCACCGTCGAGCTCAGCCCTGTCGACCTCAGCCCCGGCCAGCTCAGCACCGGCCAGGGCGGCACCCGGCTGGTGCTCACCGAGCAGGGCACGTTCCTCGACGGCCGGGAGGAACCGGACTGGCGCGAGCGCGGTACCGCCGCCTGGCTCGACGCCCTCGGCGCCGAACTCAGCGCCGCCGACCCGGGGACGGCTGACCGATGAACGAACCAGTGACCGAACTCGACCAGCGCTTCAGCGATCCCGATGCGGTGGCCGCCGGGTGGGATGAGACCCGCCGGGCCCTGGCCGACGCTGACCTGTTCTGGATCTGCTCGGTCCGCGCGGACGGCCGTCCCCACGTCACCCCGCTGGTGGCCGTGTGGTTCCAGGGTGCTCTCTACTTCTCCACCGGCCCCGCCGAGCAGAAGGCCGTCAACCTGCGCAGCCACCCGCAGGTGATCCTGATGGCCGGCTCCGGCCGCTGGGAGGAGGGCCTCGACGTAGTCGTCGAGGGGGACGCCGTCCAGGTGACCGACGACGCCGTGCTCCGGTCCCTGGCCCAGGCCTGGACGGAAAAGTGGGACGGACGGTGGCAGTTCCAGGTGCACGACGGCCGCTTCAAGCAGCAGGGCGGCGGGACCGCCCTGGTGTTCTCGGTCACCCCCGCCAAGGTCCTCGCGTTCGCCAAGGGCCGCTTCAGCCAGACGCGTCACAGGTTCCCCGGGGATCAGGGCGAAGACCTATAGCGGGCCAGACCTGGGCCAGACCTGGGCCAGACCCGGTTCAGACGGTGACGCGGCGGATGGTGGCGTATCCGCCGGCCAGCAGGATCACCGCCAGGACGGCGAGCAGGCCGGTCAGCCCGGCTACGGTTCAGCCCGGTGAAGAAACGGCCGACTCCCGCCCAGGCGTGTACCCCGGTGACGATCAGCGCCGCGACGGCCAGCACGGTGGCCTGGGCGGCGATGAAGACATTCAGGCCGATCAGGTGCCAGCGGCGGTAGACGATGCCGAACCACATGCCGTAGATGAACATCAAGATCAGCAGGACGGACGAGGTTAGCCAGGTGAGGTACCACGGCCGGCCAGGATGTACGGCACCCGGAAGTGGTGCATGTTCACGCCCCAGCCGCCGGTGGCCCGCTCGACGGCCTACAGCGACGCGTACGCCCGGTCCCGCGCGATTTCTGGTGCCAAGCTGGCCACGCTGATAATGGCGACAGGTGACCCGCACGAGGCATGCACCATCGGGCACCGGGCCATCGACGACGCCGGCCAGCTCCGCTCGCGCCGGGCTGCCGACGACCTGCGTGAGTTGCGCCGCTGTTGGCTTGCAAGCTGATGACGCCGAACCCATCCGGCTCGGTGAGAACGCGATCTTCCGGCTGCCGGGCAAGATCATCGCCCGGATCGCACGGCCGGGCCAGCAAGCCGCAGCCCGCCGCGAAGTCGCTGTCTCGCGCTGGCTGAATGCATCAGGTGTCGCGGCGGTCGCAACCATAGGGCACATCGAACAACCAGCCGAGGTCGCCGGACGCAGCGTCACCTTCTGGGAAGAGCTGCCCCCGCACCAGCAAGGCAGCCTGACGCAAGTGGCCAGCACGCTGAAACGGCTCCACGCCCTGCCCATCCCAGACGACGACCGCGCCTGGCTACGAGCCCGGCTGACTGAACTGGAACAGAAGTGGGCAGCACTCGCACCGGGACTGCCGGCCTGCGTCGTGCACGGTGACGCCTGGGCCGGCAATGTGGTGGCAACTGACGACGGGCAGGTGATACTGCTCGATCTTGAGCGCTGCCCGGTCGGACCGCGCGAGTGGGATCTCGTGTCCACTGCCGTCAAGTGCGTGACATACGGGCGTATCGACCGGGGACAGTACCAGCAGTTCAGCGACGCCTACGGCTTCGACGTGACCGCCTGGCACGGCTTCGCCCTGCTCCGGGACATCCGCGAGCTGCGCATGACCTGCTACGCCGCCCAGCAAGCCGCAGCACAGGAGCGCCTCAAGCATGAGGCGCAGCTCCGGGTCGACTGTCTCCGGGGTCGGCGTGGCCCACGTCCCTGGCCGTGGACTCCAGCCGAGTAGCCACCCGCCGCTCTTAGCGCGGATTTCCGCACCGGCACTTCGGCCCTCGGGATCGTCGGCCGGCTCGAGTGAGCCTGGGTGAGCGCGGCGCGGTGCAGGACGGCGTTGAGCTGCCGGTTCCCGGTCCGGCTGAGGCGGTACCGGGTCCGGTTGGAGGACCAGGCCGGCAGCGGGGATCTGGTTTGCCAAGCTGGCTCTCCGCTGCCGTCACGACCGGCCGGCTCGCTTCAGGCTGTCTTGCGGGCGACGCCAGCCAGGACATCTGCCGGGCGGGGCGGTGCCGCTTCGGCATTGTGCGTCCCCCAGTGGCGTACTTCGGTCAGGCCAGGCTCGATGATCTGGAGGCCGGTGAGATAACTCGCGATCTGGTTCCGGTCGTGGACATGCAACGCGCCTGCGGCATACGCCGTCGTGACGAGATCGGCCAGGCCGGGATTGTTGCTGATGCCTACGGAGATGATCAGGAAGCTCCCGGGAGCGATCGCGCGAACGAACGCGGCCACGATCTCCGCGGCCTCGGCGGGCTCGAGGAAGTGCAGGATCATGGCCAGGATCACGCAGACCGGCTCGTTCAGGTCGATCATCGTCGCCAGTTCGGCGCTGGCCAGGATCGCGTCCGGGTGGCGGACGTCCCCCGGTGCGGCGGCGACCTGGCCGTCGGCGGCGAGCAGCGCGCGGGCGTGCGAGATCACGATCGGGTCGTTGTCCACGTACACCACGCGAGCGTCCGGGTTCACCCGGCAGGCCACCTCGTGCGTGTTGGGACTGGTCGGGAGGCCCGCGCCGACATCGATGAACTGGCCGACGCCCTGTCGGCTCACGTAATCGATGGCACGAGCGAGAAAGGCGCGGTTCTCCCGGGCCAGCACGCCTGCCAGCGGGTAAACCTCCAGCATCTTCGCGGCTAGCTCACGGTCGACCGCATAATTGTCCTTCCCGCCCAGGATGTGGTCGTAGGCGCGCGCGATGTTCGCCTTGCGGGCGTCGAATGGCACGAGCGGCTCGTTGCTCATACCGGTACATTATCGCCATGCCCCGTGGAGCGGGACCAGCCGAGCGCCCGCCGGCGCCGCCGCCCGTTGCTTCCTGCCGCCGCGACGGAAGACGATCATGCGACGCGCGGATCCGCGCCGCGCTGTTCTGCGGAGTCTGCGCCGGGGTCACCGGATCGCTGCTATCGCCAGGAATCTCCTGGCGATAGCGTGGGTTTCCGCACCGGTTCCCTGACCCTCGGATCGAGCGATTTCCGGGTGGAGCTCGCACCTACGCCAGTAACTCCCAGCTTGGGCCGTGGGGCCGATACAGCGGTCATCTCGCTCATGTCCACCAGGGCCGCTCACAGGTAACGATCTTTATCATGCAGGTCCGTCGCCGGTATCGCCTCTGGAAGAACGACATCAGCTCCGGTAAAACTCCAGGTAGCAAGCAAGGCCCAGTCGAGGCACATCGGGGGCCGAAGTAGCGGGGCGGAAGTCCGCGGCGGAGGCAGGCTAGCCGCGATGCGCCTCGCCCACTCGCGGTCTTCGCCGGTCAGCTCGCACTCCGTGTCGCGGGCCGGGCGCGACACGCGCGGTACCTTGCGCTTGGTCTGCCGTGGTACCCGTTCACGCTCGGCGCGTGGCGCGACTGGGTCGTCCACTCCATCCCGGGCGAGGAATTCGGCTACCACAGGTCATAGACCTCTCACGGACCTGCCATGGTCCTCGCGTGTACCTGCCGTGTTACGTTGTCCTTTGGCTGGCCTGCTCCCTGGTGATCCGTCGATCGCACCCAGCGGCCATGAATGTCACAATTCAGTTACGGGCTTGCCCGCGCCGTTGCGGCCGAGCAGCCCGGTGATCGCACCGTCCTGGATGTCGAAGGTGACCCGGTCCAGAGCGAGCTGGCCGCCAATTCCGCAAGGAGACGCTATGGACAAGCTGCTGCCCGGCATCACCGCCGAACGGGTGCCGACGAGCCGCCTGACGGTCAACGTGCTGTCGGTGGCCGGCCGCAGCGGCGCCGCGGTGCTGTTCGTGCACGGCAACGTGTCCTCCGCGCTGTTCTGGCAGCCGGCCATGCTGGCCCTGCCACAGCCGTACCGGCCGCTGGCGATCGACCTGCGTGGCTTCGGTGACACCGATCCCGAGCCGGTGGACGCGACCCGCGGGGTGCGCGATTACGCCGATGACCTGGCCGCCGCCATCGACGCGCTCGGCCTGGAATCGGTGCACCTGGCCGGCTGGAGCCTGGGCGGCGGGGTGGTGCTGCAGTACCTGGTGGACCGGCCGGACGCGCACCGGGTCGCGTCGCTGACGCTGGTGGACCCGGTGTCGCCGTTCGGGTTCGGCGGGACCCGGGGCCTGGACGGCGCGCTGTGCGACCCGTGGGGCGCCGGTTCCGGCGGCGGCGGCGCCAACCCGGAGTTCATCGAGCGGCTGGCCGGCCAGGACCGCACCGGCGACAGCCCGCTGTCGCCGCGGTCAGTGCTGCTGGCCCATTACGTCAAGCCGCCGCACGTGCCCGAGCACCTGGACGTGTTCGTGGAGTCCATGCTGTCCACCCGGCTCGGCGACGACCACTACCCGGGCACCTCGCGGGCCGTGCCGGCCTGGCCCGGCTTCGCGCCCGGCGACCGCGGCGTGCTCAACACCCTGGCCCCGACCAACTTCCGGATCGCCGACCTGTCCGGGGTGGAACCCAAGCCGCCGGTGCTGTGGCTGCGCGGCGCCGACGACGTGATCGTCTCCGACACATCCCTGTACGACCTGGCCTACCTGGGCTCCCTCGGCGTGATCCCCGGCTGGCCGGGGGAGCAGACCTGGCCGCCGCAGCCGATGGTGGCGCAGACCCGGGCCGTGCTGCTCGGCTACGCCGCGGCCGGCGGCCGCTTCCGCGAAGTGGTGATCGACGACTCGGGCCACGGCCCGCACCTGGACCAGCCGGAGCGGTTCGGCGCCGAGCTGCGGGATCACCTGGCGGCCGGCTGAACCTCGACGGCCCAGCACCCCTGAGTTGGGGGTATTGCACGTTAGCGGCCAAGGCGTTAGCGTCCGGAGCGTATGTAGCACGGACGCGCTGCTGGCGGCCGCGGACGATGCCGCTCCGGTGACGTATCCCTGCTGAATACCTCGCGCCGTCCCGGCGCGAGAACCATGGGAGGGGTTCCGGCATGAGTGTGCTGGTCATCGGGAAATTCCAGGCTGACGTCGGCCAGTTCCGCCAGGCTCTGACCGACCGGGCCGACGAGTTCGTCAAGATCGGCGAGGGGTCTCGGTCCGCGGGCGCGATTCACCACAGGTTCGGGATCGGCGACGGCTTCGTCGTGCTCGTCGACGAATGGGAGAGCGTCGAGCAATTCCAGCAGTTCTTTGCCCACCCCGAACTGCAGGCCTTCATCGGGTCGATCGGTGCCGCGCCGGCTCCGCCGGAGATCACCATTACCGAAGCGGTCACCTCACAGGACCAGTTCTAACTCCCGGCCCCCGGCGGCCTGAGCCGGGTGTGCTGGTAGGCGGACGGCGCGGCCCCAGGTTAAGCCCCTTCAGTGGCTTCGCGGGTTTTCAGTTGCTGCGCTGGGAGGCCAGGATGCGGCGGATGTCCGCGGTCTCGGTGTCGCTGTACCTGTCCAGGATCGCGTGCAGGTCGTTCAGGTCTTCGGCGGTGCTGTAGCTGGCGAGCTCGCGCTCGAGTTCGACGCGTGCGGAGTGCGCGCCGCGGCTGTCGTGGAGCTGGGCGCGGACCGTGGTCCACAGGGAGGTAAGCCGGTGAGCCGTTGTCTGCATGTGCCTTGTCCTTGCTTGCGCGGCAGTGTTGCCGTGGGAGTTCCTTCGCATTCAGTGTTACTCGGGGATCACCTATGCGTCCAATGACTAGATGACAAATAAAGCATGAGTTATAGTCATGGATATGGATACCGATGCGCTGCGCTGGCTTCAGCAGGTGGCCGACGGGACCACGGTCACCGAGGTCAGCGAGCTGGAAGCGGTCACCCAGTCCGGCGTGTCCCGGGCGCTGGCCCGGCTGGAGGAGCAGATCGGCACGCCGCTGCTGCGCCGCTCGGGCCGGACGCTGCGGATGACGCACGCCGGGGCGGTGTTCAAGCCGCACCTGGACGCGGTGCTGCATCACCTCGACGACGGGATCGCCGCCGTCAGCCAGCTCATCGACCCGGACACCGGCACCGTCGCGCTGGCCTTCCAGCAGTCGCTGGGCACCTGGCTCGTCCCCGACCTGGCCCGCAGCTTCCGCGCTGCGCACCCCAGCGTCCGCTTCCAGCTCACCCAGGTGCGGGACGAGCTGCGGTCGGAGCCCCTGGACGGTGGCCATGCCGACCTCGAGCTGGGCAGCCGCCGGCCGGGGAGCACCGCCCAGAACCAGCCCGATGCGGCCTTTGACACGCGGCTGATCGCGATCGAGCCGCTGCGCCTGGCGCTGCCGCGCGAGCACCGGCTGGCCGGCCAGCCGCGGGTCCGCCTGGCCGACGTGGCCACCGAGCCGTTTATCGGCCTGCGCCCGGTCTCGGCCCTGCGCCAGCGGACCGATGACCTGTGCGACCAGGCCGGATTCCGGCCCACGGTCATCTTCGAAGGCGACGACCTGTCCAACGTCCGCGGTTTCGTCGCCGCCGGGCTTGGCGTCGCCGTGATCCCCGCGCCCCGCGCCGGGTCACCGGAATCGGCGGCCGGCCCGGTGGTCTACACCGAGATCGTGGACCCGGGCGCGGTCCGGGAGATCTTCCTGATCTGGTCGGCCGAGCGCCGCCTGCTGCCCGCCGCCGACTTGTTCCGCCGGCATGTGCTGCGCCGGGCGGCCGCGGGCAGGCTCCCGGCCGTCTCGCAATAGCGAGCCTAAAAGAGCGGTGAATGGATCGGATAACCACGGTCCGTTCGGAAAATAAAAGACTTTTGGGCCGAACGGACCGTGGCTCACCCGCCTCGTCCACCCGCGAGCGGCCGGGAGTTCGCCGGTCCGAGTGGACCTGAGCGGTAAATACGCTGAAAATGTGTCCATGCCTAGTCAACCTGCCGCCAGCTCCGGATCGCAGCCGTCCGCCACCCGGGGTATCAAGCGAGCGCCGCGGCGCCGAGCCGCCGAGATCGACGTCGACGAGGCCAGGAAGGCCTTCTTCCTGATGGTCGGGTTCATCGCGCTGATCTGGGTGCTGCAGGTGGTGAACTGGGCCGACCAGTACCGGCTCGACGTCAGCTACGGGATCCTGCCGCACGACATCGGGCGGCTGCCGGAGATCTTCACCGCCCCGTTCCTGCATTTCTCCTGGGATCACATCGAGGGGAACTCCGGGCCGCTGTTCGTCTTCGGCCTGCTCGCCGCCTACCGCGGCGTGGTCAGGTTCCTCGGCGTGACCGCGCTGGTCGCGGTGACCAGCGGGCTGGCGGTCTGGCTGTTCCAGGGCAACCGTGAGCTGACGGTGGGGGCCAGCGGCCTGATCTTCGGCTACTTCGGCTACGTGCTGGCCCGCGGGGTCATCGACAGGAACCTGATCGACGCGCTCGCCGCGGTGGTGATGGGGCTGTCCTACGCCTACATCCTGACCGTGGCGATACCCGGCACCCCCGGGGTGAGCTGGATCGAGCACCTCGGCGGGCTGGTCGGCGGGCTGGCCGCGGGCTGGATCTTCCGGACCAGGCGCGGCGAGCGGGGTCCGGGCCAGGCGGCCCCGCCTGGCGGATCCGGCCGCGGGTCCAAGGGCTCCACCGTGGCCGTGCCGGTGAGCCCGGGTCATCCGCGGGCCGACCTGTACAAGGAACTGGGTGACCTGGGCCTGTAGGCTCGATTACACCTCTTGCAGCTCGGGCGGGAGACGCGGCAGGGACCGCTGGACACCCAGCAGTGCCAGCGTGTCTTGCGGGTCAGCTGCTACAACCCGGTTCAGATCCGGCAGGCGTACCAGCTGCCGGCCACCCGGGCATGGCCGCCTGGGCCAGCGAGACCACGCTGGACGTCGAATACGCCCACACGATCGCGCCCGGCGCTACCCTCGTGCTGGCCGAGAAGTACGTGGTCGCGCACCACCTCGGCGACGTGATCAGCCAGAGCTTCATCGCCACCGAGCAGGGCATCGGGTCCGCCGCGATCCGGGCGCTGCGCGGCGCCTACACCGCCGCCTACGCTCACCACGTCACGGTGCTCTCCGGCTCAGGCGATACCGGTGCCGCCGGGCTCGAGCGCGGCGGCACCGCCTCTCCGCCGACGCGGTGTGGAACGACACCTACAGCTCGACCGCGAACCGGCTGGTCAACCGGAATCCCGGGCCGGACCGGCTAGCGGCCGGCTGAGTTCTCGGCCAGCCCGGCGACGTACGGCGTGCCGTCGCGCCAGGCGGCGATCTGCTCGGGACGGCCGTACTCGGCCAGGTAGCCCGCCACCCGGTTCTTGACG
>OCTA010000911.1_pt1 | contig 27590 bp, 30 predicted proteins | sample 1538991 | NCBI WGS metagenome assembly OCTA01 (sample SAMEA3539302, study PRJEB22396) | soil metagenome | biome: tundra; feature: field; material: soil | place: USA | collected 2010-05 | depth 0.15 m | reverse complement strand
CAGGCCTCCGGGACCGGCCGGCCGCGGGCGGCGGGCACCAGCCGGTGGCGAGGGCTGGCCAGCGTGGGCCCGGTGGTGGGCGAGGCGATGCGGGGCAATGCGGTGCTGCGCACGTTCTCCGGCTACATGGTCTTCTTCCTGGCCTTCTACTTGCGCACCGCGCACTTCGGGGTGTCGCACAACTTCGCGCTCGGCGCCCTGGTGGCCGCGGCCGCGGCGGGCGGTCTGGCCGCGATGGCGATCGGTTCCCTGGTCCGTGCCCGGGCCCCGCAGGCGATCCTGTTCGCCATGCTCACCCTGGCGCCGATCGTGACCGCGGCGTGCGCCTGGTTCTTCAGCCTGGAAGCGGCCATCGCCGTGGCGTTCACCGCCGCGCTCGCCGCCGGGCTGGCCAAGCTGTCGCTGGACTCCACGGTGCAGCGCGAAATCGGCGAGGAGATCCGGTCCTCGGCGTTCGCGGTCTCCGAGACGCTGAACCAGGTGGCGAACGTGGCCGGCAGCCTGGTCGGCGTGCTCGTCTCGATGCTGAACAACGGCCAGGCCGGGCTGGCCATCCCGGCCGCCTGCCTGACCGCCGCGCTGGTCACGCTGGTCAGCAGGCGCCGACGGCGGGTGCTCGCGCAGCGGATGAACGAACCACCCCCGCCGCCCCGCACCCGGCGGGACCGCTAGCGGTCAGGGCTCGATGTCGTCGGCGACGGCGCGGAGCACGGCGGCGATCTTCTTCGCGTCGCGGGCCTCCGGGTGCTTGCCCCGACGGTAGGTCGTCGACACCTCATCGAGCAGCTTGATCAGGTCCTCGATGATCACGATCATCTCGTCCGGCTTCTTGCCAGCCTGCTTGACCGCGGCGACCGTCGGCGGAGGCTCCAGGACCCGCAGCTGCAGCGCCTGGGCTCCCCTGCGTCCCTCAGCGACCCCGAACTCCACCCGCTGCCCCTGCCGCAGCGCGGTCGTCCCCGAGGGCAGCGCCGATGAATGCACGAAGACCTCGCCTCCGTCGTCACGGGCGAGAAAGCCGTACCCCTTATCGGAGTCATACCACTTGACCTTGCCGGTTGGCACGCGCAGACCTCACGTTGAAGAGAAAGAACTAACAGCCAGCGATCATGCGACCGACAGGATGCTATGGGCATTTCTAAGGATATCGGTCCGGGACGCCGGATCGTAGCTTCGTTATCGCCGGGTCTACGTGTTTTGCCGGTTTCCAGAAACTTCCACCACGTTCTGCGGGATCGGCCGCACCCGCATCGATGTGCTGGGCCGGGCCGGAAAATGCAGACGGCCCGGGGCGAGCCCCGGGCCGTCTGGGTGACGGTGCTGTGCGGAGAATCAGAAGTCCATGTCTCCGCCGCCTGGGGCGGCGGGGGCCTTGTCCTTCTCCGGCTTCTCCGCGATCACGGCCTCCGTGGTGAGGAACAGGCCCGCGATCGAAGCCGCGTTCTGCAGCGCCGACCTGGTGACCTTCGCGGGGTCGATGATCCCGGCCTCGAACATGTCGACGTACTCACCGGTCGCGGCGTTCAGACCCTGGCCCGCGGGCAGCGTCTTGACCCTCTCGACCACCACGCCGCCCTCATGGCCGGCGTTCACCGCGATCTGCTTGAGCGGCTCCTCCAGCGCCCGGCGCACGATCTTCATGCCGGTCGCCTCGTCGCCCGACAGGTCGAGCTTCTCGAAGGCGTTCTTGCCCGCCTGCAGCAGCGCGACGCCGCCACCGGGGACAACACCTTCCTCGACCGCGGCCTTGGCGTTGCGTACCGCGTCCTCGATGCGGTGCTTGCGCTCCTTCAGCTCGACCTCGGTGGCCGCCCCCGCCTTGATGACGGCGACGCCGCCGGCCAGCTTGGCCAGCCGCTCCTGCAGCTTCTCCCGGTCATAGTCCGAGTCGGTGTTGTCGATCTCGGTGCGGATCTGGTTGACCCGGCCGGAGATCTGCTCGGCGTCGCCAGCGCCGTCGACGATCGTCGTCTCGTCCTTGGTGACCACGACCTTGCGGGCCCGGCCGAGCACGTCGAGGTCGACGTTCTCCAGCTTCAGGCCGACTTCCTCGCTGATGACCTGGCCACCGGTCAGGATGGCGATGTCACCGAGCATGGCCTTGCGGCGGTCGCCGAAGCCAGGGGCCTTGACGGCCACCGACTTGAACAGGCCGCGCATCTTGTTCACGACCAGGGTCGCCAGGGCCTCGCCCTCGACGTCCTCGGCGAGGATGACCAGCGACTTGCCGGACTGCACCACCTTGTCGAGCAGCGGGAGCAGGTCCTTGTTCGCCGAGATCTTGGAGTTGACCACGAGGATGTACGGGTCCTCGAGGACGGCCTCGAGCCGCTCCGGATCGGTGACGAAATAAGGGGCGATGTATCCCTTGTCGAAGCGCATGCCCTCGGTGAGCTCAAGCTCGAGGCCGAAGGTGTTGGACTCCTCGACGGTGATGACACCTTCCTTGCCGACCTTGTCCATGGCCTCGGCGATCATCTCGCCGATGGCCGTGTCGCCGGCCGAGATGGAGGCGGTGGAGGCGATCTGCTCCTTGGTCTCCACGTCCCTGGCGAGCTTGGAAAGCTCCTCGCTCACCCGCTCGACCGCCGCCTCGATGCCGCGCTTGAGCGACATCGGGTTGGCGCCCGCCGCGACGTTGCGCAGGCCCTCGCGCACCAGCGCCTGGGCCAGCACGGTAGCCGTCGTCGTGCCGTCTCCGGCCACGTCGTCGGTCTTCTTCGCTACTTCCTTGACAAGCTCGGCGCCGATCTTCTCCCACGGGTCCTCGAGCTCGATCTCCTTGGCGATGGACACGCCATCGTTGGTGATCGTGGGGGCTCCCCACTTCTTCTCGAGTACCACGTTGCGGCCCTTAGGGCCGAGAGTTACCTTCACGGCGTTGGCGAGCTGGTCCATACCGCGTTCGAGGCCGCGCCGGGCTTCCTCGTCAAACGCGATCATCTTGGCTGCCATAGGCTCCAGTCCTCCGTGGCGTAACGCGCGGATCGAGCCGACGCCCGCGACGGACGGCACCTCCCGCGGTCAGTCCTTTCCTGCCGCGAGGCCGGTACCTCATCGCCCGATCCCGCCATCATGCTGGCACTCGCATAGGGAGAGTGCCAGCACTATGTTTAGCACTCTCATAGGGAGAGTGCAAACGCCCGGGGTAAAAGCCGGGACAGCCGGGCTGCCACGGGTGGCAGAAGAGCGCGCCGCCTGCTGTCATCCGGGCAGGCTGACGCGGACCTTACGACTCACGTCCAGCCGGGGCGGAAACGCCGCCAAGCTAAGAGACGTGGCGAAATCAGTTCGGCCCGGCCCCGGTAGGGCCGGGCCGAACTGCGACCCGGGCGAACCCGGAGCCGCTAGCGAACCTAAGTGACCACGTGAACCTTGTCGGCCTGCGCGCCCCGATCGCTCTGCGTGATCTCGAACTCGACCCGTTGTCCCTCTTCCAAAGTGCGATATCCATCCGACTGGATCGCGGAGAAGTGGACGAACACGTCCTTGCCATCGTCGACGGCGATGAAGCCGTATCCCTTGTCCGGGTTAAACCACTTGACGGTGCCCTGAGCCATTCCAAACAACTCCCTAACTGCGCTCGGGCCTCGAGCCCCGCCCTTGTCACCGCGGAACCCGTCGATCGCACCGGGTGAGAACGGCTGCGTACGCGATGCGCACGAACCCCGTCCCCGTCCGACGGCGACCGGTTTTGACCCTACCTTGTACCGAGCGCGCCTGACGCCACTTACCCACCAATCACGCCATCTGGCCTACGTTGGTCACAGCCCCGGGCGCGCCGCCTGCGACCGCGGGAATGACAGATACCCTCGTCCCAGCCGCAACGTGCGTATCAAGCCCCTGCGCGAAACGGACGTCTTCGTCACCCACGTACACGTTGACGAACCGGCGCAGCTTGCCGCCGTCATCGATGATCCGGCCGCCCAGGCCCGGGTAGCTGGCGTCCAGGCCGGCGATGACGTCGCGGAGCGTACCTTCGGACGCCGTCACCTCCGCCGCACCGCCGGTGTAGGAACGCAGGATGGTGGGGATGCGAACGTTGACGGTCACGGCACTGCCTCCTGGAACGCTTCGAGAGTGGGCTTGATCGGGGCGGGGATCCGCACCGCCGAGGCGACCGCGTCAAGGGTCTTCAGCCCGTCGCCCGAGTTTATGATCACGGTCTCGGCCTCCGGGTCGAGCTGGCCGCCGGCCAGCAGCTTGCGCAGCACGCCCAGGGTGACGCCGCCCGCGGTCTCGCCGAAGATGCCCTCGCATTCGGCCAGCAGCCGGATCGAGTCGACGACCTCCTCGTCGCTGACGTCGGCGATCGCCCCGCCGGTGCGCCGGACCACGTCGAGCACGTACGGCCCGTCGGCGGGGTTGCCGATGGCCAGCGACTTGGCGATGGTGGACGGCCGGACCGGGCGCACCACGTCGTGCCCGGCGGCGAACGCGGCCGATACCGGCGCGCACCCCGTCGCCTGGGCCCCGAACACCCGCCACGGTGTCTCAGCCACCAGGCCGAGCGAGATCAGCTCAGCGAAGCCCTTATCCACCTTCACCAACTGCGCGCCCGAGGCGATCGGCACCACGACCTGCCCGGGGAGCCGCCAGCCGAGCTGCTCGGCGATCTCGAAGCCGAGCGTCTTGGACCCCTCGGCGTAATAGGGCCGCACGTTCACGTTCACGAACGCCCAGTCCGGATGATCGCCCGCAAGCTCGGACGCCAGCCGGTTCACGTCGTCGTAGGTGCCGTCCACGGTGACGAACGTGCCGCCGTAGACCGCGGTGGTGATGATCTTCTGCAGCTCCAGGTCGGCGGGCACAAGCACCACCGAACGGATGCCGGCCCGCGCCGCCGCGGCGGCGACCGCGTTGGCCAGGTTGCCGGTCGACGGGCAGGCCAGCACCTTGAAACCCATCTCGGTCGCGGCGGCCAGCGCCACCGCGACGACCCGGTCCTTAAACGAATGCGTCGGGTTGCCCCGGTCGTCCTTGATCCAGAGCCTGCGCATGCCCAGCGCATGTGCCAGGTTGTCGGCGCGGATAAGCCGGGTGAAGCCGGGCTCGGTCGTGGGCCGGCCGGCGATATCAGGCGGCACCGGCAGCAGCGGTGCGTACCGCCACATGTTCGGCGGGCCGGCCTCGATGTCGGACCGGGTGAGCCGCGGGTAGTCGTACCGGACCTCCAGCGGCCCGAAACACTCCTCGCAAGCGTAATGCGGACCGAGCTCGTACACCTTGCCGCACTCACGGCAGGACAGCCCGGTGGCATAGCCGAACCCGGAAGGGGTTGTGGTTGTTTGTGTCGTTGCTGTAGTCACCGGCGAGGCCTTCCTTCCCCATCTTTCCCAGTGGTCACCCTGACCACAGGCCGGACTTGGCACCATCTCGCGCGCCTCGCCGTTTACGACGGGTACTGCATGCGCGCTCGGTTGCCGGGGCTTCGCAGGGCCGATCCCTCCACCCCTCTGGATGAGCGTTATTCAGTTGTGTCCTAATCGGAACTAAGCGTACCAGGCTGGCCCAGGGGGACGACCCCCTGGAACCCCCGCTTTACGGGAGGGCTCCGCCCCCCGTAGGCCCCTTGGGCCCCCCTGGGACATCGTTGGCTGAGGGGGCACTAACCTGCCGGGGTATGAAGCAACGGGTACTGGTGGCGTCTAACCGCGGGCCGATTTCTTATCAGTTCGCCACCGACGGCTCGTTGACCGGCCAGCGCGGGGGCGGCGGCATGATCGCCGGGGTGACCTCTGGACTGGCGGCCGTCGCGCCTGAAGCCGACGTGATCTGGATCTGCGCGGCGCTCAGTGACGCGGACCGCGCGGCCGCGCGACAGCAGGACACGGGAGCCCGCGACCGCGGCAGCGTGCCGGTGCGGATGCTCGACATCCCGCCCGACACCTTCGACCGGGCCTACAACCACGTAGCCAACTCGACCCTGTGGTTCCTGCACCACCTGTTGTTCGACACTCCGAACGAGCCGCAGTTCGGCCGCAGGTTCGCCCGGGACTGGCAGGCTTACCTGGCCTACAACCGGGCGTTCGCCGACGCGCTGGCCGAAGAAGCCCTGGCCGGCGCGGCCGAGCCCGCAGGCGCCCAGACCCGGATCCTGATTCAGGATTATCACCTGAGCCTGGCTCCCCGGCTGCTGCGGGAAAAGCTCGGCGGCGCGGTCCGCGACATCGGCATCGCGCACTTCTGGCACACGCCGTGGGCGCCGCCCGACTACTACCGGATGCTGCCCCAGGACGTGGGCCACGCCCTGATCGATGGCATTCTCGGTGCGGACCGGGCCGGCTTTCACGTCGGGCGCTGGGCCGACGCGTTCCTCGACTGCTGCGCGGCGATGCCCGGTGCCGAGGTGGACCGCACACCGGGCACCGTCGGGACTGTGGGTCGGGTCCGGTACCGCGGGCACGTCACCGAGGTGGCCGTGCACCCGCTCGGCGTGGACGCCCCCGCGCTGCGGACCCGCGCCCGGGCGCAGGATGTGCGCGCTCACATGGGCACGCTCGGGCGGGCCGCGGGCGGCAGAAAGCTGATCGTCAGGGTGGACCGGACCGAGCTGTCCAAGAACATCGTGCGCGGCCTGGCCGCCTACCGCGAGCTGCTGGTGACCCGGCCGCAGTGGCGGGGCCGCGTCATGCACCTGGCCTTCGCCTACCCGTCCCGGTCGGCCGTGCCGGAGTACCGCGCCTACACCGAACGGGTCAGGCGGCTGGCCAGGGAGATCACCGAGGAGTTCGGCACGGCGGACTGGAACCCGCTGATCCTCGAGGTCAAAGACGACTATCCCCGGTCGCTGGCGGCGTGCGCGCTGGCCGACGTGCTGGTGGTGAACCCGATCAGGGACGGCATGAACCTGGTCGCGCAGGAGGGCCCGATCCTGTCCGAACACGGCTGCGCGCTGGTGCTCTCCCGGGAGGCCGGCGCCGCCGCGATGCTCGCCGCCGACGCGCTGCTCGTCAACCCCTACGACGTCACCGAGACCGCCGACGCCATGCACCAGGCGCTCGCCATGCCCGACGCCGAACGCCGCCGCCGCAGCGCCGCCCTGGCTGCCGCCGCCGCCGCCGCCCGGCCCGCGTGGTGGCTGGCCGATCAGCTGGCGTGCCTGCGGACGTAGCAGCCGGGACGTCCGTCCGCGCCGCCGCGGCCGCGCTGGCCCTGAAGGTAACACCACGGTTCGTTCGGCCTAGGAAATCTTTGACCGAACGGACCTGGGTGCGTGCCCGCGGCCCCGCTCACCCGCCCAGCTCGCTGGCGATCGCGGCGAGCAATGCCACGACACCCCCTGGACCCTCCACCACCAGGTCGGCCGCGGCCGCGACCTGCGGCGACTCGGGGCTAGCGCTGGCCACCGCGCAGCCGGGGACGCCGTCCGCGCGCAGCGCCAGGACGGCGGCGAAAGCCGGCAGATCGCCCAGGTCATCGCCGCAGAACAGGACCGAGGCGGCCACGCGCTCGGCGACCAGGCCGGTCAGCGCGGTGCCCTTGTCCACGCCCGGCGGTCGCAGCTCGATGACGAACCGGCCCGGCTCCGCCATCAGCCCCAGCCGGCCCGCCAGCTCGCCGAGGGGATCGCGGAGCCCGCGCAGCGCGGCCTCCGGGTCGGCCGTGCGGCGGGTGTGGACGGCCAGCGCGTGCGTCTTGTCCTCGATCGAGGTGCCCTCCGGCGCGCCCGCATCGCGGAGCAGGCCAGGCAGCGCGGCCCGGGCGGCCTCGACGGCCGGACCGGGCTCGGGCCCGGTCAGCTGGCCGTCCTGCCAGCGCTGCCAGCCGTAGTGGCCGAGCACGATGAGACCGGGGACCGCCTCGAGCCCGCCCAGCCGGACCACGTTCGCCGGGGCCCGGCCGGTGATGACCGCGACCGTGCCGACGGCCTTGGCCAAGGCGATCAGGGCCGGCACCGCCCCGGGGTAGGCCCGGGCGTCGCCCGGGCGCGGCACGATCGGCGCCAGCGTGCCGTCGAAGTCGGTGGCGATCAGCGCGTGCCCCGGGTCCGCGAGCAGCGCGTCAAGCCCGGCCTGGCCCTCGCCGGTGGCCGGCCGCGGCAGGCCGGTCACCGCGGCTGCCCCTGGCTGCCCTTCGGCCGGGGCGAGCGCATCCGCTGGCGGCGGGCCCGCTGGGCGCGCAGCCGCTTGACCAGCACCGGGTCGAACGCGAGCGCCTCCGGCCGGTCGATCAGCTCGTTCAGCAGCTGGTAGTACCGGGTGGCCGGCATGTCCAGGACCTCAGCGATGGCTTGCTCCTTCACTCCAGCCGACCGCCACCCGCGCCGCTCGAACGCCAGGATCCGCATGTCTGCCTCCGTCAACCCGGACATCCGACCTCCTCCCGGCGCCTGCGACCCGGCTAGTGCCGACCGTACCTGACCTTCGGGGGTATGCCCCGGCGGGCGTCCGACGTACGCTCACGGATCGTGACCCGTTTTCGTTACCTCAGCTTCCTGACCGACTATGGGCTCGAAGACGGTTTCGTCGCCGCCTGCCACGGTGTCGCGGCCCGGCTGGCGCCGCACGCGGGCATCATCGACGTCACCCACCTGGTCCCGCCCGGTGACATCAGGCGCGGCGCGGCCGTGCTCGCGCAGACCGTGCCCTACCTGCCCCCGGCCGTGCACGTGGCCGTGGTCGACCCCGGGGTCGGCACGGCCCGGCGGGGCGTCGCGGTGGCGGCCGGGGACTCGGTGTTCGTCGGCCCGGACAACGGCCTGCTGTCCTGGGCCGTGACCGCGTCCGGCGGCGCGGCCCGGGCGTTCAGCCTGACCAGCCGGCAGCTGTGGCTCGACCGGGTGACGGCGACCTTTCACGGCCGGGACATCTTCATGCCGGTGGCCGCGCACCTGGCGGCCGGCGCGGAGCTGGCCGCGGCGGGCGAGGAAATCGACGTCGGCGAGCTCGTGACGCTGCCCGCGCCGGAACGGCTGGTGCGTGGTTCGGTCGCCGAAGGTGAGGTGCTGACCGTGGACCGGTTCGGCAATGTCCAGCTCACCATCACCGCGTCGGACGCGGCCCAGATCGGGCTGGCGCCAGGCGGTGCCGTCTTGGTCCGATCCGGCACGCACCAGCTGAGGATGCCCTACCGGGAGATGTTCGGCGCGGTCCCGCCCGGTGAGCTCGTCGCCTACGCCGACAGCGCCGGGCTGATCTGCCTCGCGGTGAACAGCGGGGACGCGGGCCAGCGGCTCGGCCTGCCGCCCGGCGCCCGGGTATCGATTACCGCGATACCGCAAACTATTCCGCGGTGACGCATTCCGCCCAAGGCGGTCGCATGGCACGATGGCATAGGCCCGATCCGACATGGCAGCCGCAGGCGAACTCGGCCAGCCTCGGAGGAGATTTCTGACCAAGTGTCACACCGATCGCTCCGCAGCCCCCTGGTGCCTTTCACCACAGGACTAGCTGCGGTCATTGCCGTTTTCGCCGTGGCCGGGTCCGCGCCTGCCTTCGGCGTCGGCTCAGGAACCGCAGCGGCCGCCGACGCCGTCCGCGCCCAGGAGTGGTGGCTAGCCGGGCTGAACGTGACCCAGGCATGGCCGCGGACCCGGGGCTCCGGAGTCATCGTCGCGGTGCTCGGCACCGGGGTCGCCGCCAGCCATCCCGACCTGGCCGGCGATGTGCTCACCGGACCCGACTACAGCGGTTCCGGCCGGACGCCCAGCGGACCGTTCTGGGGCATCGACGGCACCCAGGTGGCGGCCATCATCGCCGGCCACGGGCACGGCCCCGCCCGCCAGTCCGGCATCGTCGGGATCGCGCCCGCCGCGAAAATCCTGTCCATCCGGGTGAACCTGGAATTCAACGATCCGCTCAACGCGGACCAGGCCATCACCCGGCGGCTGCCCGGCGCCATCGCCGACGGCATCACGTACGCGGTCAACCACGGCGCCCGGGTCATTGACCTGCCGCTGGACCCGGGGACGTTCGGGCTGACGGGACACGGAGACCCGGCGGCGGCCGGCGGCAGCCCCGCCGAGCAGGCCGCGGTCTCCTACGCGCTGCGCAAGAACGTCGTGCTGGTGGCGCCCGCGGGCGACGACGGCGAGGGCCCCCGCCTGGTGAACTACCCGGCCGCCTACGCCGGCGTGATCGCGGTGGGCGCGGTCAGCCGCAGCGGGCACCTCGCCCCGTTCAGCAGCAAACGTTCCTACGTGTCGCTGACCGCCCCCGGGGTTAACCTGACGGCCGCGACCACGCCCGCCAGCTACGCCACGATCAGCAGCACCAGCACGGCCAGCGGAATCGTGGCCGGCGTCGCCGCCCTCCTGCTGTCCAGATTCCCGCATCTGACCGTGGCCCAGGTCACCCAGGCGCTGACCAAGAGCACCGCCACGACCGCGGTCACCGACGGCGCGGCCGGCCCGGGCACCGGCTACGGCACCCTGGACGCGGCCCGGGCGGTCACCCTGGCCGCCGACATCAGCACCGCCACCAGGCCGGCCCGCGCGGCGACGTCACCCCCGCCGGCCAAGCCGGATAAGCCGCCCCGGCGGGTGAGCGCGGCCCCGCAGGCGAACGCCAGCGCGTTCGCCGGGTCGCTGGTCCGCGACATCGTGGCCGCCTTGGGTGCGCTCATCGTGCTGGTCGTCGTGCTGCTGCTGATCATGAGCTCGCGCCGCAAACGAGTCCTGGCCGGGTCCGGACCCGGCCCGTCGAGGCGGTCCCGGAGTCCCCGGGGGCAGCACGGGTACCGCCGGCCTGACCAGGCCCCCGGGGCTGGTCACGCCCTAGGGGCTGGCCAGCCCCTGAGGCGTGACCAGGAGACGGCCCGGCCCATCCGGCCCCAGCTGCCCCCGCCCGCCGTACCCCCCGTACCCGCGGCCGGCTGGCCGGCCCCGGGTGACTGGCAAGGCGGCAGCGTGGGCGAGATCGCCCATCCCCCGGCGGCGCCGCACCGCCCGGCCATCGCCCCGGTGCCCAGGACCACCACGGCGGGCCGGGGCGGCCGCGGCGCCGGGACGCCGGCCGGCCCGCCCTGGGCGGCCGCACCGGAACCCGAGCGCATGTTCGGCCCGCTACCCGTCACCTCGGCGAGCTCGTTCACGCCGGAGCCGGGCGGCGGCATCCGGGTGCCCCGGGACATGACGGCGCTGCCCGCCACGATGACCGGTCCCGGACCGGCCGACCCTGGGCCGGCCGGCTTCGATCCCTTCGGCCGCCCGGCCGCGCCCGGCCTCACCGCCCGGCCGCCCGTCTTCGACTTCCCCGCCGTACCCCCGGCTTTCCCGCCGCCGGCCCCGGCTTTCCCGCCGCCGGCCCCGGCTTCACCACCGCCGGCCCCGGCTTCACCACCGCCGGCCCCAGTTTCCCAGCCGCCGGCCGCCGGCCTGGACACGCCAGGGCCGGCCACGATGCCGGACTTGGGGGCCGCCACGATCCCGGGCTTCCCGCGCCTGGACACCGGACAGGACGCCGCGGACCTGGACGTCACGAGGCCGATCCCGGTCGCTGACCAGCCGTCCCAGCGGAGCCTGGGTTTCGCCGCGGCCCCGGTGGCAACCGGTTACCCAGCACAGGACATCCCTGCCGATTACCGGAGGCCGGACGTACCGGCCGATGACCCGGCGCCGGACATACGGGCCGCCCACGGGCCGGCCGCGAGACCCGCCGACGGTGCCACACCCGCTCGTCCCGGCGCCGAGGGCGGTTCCAGCTCCGTCTGGGACCTGGCAGCCACGGACGTCTTCACGGTGGCCCCGCCCGAACCGCCGACGGACCCAGACGACGACGCTCCCGGCGCCAGCGGGAGCTGACACCGGGAGCGTCGCATCGCGGGGCTCAGCCGGCCTGGGGCTTAGGCAGCCTGGGGCTTAGGCAGCGTCGGCCACCGCCGACGAGGAGCCGACGGCCGGCTCAAGCGCGAGCCGCAGCACCTCGCGGACATCGCCCACCGTGTGCACGTCGAGCTTCTCGAGCACCTCGGCCGGAACATCGTCCAGGTCCGGCTCGTTCCGCTGCGGGATCAGCACCATGGACATCCCGGCCCGGTGCGCGGCGAGCAGCTTCTGCTTCACGCCGCCGATCGGCAGCACCCGCCCGGTCAGGGACACCTCACCGGTCATCGCCACATCCGCCCGCACCGGGCGCCCTGAAAGCAGCGACGCCAGCGCGGTCGTCATCGTGACACCGGCGCTGGGCCCGTCCTTGGGCACCGCGCCGGCCGGCACGTGCACGTGCACACCGCGGTCCTTCAACTCGCCGACCGGAAGGCCGAGCTCGTCACCGTGCGAGCGCAGGTAGGACAGCGCGATCCGGGCCGATTCCTTCATCACGTCGCCGAGCTGGCCGGTCAGCGTGACCCCGGTCTCGCCGGTTTCGCGACCCGCCAGGGACGCCTCGATGAACAGCACGTCCCCGCCCGCGCCGGTCACCGCGAGCCCGGTGGCCACACCGGGCACGGCGGTCCTGCGGTCGGGCCCGGCCATGCTCGTCTCCGGCGTGAACCGGGGACGGCCCAGGTAGTCGCGCAGCTCGGCCACGCCGACGGTGACGGGCAGCGTGATCTCGTCCAGAGCCAGCCGCGCCGCGACCTTGCGCAGGATGCGCGCGACGGACCGCTCCAGCGATCGCACCCCCGCCTCCCGGGTGTACTCGGCCGCGAGCAGCCGCAGCGCGTCCTCGCTGACCGACACCTCCTCGGCGTTCAGGCCGGCCTTGGACAGCTGCCTGGGCAGCAGGTGATCCCGGGCGATGAGGACCTTCTCGTCCTCGGTGTACCCGTCGAGCTGGACCAGTTCCATCCGGTCGAGCAGCGGGCCGGGAATCGAGTCGAGCACGTTCGCCGTGGCCAGGAACACCACGTCGGAGAGGTCAAGCTCGACCTCGAGGTAGTGGTCGCGGAACGTGTGGTTCTGCGCCGGGTCAAGCACCTCGAGCAGCGCCGCCGCGGGGTCGCCGCGATAGTCGGAACCGATCTTGTCCACCTCGTCGAGCAGCACGACCGGGTTCATCGAACCCGCTTCGCGGATGGCGCGAACGATCCGGCCGGGCAGTGCCCCGACGTAGGTGCGCCGGTGCCCGCGGATTTCCGCTTCGTCCCTGACGCCGCCCAGGGACACCCGGACGAACTTGCGGTCCATGGCCCGGGCCACCGATTCGCCCAGCGACGTCTTGCCGACGCCGGGCGGCCCGACCAGCGCGAGCACGGCACCGGAGCGGCGGCCGCCGACGATCCCCAGGCCGCGGTCCGCGCGGCGCTTGCGCACCGCGAGGTACTCGATGATGCGTTCCTTGACGTCGTCCAGCCCGGTGTGGTCCTCGTCCAGGATGCGCCGGGCGTCGGAGATGTCGTAGGCGTCCTCGGTCCGTGCGTTCCACGGGATGTCCAGCACGGTGTCCAGCCAGGTCCGGATCCAGCCGGTCTCGGGAGACGCGTCAGGGGTCCGCTCGAGCTTGCCCACTTCCTTCAGCGCGGCCTCGCGGACCGACTCAGGAAGGTCGGCGGCTTCCACCCGGGCCCGGTAGTCGTCCTCCTCGGTGGCCGCGTCGCCGTTCAGGCCGGCGAGTTCCTTGCGCACGGCCGCGAGCTGCTGGCGGAGCAGGAATTCCTTCTGCTGCTTCTCCATGCCCTCGGAAACGTCCTTGCGGATGGACTCGGCCACCTCCAGCTCGGCCAGGTGTTCCTTGGTCCAGCCGATGACGAGCTCCAGGCGCTCGACCAGATCCGAGGTCTCGAGCAGCTGCAGCTTCTGCACCGAGGTGAGATAGCTGGCGTACCCGGCCCGGTCCGCGATGGCGGACGCGTCGTCGAGCTGCTGGATCATGTCGATGACCTGCCACGCACCGCGCTGCTGCAAGATCCCGGTCACCAGGGACTTGTACTGCTTGGCCAGTTCGTCGGCCCGCGGCCCGCGGCTGGTCTCCTCGACCACGGTGCCCTGTACCCACAGCGCCGCGCCGGGGCCGGTGGTACCCGAGCCGATCTTGACCCGGGCGGTGCCGCGAAGCACCGCGCCAGGCTGTCCGCCGGGCAGGCGTCCGACCTGCTCAACCTCAGCCAGCGTGCCGACGCCGGCCAGCCCGCGGTCGGGCAGCCGGGGCACGAGCAGCACTCGCGCCTTAACTTCTGAACGCACGCCGGGAACCTGCCGGGACGGCAGCCGGGCCGCGTCGATCGCGGCACTGACCTCTGCTTGTGATGTCTCTAGCGGCACTACCATCCCCGGCAGCACCACCTCGTCGTCCAGCGGCAGCACCGGCAGCGTGAGCGTTTCACTCATTGATGGCCTCCAAAACTTGAGTCATATACACTCAAGAAAGAAGAGCCCGCCGAAATTTCCGGACCGCGTTCGCCCGCAGCGATCAGGCCTCAGCCTCCGAAGGGCCAGCAATCCTTCATCTCTCGTACAGCACCGCATCAAGAAGCCAGCTCACCTACATGGCGGGCTCCTCTCTGCGTTCGTGACACACGGTGCGGCTTTTTTCGAGTGAGCGTTGTGCGGCGAGTCCGAGGCCGGGCTGGTAGTCACTCCAAAAAAGCCATACCGATGGAACATTGGGCCGGTTGCAACCGGCCCAGTGTGTCATTGCCCTCATCGATTCCGGTCTGGTAGATCGCGAGCACGGCGGCACTGTGCGCGCTGGTCATCGCCTCGATGCGTACGCCTTCGGCCGGGTTCGGCATGGTCCGGGGCGGGTTGGCTAGGCCTTGACCGCGCGGACGATGGCGGAGTGCAGGCCGTTGGCGACCTCGTGCGCCGGGCTGATGCTGATGCCGGTGAAGCCAGCTTCGGTGAGCCCGTCGTGGTACTCGGCGAAGGACAGGGCGCCGGCGATGCAGCCGATCGGGCCGCCGCGTTCGGCGCGCTCGGCTGGCGTGAGGTGGTCCTCGGCCAGGATGTCGGAGACGCCGAGGCGGCCTCCGGGTCGCAGGACGCGGAAGCTCTCGGCGAAGACGGCGGCCTTGTCGCCGGACAGGTTGATCACGCAGTTGGAGATGATCACGTCGACGGAGCTGTCCGGCAGCGGGATCGCCTCGATGTGGCCGTGCAGGAACTCCACGTTGGCCGCTCCGGCGCGGGCGGCGTTGGCGCGGGCGAGGATGAGCATTTCCTCGGTCATGTCCAGGCCGTACGCCTTCCCGGCCGGGCCGACCCGCCGGGCCGACAGCAGCACGTCGATGCCGCCGCCTGAGCCCAGGTCAAGGACGGTCTCGCCATCGCGGAGGTCGGCCATCACGAGCGGGTTGCCGCAGCCCAGGCTGGCCGTCACCGCGTCCTGGGGTACTTCGCCCTGCTCGCTGGCGGAGTACAGCCCGGCCCCGGTGCCAGGCTCGTCCACGCCGGCGCACGCGTCACCGCAGCTAGGGACACCGCCAGCTATCACGGTATCGGCGGCCTGGGCATACCGAGCGCGGACCCGCTCGCGGACCTGCTCGAGTTCGGCCGGGGTGGTCATGGCTTCCTGCCTTCCGGGCGGCGGGGCGTTACTGCGGGGTGCAGCCGATCAGGGCGCCGATGGCGGCCAGGGCCTGCAGGCGGGCGCGGTAGTACGCCCGCACCCCTCGCTTGTCCCGGTCGACCAGCCCGGCCTCATGCAGCACCTTCATGTGATGGCTGATGGTCGGCTGAGACAGGTCGAACGCGTCGTTCAGGTCGCAGACGCACGCCTCGCCGCCCTCGTGCGAGGCGACCAGGGACATCAGCCGCAGCCGGACCGGATCAGCTAGGGCCTTGAGCAGCGGTGCTACCTGCTCGGCCTGGTCCATGGTCAGCGGCTGCGCGGACAGCGGAGAGCAGCACGCCGCGGACTCGGCCGGGGTCAGCAGGACCAGAGAATTCGACATGCGTCTATATTGACAGACGCCGATGTCCTGTGGCAAGCTCAGGGCGTTAGACATAGACGAGTATCAATGTCCAGTGTCCGGGAGGCCGTCATGTCACGTGTCCAGCTCGCCCTCAACGTCGATGACCTGGCCGAGTCGATCGCGTTCTACAGCAAGCTGTTCGGCACCGGGCCGGCCAAGCTGCGACCCGGCTACGCCAGCTTCGCCATCGCCGAGCCGCCGCTCAAGCTCATCTTGATGGAGAACCCCGGCCTGGGCGGCAGCCTGAACCACCTCGGCGTGGAAGTCGCGGATACCGGCGCGGTCGACGCCGAGCAGACCCGCCTGGCTGAGGCGGGTCTCGCCTCTGTCGATGAGCGGGACACGACCTGCTGCTACGCCCGGCAGGACAAGTTCTGGGTGAAGGGCGCCCCCAGCGGGGAGCGGTGGGAGATCTACACCGTGCTGGAGGACAGCGCGACGTTCTGGGGCCAGGACGGCGCCCAGAGCTGGGACGCGGCCGAAGCCGATCTGGGCACCGCGCCCGGCGGCCAGGCTGCGGCGCCAGCCGTGCCAGGACCGCAGTGCTGCGGCGGCCAGCAGCAGGCCGACGGGGCAGATAATGCATCCGCCGGTGTCTGCTGCACGTGATCGAGGTGGCGCTGTGGCGGCGGCGGCTGGCCGAGTTCCTGGGCAGCGCGTTCCTGGCCGCCGTGGTGATCGACTCCGGGATCGCGGCCCAGCGCCTGTCACCCGGTGACACGGGGCTGGAGCTGCTGGAAAACGCCGCCGCCACGGCGGCCGGGCTGTACGTCATCATCTTGACGTTCGGCCCGGTATCCGGCGGTCACTTCAACCCCGTCGTACGGCCGGCTCGCTGCTCGCCGCCGGGTGCGTGCTGTCGTGGGCGCGGATCGGTGATGTGCTCGGGCTCTACCTGGCCTTCGCCGGGATCGGGCTGGCCGGCGCGGCGGTGCTGTATGAGCCGGCGTTCGCCACTGTCAACGCCTACTTCGACACCCAGCGCCAGCAAGCCCTGCTTACGTTGACCATGGTGGCCGGGCTGGCCTCCACGATCTTCCTGCCTGCTTCTGCCCTGCTGATCAGCCGTCTCGGCTGGCGCCAGGCGCTGCTGATCCTGGCCGCCGTGCAGGCAGCTACCGTCGTCCCCCATGCCCTGCTGCTGCGGCGGCGGCCCGCTGACGATGGCTGGCAACGCGACGGGGTCCGCGACCTCTGCGCCTCGCCTGGCGTCCCGGCTACGCGCGGTGCCCCGACTGCGGTGCCGCCGGATGCAGGAGAAGGCAGGGAGCTTGCCGGGACTTTGCGGTCCCGGCCGGTGGCATTCCTCACGGCCGGTGCCATCTTGGGCAGTGCCGCGATCGCTGCCGTTGCCGTGCTGTTCCTGGCGTACCTGCGCCAGGGCGGCTACCCTCTGGCGGTGGCGTCGGCAGCCGCTGGGGCGCTGGGATTCGTTCAGATCGCCGGGCGGGTAGTCCTCACGGTCCTCGCCCGGCGCATGTCAACTGCCGTTGCTACCGCTGTGATGCTCGTCGCGCAGGTCGCGGGAGTGGCCGTGCTGCTGCTGGTCAGTGGCCTGGCCGGGGTCGTCGTCTTCGTCGTCTTGTTCGGGCTCGGATTCGGTGTGTTCAGCATCGCCCGCCCGGACATGCTTGCCCAGTACGCCCCTCGCCGCCTGTACGCGCGGCTGAGCGGCATCCAGGCGTTGCTGGTGATCACGGGAGAGGCCTTGGCGCCGACTGCCGCTGCTGCTTTGCGCGCGGCCAGCGGCAGTTATGTGCCGGTGTTCGTGGCCGTTGCCGTCTGCTCGCTCGGCGCAGCGCTGCTGTTCGTAGCCGCCGATCGTGCCCAGCGCCGGATGCAGGGTCCGCCCGGCTCCCATTGATGACGCGCCCCTGGCGCTTGCGGATGCCCGGCCGGTATAGCTGTAGTCACTCGGGCACGGTGATGTGTTTTCCGCTACCGGCGTCCCTGCCGGGTTTCGGAGGCTGCCTCCGTTAGCCTCGTCCCGCGACGTTCCCCTAGCAGCCGGGTCAGCAGAACGTCCAGGTCGGTCTCTTCGATCTGCTCGCCGTCAGGGCAATCCTCGGCTGCGATCCACAGCGACCGGCGCTTATCCCACAGGAACGACCACTGGTCGCTTAGCTGGCCGATCCTGGCAAGCTGGGCCGGCGTCAGATTCAACGGTGTCATCTCGCTGGCTCGGCTCAGCCTTCCCTGCTCGGCGAGCTCTGCGTCGACAGCGCTCAGGTGCGCCAGGATCGGTACCCGCGCCGGCGAGTCCGGCCGCACTAGGGCCAGGTTCGCATGCAGCTCACGCTTAGCCCGGTCAAGCTCGCCGGCCGTCAGCCCTTTGACGTCGTGCGGGCGGATGTCGTCAGGCACGGGCCAGCCTCGCGCGGTCCTCCTGCTCAGCCAGCACGGCATCGAGGGCGCGGCGCAGGTCAGCCTGGACCGGGGCACCGGGAGAAATGCCCTGGATAGCGCGCTCAAGCTCGCGCCGCCGGTCCCGGAGTTCGTACGTGGTAAGCGCGTACAAGGGGTGCTTCGGCTGTTCGACGGTTACCGGGTCGGTGGGCGGCATCGGTGGCAGTTCCTCACTTCTGGGAAATCGATATGGCAAGCATTCCCGTGTGGGGCTACCGTGGGGAAGACGAACAGCCGTCCCCCCGTCAGACAGCCGGGCCAGCTTCTTGGACAACGGTGGACAAGACCATGAAACAATCCGCGGCGGAAAGCCCGCTGCGCGTATTCGGTGCGATGCTCGCCTACTACAGGACGCACGCCGGGATGACACCCGAACAGCTAGGCGCGCGGGTGTTCTTGTCCGGGTCGCAGATCCGCAAGGTCGAAGCCGGGACGCGGACCCCTACCGAAGACCTGGCCAAGGCGTGCGAGGGCATCCGCGAGCTTGACTGCAACGGAGCACTGACCGAGCTGTACGAGATACTCGGCGAGAAGCTGAAGCGCCGCGCCTATCCCGGCTGGTTCGCCGGCTGGCCCGGCAAAGAAGCCCAGGCACGTCGCCTCCGGTCCTTCGAGCTGGTTGTCGTGCCCGGCTTGTTGCAGACCGAGGGTTACGCTCGCGCGGTGCTGTCCACGCGCGTCGGCGCGACCGAGGACGAGATAGACGAGGCGGTAGCCGCCCGCCTGGCGCGGCAGCAGATCCTAGAGCGGGACCAGCCGCCCGAGCTGTGGGCAATCCTTGACGAAGGGGTGCTACGCCGCCCGGTCGGAGCACCTGACGTGATGCGGGGCCAGCTAACTCATCTCGCGGGCATGGCGCGCCGGCCGCACATCGTCGTCCAGGTGATACCGCTAGCCGCCGGCGCGCATCAGGGTCTCAATGGTGGCGCGTTCGTGATCGCGGACTTCGAGGATGCGGCTACCATCGCCTACCAGGACACGGCAGTGTCCGGCCAGATCATCGAAGATGCGTCCGAAGCCGACGCGCTCGCGCACACGTGGGACACTTTGAGGCTTGAAGCACTGCCACGGGCCGCGTCGCTAAGGCTGATTGAGGAAACGGCAGGACAATGGATATGAACCTTCAGTGGCGAAAGGCCACCCACAGCTCAAGCAACGGGGGCAACTGCATCGAAGTCGCGACCGCCCGCCTTACCGTCGCTGTCCGCGACTCCAAGGACCCGGATGGTCCCCGCCTTGCCTTCGGGATGCAAGCATGGAAGGCGTTCACGGCCGAGGTCAAAGGTGAGCGTTCCTTAGCGTCCCCGATGACGACCGAGTGTCGCCTTCGATGATCAAGGTATTGACGGGCAACCTGCTAGAGAAGCAGGTCCGGCGTCGACGTTTTCGACAGGTTCGAGGCGTACCTGAGGGGATGCCTTGCGGAACAGAAGTGGCCGGTCTCTGAGGATGAGGTAGTCGACTACTATCCCGACTGACATATCAGGGTTCACCGGGAACTCGTCGTCGCTGTCGGTCTGCGGGCAAGCGTGCCTAGCGGGCTTGCACGGCGCCATGGCGAAGACTGCTAGAGCATTGCCGTGCAGCGTGGCGACGTGCACGGACCCACCGGTCAAGCGGACCTGGTCAAACAGGGATGCCATGGTGTCGTCCGGTACCGCTGGCACGATGACATGGTTTCCGGCTCCTGTCGCGAGCGTCTCGGACCGGAAGTTCTTATTGCGGACCGCGTCCAGGATGCGGTGAGCTATGGCCAGTCGCTGGCGGTCCCTAGGATCCACCTCGCCACCTCGCCGCACTTTCCGACCAAGATGCTATGAGCAGCGTCTCCGCGAGTCTGACCCGCGGTTCGAGCGCTTCACACGGCGCGGAGCCAACGGGCCCCGTGGCGGGCGGTTAGCCCACCACGCAGGGCGTTAGATGCCGAACGTCATCTCAAGTGATAGTCGACGCGGCGGGCCGGCCGGACGATGGGGGTTTTGTTCAAGCTCGCTATTCCCACCTCGATGGTCCAACGTTGCGGTTGACGGTCGTTACCGCCGCGAGGGAATGCGTTACGGGTCGGCTAGGAGAACGTGGAGGTGACGTGGGCCGTGCACGCCTTCGACGCGGATCAGCTCGATGTCGCTGGTGGCCGAGGGACCGGAGATGAGCGTGTGCGGACGAGCCGGGTCCAGCTGCGCGAACGCGTCGGCCAGGTCGGCGGCGACCTGACTAGCTCGGACCACCACCAGGTGGAAGTCGGGCACCAGGGTCAGCATCCGGCGGCCCTGCCCGGGACCGTGATCCAGGATGATCGTGCCGGTCTCGGCGATGGCCACCGCGCAGCCGGTGACGACACCGGCCATCTGGTCGAGTCCGGCCGCGGAAAGCGGCGGCTCGTCCCCGGCCAGCTCGACGGTCGCGGGCAACCCGGCCAGCCATCCGGGCGGCAGCCCGTCGGGCGCCACGAAGGCAGCCGACCCGGCCTCGGCGGCCCGCACGGCCAGCGCGCGGGCCACCGCGGCCGGCAGGTCGGATTCGGGGACTCGCTCGACCACCGCGCGGTAGTCGGCGACCCGCTCGGCGAACAGGTCCACGATGTCACCGGAGCCAGCGTCGTGGTGCGCGCGCAGGTACTCACGCGGCAGCGCGGCGTAGGCCGCGTCCACGCCCGCGCGGGCCGGATCGCCGGTCGCGGCGCGGATCCGGGCCAGAATCTGGTCCCGGGCGGTCTGGGCCGCGGTCACCGGCCCGTTCCCCTGGTGCGCGCCCACCAGGCGCGGAACGATTCAGGCGGCGGTACCGGGGCATCGCGGGTCTGCGTCCAGCCGCCCAGCGGCGGCGGAAGCCTCCTGATCACGCCAGAACGGGCGATCAGCTTGCCGCCCTGGGACGCGGCTCGCTGGGCCGCGGCGAGCAGGCGCGGCGAGCGGAGCACCCGGCCAGACAGGCCGAACACCGTCCGTTCGGGAGAAAAATGCTTGTCGCGCTTGGCGTCGACGACCTTGCTGCGCAGGTACACGAGCGCCTCGGGAATGTTGATCGCGACCGGGCAGACGTCATAGCAGGCGCCGCACAAGGTGGAGGCGAACGGCAGGGAGGCGTCGATGGGGGACGTGACGCCGCGCAGCAGCGGGGAGATAATCGCGCCGATCGGGCCGGGGTAGGGAGAGCCGTAGGCGTGGCCGCCGGTCCGTTCGTAGACCGGGCATACGTTCAGGCAGGCCGAGCACCTGATGCAGCGCAGCGCCTGCCGCCCGACGTGGTCGGCGAGCGCCGACGTGCGGCCGTTGTCCAGCAGCACGAGATGAAAGTCCTCCGGGCCGTCTCCCGGGGTGACGCCGGTCCAGGCCGAGGTGTAGGGGTTCATCCGCTCGGCGGTTGACGACCGGGGCAGCAAGGCGAGGAATACCTCGAGATCCCGCCAGGACGGCAGGATCTTCTCGATCCCGACCACCGAGATGAGCGTCTGCGGCAGCGTCAGGCACATCCGGCCGTTGCCCTCCGACTCCACCACGACCAGCGACCCGGTCTCGGCGATCGCGAAGTTCGCGCCGGAAATGCCGACCTTCGCGGACAGGAACGCCTGGCGCAAGTGGGACCGGGCGGCCGCCGCGAGCATGGCCGGGTCGTCGCTCAGGTCGGCCGGCGCGTCCGGCATCTCGCGGCGGAAGATCTCCCTGATCTCGGACCGGTTCCGGTGGATGGCGGGCACCAGGATGTGGCTGGGCCGGTCGTGGCCCAGCTGGACGATGAGCTCGGCCAGGTCGGTTTCCAGCGCGTGGATGCCGTCGGCGGCCAGGGCCTCGTTCAGGCCGATTTCCTGGGTCACCATCGACTTCACCTTGACCACCTGGTCCGCGCCCGTGGCGCGGACCAGGCCGGTCACGATCGCGTTCGCCTCGGCCGCGTCCTGGGCCCAGTGCACGTGGCCGCCTGCCCGTGTGACGTTCTCCTCCAGCCGCAGCAGGTAGGTGTCGAGGTTGGCCAGGGTGTGGTCCTTGATCGCCTTGGCGGCGGCGCGCAGCGCCTCCCAGTCGGTCAGTTCGGCGACCGCGGCGGTCCGCTTGGCCCGGATCGTGCGGGTGGCGTGCGCCAGGTTGCGGCGCAGCTGTGAATCGGCCACCGCGGTCCTGGCCGCGACAGGAAAGGACGGCATGCCGAGGTAGGTCGGCATGTCCGGATGCGGCGCGGTCATGGGAGTACCGCCCCGGGTGCGGCCGCGGGCCGGCCGGGCCGCGGGTCATCCTCGGTACACGCCAGGATCTCGGCCAGGTGCTTGACGGCCACGCCGGAACGCTGCCGGGCGAGCGCACCGCCGATGTGCATCAGGCACGAGTTATCCGCCGCGCACAGCACCTCGGCGCCGCTCTGACGGACCGCGGTCACCTTGTCGGCGCAGATCGCCGCGGACACATCGGCGTTCTTCACAGAAAAAGTGCCGCCGAAGCCGCAGCAGGACTCGGCATCGGGCAGGTCGGCTAGGTCGAGGCCGCGGACCGCGCGCAGCAGCCGAAGCGGGGCGTCGCCGACGCGAAGCATGCGCAGCGAATGACAGCTCGGGTGGTACGTCACCCGGTGCGGGAAGTAGGCACCCACGTCGGTCACCCCGAGCACGTCGGCCAGAAACACAGAGAGCTCATAGGTCCGGGGCGCGATCTGCGCCACGGCCCGGGCCAGGCCGGCGTCCCCGGCCTCGGCGGCCAGCGCGGGGAAATACTCGCGGACCATCGAGGCGCAGGACGCCGAGGGGGTGACGATCGCCTCGAAGCCGCTGAACGCCGCGGTGAACCCGCGTGCCATCGGCGTAGCCTCGCGCCGGTAGCCGGTGTTGAAGTGCATCTGGCCGCAGCAGGTCTGGGCCGCCGGGAATTCCACCTGGTGACCCAGCCGCTCGAGCACGGCGACCACGGCCTGGCCGGTGCTGGGGAACAGCGTGTCAGTCAGGCACGTCACGAACAAGCCGATACGCATCAAGCGCCTCCGCCAGCCAACGGTACAAGACCCGCGTATGCCGCGGCGCAGTCCCCCTCGCCGCCTGGCCTGATCTCAGCTCCCGGCCGCGAGCAGCGCCGATCCGTCCCGCGCCTGCACCGTGCCGCAGCGGCCGAGGACGGCGAGCGCCGCGACGTACCCCGGGGCGGCCTCGAGGTCCAGCAGGGCCACGTCCTGCGGATCCTCCGGGTAGGGCCACGCGACCAGGCGCGGCGCCCCCGGCGGCCCGGCCACGATGACGTCGCTGAAACTAGCCCGCATCCCGTCCCCCGTCGCCTTGGTGACGGCTTCTTTCCGGGTCCAGGCGACCAGGAACGCGCGGGACCGGTCGGACGGGCGGACCGTGGCCAGCGCGGCCCGCTCCTCCTCGCTGAAGACCAGGGCCGCCAGCGCCTGGGGGTCTCCGTCGCTCCCCAGCGGCCGCGCGCGGCCGTCAAGCTGCTCCACGTCCACGCCGACCGGATCTCTCGCCACGGCCACGGCGATCAGGTCGCCGGAGTGCGTCACGGAATGCTCGAAGCCACCACGGGCTAGGACCGGTTTGCCGTGCGGCTGGGCACACTCACGGCAGGTCCGGTCGAAGCGCACGTCGGCCGGGCGCTGGCCGGCGTAGGCCGCGAGCACGGTCTTGGCGAGCGCGCAGCCGACCAGGAAACGCTCGCGGTCCTCGGCGCGCCGGTAGGCCGCCCAGCGCTGATGCTCGGTGTCGTCGAGCAGAGCGGCGAGGTCAGGCGAGGCGGCCTGGCGTTGCGCCCACCACACGTGCGCCGCGCCTGCCTCCGGAGCCGCCAGTTCAGCCACCCGCTTAACCTAGCGCCGGCGGGAGGGTCACTGGCGCTCCAGTCGCGCCGCGATGCCGTCGAGCACGCAATCCAGCCCGAACTCGAAACGCTCGTCCCTGGTGGCCGGATCGTCCGGGTCGACGTCCGATTCCATCAGCCGGGTGATCCGCGGGTACCGGCCGGAAGCCTCAAACCACTGGTAATAGCGCTCCCGCTCCGCCCGGATCTCCTCCTCGGTCAGGTTGGCCTCAGCCTGCGCGCGGTCCTGCTCGCCGCGCATCTCCTGCGCCTCACGCATCACCGCGCCCAGCACGTAGGTCGCGACCGTGCCGAAAATATCCATGCTCAGCCGGGCATCGTCCAGAGCCAGCCCGTCGAACAGGCTGAGCAGGCGCTCCAGGTTCCGCGCGTCGTTCGGCCCGGAGGGCGGCCTGCTACCGATGAATTCCAGCGCCCACCGGTGCCTGCTCATGGCGGCCCGGGTCCGGCGGGCGAACGCCCGCAGGTCCGCGCGCCAGTCGCCGGAAGGCTCAGGCGGCTCGATCTCCGCCTCGATCGATTCCAGCATCAGGTCGAGCAGCTCTTCCTTCGACCCGAGGTACCAGTACAGGGACATCGCGCCGGCGTCAAGCTCGCGGGCGATGCGCCGCATGCTGATCGCGTCCGGGCCCTCGGCGTCGGCCACCGCGATCGCGGTGCTGACGATCTCGGCCCGGGACAGCCCGCGATCGCGGCGGGGCGGCTGGGTCCCCCGTTCCCGGTGCCGCTGGACGTGCCCGGCGATCCGCTGCTCGTTCTCCGGTTCACCGGCCGCCCGGCCGGGACGCGGGTAGGCGCGCGGATACCGGGAGAACGGCCACGGCTCCTCATCTGCTGCGTCCATGCCTGCCCCCTCCGCATCTCCCGCATGCCGGAACCATCGCGGCGGCCACGTCAGGAGGCGCCGCTGAAAGCACGTCTGCGGGAGCCGCCGCTCAACCAGCTTGCCCTCTCGTACATCGTACTGCTATGGTACGACGTACTGGAACGTACAGCGTACGAGTAACGGGAGCAGCCCGTTCGCGCATTTCGTCACCGACGTGTGGGTGCTGACCAGGCGCAGCATCGCCCGGATCAGGCGAGAGCCGGAAACGCTCGCCGACGTCACCTTCATGCCGGTCATCTTCATCCTGATGTTCGCGTACGTGTTCGGGGGCGCCATCCGGCTGCCGGGCAGCGGGAACTACCACGAGTACCTGATCGGCGGGATGCTCGGGATGGGCCTGGCCCAGACGGCCCCGGGCGTCGCCGTCGCCCTGGTCACGGACATGTCCACCGGGCTGGTCGACCGGTTCAGGTCGCTGCCCATGTCGCGCTGGGCCATGCTGACCGCGCGGACCATCGCCGAACTGCTCACCCAGATCATCAGCGCGACCGTGGTGGTCTGCGTCGGCCTGGCCATCGGCTGGCGGGTGCACACGAACGCGCCGGACGTGATCGCCGCGCTGGCTCTGGCCCTGCTGTTCGGCTACGCCTTCACCTGGGCGGGCGTCTGCCTGGGCATGGTGCTGCGCAGCCCGGAAGCGGCGCAGCAGAGCGGGTTCATTATCTTCCTCCCGCTGACGTTCATCTCCAGCGCGTTCGTGCCCACTCAGGGCATGCCCGGCTGGCTACAGCCGGTCGCGGAATGGAATCCGATGTCCGCGCTCGCCGCCTCCAGCCGGACCTTGTTCGGCAACCCGAATCCCGCCGCCTCCCTGCACGCCTGGCCGATGCAGCATCCAGAACAGTCCCAGGGCCGGCGCCGCTGGACCGCCGCGCGGGGCATGCGCTATACATCAGATGTATGACGGATCACCCAACGGAATTCGCTGGACTGACGGCCCTGATCACCGGGGGCGCGTCGGGTATTGGCCTGGCCACCGCCCGTTTGCTCGCCGCCCGCGGGGCCCGGGTCGCCGCGCTTGACCGGGTCACCTCCGACCAGATGCTCCAGGCTCTGGACGGTACGGGCATCTACCCGGTCATCGCGGACGTGACCGACGACGCCGCGGTCCGGGCCGCCGTCAGCGAGGTGGGCCGGTCCTTCGGCCAGCTCGACATCTTGGTGAACAACGCCGGCATCGGCGCGGCGGGCACGGTCGAGGACAACGGCGACGACGAGTGGCACCGGGTCCTCGACGTGAACGTGCTCGGCATCGTGCGCACCACCCGGGCGGCCCTGCCGCTGCTCCGCCAGGCCGTGCACGATCACGGCCAGGCGGCCATCGTCAACACCTGCTCGATCGTGGCGACCGCGGGCGTGCCGCAGCGGGTGCTGTACTCCGCGAGCAAGGGCGCCGTCTACTCGCTCACGCTGGCCATGGCGGCCGACCACGTGGCCGAGGGCATCAGGGTGAACTGCGTGAACCCGGGCACGGCCGACACCCCGTGGGTGGGCCGGCTGCTCGGCGCCGCGCCCGACCCGGCCGCCGAACGCGCCGCACTCAACGCGCGCCAGCCCATGGGCCGGCTCGTCACCGCGGAGGAGGTCGCCGCGGCCATCGCCTACCTGGCCAGCCCGCTCGCCAGCGCCACCACCGGCACGGCCCTGGCCGTGGACGGCGGCATGCAGGGCCTGCGCACCCGGCCACCGAAGAGCTGATCTACCCTGAGCGAAGATCACCGCGACGTGATCACGAAAGGTTGCAACCCCCAGAGATAGGGTAAAAGTCTTCGTAGCATGAGAATTTAGCTGCTGCGTTCGATGGTGACCACGGCGGTGTAGCCGTCGGTGATGGGCTTGCGCACCTCGAGGCGGAGCCAGGTCAGCCGGTAGTCGGCCAGCAGACGCTCGGCGACGCGCTCGGCCGCGGTCTCGATGAGGCCGAACTTGCCTTCGCGCACCACGGCGGCAATGGTGGTCGCCACCGCCGAGTAGTCGAGGGCGGCGGCGAGGTCGTCGCGGGCGGCGGCCTGGCGCACGTCGGCGGCCATGTCCACGTTGAAGACCAGGGTTTGCTCGACGCCGCGTTCCCATTCGAGCACGCCGATCACCGCCGGGACGGACAGGTCCCGGACCGAAACAGTGTCCATCCCGCTCACGGTACGCAGGCCATCCCGGCCTGGCCCCGGCGGCTCATGGCACCGAGGCCAGCCACTGCTCGACGCCGGCGATGTGCACCGTCGGCCAGGACCTGGCCGCCTCGGGATCGTGGGCGGCGAGCGCGTCGAGGATGGCCCGGTGCTCGGCCAGCATCTGGGCGCTGGCCCACGTCTGGGTGAGCCCGCGCCAGAGGCGGGCCCGGATCGTCGGCCCGGACATCGACTCGAGCAAACAGGAGAGCACCGTGTTCCCCGAGCAGGACGCGATCCGCCGGTGGAACTCCAGGTCGTGGGCGACCAGGTCCTCGGCGGCCGGTCGCCCGCGCGCAGCGCGCCGGAGGTGATCATGGCCTTAATCTTCTCGATGGCCTCGTCGGTCACCGCCACCCCACCCACCTCCCTATTCCCTGCACACCGTCAATCCGGCCACGGTCGCCCGTATACATCCGATGTTCGGGCTGATGATGACATAGCGCCGATCGCGGCATTTGACGGCGGCGGCTGATACCAATGAACACATGACCACCGAGGGCGGACCAGAGCCGGACCAGGCCGGACTGCGGGACG
>OCTA010000908.1_pt1 | contig 27628 bp, 22 predicted proteins | sample 1538991 | NCBI WGS metagenome assembly OCTA01 (sample SAMEA3539302, study PRJEB22396) | soil metagenome | biome: tundra; feature: field; material: soil | place: USA | collected 2010-05 | depth 0.15 m | reverse complement strand
GCCCGCAGCGACGGGGGCGCCGGCCTGGGACTGGCGATCGTGAGCGCCATCGCGCACGCTCATGGCGGCCGGGCGACTGCGCGCAACCGGTCTGGCGGCGGCGCCGTGGCCGCACTGGAGCTTCCGGGCGCGGGTGATCCCCCTACCTTGGGCCGGGGATCAGGCCTGTGCAGCTGACCCGGCCATGCGCCTTCGCGCCGAGCAGTCGCAAGTGCAGGCGGTTCCGCCGGTCGCGCCCAACCGGATCAAGTCTGGGCGCGACGCAGAGCGGGCAGAGATTAGGCGGTCATTTAGCGTGGCTGGCAGGATCCTCGCTCCGGCCATGGCATCGCGGCCGGCGCCGTCGAGCTCGCCGCAGACAAGCGAGGGAACGGCGATGCTACCGGCGGGGCGCCGCTGGCGCGGCTGCGGTTGCCGCGGTCCTTCGAGCTGCCGTCTCAGGTGAGGAGGGCGAACCGGACGTCGCGCTGCTCGGCCGCAGGTGCCGCGAAGGCGAGCATGTGCTCGCCTTCCCGGATAATGTCCTCGCGGTCGGTGCCGGTGACGGGCCCGAATAGCTCGACTATCAGCGTCGCAGCGGCGCCGGCCTGGCTGATCCGCCAGATGCCCGCCGCGAAACCGGCCACCAGCACTGTTCCGGGAAAGATGCCGTTACGGGTAAAGAGCCGCTTGCGGTTTTGATCGCTGATGACCCGGCTGCGGTCCTGATGACTGAGCACCAGGTTGTCGAACTCAGCGACCAGCCGGGCCGGCGCCGGAGTGTCCGGATCAGGCCGCGGGGCGTCCGGCAGATCGAAGAGCTCACGGCGGCAGTCATCCCGGAACGTGCGCAAGGCGGGCCGGAGCCGCTCGACGACCTCGCGCAGCCGGGTCAACCCGGACCAGGCCTGCACGTCCTGTACGGTGGCCGGCCCGAACGCCGCCAGGTACCGGCGGACCAGCCAGTCGAGCCCGGCACCTTCATCCAGGGACGAGCTGAGCCAGGCCTGCGCCGAGGTGTGCCTGGCCTGGCCTGCCTTTCCCCAGACGGCGCGCGGCGGCACCTGGACAAGCGGTACCAGGGCGCGGACGCCCTGCGCAAGCGCAGCAGGCGGATGCGCCGGCCACTGCCGGGCCAGCGCCGTGCCCAGCTCGCTGAACGTGCGCGGCCCGTCCTCCACGAGCGCGCGCCCAGCGGCTTCAAGCTGAGTCTGGTCGACTCCGCTGAGCTGCCTGGCGAACCCTGCCTGGAAGCCCCGGTCAAGCACCGGCTGGATGAGCGGGCGCATGGCCATGCAGTCCCGCGCAGAGACCAGGTGAATGGTGCCGCGCATCAGCGCGATCCGGACCACGCGCCGGTCAAGGATCAGCTCCGCGAGGTCGTCGGGCCGGAAATCCTCCAGCCGCGACCAGAGGCCGAAGTAGGGCGGGAACGGGGCCTGCGCTTGCAGCCCGGCGAGTTGCTCGACCATTGCCAGCACCTGGACGGCTCGCCTGTCCCCGGGCGGCAGCGCAGCCCGGCGCAGCAGATGCTGCCGCTCGAGCAGAGCGCGGTTGAGGGCTAGGCGGTCAAGCGCCTCCGGCGGCATTACCCTTCCTTTCTGCGGTCAGCGATCCTGCAGCCGTGCAGCAATTGTCGCCGGTATGGCGGACCCGCGAACGCCGGGCCAGCCAAGACACCAAGCAGGATCCGAGCCGGTGCAGACTTGTGAACAGCCCTTGCCGTGGTCGCGCCGACTAGGGCCAGAACACCAATCGGGCCACGAAACTTGTCATCGCATCGAGCGGGGCCGGCCAGACCCCGCTGTCCATACCGCAGCCTACGTCGCCACCGGCTGTTGACCCTGAGATGAGATAGCCGGCACGGCCCGCCAGGCAAGAATGACCACCGGGGGATCCAGGCCGCACCTGGGTGGCGCCTTTACTCAGGGAGATCGTCAGTGGCGGCTGCGTTGGCCTACGGTAGTTCGGGTGCGAGGCGTGCCGTGGTGGGGTGTGTTCTCATCGGCTGCGGCCCCGGTGCTCCTGGTTACCGGGTGGACGGTCGCGGCCGGGCTGCAGCCGGGCGGCTTCGACCAGGTGACCGGCACTATTAGTGCGCTCGCGGCAGTCGGTGCCGCCGACCGGTGGGTGATGACACTGGCGCTGCTGGGCGTGGGCATCTGCCATGTCATCACGGGACTGGCCCTGCGTCCGGCAGCCTCGGCCGGGCGGCTGCTTCTGATGACCGGCGGTATCGCCATGATCCTGGTCGCGGTGAACCCCGTGCGCGCGGGCGGGGGCCGCTCGGTGCCGCACATCATTGCAGCAGCGGCCGCCTTCACGGCCCTGGCGGCCTGGCCGGCCGTCGGCTGGAGGCGGGGGTCCGCAGTGCCGCCTGGCCTGCGGCCGGCTATATCCGCAGTGGCCGCTGGGACGCTGTTCGGCCTAGTCGCGTGGTTCGCCGCGGAATTGACCATGGGGGGCGGTCAGGTCGGCCTGGCCGAGCGGGGCGCCGCCGGGGCGCAGGCGGTGTGGCCACTGGCGGTGGTCCTTACCTCCTACCGCAGGAAGTCCCTCGCCCGGATGGCCAGGGGGCCGCGCCGTCCAGGCGGATACGGCAAGGCCAGGCAAGCGCCGCACTGAAATCCGCTGCACAGGCGACTGGGACCTCGCCGAGAAGTGCGCGCAGGACGCCTTAGCGCTAGCGCTGGAGCGCTGGCCGCGCGACAGCGTCCCCCGCAACCCAAGCTGCTGCGGCCACGCTGGCCGCAACTCGCCCGGCATCCTGAACGGCACCCGGCCCGGGCGACACAGCTTCCCATCGCCGCCCGCGGCGAATTGTAAGATCACTGCATTGGGGGCCGGGCTCCCCGCTTGCGGCTGCCGCGCGCGCTTACGCCAGATGGGCCAGCCACACCTCCTCAACTGGCCACCGCTGGGCCCACCGGGCGGTCGCGACCTCGTAGTAGGGGTGGGTGCCGGCGTCCGGTGGAGCGTACAGCTCATGGAGTGCGTCGACAGCGAAGCCAGCCGCGCGCAGAATCTGGATCCAGTCGCCGTGACCGGGATGAAACTCCACCCCGCGGCCGGGGGATTGCAGGCGGGATACCTCCCGCTGCGCCCGCAGCAACTCCTGCCCTGCGGGTCCGGCAGCCTCGGGCCGGCACAAAGTGACCAGGACGCCGATGGTGTGGAATACCAGCCGCCCGCCTGGGCGCAGCAGCCGGGCTGCCTCGGGCACCCAGCGGGCCGGATCACACCACAGGCTTGCCCCGCACTCGGAGACAGCCATATCGAAACTGCTGTCGCTGAGGGGGGCGTCCCCGGCGTCGGCTTCGATGAGCGGGAATGAGATCCCGAAATGGTTCTGGCAGCGGCGCGCGGTGCCTAGCTGGGCTGGGGTGAAGTCCACACCAACAGGGCGCGCGCCACGCCTGGCCAGCCAAGCCGAGAAATACGCCGTGCCGCAGCCGAGCTCAACCACATCCAGGCCGGAAACGTCCCCGAGGACACTGAGCTGGCTCTCTGGCACGTTGAAGACGCCCCAGGTGATGTCTTCCGCCGCCCACGCCCGGAAAGCATGCTCATCGGCGTACTCGCCGTTTACCCGAGTCCACAGTTCTCGGTTGGCAGCAGCATCCCGCCGCACCGCAGGCTCAAGATCAGACATACCGCCACCCTGCCATCTCACTCACGGCAACCACCGGCCGCTGCCTGGCCGGCAAAGCTTGGCATTCCGCCATTCGCTGGATATCAGTATGGGTCAGGCAAACTAACCATGCCGTCGGCGGAAGTGGCGCCACGACCAGGATCAGGCTTGTCTCGCAACCAGTCCGCCATGCCGCTCCTGCTTGCGCGGCTGGCCGCGGGCGATCATACCGAGTTAGCACGCCTGGCTGGTGACCTTATCTTGCGATTCGCGCTGGCCCGCAAGGACGGAAGGCACCCATCGGCACCTGGCCCGGGCCGGCTACGGCTCAGCCTTCGGGGAGCGCCGCCAGCACGATCCCGCGCATGCCCTGGCGGGTGCCGTACTCGTAGGCCCCGCGGCTGGTGGACATGGTGACCTCGCGATCACCTGGGCGGGTCAAGGTCAGCTCAACGGCGGCCAGGGCGGCGTGCCTGACGCAGCGGCTTCCCCCAGACGGGTCGGCATAGGCCACTGCCACCGCATCTTCACCGGCTGTCGTCACGCTCAGCTGAAGCCGGGCTCCGGGCGAGGCAATGACGGCGGTGAGCCGGCCCGGCTGGACGTCCACATCGGGCCGCCGGCCGAGCCCGCCGAGCGGGATTCGCTCGCTGTCGAGGCTCAGGGTCCCCATTGCCGTCCAGGGCGTACGTACACCGCCGATCCTGATCCTCGCGAGCACCAGCTCCAGCCAGGTATCTGGTGCCGCGCCAAAGCCGGAAGCATGCAGCCACACCCAGGAATCGGCATGCTCGGATCCCCAGTTGTGGCCGATGGTCCCGCGCCATCCGGACACGCTAATGGGGTGATCATCGACCTCAAGCGTGCCGGTGAGCAGGCCATCAGGGACACTCGCCTCAAGCTTGGTGCGCGGCAGCGGCGCCCGGTACAGCGCCAGCGGCCGCAGCGGCCGCAGCGGCGCCTCACTGCCGCTGATACAGAGCTCCCAGCGCGCTGTCCGCTCCCCCATGCGGGCCTTCCCCCGGAACTGCCGCGGCCCCGCGACCGCGTCCGCCGGCAGGGCGCCGAAGACCTGCTTCACCACGATCGGCCGCTGACCCAGATCGCGATCGATCACGGTGCACCACAGGGCGGCCGACTCCGGCCCCTGGCGCGGACGATGCGTGGTGTGACGTATCCACAGTGCCCGGGGCGACGCGAGGTCGCGGGCGCTGATGAACCATGACTGGTAGCCGCCCGCGCTCATGCGTCCATCATGACGCACAGCCAGGCTTGTCTCAGTGGCGGCCGGGGCGAGGGAGCGGCGGCGCAGCCGCGTCTCCCGGCGCAAGTGTCCCGCTGTGCTCATTGCGCTCATTGGCCATCCAGGCGATGCTGACTGAGCCTGCACAACCATCACTCAGGAGCAGACCATGACACAGCCGCCGGATGTCGCCGGCCCTGCCCAGAATCACCAGGAGCACGAGGATCAGCCGTGGACTATCAATATCCCCGGCCATCCCGTACGCAGCGACTCGCCCGAGTACGTGCGGTCGCGCCAGGCGATGACTGACATGGCGACTCAAGTCAGCAGCCTGATCTATGGCCAGCCACCATATGAGGATCATCACGGCGGCGGCTTGTGGCTCAAGGACGCTCAGGGCTGGTTCCTGGTCCGCAATCTCGCCGGAATGGAATGGTCTTCGCAGTTCTGCGCGGATCCAGCCAAGGTCGACCTGATCAGGCAGAACGCCAGGCGCCTGTACGCTGCATTTCCGGGGGCGGCCCAGGAACTCGGCATCCAGCAACTGCTCGACACGCCGATTACCGACGCCGCCGGGGTCGCGCAGTGGACCGACTCGATCTGCAATGCCAGCGTTCCGCTGCCAACGCCCGCTCACACGGGCGTCCTTCCGACGGGCGGCGGCGTCCATCACTACCCCAGCCCGATCACCGAGATCGCCTTTTTCAAGCACGACGATTTCCAGCTCTGGGTCACTGACCAGCAGGGCAACCCCGCGGCAGTCGCTCCCATCAGCCCGCGGGGCTCCGGTGACGGCCGGGTGCACGTGCTCTATGCAACTCCCGGCTCGGATCTTGCCGCCCAGGTCAGCCAGTCCGAAGCGCAGAGCCAGCCGCTCATTCTGGATCCCAGCCATCCGCTCGCCCAGCAGGCGTTCGCGCAGCAGGCCGCCCCTCACCCCCCACGCAAGCCAGCGGCAGCTGACGAAGGCACCGTGCCTCGCCTCTGACGCCCCGCGTGCTCGCAACGGCCAGTCACGAACCGGCCCCCATCGGAACCGCCTGGCAGCCAGGGATCGGGCCGCCGGAGAGGCCGGTGTTCGAGGACTACAGTGGACCTACTGTGATCGGCTGTCAGATCTCGGTCGTGTCCGGGTGTCGCCGGCACCGCGGGCCAGCGGTTTGGCGCCGGCTGACTGTGAGGTAGCGGCGAGGCACGAGTTGTGGCCGCCGGGGCGGCGGAATCATCTGCGGTACTGCCGGGAGTGTCATGGATCGCACAGGATCAGGTGGTGATGGTCTCCGGCATGGCGTCATCGGAGCAGGACCGCAGGTGCTGCGCGAAGGACCAGCCGAGCGGCATCTTCAATGTCCCGGCCGCAGCGGGAGCGGGCACTGAGCCCGGGCAGGCCGACCCCGGGCGGCTCTCCGGGGCTGCGGCCGCTCCACGCTCTGTTCCAGCAGCGGATCGCCGGCGACGACGCGCTGCTCAAGCTCGCCAGCCTCCGGTTCGCCCAGGAAGGTCTGGCGGCGGAGGCGTATGCCGACACGCCGGACCAGCTTGACCGTGTGCTTCAGTACGTGCCGCCGCACCCGCGCCTGCCCACAGTCCACCTGAACCGCGGGCTGAACATGCTGCGTGAACGCGACCGCGGGGTGGCCGAGGACTTCGCCGCACGCTTCGCCGGGCGCCTATCCGGGATGGTGGTCCATGACCACGCCGACATGGGCGCGCAGACCGGCACCCTGGTCGCCGCCCTGCAGGATCTTGACCGGCGCCTCGCCCGCTCGCGGGGCGCGCCCCGACTGTTTCTCGAGTACGCGGCCGGCCTTGAGCCCGGCTGGTTCGTCGAGGTGGCCGAGCGGCTCAAGGATGCCGATCGGATCAGCTGCTGCATTGACGTGGGCCACGTCGGGACCAGGCAGGCCTCGGCCAGGTTCGCGCGCGATCACCAGGGCCTCAGCCTGCGCAGTCTCAGCCCCGGCGATGAGCGCTTGCCCAGCCTGCTCACGGACGTCCAGGATGCCGTAACGAGCGTGTTGCATGACGTGCTCGACATGACGCGCTCGATCGGGCGGCTCGGCAAGCATCTGCACTTCCACCTGCACGACGGGCATCCCCTCGTCGGCGGCCTGCCCGACCACTTCACCTTCCTGATGCGGCTGCCGATACCGTTCAGCCACGAGGGCCGGAAGTCCCTGGCCACGATGTACGGGCCAGCCGGGCTCGCGGCAATCGTGGCAGCCGCGACCGACGCGTGCGGCCCGGACCGCGTGTCGTTCACGCTCGAGATCCACCAGGTGGAAGGACGCCTGCCGCTCGGCGACGCCGCGGGCCTGTTCCGGCACTGGCGGGACACCACGAACGCCGAGCGCATGAACTACTGGCTTTCCGTGCTCGCTCAGAACGCCATGCTCGTAGCTGAGCGCACCCCCGGGTAGCCGCTGGCCGCGGCAGCGCTGCGGGCGCAGCCCTAATGGCGCAACGCGGCTGGTCACTACCCATCCGCGGTCAGCGCGTGACTGCGCCCTGGGCTGGCGGGATCTTGAAGATGTGGATCGACTGGTCTTTGGCGCGGCACCTGTCGCTCTGCTCAGGTTTCGCCTTGTCCGAGACCACTACGACCTGGTCAGGTGCGATCCATGACACCCCTTCGACCGTGCCGTAGATGATCTCACCACGTGCATCCCGTGGAAACTCGCGGGTGGTGCCCTCGTCGGTGATATCCCAAGTCGACGGCGCCAGCCTGCTGGTCCATAGCGCCGAGGACACCTGGGACACCACGACGATCCGGTCGCCGTCCAGGGCAACGCCGCTGTAGTCCTCGAACAGCAGCGTCTTCGGCAGCCGGATCCTGCCCACGTGGTCCCAATGGTGGCGGCCGCGGCGGAAGACCTGTATCCGCCCACCGCCAGGGGTTCGGCCCTTGGCGCCTCCTTCGCACCAGTTGCCTTCACAGAGCCCCAGCAGGTAGGTCTGCCCGTCACGGTGCACGCACGTCAGGCCCTCCAGGCCCTTGTTCGGCCGGTCGAGCGGGAAGTCGAGCCATGCCGCCGATAGATAACGAAAGCCCGCGTCGTACTCCTGCACCTTGGCCATGAAATGCCGCGTCCCGCGAGGCAGAGACTCGATCAGGACGTGGAAGCGATCGGACCCGCGGTCGTATGCGATGTCCTCGAAGCCCCGGCGGTGGCCGTGTTCCTGCTCGATGATGCGATTCATTCCTGGCGACGCCGAGAGCGCGCCGCCTAGGCACGCAATGTGGGGCATGTTGTCAAATATTACGTAGAAAAGTCCGTCTTTGGCGAGGACACCGCTTGCCTCGAGTCTGGGATCCAGCCGGTCGCCAAGAACCTCAAAGATCTTCGCTTCCTTCAGCAGTTCGAGCTGCTGAACATGTGGTTCGGCGGTTTTCACTTCCGGCCTCCCGTGGGCGAAGACGGGCACGCGATCAGCTCACGCCTGCCGCGGCAGCGTTTCCATCTCGGCGGGGAACGCCGCCTCGTCGGTGACGCGAGGCATCGTCTTCCTCAGCTCCTTCAGCTGCCGCTGGGCGCTGTCACGCCGCATGCGGACGTAGTGGACGATGCCGTCGACCTTCTCGTTTGCATGGCGCAGCTCGTACTGCAGGCATCCGCTGGAATAGACCTCGTCGTTGCTGAACTGCCGGCCGGTGAACGGCTGGCCATAGGGCGTGGCTGATTCCAGGTAGGCCGCCTGGCGGACACGGTCCCACAGGCCGCCCGCGCCTTCGGCCCCGATGAGGGCCGCGATCGACCCCGGATTGAATTCGGTATCGAGAATGTGTTCCAGGTAATCCAGGTAGTACTGACAGTAGTCGTGGTTGCGGAGGAGATTCTGCACGAGCGGGATGCGCGAGGTAGCGTGGCTGCGCCAGTAACGCGAGGTGTTGCTTGGCCAGTCGAGAATGTCGGTGTATTGCCATTGGGAGCCGAAGTAGTCGATGCCCATGCAGTTGTCATAGTCCCACGGGATGAATGTGAAGTAGGGCGAGCTGACAAAGTCATCTTCCGCCCCGTGCCGCCCAGAGTTGTAAAGGTAGTAATTGGCCGGAGTCGCGAAGTAGTTGTCCCAGCTGCCAAGCAGCAGATTGACGCCCGCCCACCGGAGGAAGGCACGTGCGTTCATGATGTCGTCCACCGACGCACGGAACGCGTCGGTGTCGAACCGCTTATCGCCGCCGGGGAGCCCGACCCCGTTGATCACCGCCGTGAAGCGGGCGAGGTCGTCGTAGCTGTTGGCCCGGGTGTCGTCCTCGTTGGTCTTGAGGCGATAGGTGCGATCGTCGCTGGCGGATCTGAAGTACTGGCGGCCGCTGTCATCACCATCAGGCCCGACCCGGTGTTCGAGTGTCGCGCATCCGACGTCGCCGCAGTAGGCCTTATAGAGATTGCCACGGTCGTTCTTGCCGAAATGATCCTTCAGGAACCTCTTGTCGACCTGCTCGATCACGGAAAAGAGGCCGCTGTAAGTGGCATTGAAGGCCAGTTTCGCGTAGGTGTGCCGCGGCGAGGGCACGCCGGCCTTGCCGAACAGGCGCCATGCCAGCGCCTCACGCATCTGAGCAGGGTCGTTATACATCGACTTGAGATTGACGCGAGCCATTCCGGCGAGCGGGCCGCCGCGTCCTGCCGTCTCGAAACTTATCTTCCAGGACGACTTCGGCGCGTGCAGCGTCCGGTTCCCGCTGTTCATCAGCGAGAAGGCCGGCGTGCTGAACAGGACTCCCTCATCACCGGGCGGCGGAAGTTGCCGGTTGTCCTTGTGATCGGTCCGCCAGAGTGCGAGCCGGGCATCGCCGGACGACTCTACCGGGCGCACCAGAACTCCGCGTTCGCGGGGAAAGCCCGTGACATGGAACATGTACATGTCCGTTTCGAAGAATTCGGGCTTGCCCTCCGATGCCCTGACATAGTCCTGGATCGCCAGCCCGGCGGCGGTCAGCCGCCCCGTCTCATCGAGCAGCACCAGTTCGGCGGCCCGCGGGCCGCCCCGGTTGTCGTCGACCAGCAGGTCGAAGAGGGCCAGATACTCGGCCTTCGTGTGCAGCGACGCGTCACCACGGCCCGCCGCCTCATTGGCCCGGTTCGCCAGATCCCTGCTGTGCCCTGGGGCCAAATCGGTCACCACGACCGCCGTGCCCTTGAACATCTGGCAGAACCGTTCCTTGCCCACAGTCGCGTCCACGGCTTCCCCTTACGACCCCACGGGGCTATCAGCACCCGGCGCGCGGCGCACTCCTCGCCCGGGGCGCGGTCTCTTGCGTGCCCTGTACATAGAAGAAGAGCATGCGGCCCGCCCGGTGATACTTCCACTGTCGTAAGATGCGGCTCATATTGAGCTCTCCGTCAGGTGACAAAGTCCTTGCCGGAAAGTGACAGCCGACCGCCGTGAAGTGCTGCCGGGTTCCCTCAAGCTGGACAGCGTGCCATCACGTTGTCCAGTGCACCCGAGGACAGATTCAGGCGTTACTGAGCGCTGGGTCCGTCTCCCCGACCGATGGCAGACTGACGGCGGCTGCCACAGCCCTCAGCTGCTGCAAACGCCGTCGGGACGGCAGCAGGACAACTGCCAAGATCGCGCCGGCCCCGAACAGCATCGCGGATGTGGCGAAGGCGACTGTGTAGCCGTGCGTCGCGGCGACTGCCGGTGCCAGCGGGCCCGTGTGGTGAGCGATCAGGTCGCGAGCCGCTGCGGTGAGGGCGATTGTGCTAAGCGCCGCGGTGCCGATCGATCCGCCCACCTGTTGCATCGTGTTGACGAGCGCGGACGCCACGCCCGAGTCCTGGTGCGCCACGCCGAACGTGGCGGTGTTGATGGCCGGCGCGATGATCAGGCCGAAGCCCAGGCCCATGACAAGCAGGGCGGGCAGCACGCTGGTCGCATAGCTGGACGTCACGGTGAGCTGCGTCAGGTAGGCCATCGCCCCGCCCCCCAGCAGCATCCCGGTGGTGATGAGCGCACGGGGCCCGAAACGGGGCAGCATCACGATGCTGGAGGTGTTGGAGCTGACCAGGATGCAGGCGATCATCGGCAGGAAGGCCAGGCCGCAGGTGACAGGGCTATACCCCTTGACCTCTTGCAGGTAGTAGGTCAGGAACAGGAAGACACCGAAGATCGCGATCCCGGCTACGCCAACGGCGACGTAGGCACCGCCCCTTGTCCGGTCGAGAAGGATCCGCAACGGCAGCAGCGGGTGCCTCACGTGCTGCTCGGCGACGGCGAACCCAGCGAGGAGCGCCATACCGAGGGCAAGGGCACCGATGGTCAGGCTAGCCGTCCACCCGGCCGTCTCGGCGTGCGAGAAGCCGAAGACGAGGCAGAACAGGCCGGAGGTGGCGAGCAGGGTTCCGGCGAAATCTATCCGCGGGCGGGTGGTTGGCCTGTTGCTGCGCATGTAGAGCAAGGCACCGGTCACCGCGATCGCCGCGAAGATCAGGTTGACGTACAGGGTCCACCGCCAGGACAAATACTGGGTGAGTACGCCCCGAGGATGAGTCCGACAGCACCACCGCCACCCGCGACGGAGCCGAAGACACCGAAGGCCCTGCCTCGCTCCCGCATGTCCCGGAAGGTGCTGACCAGCGTGCCAAGGGCGGCGGGCGCGAGGATCGCGCCGAAGACGCCTTGAAGCGTACGGGCAGTGACGAGCATGCCGAACGAGGTCGCGGCGCCGCCAAGTGCCGAGGACATCGAGAATCCGATCAAGCCGGTGATGAAAACCCGCTTACGGCTGAACATGTCGCCGATCCGGCCGCCGAGGAGCAGCAGGCTGCCGAAGGCAAGGGCGTAAGCCGTCACAACCCATTGCCGGTCGCTATTCGGGAATCCCAGCGAATGCTGAGCCGACGGCAGCGCGATGTTCACGATGGTGGAATCGAGGACCACCATCAACTGGGCGATCGCAACAACCACCAGGATCACCCAGCGATGCTCGCTGACTGGTGGCTGCTGGACGTCATTAGCGGGTGATGACATGGCTAGCTCCTCCAGCCGGGCGGACCTGAGTAGGGCCCGCTGCTCCGATGTGATTCCGGTAAGTCATTGCGAGATGGCCTGGGCCACGGGCCGTGCGCAAGTGATCAGCGTCGAAGCGGCAGCGTCCAGGGCGCCGAGCAAGCGGATCATTGTTGCCCGGTCCTGAGCATTGAGCGTGCCGAAGATCTGTTTCAGTAGCCGCTCACGTGTCGCGGAGGCCACGGCGAGAGCGGCGTGTCCCGCGGCCGTCATGGCGACGAGCTTGGCTCGGCGGTCAGTCGGATCCGCCAGGCGCTGGGCAAGGCCGTCCCGTTCCAGCGCGTCGACGATGTCGGTGATCGTGTGCGGCGCCACCCCGAGCCCGGCTGCCAGCACGCTCTGCCGGGTAGGCCCTCGCCCCAGCCGGATCAGGACCTTGGTGCGGGCCAGCGACAGCCCGCTCCGGCACATCTCGTCGTCCACGGCGCGGTGCATTCGGTGGTGGACAGCGAGATAGCGCTCCCCGAGCTGCTCCGTTGAGACCATCCCGACTCTGACCATCCCGATGTTCAAGGTTTCTGAGGATCCTCATTATGAGGATCCTCAGTACTTTACCGCGCTGTCCGCCAACGCGAGCCGTGGTAAAGGTCCACGGGTCACGCCAACCCCCGCCACCCCCGCCTCCTGCCGGAACCAGCGGCGACATAGCAGCACATCTGTCTGGCGCGAAGGAAGGGGCGTGGGGCGGCGCAGGTGGCTGCGATGGTTTCGACGGTGACGGGCTCGCGGGGTTCCCGGCCGAGCAGCTGGATCAGGGCGCCGAGCACTTCGGTGGCGTCGGCGTCCAGGCCGGGGGCCCGGGCGACTGGACCCGCCTGCTGGCCTGATCGAAGAGTCCCGGGAGAACCCTCGTGCCCGGCCATCCGGCGCGGCTCGAAGGCAGCTATCCAAAGCCGTGACCGTGCTCGTCCGCCTCGGGGCTTCGGCCGGCGGCTGCTCGGGTCCTGAGCTCGCGCTCAATTGTCGCGACCAGGTCCGGGTATGCGCTCAGGCCCCACAGGACCTCCGGCGGAAGTCCGAGCTGACGGCTTGCTTCAGCCACCACTGACTGGATCATGCCGAGAGCTTTCGCCAGCGCCTCGTCGCGGTTGTACGTCGGCGGCAGGTCATCAAGCTGGAGCTCGGCTGGCCGGCGAAATGTCCCGTCCGGTCCGGGGAGCCATGCACCGCTCGTCGCTGCCATGCCGATCGCCGATCTGATGTTCTCCCGGCTTGAGTCCGTGAATCCCTCGCGAACTGACTTCTCGACGACTCCGGCGACGAGGTGGCGGTTCGGGACAAGCAAGACGTCCCAGACGTATTCAGATCGAGCATGGGTCGGGTGGCGCAGCGCGAAGTCCAGGCCGTCGATCTCCGCCCCAGGATCGAACCCATCGATGCCGCGTTCGTGCCGGGCGAATTCGTCGGCGATGACCACATACCCGAGCTGATCCGCATCCAGGGTGCGAAGCGCAACGTTCTCCCGGATACCCATGTCGCGTAGTTGAGCGAGCCAGGGCCCATAAGAATCGCCGGCGAACCAGGCGTCAGGGTTCCCGTCAAAGTAGATCTCCAGGAATTTGGTCCGCTGGTACAGCCTGACCGGCGTCATAAGGCGCCGCTCCCCCGTCGCCGCGTTCTCTCCGATGAGGAAGGCAGTTTGCTGCAGCTGCTCAAGAAGGCGTTGCCGCCTGCCGGCGGCCGCCTCGGCAAGCGCGCGCACGACGCATTCAAGATCAGCGTCGTGCTGCGCCGCGTCCAGGTCCGCAACGTCCAGGCTGCTGTACCGGGGAAAGATGCTGTCCAGTACCTCGGCCACCACATCCGGTTCAGTGAACTTGAGCGCTTCCAGAAACTGCCGCGCAGCGGGGAAGTCCGCCACGGCGCGCCGCACGGTGGGAAGCCCCGTCCTGCCCGGCCCGGGGAGGTAGGCGGCAGGGCGGTCCTCGGAGTCAAATGGTGTTACGTGACTGCCATCTTCGAGCCGGATGATCGGCCTTGTCCTTGCGGGGCCGGGCTGTTCATCGGGGAATCTCGGCACCCTCCACAGAGCGGGGTTCTGATGCAGGAACACGTAGAAGCGCCTGATCCACTCATCTGACTGCATGACAAGAAACTCGCGCGTGACTCTCGCGACAGCGGCTCCCGGCGTGACCTCATCGATGCCAATCTCTTCCCGGAGATATCGCCACAGCAGAGGCGTCCGGATTTCCGTGATGGACTCGTGCGCGAAGGCAAGAGGCTGGCCAGCTCCGTAGAGCACGCCAAGCTGATCCGGGAGGAAAAGCTCGCGAAGTCCTGCGCCGCCGGCAAGCTTCAGTTCCGCGGCAGCGCCATAGCCGCCCCCGGCGACGGGAATGACCTCCTCCTGGGCGAGAGCCGTGCGCACGCAGTCGAACAAGGGGCGGAACATCGTGCCGGGCTGGAATCGCGCAGCGTCGAGCGGCAGCGCCTGCAGGACATCGACCGTAAGGAGCCCGTCATCGCAGAGCTCCAGCAGCACGTCGGCGAGCAGCGCGGCTGTCTCGCGCACCAGTGCCTGGTTCGATGGATCGTGCTCAGGGACATTGTCGCGGGCTGGCGTCGTCCGGTACGGACCCTGAATCAAGAAGCCGAGGAAGGTCTCCTTCTGGGTAGGGAAGAACACGACCAGCGGGGAGTCATCGCGCTGAACGAGCCGGCGTTTCCCGTTGGCGGCACCCACACGGAAGGCGATCTCGACCCGGTGCGCCGGATGGCCAAGGTCCTCGAGGCGACGGTGCCAGACGAACCACTCCTCGTCCCCGCGACCACGGCCTTTCGTCAGCGTGACGCGACGACTTGAACTCGTGCGACTCGCATCCTCGCGCTCAAGGACCGAGCCAGCGACCTGAACGCCGCGGATGCGCACACATTCGATGTTCCTGAGGAACAGCAGGGTACCGGGCTCGATCTTGTTCAGGGCCGAGGAGATCTCCGCACCGGCGGTCGCTGCGGAGACGGTGTCATGGTCGAAAGGAAAGACGAAGAGCGTCCCGGACGCAGGCTCATCCGGCGGATCTGCAGAGAACGGCCGGACATACTTCTCGATCCGGAAATGCTCGTCCGAACTGTAGACGCGCGGGGTCTTGGTGTACGCGTACACCGACTTGAAACCGATCCCGAACTTGCCGATCTTCGTGAGATCTCCGGACTTCCCGCTCTTGCCGACTCCGCAGACGCCACGTACGTCGGCTTCGGTGAAGGGCCGGCCATCGTGCTGCACCTCCAGGTGATCGTCGAAGAGCTCGAAGGTCAGCTCTGTCGCGCCGGCATCCTCGGCGTTCTGGATCAGCTCGAAGATGAAGTGGGTGCGCTCGCTGTAGAGCTGCCCGAGCAGGTCCAGCACGGCTGTGTCCCAGCCGTAGCGGGCAATGTTCTCGTCCCGGATCTTCTCGTAATCAGCTGACACCGACGACCTCCGCAAGTCCCGCTGCCGCGCGCAAGGACAGCACTGCCCAGGCTCGGTGCGGCAGGCTCCCGACTGGACAGGTGGCATTCAACAAGCGCGTCCGAACTGCCTCCCCCCGGCGGCCGCTTCGTCCCAGTCCTGCGCGTTTCCCGGCCAAGGACGCTGCGGTGTAACAGGTGATGAAACCGAGCAGCCGCACGGCTGGACTTTATCAACGCCGTCCGAAGCAAGATTGTCCGGTCACTCGTGCCCCTCGCGCATCAGCCGCTCTCCGAGCTCATCAAGCTGTCACAGCCGGCCTGACCTACCTGCTCGTCAGCCTCGGCAAGCAGTACACCTTGACCAGCCGAGCGAACCATGGGAGTCCCACGACGCGCAAAGGATTCTCAACCATTTCGGCCCGCCAGGGAGCTGATCTGTCGCTATACGGCCTCCGGTGGGGCTGCCGCGGTGACCACGGTCACAGTGCCAGCGCCGGCTTCAGCGGGGCGCCGGCCGTGATCACGAACCCCTGCGCAGGCGGCACTCTAGCCGCGATGCGTGGCCGGCTTGGACCAGTCGAACGCGACGGTGGGCTGCGTGCTGAACGGCATCCCGCAGATGCACTGGCCGTTGCCCAGATCCGTCCATCTCACTGTCCCGGGAGTGACCTGCCACGATGACGAGCCTTCACTGCGCAGGGGGCCGCTAGCAATCCCGGAGCACGTGCCTCCCGACCCGAACCTGGTTGATTGTCATGCCGCCGACAGCAGGAACAGCCTTCCCCACCAGGCCATATGCCCCAACCGCCATACTTCTTGGCCGTCGTCGGCGTCGTGCGAACGTCTCGTGATCTCGGCTCGCAGCCCAGCCTTCAGGCTCACGACCGCCAGGCAACATTATTCCATCCTTTAGGTAACTAGTATCAGGATATTATTCAGGCTAAAGTTTCAAATCGTCCTCGCGGGTCTAGATTTTAAGCCAAGACGGTCTAAACCGGCGCCCGCTGCCCTCCAAATATTCGTGCTCATACTCCCCGACCGGATAACGGGGGCGCCTCTTGAATACGTCGGGTAATGCAGTCCATCGCATCCGACACGCTGCCATGGAAAGCCGATCCCCAATCCGGCCTTTCCGGATGGACATACCCGGTGCTCGAATCAGCGACGGCCAGCTGTCATGGCCTACGCATCGGGTCATTAGTACTTCGGCGTACCGCAAGAGCACATACTCGATCCATATCACTTCAAGTGACCATGTCGCCATCGGAGTGCTTGCCGCAGAGATCGGCAGCCGCGCGGCCGCAATTGTTACTGACCACAAAGTGGACGCATTGTATGCTGCAGATATTAGCTGTAGACTTGCCGACCATGGCATAAAGATTCGAAGCATCGCCATCCCAGAGGGCGAGCGAAGCAAGAATCTTCACACGGCTTATGGACTCCTCGACTGGCTCTCCCAGATTGACTTCGAGCGACGGGATGTATTACTCGCCGTCGGCGGAGGCGTCGTCATCGACACTGCGGGCTGGGTGGCGAGCACCTATATGCGCGGCGTTCCGTATATCAACGTTCCGACGACGCTGCTAGCCCAGGTCGACGCAGCGATTGGCGGCAAGGTCGGGGTCGATCACAGCTCTGCGAAGAATCTGGTGGGCGCTTTCTACCAGCCAAGCGCGGTCGTATCATACGTTGGCTATCTCGCTACTCTTGACCCACGCCAGGTTCGCGCGGGCCTGGCCGAGGTGATCAAGAAGGCAGTGATCGCATCCCCGCAGTTGTTCGAGTTTATCGAGCGGCAGCTTGGACTGGTGCTGGCGCTCGACCCGCCAGTCCTGCTGTCCCTGGTTCAAGCGGCGACTGCGATCAAGAGTAGGCTCGTCGAACGCGATCCGTACGAGACCGACCTGCGCCGCAGCCTGAACTTCGGGCACACCGTAGGCCATGCTGTCGAGACCGCGACAGGCTACGGTCCGGTACTGCACGGCGAAGCGGTTGCCTTCGGAATGGCCGTCGCACTCCGAATAGCTGCCACCCGCGGTCTACTTGACGATGCGACGGCCATGCGAATAGTCAATCTTCTGACGGCCGCTGGGCTGCCAGTCCGGCATCAGGACTTGCCGTCCGCGCCGCGCGCCGAGGATGTGCTCGCAGCCCTCAAGAAGATCCGGCAGGTGCGCGACGGTGGCTTGCGTTTTGTGCTACCCACCGGCATCGGGAGTACCGTCGTCTGTGACCACGTCACTGACGAGGAGATCCGCGCCGCTTTCCACGCGCCCATGCCGTTTGGCAAGGGGATTCGATGAGCTGGACGGCTACGGCGCCCCGCATCGTGGTTGTCGGCCACGGGCTACTGGGTGAACCGCTCGGGAATGCCCTGCGCATTATGGGTGCGACCGTAGTCACGGTCGCGCACAGGTCGGCGGACAACGGGGTGGACCTGGCGGCCGATCTGACCACCGGCCCGGGTCGGCGCGCGCTCGCAGCACTCCTCGCGGAGCAACAGCCGACATGCGTCGTGCTCGTCCACGGCCCAGGTGACGTCACGTGGATCGAGGGCAACGAGAAGGTCGCCCGCGACGCCCATGTGGGCACGGCCAGGGCAGTGTCGAGTCACCAGGTCCTGCTTGTCTCCACTGACAACGTGTTCGACGGCACGGCCCCGCCCCCGGCGGATACCGACCCGGTCAGCCCAGGAAACGCCTACGGCAGGGTGAAACTTGCGGCCGAGCGCGCAGTACTCGCGGGTCCGGCCCCAGCCACGATCGTAAGGCTCAGCATGGCTTACGGATGGTCAGCGCCGGGACGGCGCGCGACCTACGGGCATCGGTGCATCCAGGCGGCCCGGGCCGGTCAATCCATCGTCGCGCCCATCGACCAGCACTTCACGCCCCTGCACGTTGATGACGCCATTAGGGCCCTGGTCCGCCTCGCATTCGGGTTCCCGGGCGACCGCATATTCCACTTCGCAGGTCCGGTCGAACTCAGCCGCCACGAGTTCGCGCGACTCGCCTACGCCGCAGCCGGGGCGGACCCGGAACTCGTCGTTCCCGTGCCTCTGATGCAAACCGAGTGGGCATGCAGGCCGCGTCGTTCCAGGCTACGAAATAGCGACCCAGCGGTCCTCGCGCCGTGGCTGGATTGGCGGCCCATGGAGCCACTGGAGGGACTGAAACGGATGGTCCATGCGGCTCCGGCCCGGCCTCCTGCAGTGCCGTCGTGAAGACCTCAGACCGGCCGCTCTACGCGGTCGACGCCGGCGGGAGCACCACATCGGTAGCTGCCTTCGACGGCATCCGCTGGACCGGACCATCGGTGAACCCCAGCTCGGTCGGCCCGGAGAAGTCCGCGCGGCACCTGCGCAACGTCCTGGACGATATTCGCCGTCACGCCGACCGCTCCGGCCGAGGTGCTAAGCCTGCTATCTGGCTCGCATCGGCCTCACTCAGCCCGAGATCTCCCGGCCATGAGGTGCGGCGCATCGGCGGTATGGCACGCGAGGCCGGATTGTCGGGTGAACTCGTCGTCTCAAACGACGTGACCCCGCTTGTCCTTACGCCTTCAGCCGACATCGGCCGCGTTGTCACTGTATGTGGGACCGGCTCAGGTTTTGTTGCGAGTGACGGACACAGCCCGCCGGCACAGATTGGCGGCTGCGAGTACCTTGGAAGCGATGAAGGGAGTGCGTTCGACCTTGGCTTGCGCGGCCTGAGAGCCGCCGTGCGCGGGCTGGACGGGCGGGCCCCGTTCACCACACTCACCGGCTTGCTCGAAGCTGAGGCCGAGGCCCCGATGCGGGACTTGGCCCGGGCACTCGCCGCCGAACCTTTCCCAAAGACCTGCGTGGCAGCACTCGCCCCGATCGTCATGCGAGCCTGGCTCGGCGGCGACACAGTGGCGACCGATCTGGTCCGATCCGCAATCAGCGAGCTTGTGCTCGGGGTCAAGGCAGTCCGTGACCTCGCGTCACTGCTCCCAGGATGGTGCCTGTCAGTGACCGGCGGCGTGATGACAGCCTGCCCCGAGTTCTACGATCAATTCGCCGCGCAGGCCGGTGAACCTCTGGGCGCAGCCTCCGTGATGCTGGTCGCGGACCCCGCCGCCGAAGTCCTTAGCACACTTGCCCGGCTCACCACCTCGGACGGCATCTGGCTGCCAGGCCCCTGGCTTGGTAAGCACGCGTGGCACATCGATCTCGGCGACAACAACCGTGGTAACAGGCAGGGAGGTGGACGTCCTGCACGCTGACGTCGACGCACCGGTCGGTATCGGGCTTTGCCTCGCCGCATTTGGCGGTGCCCCGCTGGCGACCGCCCTGGAGGTGGCCTGCTCCGTCGGGCTGACCCAGGTCGATCTGCCCACTGACACCAGCTTGGGCCTAGCCGATGTGGTGCGGCTTGACACCGATCCCAGCTATCGCGCGACCGTGCTCCGCGCGATTCGGGCCTCTCCCGTGCGGGTGACGTGTGTGAGCAACAGTCGTGATGCCCAGTTACTGCTCGGTCCGCATGGCTCGCACACCGACAGTGTGCGAACAGGTTCGGCCAAAGAGAAGCGGGCACACGGGCTACGGGCCGCGTTCGGGACCATCCGGCTTGCTGCCGACCTGGGTGCCAGCCACGTCCGGCTCATGCTCGGCTGCCCCGACTACGCCCGCTGGCTTAACTGGTGGGGGAGCGACGTGAGCTGGTCGGACAACATCGCCTCCTGGGTCGACGAGGCGGCACCCGTCCTAGACGCCGCCATGGACGCCGGCGTAAGTCTCCTCGTAGAGCCCCACCCCAAGCAGGTGGCCTACGACCGGTTGAGTGCTGAGGAGCTGCTGGCAGCCACGGCGGCGCAATGGCCCGGCGTGGCCCGGTTGTGCATCGACCCGGCTAACCTGGCCGCCATCGGACACGACCCTGAGGACGCGGTCCGTGGCTGGGGAGACCGTCTGGCCGCTGCCCACGCCAAGGATCTGCAGCGGTGGAAAGGTCGCGGGGCACCACAGGGCACCGGCTGGTGCCGTTACGGCCCACAGCCGCACATACGATTCCGCACGCTCGGCTCCGGCGAGCTGCCATGGCCATCGATTTTGGGCGCTCTGCTCGACGAGCAATTTGGCGGCACAGTTTACATCGAACACGAAGACCCCTTGCTGCCCCGCCGGCAGGGCATCGCATACGCCGCACAGCAACTGCGCTCGCTTCTTCCCGCCTGCGGTCCGGAGGGACGCTCATGGTGACCTTGCCACGTACCCGGTTCAGGCATGCCCGGTTTTACATCACGTTCCGCTGCAATGCCCGGTGCGGGTACTGCAACGTGTGGCAAGACCCGGTCTTTTCCGGATACGACGAACTCGAGCCAGACGAACTGCGGCGCAGCCTCGACCAGATACGTGAGCTCGGCGTGGAATATGTCGACTTCACTGGCGGCGAGCCAGTCCTGCATCGCCATCTCGCCGTGGCCGTGCGCCACGCCAAGCAGATCGGCATGCGTGTCGAGGTCACAACGAACGCTATCCGCTTTGCGCGGCAAGCAGATGATGTCGTGCCCTACGTGGACACCCTCAACATCTCCATCGACACCCTGAGCGCGGAGCGGTATCACGCGATCCGTGGCACCGACACGCTGCACCGCACCGTCGCGCTGGTCGAGCGGCTACGCGGCCAGAGTGCGGCCAATCTCAAGCTGATCGCCGTGGTCACCGATCAAAATATCGCAGATCTGGACGACTTGATCAGCTTCGCCCAGGTCAACCAGATTCCGGTTTATCTCTCGCCGATGTTCGAGTATTTCAATGGGCAAGATGAGGTCCGGGACCCCACCCGCACGATGCGGTCACTGCGCCTCCTGAACGGGGACGGGGATCCCGACCGCCAATTTGGACGTCCGGCCACTACGGCAAGCCGCCGTCCCGGTGACCGTGCGCGATTGCTAGCCGCCGTCCGTGCACGCACGCACACCCCGTACACCATTGTGAACCTTGACTTCCTGCGCCACATAGAGACACTTGACCCGTCGACACCAACGGCGTGCGGCGCGGGTTCGCGCATCCTCACAGTAGGACCCGACGGCCGGCTGCTGCTGCCCTGCTACCACGAGTGGAACTCCTCGCTCGAGTGGAGCCGGCCGTACCTCGACCTCGTCGAAAAGCCGGAGTTCCTTCGCGTCCGCGATACAGAGGTCGGGAAGCGACCCGGCTGCCGGAGTTGCGCCGTTTTTCCCTACATCGGACTGGCCAGCAGCTACCGGCTGACGGAGGACTTCCTAGTACAGGCGGTCTCTACGGAGATCAGCAAACTGAAGGCGTGCCTGCAGGACGCCGGCGTTTCTTCGGCGGAGGGAGGGAACGACATGTGCCAGGCTACGGAACGGCTTCTCGACCGGCTCGCCCGCCTGACCCTGCGGCCGGGGACGCACCTCGACGAGCTCTATCACTTCAGCACCGTGCCGGGGCGCGGAGCCGTCAGTGACCTGGCGGCCGGACCGGTCGCTGTCGAAGAGATCCTAGCCGACCATGCGAACGAGGACTGCTGGCGCGTCCAGCGCACGCCGCACCGGATCGCGCGGCAGCTATACGTCAATGTCCTTCCCGCGCTCGCTGCGCTCGCCGGTGGCGGCTCTGCCGAGGCACTTCACCTAGCGCGGACCGCGCTGCGCGCCCACCTTGGCCTGTGGGAAGTCTGGCTGGATCTGTTCTCCCCGGCAGGCTCCACGGGCGCATCCCGGCGAAGCCGCACGGATCTCACCGGCTGGTGCCAGCAGGCCGGCGACGTGCTCGCTGCCTCAGGCCTGGCAGCCGCGACCAGCTCGGTCACCGCCATAGCCTTGCTCACCGACGTATCCCCAGCGCAGCTGCTGACGTGGGGCGGCCTGGCTGGCCATGCTGACGAGCTGTTCTTCGCCAAGTTGGCACTGAAGGGGCTCAGTCCGACGCGGCGGATGGCGCTCGCCCCTTGCTTCAGCAGTCCGCTGGCAGCAGTACTCGCCGGACATCAACGGGCCGGCCCGCGGCCGCAGCCCGCTAGGCCCGTGCTGAACGTCGACCTGGCACGCGCGGCTAGCGGCGACCCGAACGAGCTGGCTGGCGTCTGCGCCCTGGGGTGGCGGCATTGCCTCGCGGGCGACACGATGGCCTTCCGCAAGCTGGTCCGCGCATGGAAGGCGACCAGGGGTGGCGACTCAGTCCGGCTTGAGGGCATGTTGCTCGCCGCGGAACTGGGGACTTCCAGCGCCTCCCTGCCGGCCGGCCGATGACGCGCGCCCGGCCCGACCGTTCGTCCATACCGGCCGAGGCGAGCGCGCGGCACCTGGAGCAAGAAGCGCAGCTGCTGGCCGGAGGGCCCGGAGAAGAGACCAGGCTGACTGACCGCGTGTGGCGGGCAGGCCGCGGCGCGCTGCTGACCGATATTGACGGCCGCGAGTATGTTGATCTCGGAAGCGGCACGATGACCCAGACGCTCGGGCATTGCCATCCAGAGGTCGTGGCCGCGGTGCGCGCTCAGGCCGGCGAGCTGGAGAACGTTCACGACTGCCCCACTCCCGGCCGCCTGCGAACCGCGCAGGCCCTGCGGCGGCTGTTGCCGCGGCACCTGGACAGGACGGCCTTCTTCAGCACTGGATCGGAAGCCGTCGAGGCTGCGCTGCGCGTCATCCACGCCACCGCCGATCCGGCCCGCCGCCGGATCGCCGCGCTTCGCCGGGGCTTCCACGGCAAGACGCGCGGGGCCCGGTCGATAGTCCAGTGGGACGTTGCCGGGGAGTCGCCCGCGTCGGCCGCTCTTGGGTACTCAGCGTACTGTTACCGCTGCCCGTTCGGCCTTTCCTATCCCAGTTGTGACCTGTTGTGCGCCCGGGTAACCGTACGCGAGGTTTTGGCCAGGGCAGATGTCGCGGCGCTGGTAGCCGAACCGGTGCAGGGCGCCGCCGGGGTGATAGTGCCACCCCCCGGATATTGGGAGATCCTCTCCGAGGCGTGCCGGCGCGAAGGCCTGCTGATGGTCTCGGATGAAGTGATTACCGGAGGCGGCCGTGCCGGTACATTCCTCGCCAGCGAGTTCTTCGGCATCGAACCCGACCTGGTCACGCTGGCCAAGGGAATCGGATCTGGCTACCCTGTCGCCGTCCTGGCCGGCCGCGCCGCCCTGCTGACCGGCGCTGCCCATGTCGCGGTAGGCGGCTTTGCCAGCACGTTCGGCGGCAGCCCTGTGGCGCTGGCTGCCGCCACGGCGACGCTCGAAGTCATTGCCCGCGATAATCTACTCACCAGGGTCCGCGATCTGGCCCGCGTCATGGCTGACGCGCTCGGCCCACTGGCTGCAATCCCTGTCGTAGGAGATATCCGGCAAGTAGGCCTGCTCTGCGGCATTGAGTTCGTCATCGATCGGGAGACCCGCCAACCAGCGCCGGAACTCGCCGGCCAAGTGGTACGCCGCGCAGCCGCCCTCGGCGTCCGGATCATCCCTAGTGGCCACGTGATCAGGCTGGCACCACCCTTCGTGATCGACGAGGCTACGTTGCGCGACGCTATTGGCAGGCTGTTCCAGGCGATCAATGAGGTATGGCGGTGAGGTGCCGCCTAAGAGCACCAACCGGGACCGAAGTTCTCACGGCAGTGGCACCGAGATGCCGCGAATGAGCCACCTCAGCGACCGTGGACTCGGCAGGCTGGCGGCTGAGGTCCTCGCCCATGCGGAGTGGTTTCCCAGGACCGGCCCCGGCCGTAGCACGGTGTCCATCGCAGACACCCTGACCCTCCAGGACGCTGTCCTGCTGTGGGCGACGGTCCCTGGGCACCCGGGGCAGCCAGTGCTACTGGCCGCGCGGCAACAGGGAGAGCGGCTCGTGCCGATGTCGACGGCCACCGCCATGCTGTCGTTGACGGCTCGCGCACACTGGCCCACCTCAGCGGGGGGCACGGTGAGCTGGACCGGGCCAGGCGGCGACGCCCGGTTCGTCGAGCCGGTCGGTACCACGGCCACCAACGATGTCGTGCGCATCCATCTGCGCGACTCGCCGGCGCTGCTGAAGGCCTACCGCGTCGTGGGCGACGGCAAGGCAGAGCATCGTGCCCTGACAGCCGCAGCTCCGGGTCAACTGGTGCCACGGGTGCTGGCCAGGATCGGTTACCGCGGCACCGGAGCGGCCGATGAGGCTCCCCTCGCCCTGGTCACCGAAGCGGTTGCCGGACAGACCCTGGACGTACAGTTGCGGCGCAGCCTAGAAAGCGCCTGGCAAACCGGCCGCAGCGAGCTCAGCGCGCCCAGTCGCGAGTTCCTGCGCCGGATCCGGGGGGCGGTGCAAACGCTGCACGGCTGCCTTCTCCTGGAGGATTCGCCAGTCCGCCACCCATTGGTCATCCGGTTGCCAGACCTGCTTGCCGACATCGGGGTCGTGGAACGGTTCCTGCCCGAGTTCAGCCAGGCGCACCGCCTCCTTGACGCGGCGGCAAGACAAGCCGCCGCTCTGTGCGCATCGGGCGAACTCGTCACCGGGGGCGCGCACGGCGACCTCCACTTGTCGCACGTCTTAGTCGACGACAGCCAGGTCCGTTTCGTAGATCCGGGCAGCGGCCGTGCTGTCACGCCGTCGGACGACTTCGCCGCACTGCACCGGGCCGTGGAATGTCTGTGCCTCGACCTCCAGGTGGCCATGATCGCCGCGGGCGCCGAGCACGATACGGCCTCAGCGCTTCGGGCCGTGGCCTGGGCGGCGGATCCATCGGCTCAAACCGGCAGCCCGTGGGAGCCCCTCATCCGCAGTGCGGAGACCGCGGCATCCACGCGCGTGGCGGAGCTGTGGTGCGCGAACGTCGTCGCGGAACTCGTGGGACGGCGCCAAGACCCGGCAAGCAAGCTGCTCTACCTCGCCCGGCTCCTTCATGATCTCCGGTATCACACCGAGCGTGGGCGGACCTACTACGCCGACCTAGCCTGGTGGCACCTTGCCAGGTTGCTCGCATTCCAGCCCAAGAACTCCTCTGGGGGGACAACGCGGTGAACATCATCGAATGTCACTTCGAGTTCGGTGGTTTCGACGACCGGCTGGTCCGGGGTGGCATCTCCGTCTACCTGTGGAACTTGTGCCGCCAGTTTCGGGCGACCGGTCAAATGGTGACAGGCTTGACCGCAGCGCACGGCCTGCTGCCGGAGATTCGACGTCGGTACGAGATCGAAGATCTTAGCTGGAGCGACCACGCTGAAATCCCGATGCGGCTTGACCCGCAGGTCTGGCACGGCTTCCCAGAGTGGGTGACCATTCCCGCAACGGTGACTGCGCACAGGCTGCGGGTCGATGGCGTCGATGTCGTCATCCTCGCCGGTGGTCCACTCGACGAGCACACCGCTACGTTCTACCCTCCGTATGAGCTGAAGGGCAAGGACCTGTCATTCCTCAAGCCCCTCGTATTCCAGGTGATGGCCAGCCGTTTCCTCCGCGCCACGGCAGCTGCGGGTGACGTGGTCCACCTCCACGAGCCCTACTATCACTATCTCGTTCCAGCCGCGCTAGAGGGACGAGAAATGATCATAGTCTCCTCCGTGCAGAGCAACATGCCGGTCAATAAAAAGGTCTACGGGCCCGAGGTGCGGACACTGCTCCGCTACCTCGGCGCCGACCCGGCCGTGGCAGACGGGCTGAGCGATCCCCCGCTGGACACCCCGGCGCAGCAGGCGATGCGAGCCTACCTGCCGGGCACCCTGCTCTACAACGACTACCCAGAGCGCCCAGGACATGACTACGTTTCCGTGCTCGGTCTGGTATTGCGCTCAGCCCACGCGCTGGACTTTCTGTCTCAGGGCCAGCTAGAGCACGTCGTAACCCAATCCGACACACCATTCCAGCAACTGTTCGAGGACCTCGCCGTGCGCCGCGAAATGCGCACCCGACCGAACCACCTGGTTGTAGGCGGCTGCGGGATCGGCGAGGCCTGGCTCCACGTGCGGCGATCCGACGATCAGCGGCAGCGGACGCTGACCGGGCTCGGGCTTGACCCTTCGCTGCCAACCATCTACCACAACGCGCGCTACGCAGTCCAGCACAAGGGCCAGGGTGAAATGTTCCGCGCCCTGCTGCGCGTGCTCGACGCCGGAGAACGCACCAACATTCTCCTGCATTGCCTGGCTCCGGTGCCGCCGGACGACGGCCAATTGAACACGCTCGCCGAGCGGCACCCAGAACTTGTCCGAGTGCGAATCGATTCGATGGAAGAGGGCGAACTGATTGACTGGGCCGCCGCCAGCGACCTTTGCCTGTTCCCGTCAAAATTCGAGATGGACACGTTCCTGCTGGCCATGGGTGAGGCGATGGCGTGCGGCGCGGTACCGATCGCCACGGCGCAGCGCGGCATGTCGCACTTCGGCCAAGCCTTTGATCTAGCGGAACCGAACGCCACCGGGCTGGCGCTGCCGCGGTCCTTCCGAATCGACGACCCGCTGCTCGTAGACGCGATTGAAACGGGCCTGCAGGAAATGCTCCGGATGGTGCGCACCCAGCCAAACTCGATCGCGGCCCTGCGGGCCAGGGCCATCGCCGTCGCCCGCCAGTTCACTTGGGACCGCACCGCCGAGCGCCTCATCGCAATCTTCACGGCGTGCGCTGCCGGGACTCTGCCACCGCCAGAGCCCGCCACGCTGCTTGCCCGCGGCTGGGCTGAATTGCTCACCGACCTGCAGATTGCCGACCTGGGCGAGGTTGCAGTGCGCGCGGCGCACCGGACTGGCGACCTCAGCCTCGTTCACAGGCTATCTCCGGACATACGGCCGGAACAGCAGGATCTGTTTACCGCCGCCCGAGCTCGAGTGGACCTGGCCAGCTGCCACCGGATCGCTGCCGAGGGCACGGACACCGACCTGGCGGCAGCGCTCCGGGGCCGCGCCTCCATTAGCCGCGACGCCGACGGCGTCCGCGTCCGCTGGGGCTTCGCACCGGCCGCCCGCGTCGAAGCAATCCTGCCGCATCCTGCCCCCAGCCAGCCGCCGAAGGTCGTACCGTTGCGCGCGCAGCCGGACGGGTCATTTGCCGGCCGGGTCTCCGGAACGCATGTCCAGCTCGCACTACTGGTCACACTCCCGGACGGACGGGTCGTCTGGGACCTGCTGGTGCAGGACGACTTGCGGACGCCGACTGATGCGTAACGTGCGCGCAGCCCTGCTCGCGGGTGGACGTGGCGAGCGCATGGGCCGTCTCACCGACCACGTTTGCAAGCCCCTGTTGCCCTACGGCGGCGTATGTCGGCTCGTGGACTTTAGCGTCGCTAACGTGGTCCGTTCCGGCATTCCGGAGATCGTCGTACTGTCCCGGTATCGCGAGGGCGAGCTCATCAAGCACCTATTCAGGAGCTGGGATGGCAGCAGCGGTCTTCGGTTGAACCTGGGGCCGCATGACGC
>OCTA010000906.1_pt1 | contig 27656 bp, 22 predicted proteins | sample 1538991 | NCBI WGS metagenome assembly OCTA01 (sample SAMEA3539302, study PRJEB22396) | soil metagenome | biome: tundra; feature: field; material: soil | place: USA | collected 2010-05 | depth 0.15 m | reverse complement strand
CTTTCGTCCTGCGGGATTCTGCCCGCAGATGCCTCAGCCCAATACTGAAAACCAAACACTTCCGACTTGGCCCTCCGAATGCGATGACGTTGCAAGCGGGTTCTGCGAGCTGTGGACTTAACCAGCAGACAACGGCGCATTGCTGCTCAGATTCTTGACTACCTGGTGAAGCATCCGGAGGCCAAAGACTCGCTGGCGGGAATCCGCCTGTGGTGGCTCGACGAGTCAGAGCAGTGGAGTGACCACGATCTCCAGCGGGCGGCAGAAGCTCTGGTAGAACGCGGACTGCTACGCACCTGGGAATCCAGCCCGGACTCCGTAGTGTTCGGTCCCACTAGGGAACTGTTTCAATCCGCGGATGCGCTTGTACGCGAGTTCGTGGGTGATCGCGGAGGTCACACGTGAAGAGGAAAGTTAGGTGAGAGCCGATACGAAACGTGCCGCCAACCTGGTTATTGGGCCGCGTAGCGATATCAGGCCGCGATGCGAGCTAGGAGGGAGTCGAGATGGCAGTGCGGTTGCAAAACAAGAGCAAGTATCTCGCAATAATCACGGTGAATAGTGGCAGAACCTATCACGTAGCTCCGGGTGACAGTTCGCCACCGGTCGAAGATCTGGAACTAAGCGGCAATAAGAAGATTTCCAAGCTCGTGAATTCGGGGCAGTTGGCCGTCACTCCGGTGGGTCACAAGTAAGCTTGAGCGCACCCGGCCCGGATCACCGTGTACGAGGAACGAGGCGTCGATATGGAAACACTGCATCCTGGAGTCTATATCCAAGAAGTCCCGAGCGGAGTGCAACCGATTGAAGGCGTAAGCACCTCTACCGGGGCGTTCATCGGCAAAGCGCAGATGGGGCCCTTGCGGGAACCCGTAATGGTAACGAGTATGACCGAATTCACCAACCATTACGGTAACTTTCTCACGGATGGCACCAGTTTTCTGGCACATTCGGTTCTCCAATTCTTCAACAACGGTGGCAAGCGCACATACATCGTACGCATCGCAGCAGCGGATGCAGCAGTGGCATCCTTGACCGTGCTGGATAGAGAGTCGGCAGCTAAACCCACTCTAACGATTGCTGCGGCAAATGAAGGCGATTGGGGGAACTCGCTTGAGGTCGTGATCACGGATGGGACCAGCGACCCCGACAACTTATTCAACATCGCCGTATATCTTGATCAGAGTACTGCCAATCCCCCGCAACCGCCCTCATTGCTGGAGACGCTTCCCGATCTCAGCATGGATCCTAACTCCCCGAACTTCGTTGACGCTGTCGTTGCCTCGAAGGCCAACTACATCGCCACCACGTCGATTGCCAGCGCGGCGAATGCGACCAATGGTTTCAGCCAGAGTGGTCAGCTTCCAGTCGGCAACGGGGCCAACCTCTTATTGCTCGACGCTGCCAGCGCCCCTACAGCAACCGCAGGGACCAACGGACCTCCCGCTACCTCAGGTACTCTGCAGAGCGCTAACAATCCCTCGACTAACCCTCCGACCGATAGCAGACGCCTGACCGTCAACCTTGATTCGGACGGTGATCGGGAAATTGAGATTCCAGGCATTGCTGCCACCGGAGCGGACATAGCAGCGGCTATTCAGTCAGCGGTGCGAGGTCTGGCGGCAATTTCACCAGTTAATCAGCCCGCCTACGATAACTTCACCGCTACCTATCAGGGGGCAGCTGCACCGTTCTTTTATGTGCTCACCTCAGGCAGCAAGGGTGCCACCTCCAGCGTTGCCGTTGGAGATTCCTCAGCCAAACCTGTACAAGTGCCGGCGGGGGAAGCGCGCTTTGCCATCACCATCAACGGAGACGGCCCACAAGACGTCATCCTCACTGGCCCATTTACCGACGGTGATGCACTTGCGACTGCTATTGCCACAGCTGTACAAAAGTTGACCCCGAAGCGCTCCGTGAACAAGAACGCTTATTTGAATTTTGCCTGCAAGTACGACAAGACCACCAATAGCCCGAACGGCCCCTGGCTGACTCTCACTAGCGGGATCCCTGGCCCTTCTTCGTCGGTTGCGGTCACGAATGCTCTGGTCAACAACGTGGCCACATTGTTGAACCTTGGGCTGACAAATAGCGGGAAAGAGGTCAATGGTGCGGCCGTGCTACGCCCTGCGAATTCCCAAACTCCCACCGAAGACCACGTGGGGAGTGCGAGCGTCGTCGGCAACGTTTCGAATACCCCCGCTCCCAAGCCAGGCAGCGACGGTGCCACTCCCGAAGATCAGGATTACCTGAATGGACTGCCCGCTCTCAATCCGGTGCAGGACGTAAACCTGGTCATGATTCCGGGCATCGGGTCGTTGGCGGTTGTGGCCCAAGGCACGAACTATTGCACCCAACGGGGCGACTGCTTCTTCATCGGTGACATGTTGCTCAGCGATGACACCGGCCCCGAGGCGATAGGGTTTGTCAACAGTTTGACGGTGAAAAGCTCCTACGGCGCCGTGTATTATCCTTGGCTCCTCATGACCGATCCGACGGGGACCTCGACGACGCCGATCCCGGTGCCTCCCTCCGGGTTTGTCGCAGGCATGTACGCGCAGACGGATGCCAAGCGGTCGGTGGCCAAGGCTCCGGCGGGTACGGGAGCAAATCTCGGAGGTGCTGTCGGACTGATTACGAACACGACCGATGTTCAGCAAGACTCGCTGAATCCACTTGGTGTCAACGTGATCCGGTCCTTCCCGGCATCGGGCATCGTGATCTGGGGCGCGCGCACTCTGGCTACCCGATCGGATCCAGAGTACCGTTACATCAGCGTCCGACGGACCGCGATCTTTCTCGAGCAAAGTATCTACAACGGTATCCAGTGGGCAGTCTTCGAACCGAACGATGAACCGTTGTGGGCCAGCCTGCGACTGAACATTACCGCTTTCTTGATGCAACAGTTTCGTGCAGGTCTGTTCCAGGGCAGTACCGCGACCGATGCCTTTTTCGTCAAGGTGGATTCCACCACCACGACCCAGGCGGATATCGACTCGGGCATCGTCAACATCCTGGTCGGCTTCGCACCGCTCAAACCCGCGGAATTTGTAATCCTGAGATTGACCCAGAAGGTGAACCAACCCGCGTCATGAGGGGTTAATTGAACGATAAAGAAGGATTGCCATGGCGAAATTTACCGTGAACCCGCAGAGGGTGGATCCGTACCGGAACTTCAAGTTCCGCGTGAAAATCGACAACGTTTACGTCGCCGGCCTTAGCAAGTGCAGCGCTCTAAAAAAGACCACCGAGATGACGGAGTGGTACGAGAGCGGGGACCCGAGCACCTCACACAAGCTGCCCGGCAAGACCAAGTACGATGCCATCACTCTTTCCGCGGGCGTTACCCACGACACAACCTTTGAGACCTGGGCCAATCTCGTGAACAACTTCCAGGGCGATGCCTCTATGTCGCTCAAGAATTTTCGCAAGAACATCGTCATCGATGTGTTCAACGAAGAGGAGCAGAAGGCGATTTCGTATCAGGTCTTTCGCTGCTGGGTCTCCGAATATCAGGCGCTTCCCGAACTGGACGCTGCCGGAAATGCCGTGATGATCGAGACGATCAAGCTAGAAAACGAAGGATGGCAGCGCGACGCCAGCGTAACGGAGCCGACAGAATTTTGATCGCACTCTCAACGAGTAGCTGAGAGCTACAAAGTGCAACCGCCATGCCGTCAGAAATTACCGATTGCCTTGGATCCGGTGACGGAGCTTTCCTGCTACCCGCAGGGTATGTAGATGATGACGGCGTATTGCATCGCCAAGTTGACTTAACCCAACTTACCGGACGGGAGGAAGAGTATCTCACGTCGGCTCCTGCCCAGCTCTCCGCCGCTGCCGTAATCACTCAGTTGCTGACTCGCTGTGTGCAGCGGATCGGTGACCTCCCAACCGTGGACACAGCCTTGATCCGCAATCTGTTAGTGAGTGATCGGGAATATCTCATTCTCAAGCTCTGGCAGATCACGAATGGAAATAAGCTGCGCTTAATACTCCCCTGCCGGTCTGAGGAGTGCGGGAAGGGCATGCAGATCGACCTTTCCCTGGCGGAGGTGCCTATCCGGGCGCAACCTCTCCTGACCCGGACCTTCCGACTGGAGCGGAACGACATGGAGTTCCGCCTTCCCACGGGAGGCGACCAAGAGGCTCTCACCGGGCATGTTGACGATGCAGATTGCGTAGAACAACTCTTGCGACGTTGCATCGTGCGCATGCCGGCGGGCCTGGATTTGCAAGAGATCAGGCCGGCGATGGAAAAGCGTATGGAGGAACTCATACCACGCCCCCTATTGGAGGTCGAGGGCGTCTGCCCGGAATGCGGTTTGCAATTTTCCTCGACTCTAGATTTGCCGGAGCTGGTGCTGTCGCAAGCTGCCGAGCTAAGTCAGCGTCTCCCGTATGACGTGCACCGTCTCGCTTGGAACTATCACTGGCCGGAGGGGGAAATTCTCTCCATGCCTCGGGCAAAACGTTTTCGTTATTTGCATTTGCTCGACGACGAACTCGAGCGGATGAACGTGTCATAGAAGAAGATGGCAACCTTTCTGCTGCAGTTACTTCGCGCCGGGAGCCGTCCCCTTCCCCGTAAAGCGGGGAGCATGCCCCGTCGTGCGCCCGCACCAGTTGCCTCTCCCGACACTTCAAGGTCCCTCGCGGAGTCGCAACCAGACGCCGCATCCCCGCGTCCACGGACCTCATCTGTCCAGGATTCGAAAGCGGTTGCGGAAAAGCCCATTGAGTCGGTCGCCCCCGTCCACAGCGCCCCTGTTCCGATGGAAGAACCATCCCTACCCCCACCTCAGGTTCAACCCCCCGTAACCCTAACCTCGCCAGAGGTCCAATCGCGTCCAGACAACCGCATTACCCAGGAGCGCGGCACGAATTCAACCGCATCCCCTGAGAGCCTTGCCAAGCGCGAAATCAGTGCCTCGGAGTTGCCAAAGAATCCCGCTTCGCCGCCGAAGCAGGCGCATGCGAATCAACCCGATTGGGGAATGGAAGAATCAGCCGAACACCCTCCGCGGTTACCGGTCGCGCAGGTGGAATCGACTCACTGGCAAATGCCAAGGGAAATGGAGGCGCGGTTTACCGGCCGTAGAGATTTCTCGTCGCCGCAGCCGCCGAGCTCACGAAAAGTTCCGTACGTCGAGTTCGTAGCGAAAGGAAATGTTGTTTCCACCCTGGGTCCCCCGCCGGACGCGGTTCCTCCGACGTTGCGCCAGGAGAATAGGCGGCTGGGCCCTCGCACTGATACCGTTCCGGCAAGTAGCAAACAGAAGCCGCAACCGCAACTCACGATGGAAACTGCCCCAGGCATCGCGACGCGTGTGGACACGCACGAGACAGAGTCGCTGGAGAAACCGGCGACAAGGATTCAAGCACCAGGTATTATTCGATCCGCAGTAACGCCAGACATTCCACCAAGAGCGACATTAGGTCGATCTGCAGAGAACCAGGGCTCAAATTGGCATGCGAGGCGAGACGACACCCGTGCTGGCCAGCCGGCCTCTAAGGTCGACAATTCCGTCAATATCAAACGCATTGATATTCAAATACTGAACGAGGAGCCGCGAAACCATAACCGCCAACGCCAGCTGGCTGCTCCTGAGGAAAGCATTTCAGCCCGCTTGGATCGGCACTACATCCGGGAGGTCGTTTGAGTCGCCGGAGGTTTAAGCATCCATGAGCTACTTGGCGGTTGGATCGGTCACGCAATCCATTGCGGCGCTGCTTTCCAGCAAGTTGAATAAGCCACCGCTCATGGGCGTCGATGCCACGTTTCGCGTTACCACCCTGCCACCCGATGACGATCGCGTCAACGATCAAACTGGAGTGAACTTGTCGCTTTATCGAATTCACGAGGATCCGTTCACTAAGAACATGGCATGGCGGGGCACCAGGACCAATCCCCTAACCAGTTCGAAGCCGCCACTTTCTCTGTCTCTGAGTTATCTGCTCACTGCGTACGTACAGAAGGTCGGCGGCACTCCTCAGGACGACATTACCACCCACCAATTGTTGGGCAATGCCATGGCGATCCTGCACGACTATCCGGTGCTCAACGATATCCACGATGCTGACTTTGACGCCAATGTGGACTCCCAGTTTCCACCCGAATTGCGCACCGCCTTCGACAAGATCAAGATCACGATGCTGCCTACCAGCATGGAGGAGTTTGCCCATATCTGGACGGGCTTCGGAAAAGCCTATCGACTGTCTGTCACCTACCAGGTGTCCCTGGTGGAAATCGGACCGACCACACCGCTTGTCCTTCCTGCCCCGAACGTTCAAAGCACCGGGGTAGGAATGAATACCTTCGCTGGCCCTCAAATCGTTTCCGTGACACCGGGTTCCGGACCGGCCGGGACCATCATCACGATCACCGGCCAAAAGTTGCAGCAAGCGGGCGTCGCCACCACCGTACAGGTTGGCGATGATCTTTTCACCGAAGACGAATTACTGTCCGTCAGTGACTCGGAGATTCAGCTTGCGATTCCGACGGCTCCCCAGACGGGACCCATGCTGGCCATCACCGTCGCCTGCGGCGACCGCCAGACCCAGCCCTCGGTTTTTACTGTGACGCCGTGGATCAGCGCGATCGTTCCGTTGCGTGGCATTACGGGAATACCGGTGACCATCCCTATCCCACTGCCGGCTGGCGCGGCCGTGCAGGTGGATGTGGACGGAACCCCGGCTACAGTGACCGTCGACCCGCTGGGGCAATTTGTCACCGCGATCATTCCGACCACCATCACCACCAACGGATCGCATCTGGTTGGACTGACGCTAAACGGCCAGCGCAGCAACGCTCGCGTCTTCGAAGTATTGCCGCTTGTCACCACCGAGACGGTCACGTCGAATCCCGCGCCGCTCAGCACCACGATTGCCCTGACCGGCGAGCGACTGGATGGACAAGACGTCAGCGTGCTGGTTGGTGGTCTGCTTATTCGCGCGGGCGTCAACCCCAACCCGACCAGCTTGTCGGTTACCGTGGATCGGGCACTCGCCGTTACCACGCCTGTTTCCGTCACGGTAGACGGGGTCGTATCCAACACCATCCCGCCGAGCTTGGACAATGTCAATCCGTCTTCGGCGTTTATTGGCGACACCGTGATGTTGACTGGCGACAGCCTCAGCGGCAGGAACGTAATCGTCAATTTCAATGCGGTCCCGGTGGCTCTGGGAGCGCAACCCTTCAATTCGCGGATGAAGGTAACAGTGCCCGCAGGTTTGCCCTTAGGAGTCGTGCAAATCTCGGTGTCAGTCGACGGTCGATCCACGGCTTCGATTCCATTTACGGTGCTGGGATGACGCCAGGTACGGTTCCGATTTACGGGTCCAGTGCCGAGCAGCTATTCGCCGAGCTGCGCTGGCTCGAGTGTCTGGTTGGGCGTGAATTGCGCAGATTCCGTGGCCAGGTTACGGGCCAGGGACCGCAGGATTTGTTCCACGGCATGTATATCTCCGATCAACAGATCGATCGGCTTATGGCGCAGAGCTCACAGGAAAGAGCGTCGTCCGTCCCAGCACAGGACAACGCGGCGGCCCTGCGCGAGGAGCTCGATCAGCGGCGTGCAGCCAGTATGGAAGCGGACGTGCCGCTTGCGCTTTCCCACCTATCGAGCCTCTTCGCTTTGAGCGCGTTGGAAGAACGCATGGTATTGGTAGCGCTGGCTCCCGAGGTCGATGGCAAATTCGGCACGTTGTATGCCTATCTGCAGGACGAAGTCGCCCGTCGGAGACCCAGCGTAGATCTTGCACTACGCTTGCTCTGTGCTTCACCCACGGAGCAGCTCGACGCATTGAAGATTTTCTCGCACCAGGCAAGCCTCTACGGTATGCGCATTTTGCGAGTGCCCGATAAGCAGGCCGACGAGCCGCTTCGCCAGCGATCCTTGCTCTTGGATGAACCCATCGTCGACTTTCTGCTCAATATTCACAGCCTCGAGCCAAATATAGCGGCTTGCCTTCAAGTCACTCCGGCCGTGTGTTTACTGGATCATCTTCGCTGGAGCAGCTCTCTCAAACAGCAACTGTCGAATCTGATCCACAGCTTTCTGCAAGCCAGGTCACAAGCCAATGCGCAACTCTCGCTGCATTTCCACGGACCCAAAGGAACAGGAAAACGCACCTTGGCTGCCGCTCTCTGCCGGGAGGTCGGGATACCCCTTCTTTGTGTTGACGTGAGCGAGGTAATGGCTCGCTTCGATAACTTTGAAATCGGCTTACGAGTTCTATTTCGCCAAGGCATCTTGTCCCGAGGAGCGTTACTTCTTGACAACCTTGATTGCCTCGCCGGCGACGACGAACGAAATATTTCACGACGTAAGAGTGTTTGCCGCGTTCTCCATGAGCTCTCGTCGTTGTGCTTCTTGGCTACAAGCGAGACCCGCACTCCCAGCGAATTGCTTCCTTCGAGTCACTGTGTCTCCGTGGAGCTGCCCGCGCCTGATCTCTCTCAACGTCGCGAACTATGGCATTCTCTGGCCGGCGAAGGCGCTTCTGGCAACCTCAGGTTCAGCCCCGACGTGAATTGGCCAGAATTGACGGTTAAGTTCCGGGTGACTCCCGGAGAAATGACGTCAGCGCTCGATACTGCGGTCGGCCTGGCGCGTTTACGTAGTCCCCGGGACGTCGTGGTGTGCGCGGACGACATCCATCGCGGGCTCTACTCGCAATCGAACAGCAAGCTCGCTACGCTGGCACGCAAGTTGACCACGCGCTTTTCCTGGTCAGATATCGTGCTTCCCCCAAACTCTCTCGCTCAATTGCGCGAGCTGTGTTCCCAAGTCAAGCATCGCCAGACCGTTTACACGGATTGGGGCTTTGATCGCAAGCTTTCTCTGGGCAAAGGCCTCTGCGCGCTCCTGTGCGGACCAAGCGGCGTTGGCAAAACCATGGCTGTCGAAATCATTGCCCGGGAGTTGCAGTTGGAGGTATTCAAGATCGACCTCTCCAACGTGGTCAGTAAGTACATTGGGGAAACGGAAAAGAACCTGTCACGAATCTTCCACGAAGCCGAATCCAGCAACGCCATCTTGTTTTTCGACGAAGCTGACGCCTTGTTCGGCAAGCGCTCCGAGATCAAGGATGCCCATGATCGTTACGCCAACATCGAGATCAACTACCTTCTGCAGCGCGTGGAAGAATTTGAGGGGCTTGTCATTCTCGCCACCAATCTGCGCAAGAACATCGATGAAGCTTTCTTCCGCCGCATGCAGTTCGTGGTGGAGTTTCCCTTTCCCGACGCGGCGCACCGCTATCGCATTTGGAGGCAGCACTTCCCCCCCGAAGCCCCCGCGGCAGACGACATTGACTTCTCGTACTTGGCAACAAAGTTCAATGTTTCCGGAGGAAATATCAAGAACATCGTGGTGAATGCCGCGTTTCTGGCGGCCGCGGACGGCCGGATCATTCGCATGGAACATGTTATCCGGGCCACCAAACGCGAATACGAAAAGATCGGCAGACTTTGCACCGAGAACGAGTTCACACCCTATCACACAATGCTCGCCACAGTGGGAGGGGCTCGATGAACGGCTCGCGAGTTGAGATCGGGCACGTAGGAATAAGGTTTGGCGGCGGCAACTGGCAGAGCCAGCGGGCTGAGAGAATTGCTCGCATGACCTTTCAGCAGGTTCAGCGCTTGATTTCGCAATCGTCCCGCTCCGGCAGCCAACGCGCCATTGACTTACTAAAGGCTGGGACGGTACGGGTTTCAAAACGGAGAAGCGACGACGAAATCGCTGGAGCGGCAGCGGCGGAAATTTATCGCTCACTCATGCGTGGCTGAAGAGGCAATCATGGCGGGTGACTTTTCTAATCGACCCAAGATCCTTCGGGGTGCGTTCGTGGAGTTCGGCATCAGTCTGCCTCCCTTAATCGTGGTGTTCCAGTTCAATCCCGCCACCATCAGCCGCACCCGATCGTCCCATGTCCAACCGCCAAACACTCCTCAGACAACCGCAGAGGCACAGAGTGCGAGTTTCATTCAACAGCTCGGCACGAGCAACGGGGGTTCACTGATCGAATTTCGCAATGGGCAAAAAATTATCGTACAGCCCGAAACGTTCAGCTTCGATATTCGCCTGGATGCTACCGACAAACTCGATCAGGGCGACACCATCACGGAACAGTTTGGGATAGCTCCCAAGCTCTCGACGCTGGAGCTGATGATGCTGCCCAAGACGCAAAGCCTGCTGGGCGGAGCGGTCAGCGCACTTCTTGGTGGCAAACCGAAGAACTTTGCTTTCTTCGACACCGATAGCAACCCGCCGATCATTTTGTTCGTGTGGGGTAGAAAGAAGACCATACCCGTCAATATCACCTCGATGCAGATACGGGAGGAAGAATTCAGTTATGAGCTCAACCCGATCCGCGCGACGGTCAGCGTAAGTCTGGAAGCAATTGAAGGCGCCAATCTGCCGTTCTTGTACACCCAGGCAATGAAAGAAGTCATGTCGCTGTTGAACTTGGCCAATATTGCAGAAGTGGCCAACACGATCGTACCGGCATAGGTTATGTACGCAAAAGGTTCGAGATACCGCAAGCTGCCCCAATCCGCTCCAGTTGGAGCCAACGGGGAACGCCCACTCGTAACCGACCTGCGCGTCATTCCGGACACCCCGGGCCAGTTCCTGCACACCGTACGGGACCACGAGCGCCTGGATTTGCTTGGCTATAAGTACTACTCCGATGCCACCAGGTGGTGGCAGATCTGTGATGCGAATCCACAGTTTGAATTTCCCAATGACCTCCTGGACCGTACACCGTTGGTGGAAGAAACTCTGGAACTGGACTATCCGGATGCGTTGCTTCGATACAACCTCCTGATCTCACATTTGGCAACCTTGGGTCAGGTAACCGCTCCTGAGGCGGAAGCAATTAGCGATTTCGTGGCTTGTTCGGTCGTTGTTGAGTACGTAGTTGCATCGACTCGCACTGCAATATTGAGCGCGATCGCCGCGCAACGATTCCATCTGTTGCATAGCTTCGAATGGATAGAAGGAGCAAGCATCATCTTCGAGATGTTTACCTTTGAAGATGCGGCAATGAAAGCGTCCTGGCAGGCATTGATACAAGCGTTGTCGCAGGTTCCAGGAATAGTGAGTCTTGTAGGCGATATGAGTACGGCAACCTGGGAGCTAACTTATAACACTGCCGTCATCGACCGGACTGCCATCTTGAAAACAATTGAGCATCATGGCTTCGCGGCACCCGCGGAGCTCACAGTGAGTGTTGGGCGAACGGGCTCACAGATACTCGTTCCGCCGAACGGAAATCTCTGATATGCCACAAATAGCGGCCTCCATTTCGATCAATGGCGACAGTGCAGTGGATCTGCTGCCGTTTGCCATTGAACTGGAGATTGAAGAGGACCATGACATGGCCTCGGTCGTTCATATCAAGCTGGCAATGCATCAGCAGGACGACGGAACGTGGTCCTACCTGGACGATGATCGAGTCCAACTGTGGAACCCAATCTCCATCTCGGCAACTATCGCCGATGATGAGCAGGAGTTGTTTTCCGGCTACATCACCGAAATCAAAAGTCATTTCGATATGGAAGACAATGGCTGCCACGTAACAATCTGCGGCAAGGACGCGACCTGTCTGATGGGCTTAGAGGAGACGATCAAAGATTGGCCCAACATGAGCGATAGCGACATCGCCACCCAGATTCTGTCGAACTACAACCTGACTCCCGAGGTCGATGATACTGGCGTTGTCCACGACGACACCGTTTCGACCATCATCCAGCGCGAAACCGATATTCACTTCCTCAAGCGACTGGCTCGGCGCAACGGTTACGAGTGCGTCGTACGGGGCGACACGGGTTACTTCCGCAAGCCGGTGCTCACGGACCCTCCTCTCCCGGTATTAGCGGTTCTTTTCGGCGCCGACACCAACGTGGCCTCGATGGACGTCGAAGTAAAAGCCCTTCAGCCCATGGCTGTGGAGATGCACCAGATTGATGTGATCGGCAAGCAGACGGAAGACGCATCGATCGACACCAGCGACCAGACGCAACTGGGGCAGAACAGCGTCCTGACCCTCACCGTTCCCAACGGGGTTCAGCCGCGCTCCTACGTCAGACATGCGGTGGCGACGGGGGTCGCCGAGATGCAAAACCTTTGCCAGGCAATCTATGACCGCGCTGAGTGGCTGGTGGAAGCCACCGGCCACGTCGATAGCGTCGCCTATGGCACGTTTCTTCGTAGTCTAAATCTGGTTCCTATTAAGGGATTGGGACAGCTTTTCAGCGGCATGTACTACCTGACCAACGTTCGGCATGTCATTACCGTCGACCACTATTTGCAGCATTTCAAAGCGCGGCGCAATGCAATGGCGCCGCAGGACAGCGACTTCGCTTCACCGACCTCGCTTTTCTGATTGGGGGTTTGATGTCAGAAGATGTCTTAGTCCGGCTATTGGATAAGGTCGAGCACCGATTTTTCGGAAAGTACACAGCATTCGTGAAGGACAATGCTGACCCGGAGAACCGCGGAAGGTTGCGCCTCAATATCCCCTCCGTCCTGGGCCCCGATGTGATCTCGGGATGGGCCCTCCCCTGCGCTCCCTTTGGCGGCGCAGCAGGGCAAGGGTTCTTCTTTATCCCGGACCAGGATGCCGGAGTCTGGGTAGAGTTCGAGGCCGGCAATCCTGACTATCCCATCTGGGTCGGCACCTTCTGGAGTAAGCCAGGTGGTACAACAGAGGTCCCGTCACCTGCCAATAACCAATCGCCGCCAACCAGCAAGATCATCGCTACCCAGAAACACATCATTGAACTGGCGGACGAAGACGGCAGCGAGTCCATCACGATTACCGAAAACTACTCTGCGGACAAGAATAATGTAGTGAAACTCGACGGCAACGGCATTTCGATCACGGACAGCAACGGAAATGTGATTTCGCTAACCAGCGCGGGCGTTGACATTAAAGACACGGACAGCAACGGCAACGAAATTACCTTCGCGGCAGCGGGGACTACCATCAAGAGCTCAAAAATCAAGATAGGTGAGGGGGCACAATTCAAACTGGTTTTGGGCGATACGCTGCTCCAACTGCTGAACACGTTCTTTAATCAAATCGCAACTCACACCCATCCGACTGCGGCGTTAGGACCACCGTCGCCGGCCACGCCGCCATTAGTACCGCCTGTGCTGGACGGCGCGCTTTCTCAAAAACATATGGTGGAGTGATTGAAGCAATGGATACAACGAGTCTGGCGTTTCCATTTCGAATCGACAATCTCGGGCGCGTGGCAACCGCCAGCGGTGACGATAACATTCGGGCCAAGATTCTGGAGGTCGTCATGACCGCACCTGGCGAGCGTGTTGGGCAACCGGATTTCGGATGCGGACTTCGCGACCTGGTGTTCGATCCCAACAATGACATTCTCGCCGCCACCACGGAATTCGCAATCAATAAGGCATTGCAGCAATGGATGCCCGACGACATCGTTGTGCAGAGCGTGGACATAACCAGTGCGGACAGTCAGTTGCAAATCACTGTTACCTACGTTCGACGTGATCAATTAGAAGTAGGCCAGGTCAAGATCTTGTTCTGAATACGGGGGCACAATGGCAACCATTAATTTGGTGGATAGCCAGCAGGTCATCGATTATACGGCGCGGGATTACAGTAGCTTCCGCCAGGAAATATTAAGCATAATTCCGGCGAAGCTGCCGGAGTGGAGTGACCTGTCCGAGGCCGACTTTGGAGTTGTGCTCATCGAGATGTTCTCCTATATGGCGGACATTTTGAGCTATTACCAGGACCGCATTGCCAACGAAGCTTTCCTGAGTACAGCTCAGCAGAGGCGTAGCGTGATTGAACACCTTCGGCTCATCGGGTACGAAATGGCGCCCGCCGCGCCAGCCTCGGCGGCGATCAGCATTATCGTTGGTAATAACCAGAATCAGACCATCGAGATTCGCCAGGGCGATCAGTTCGCCACGGCCACGACTCCGGACCGCTCAAGCGTAACCTTCGAATATACCGGCGACAAGCCACTAGTGATCGATTTAAGCACGTTGCCCCTTAACTCGGCACTGAATCCAGATGGTTCATCCATGCCGAAATTCAAAGAGGCGTTTGACGTAATTCCTGTAGTGCAGGGCCGCACTGTACTGAACGAGGTGCTCGGAATATCGGATGGCACTCCCAACCAGAGTTTCCCACTGGCCCAGCCCTCGGTAATCCGAGATTCGATTCAGATCGTGATGAACACTAACCCTTCTACCCCCCCATGGAATCAACGCCAGAATCTTGTCTTTAGTCCGCCCGCGTTTACTCCGGAGCAATTGCTGGTGCTGCAACAACAAAATCGCATCGGATCGACCTTGGCCTTCAGTCGCAGTCCCGATCCCGATTTTGCGGTGCAGGTCGATGAGAACAATGTCGCCACCGTACTTTTTGGCGATGGGCAATATGGACAGATTCCTCCTGCCAACACCACCATTCTGGCGACTTATCGGACCGGGGGCGGCTCCATCGGCAATGTGGGAGCCGGGCAGATTACCAACATCAGCAAATCGCCGCAATTGCAACTGCTGGGCGCCAAAATCACGAATCGTCTGGCCGCCAGCGGCGGAGCCGAACCGGAAAGCACCGACCAGGCAATCAAGTTTGCACCTACCGTATTCAGTTCCATGCAACGTGCGGTTACGGCGAACGACTATGTCGCCCAGGCGCTTCTGTTTCCGGGTGTCTCCAAGGCGCGTGCTCAGGCCACCAACTGGAACATGGTGAAGCTCTACGTCGCTCCTACTGGCGATGGCGAATTCCCAACCGACACCCTCAAGGCCAATCTGCTGGCGTACTTCGAAGACAAACGGATGTTAACCACCGCTATCCAGATTGAAGACCCGGCCTACGTGCGAATTCAACTCTATGCCATCTTCGGTGGGCGTCCATATTTCCGCCCCTTTGACGTGCAAACCTCCGTCATTGCGGCTATGAACAGCCTGTTCGACTTTGACAACGCAGACTTCGGGCAAACTCTCTATCTGAGTACCATTTACCAGGTGATCGAAGGTCTGCCCGGAATTGATCACGTCTTTGTGACCCGCTTCAATCGTGCCGACGCCTCCCAGAGCAGCACCAGTGACGGACGAATCATCCTCGGGCAAAACGAAATTCCCGTGCTGCGGCCCGCCGATCTGCAGATCCAACTGGAGAGCACGACATGACCCAGTCCACGGTTCTTTCAGCCCGGCCAGATCCCAGGGGAGGAGGCATCTTCCTGTCCTGGACCAACCCAGCCCTGCCAGGATTGTCGGGCACGGTCGTGCTTAGGAAGGAACTGGCTTATCCAATCGTGCCGGACGATATCGAAACCAAAGCTCAGGTGTACAACAACCCCGCTACTCAAGGTCAATCGGCAAGCTTCTTTGACACCGGGTTGCGGAATGAAGTCGTTTATTACTACGCGGTAGTTCCCTACATCGGTTCTGATCCCAAGACGGGCGCGGGAAACCCCGCCTTTATCTCGGCCATGAGTACCGCTCCCTACGAAACGGGCGCCTACCTCTACAACAATCTTCCTGGTCTTTATCAGAACTATGACACGGTATTACCGCCCGCCAAATCGACCCCGGATGCTTCCGATCTGGCCAAAGGCCAGTTGCGCCGATTTCTGGAAATGTTCGGAGCGGAATTCGATTTGTTGCGGAGCTTTGCCAGTGGGATGCGCAGCTTCTTCGATCCATCGCAGGTGGATGGCGCTCTTTTGCCGCTACTGGCGAGTTGGATAGGATGGCCAACCGATTACACCCTGACCCTACCCAAGCAACGCAATGAAGTAAGCTTTGCGCCGCACTATTACACCACAACAGGCATCCCGGCGAACCTTCGCGCCATGATTAACCGGGTCAGCACTTGGGACGCGCGTATAAAGGAGTTCTCCTACAGCATCTTCCTTTCCAACCTACCCGATCAACTTACAATTTGGGAACAAGAGCGGCTTAACGGCACATGGCAAGCGGAGCAGCTTGTCACCTTGGATGTGGCCTATGAAGGTAGGCCGGCGGCTACCATGTCGTCTGATGGCAGCTTATGGCTCTTCTATCACGCCAGGCAAAGCGCGCCCGCGCCTGCATGCGGCGCAGTGATTACCCAGGCGTCTGATCGTTTTCATCTCAACTACAAAGTGTTCGATCAAGGGAGTTGGAGTCCCTCTCATCACCTTACCGCAAGTGTTCCCATCGCTGGGGTATCGGCTACCAATCGCGCGCCCGCTGTGGTGTTAAGGAGTGACGGCAGTTTCTGGCTGTTCTGGAGCAGCCCGGACGATTCCGTGGACAGTTCGCCATCACGGTTGCGACTACTGCGCTGCGTCATCGGACGGAACGCGTCGAGCGCTCGTATCGTCGGAATCGTGGCGGCGCCGTTCTCGTTGACGGACGGCTTGGTCTTGCAGGTTGTCATCGGGACCGGCCCTGCCGCGGTTGCTCGAAGAGTGGTCTTCCGAACGGAAGATTTCAACGACCTCACCAACGCCACTGCCAAAGAAATGGCAGCGGTACTCGATCGCGAATTGCCCGGCGTGGACGTATCCGTATCTTCCGATGGAAAGATCATTATTATGTCTCGAACTGCAGGGAGCACATCTGTAGTTACGATTCTACCTTCCCCCGCACAGCGCGCGCTCAGCTTGAGTAGCAGCTCCCTACCTTGCGTCGATGCCACCTCTGCTCAGCTTACCGGAACTGCTGCCGAGCCCTTTGTTCTGCACGACGGCGACACTCTGGTCCTTGCCGTCGATAATGACGTTCCCCTGGCGGTCACCTTTCCGGCCGATAGTTTCGTCAACATTGCGGCGGCAACCGCGGCCGAAGTTGTCGCGGTCATTAACAGCGTGTTCCCCGACGCGGCGAGCAATCAGGCAGGCAAAATCCAGATCGCTTCGCAGCAACCGGGTACCGATTCTTTGGTGAGCGTCGACATCGTTCTTTCGACATCAGCGGCTGTGCTGGGCCTCGGCCAGCCTCCTCCGGTTCCGCTGCCTGTGGTCGATGAAACCGAACCATCCGCATTTGAAGATGATAAGAGCAATCTGTGGCTATTTTGGAGTTCACGACGAAAGGGGAGCTGGCAGATCTGGTATAGCCAACTGGCTGCGGGCGTCTGGGCCGCTCCCCAGCAACTGACCGCGACCGCTTTGCCGGACCGTGAATGTAGTGCCGTTTTCGATCAGGCGGGCGGTCAAATATCAGTGTTTTGGGGCAGAAAGAAAGCGAACGGACTTTGGAACCTATTCTTTCGCAGTACAACCACTGTGGATTTTGCTTCGCAGACGCCGGCGACGTGGGGCAACGATATTGAGTGGACTCCCGTGCCCGCCTCCTATGATAACCGCGAGCCGGCCGCAGTCATTGTGAGTTCAGGCAATGCGGAGGTCTTCTACAGTTCAAACCAGGCTGGGAGCTGGAATATATGGTCTGGATTGCTTGCTGGCACCGTACAGGGCCTTCAATCGCAGGCGACGAACGGACAATATACCCAGCGCGCTGCTGTTCCCCTGCTGATCGCCGCCAAGCAAATGCACTTGTGGTTTCGCAACAACGAGGTTTTGGAATATGCCAGCAAACTGTATCCAGCCGCACGCACTATCGACGGCCGCTATGCGGGCTCTACCACTGCGGATACACGTAACCTCCAGCGGTTAAGTCTGCGCGGCAATACTCAAGACATCAATCGCTACACCTACGAAACCAGCCACGTATTCGATGACTCCCTTAGTTATGGAATTAACGATGTCGTTAGTTTCAGCGGTTTCAGTTACATAGCGATTGCTCCGAGTCAGGGACCAAATAACCCAACCCCGGATCAGAATAGTAGTGCGTGGCAGCCGATAGGTCCGGCGCCGGCGTCGCAGCTGGAAGCGGCACGTTTCTACTCCCGGGACACGATCGGGGTTTACTTAACGCCGGACACCGCGGATGAAGAGTTGATTCTGAGTACACTCACGCAACTGAGGAATCTCTCGCAGACTTTTCTGCCGATTCAAACGCGAGTCGTGTTCCTGATCGATCAGGCTTTTACTGAGAGCGTGTACTCTCACAAAGCCCTGGCCGGCCTATCTTCGGGGCCACTTTCCGATCGAATGATAGACACCATCCTCAGCGAAGTGGTGCCGGCATTTGACGATTCCTTCCTGGAAGCAAAGGTTGATTTCCAGTTCGTAAGAACCTGGATATCCACGCAGTCCACGGGGACACTACTTGACTCTAGCGCTTTACCTCTGGATCTTTCGTTCAAACTGTTGCTTGCTCATGTGGAAGAAGGTCCTTAAGGAACACGAGGATTCTATATGTCTATATTGACACTCCAGGGCTTCTATCGCGATTGCCTGGTAGCAGCCAGCGGGCACGAGATCTTCAATTCAGGTTGGCGGCACAATCTCATTGTGACGCCCTGCCGCACACTATTGGCCGGCTTCATGAAAAATGACACTGCCTTTGGGGTACGCTCACTGCAGGTGGGGCGCGGCGACCCCGCCTGGGACGCGTCGGGTGCTTTGCTTCCCGATCCAGGCACGAAACAATTAACCGACGTCACCCCTTTCGTGATTCCGGTAGCCAATTTAACAATCGATTATCTCGACAGTGTCGACGCTGTGTCGGTCACCCCCACCAACGTAATTCAGGTCACGGCCACCCTGGGACCAGGCCAGCCGACGGCAGCTACGGATCCACCATTTCCACTGCGTGAGTTTGGGCTGTTTGGTCAATTAGAGGGTCAGCCCTTCATGATCGATTGTGTTCGGCACCCTCTCATTGACAAGGATGGTTCCGTGACCCTTGAACGCAAGATTCGTTTGGTGTTTTGAAAGGAAGCTCAATGGGAAACTATTCCCAGGATCCCCAAACCGTACTGCAGGGCGCTCTGGCGAAAGGATACAACCGCGTACGCTTTCAACAGGGCAAGCCTATCCTGGACCGCGAGTTGAATCTTGCCGCGGATCTTGCTGCTTCGGAGCGCCTGGCGCAAACCTACCTCGGCAACGGCACTCCAGATGGGGGCAATGGTTTCGCGATCAGCGGTCTCAACATTGCGGCCAATGATTTTACGATCTCGGCTGGCGTGGCTTTAGTGAATGGTCAGCAGGCCACCCTGGCCGCGGATACTACCTACCAGACACAGCCCATCAAGTCCCACGTGGCGAACCTTCCTGCGGGTATCAGTAATGTCTATCTGCATGTGATCGAAACCGAAGTGAGCTCAGCGCAAGATCCAGACCTGGCGAACCCCGGTGACGTGAAGAGCGAGACGGCGATTCGGACAAGATTGGATTGGGAAGTCGTGGTCAGCGCGGCGGCCATCACAACCCCAGATCACTATCTGCTGGCCGTAATCGATACGGCTCCCGTATCGGTTCAAGACCGTCGCCGTCTGCAGCTTTCGGCGGCTGCTCTACGCGATGAAGTTACCGCCGCGAGGGGAACCGCCACCGATCTGGGAGCGCGTTTGAATGCCAGCCTGAGCCCGGGCGGAGATCTGGTGGCGAACTCGGTTGCGACCGCCCAGTTGGCCGATGGCAGCGTTCAAGCGGGCAAGATCGCTACAGGCGCACTCACTCCGCCGGCTTTCGCTGCCGGCGCGGTCACGGAACCCGCTCTGGCGGCTGGCGCTGTCTCGAACCGGGTGGTCGCTAATGGTGCGATTACGATTGCCAAACTCGCACAGACGCTGGTCTTCAACGGGCAGGTTTCGGTCCCGGCGGCGCCCGCAGCCGGGCAACTAGGCACACTGAGCGTCAGCCTGCTGCAAAGTGAGAATCCAGTGTTTCTGCTTATCAGCGTGCATTACGATACTCCACGGCCGTTGTTGGCGGGAGCTGTGTCTCTCACCTGGAAATCGCAGAGTGGCGTCACCAAAGCAGTGCTCGGGACTGCGGTGCATTCCTATGGAATAGTGATCGAGAACCCCGCAACCCAGGCAATTTCGGTCACCTGTAAGGCCTACAGCTTGGCTGAAACGTAAGAGAGGAAGGATGCCGTGCGACTTTTCGTACATTTCGATCGACGAGGAACCATCATCTCTGTCAGCAAGGTTGAGTTTATGAATCCAGACCTGGTGCATCCGCACGCTGGCTTGACGGAAGGCGATGAAGTCATCGAACTGGATCCCGAGGAAGAACACCTCCCTCTGGATGCGCACGAAATAGCGGAACATTACACGGTAGACATGAAGACACGCAAACTCCGAAAACGTCGTAAGTAATTAGATAAGCGGCAAACGAGGTAACTCGCAATGGGGAATTTTTCGCGGGATTCTTTTCGGGATACCAATAATGCCCTTAATGAGCTGCTAGGCTTGGTACCCACCGGCGCTCCTGGGGTGCGCAATTATGTCAGCGTACGGTTACAGCAGGCTGTGCCAGTAGTGGACGCTGACTGGAATGAGGAGGGTGACATTCGCAGGATGGAGTTACAACTCATCCTGGAGCGCTCCATTGGTAACGGCGTTCCCTCTAACAGCGACGGTTTCAAGATCTCATCCGCCGGGTTACCGAATAATTTCACCATCAAAGCCGGAATTATCTTTAACAACGGTTGGTTGGTCTACAACCGCAGCGATGTCAACTACGACGTTCAGCCGTATCAAAATGCCAACGGCCTCGTACCCGCGCTCCCTGTTTTACAACCACCGGGTATTCCTACCGTGTCGCTTGCCTATCTGGACACCTGGGAAACGGAAGTTAACAGCCAGGCAGATGGGAATCTAATGGACAACCGGATCGGGATCGAAACTTGTGTGCGCTTCGAACGCGTTTGGGTTGTGAGATTAGTACCCGTCGCGGATCCGAACAATCCGACCACGATTCCAAACCCACAGCCCGGCCACCGATATTATCCGCTCGCCACCGTGAACCAGCCGGCCACCTCTCAGATCAGCGACGGCATGATCACTGATTTACGCCGCTTGCAGTTGACGTTGGATGCGGTCACCCACGCACCATTGTTCATGTACGACCCGGTTCGCGACCAGCGTCTGGACAGTACACGGCTAGCCCTCGCCTTCCAAGGTAATCTCGACGCACTTAAGGGAATTCTGAACACCACCCCAGAGGTCTTTGTCTATAGTAATCACGCTCCAGAAACCGCTCAGGCGTTACTAGTACTGCAGGATGTGCGCGCCTCCGCCACATCGTTTCAACAGCAGGCTCAAGCTGGTGCTCTCTATCAGGCAGCGGCTTTGGCGGCGATGCAGACTTTCTTTAATGTAGAAACGGCACTCTTCAACGCTATCACGCAATTCAAGACTGCCGGACTCGCCACCGGGTTTACCGATACGTTTCTATCCATTTACTCAACGGACCTGAATGGAAGCTCCGCCACCGATCCGACGAGCATGAACTTCGCCTTGCAAGCGGGGGATCTGATTGGAGCCGTCCTAGCGCAGGAGAAGCTTAACCAGGACTTGGGCAACCAAACCAACGCGCTGCCCGAGGGTAGTCTTGCGCTTAGCCTGGTTAGTGTGACGCCCGGCGGTGCGGTATCAGCGGGAACGACTTATCAGTTGACTATCCGCATCCTCAGCCAGCTTATCTCAGCTGCTAACCAGGAGCAGATCGATGTGCAAGCATCAGCGGGAGCGGGCTGGACCCTCACATTTGAGGGAGCTACGGGACCGGAATTAGTCGTGACCGTACCGAACCAACAGACGCAGGACGTGGTGTTGACCATCACGGCGAGCACGGGCGCTGCGAATACCAATCTGAATCTTACGGCTCGTCCTGCGCGCCGTCAGCAGCTTGTATATCCGAACCCGCCGGTTGCGCTGGCTATCGGGCAACCGATACTGTCTGGCACGCCTATCGTTACCCTCACCTGTGGAGTGCCGCTCCAGCAACCCGGTAATATTTATCCCGCCAAGCGCCCAACAATGGCGACCGGTGTACAGATCCCGTTTCGCATGGCTAGCCTCGTCACAACTGCGGAAACATACACGCTCACTGTGACCGCGACGACGCCTGCCACTGGTTGGCAAATTCCCAGTCCAACTCCGCTCCCGCAACTTCTAGGGAACCAGGCTCAGGTAGTGCCGGTTTTCTTCAAAATTACTGACCAGGCCGGCGCTGTAACACCCATGACTTGCCAATTGCAACTAGCACGAACCACCGGCGGGGTAAACGAACCACAAGCGAATACAGACTTTAGCCTCACATTCAATTTAACGTGACTCTTTTGATTGGAGAGAAGCCATGAGAATCAATTTGCGTAGCATTTTGTCAATTGCTGGGGCTGGCTTGCTGTTCTGGTCCCTAACCGCTATGGCAACGTGCATACCCAGCAAAGGAGTCACGGGAGCAATTACGTTTCCGCCTACGACGGGCTGGGGAACCCCCACGTGCATTGGGAGCACCGGCATGAGTTGTTTGCCGGCGATGGCTGGACCGCCTGTGGGAAATCTTCAAGTATTCCACGCCTCGGATGGCATCTATATTCAGGTTGTCTTCAATGTGAGTGAGGCCGTCAATGACTACGATGAGGTCGACCTCAGGTTCAGTTTAAACGATAACACCACAACATCTCCCGGAGCGAACGACTGGGGCGTGGCACTCTATGCTAACACCGGATTAAATCCCCCCATGTGGGGGCCGGTATCTAACCCGGCCTCGTGGACCGCGGTTCCTGCTGGAGATGTGAGCGTCAAGTCGACAGGTCCCCAGCAATGGACGTTCGTGTTTCACCTCCCCGCGTCAGCCCCCATTCCCTACCCCGGGGCTCCCTTCTCGGTTAATCCGATTGGATTTGGCATTCAATTTAACGATCCTATCGCAAACTTCGAGAACCTTAGCGCTCAGTATACTCAATGGCCTACGAACAACGTGAACCCGCTTTACAACGACCCAAGCCAATGGGGCAGCCTTTGCTTCGACCCAACGACCACCTACCCAGACATTTCGGTGTCAGACGTGCAAAACACCGGGCCCGCGGGACCATACGGTCTCTCCCACTCACCTTCGGGGTCTAACTCGTTCGAGGTCTTTCTGGGTAATCTGGGCGGGACGGTGGTGCCGAATGCCACAAATGTACGAGTCAACTTATACCTGTCGGCGTTTGGCTTGGGCGAGCCTTGGCATCGGCTCGACACCTTCAGTACGCTCACAACCGACTGTGCCACAAACTCCGGATGGAGTACATATGCTCCTGTAGCACAGAGCAGCTTTTGTAACGGTACATCACCGCAGCAGGACATCAGTCAAGCCAATCTCGCTGACGTAAATGCCGAAACCGCAACATACACCATTAATAATGGAATAAGTGCCAACCCGGACCCACGGCTGCCGAATATCGAAATCGATCCATCGCCGCCACCTTACACTGCCGTCAGTTGGACTCTTACTTCGCAGCAAGACCAGGACTTCCTAGGTCCTCGCAAGCACGAGTGCATGTGGGCCGAGGCCGTAGTGCCGAATGATCCCAACACGAGCAACAACCACGTACAGAGAAACCTCAACTTTCTACCATCATCGTGCACTGGTTGCATGATAAGGGAATGGTTTTCGCTAAGCTGGCATGCCTTTGCCCAATACGATCCGAATTTGGGTAAATCGATGTATCTGCAGGTGGGCCGGCAAAATATGGACGACAGTTTTAAGTTCGAGTTGGCTGCCGCCAACGTGAAACCACTGCAAAACGGAGTATATGAGGCGGCCTTGAAGGGACTAGGTTCATTTCCAGTCGAGGCGCAGATCACCGCAAACAACCCCGGCGAAATGGGAAAGATCCTGAAGGAGAACTTGCTCATTCCACCCAAGGCGGGGGCAGAAGTGGAGCGTGGGTGCCACAATCATTGGTGGTGTTTCCTCTCCGGCATCGTGGAGCTATTCGAGGGCCGCGACACCGAAGAACCTGTGTATGTAAAGGTACAGGCTAATACCACCTTGTGGATCGCGAATTATAGTCTGGACGACAACGACATCCAGTATGTCAACGTCGACGGCAAAGGTCCTCTCCCACCCAACGGTCCTATTGGCCTCTCTCCTGGTCAGGTGAAAGGGAACCGGGGAAAGCTGTTGGTACCAAACGCTAGGGTAGGTGAACTAGTACTTTCTTTCGACAACTTCAAGACCGGAATCGGGATTGGCCAGGGCGTCCAAGTTCGTGTGCCTCCGGGAGCGAACTACCTTGCTCTCGCAATTAACGACAGTCAAGAGAAGTCGGAGCATCACAAGGGGACAGGATTCAGAGTGATGATTTCGGAACACCCCCCAGTCCCTGCGGCTGGCAAACAAGCGCGAACGATGACGCCGCAGGTCGATCTTGTGAAAGGCGGCGGCCAGGTGGAGGGCGGCCATCAGGTGAAGGACGGCCGTATAGAGGCTTCTCCTATTGTCGACGTTCTGCCCCAAGTCTGCGTCAACGGCTTCTCCTATTGTCGACGTTCTGCCCCAAGTCTGCGTCAACGGATACGAGGACACAGGAGTGAAGAAACCCATTGGTAATCGACAGTATGAGATGTTCCGGTACCTAGGCAACGTCTGCTGGACGGTCACGAACATCCTGCCAGCGGAGGGACGGCCTAAGCCGGACAAGAGCGACAACCCGCCTAATAACGCTTTTTCTAATAAAGGCGGTACGTAACGAAGCGCTGAAGTTAGGTGATATATGGAACGGCTATCGCTCGCCAAGATCGCGCAAGCTGAGAAGCCCAGGCGAACCTCGCTTTCTCGCCGTCCTCTGTCTGAAACGTCTTCGGAGGCTAATCTGCGCTCTCTCCAGCGTTCGATGGGCAATCGGGCGCTGGGGATGTTTCTACAAGCTAAGCTGGAAGTGGGGCCGCCTGGCGACCAGTACGAAGAAGAGGCCGACCGTGTCGCCGAGCACGTGATGCGAATGCCTACGCCCGCAGCGGCGACGAGCAGCGGCGGCGAAGAGTTGCGGCGAAAATGCCAGGAATGTAGGGAAGAAGAAGAATCTCAGGGGCCAATGTCGCGCAAGGTAACCGGATCTGCTTCGCCGAGCAAAATCTCGGCCCCGCCGATTGTGCATGAGGTTCTGCGCTCGCCGGGGCGGCCACTCGACAAAACCACGCGGGCATTTTTTGAGCCTCGCTTCGGACGCGATTTCGGGCAGGTTCGTGTCCACACTGACTCCCACGCTGCCCAGTCGGCAGCCGCGGTCCATGCGCTGGCCTATACCGTGGGTAACAACCTCGTCTTCGGCACAGGGCAGTACGCGCCTGACTCGGCACACGGGCGTCGGCTCCTGGCACACGAGCTTACACATGTGCACCAAAAACAGCACGCGAATCCCCATCCCCAGGGGCCCGCGCTCACCGACCTGCACCCCGGACTCCATGGGGAACCAAGTCCCGATAGAACTTCACATCATGCCGCGCCGGAATTGCTGCAGCGTCAAGAAAACCCGAGTCCCCCTCCAACCCCGGCTCAAACTCCTACGCCTGCTCCCGGCCAAAACCCGCCCCAAGCTCCTCTTCCGGCTGCGAATCAGGTCCCACCCGCTGATGAAAAGAAGGCCGCCTCAACGGAAGAGAAGAAGCCGCTTGAAGCGAAACAGGAGCAGCCCGAAGCGATAAAGAAGGATCTCAAAACCCGCGTGCGTGATTGGCTCGACAGCGAGAAATTCGGTCTTCCGCTGGTGCTGGATACGGGAGGCGGAGCACCTGAGAAGTGGCACGCTATCTATGGGGAACAGCGATGGACACTGGAACAGATCAGGGACGACACATGGTCTGTGTTGTCGCAAACCGACCCGGAAATTAAGCGCGGTGACGTGTGGCAGTATGTTTATCAGTACTATCAAGAAAAAGAACGAGGGCTGGACTCGAGTAGCTGGCAGTGGGTTGTCCAGAGTCTTTATACGCCATCGTATACGCTCTGGTCCTCGCAACCCATTGGCGGCAGCCGTTGGCAGAATCCTCTGCAAGCGACTCTCGGAACGACATACGCCGCGCATGAACAAGGCTGCGGCGGCCTTGAGCATCAATTTTCAGTAACGGGATCGTTTCTTAATTTGGGGAGCGGACAGCTCGATTGGTTCCAAAACGCTCTCGCTCAATATCAGCTTTCGGCAGTCACTCCCCTGGGAAAAGACTTTCGCGTGGGTGACACATGGTCCTACGTGCAGGGCAGCATCTACGCTCAACTCGCAGCCGGCGTCGGCACGAGCCGGGTCACACCTCCAGGCGGTGAACGCAAAGCATACGTTGGATTTCTCTTCCAGCCGGGGGCCGGCGGGCAGATTACAGTAAATATCGGCTGGTTCCAGCTGATCGTGCAAGGCACCGTCGTTTATTCGTATTTCTCCAAGACGCAGGAGGCGGCTTCAAAGCCGACTCATACCCTCGGCTTTCAACCCGGGGTTGGCATTGGTGGACAGTTCTAACTATTTTGCGTCGCGCGGTCAGCCCGCTACAAACAGCGCGACGCAGCACGGTTTCATTGCGGTATGACTAGGCTTGCCAATTTCCGGACTTAAGCAAGAATCAATAGGTGTCTTGCTGTAGTCCGTTGGTACATTGCCCAGTTAGAGGATTGTGATGGAATCTGAGACGGTCGGCAAGGCGCCTCAAGCCGAAAAATCGGCTCCCGCTTCTCGCCAGCCGATGCGTGAAACATCTCCAGAGCGCAGCCTTCGGTTTCTCCACCGTTCGATGGGCAATCGGGCGCTGGGATTGCTTCTGCAAACGAAACTAAAGGTGGGTCCCGCCGGAGACCAATACGAGCAGGAAGCCGACCGCGTTGCCGAGCAGGTTGTCTCGGCTCAGCAGGCGCCTATTTTGCAACGCAAGTGCTCTTGCTCCGGCGGCGCCTCCTGTTCCAAATGCGCCGCGGATCAAGAAGAAGAGCTGATTCAGCGTAGCATTGCGGCTCCAGCTCTGCGCTCGTCCGCGCTCTCCCTCCAACGGGCTCCCGCTGACCCAACTGCAACTCCTGCCGGTGCCGCTCCCGCAACGACGGCCGCTGCTCCCTCTCCGTCTCCCGACGTGCATCGTCCTCAGCTGATTGTTGAAGACGACGCCTCGGTCGCTCCCGGCCAAATGAAGAAGTCCGCCTTTTTCGATCTGCTGGAAGCCGACATCTGTGCCACCGCCGATGCTGAACTTGCCGCCGTCGGACGCTCAACCAAGAGCTGCCCGTATATCGAGAAGTGGCTCGCGTTTTATCGCGGTCAGGACAGTGGGCACATCGAGCAGGCCCTGCTCAAGTATGCGCCGGACGCTGCGGGGGCCACCAGTGCCCAAGACTACATCCAGCCTGTTCGCCAGCGCGTGCGGCAAGCAGTTGCCACCTGGGCCAAGACAGGACAAATGACCGGCGTCCCCCCTGGAGTTGGGCTCATGCCATCCACAGCGGGACCCGCCGAAGCGGCAAAAAGTGAAGTCCCTGGGACCGGGGCGCCGCAGACGAACTCGGGTGGTGGCGAGGTGCAGCGCAAAGAGCGTGCAGGAACGACGGCTCGAACCACGGATGCAGCGACCGTACGCTCACAACTCGGGCATGGCCGGGCGCTTGACAGCTCAGTGCGCGAGCGGATGGGCTCCGCCTTCGGCCACGATTTTTCGTCTGTTCGCGTGCACGATGATGCTTCTGCATTTAGCCTGTCCGCACAATTGAATGCGCGTGCGTTCACGGTAGGTAATGACGTTGCATTCGGAGCGGGAGAATACAA
>OCTA010000904.1_pt1 | contig 27668 bp, 26 predicted proteins | sample 1538991 | NCBI WGS metagenome assembly OCTA01 (sample SAMEA3539302, study PRJEB22396) | soil metagenome | biome: tundra; feature: field; material: soil | place: USA | collected 2010-05 | depth 0.15 m | reverse complement strand
CAGAAGGCGGCGATCAAGGGCACGGTCACTCCGACCGCGCCGCCGACCGCGGCCCCCTCCGCTCCGACGCCCACCTCGACGGCGTCACCGGTCCCCCCGGCGGCACCGCCAAGCGCGTCACTGCCGTCGCCTCTCACCCCAGCGCCGGCGGTGACGACTCCAACGGCGCCGCCGGCCCTCCCGGCGACGCCCGAGGCGCCCGCGCACACCGCGTAGCGCTGTCACCGAAGAAGTAACCACGTCACAGCTTCCCTCCCGGGCTCCCACGCATGGTGCGGGGGGCCCGGGAGGGGAGCGCCCTCGAACCGAAAACCAAGTGAGAACGTCATGAACAACGAAGATAGAAGCACGAAAAACATCGCGAAGTTCGAAGTGCCGCGCGCGGCCAACGATACGCAACTCCAGGAAGACTTCGACGACCTGGTGGAGCGCGCCGCAGACGGTGACAGTCGCGCCGTGGGTGCGATCGCAATTGCCCTCGGTCCCTCGCTTCTCGAAGAAGCGCGGGCCGCGATGAAGGGGCTCGATGGCGCAGACGACGTCGTTCAAGACTTCTTCGTCTTCCTCCTCGAGCGACGGTCGCCCTTCATCCGAGCGTATGGTCCTGCACGGGAGTGGCTGCACACCATGGTGCGGATCATTGCGCGCCGGCGCCGGCGGGAGCAGATGCTCGACGACGACGAGGACTGACAGCGACGGTCTGCGGGCCCCCGGTGAGACGGAACCGGGGGCCCGTCGACGACGTTCGAACCAACGCCGGCGCGCGGGCATGACGCCCGCACTGGCAGTCGACACCAATCTAGTTTAGCACATCGAAAAAAGAAGGTAGCCATCATGGGAAACAACACACCGAAGAAGAACCGTTCCGACCAGACCACCGCCGACCAGACGTTGATCGACGGGTTCAATGAGCACGCGACGCTGATCTCGGGCATGTTCATTTCCGGCGCGTCGCGATCGAGAAGGGAGATCGTCGCCACGTTGCAATCGCGAATCGACTCGAGCGAACGAGTGGTGGCGGCCAGGGCCAACTGGCTGGCAGCGGTCGAGGCTGACCGGACGCTGCACCACGAGACCCAGCCGTTCATCGCCATCGTGAAGCGAGGGCTCCTCGCCATGCTCGACGGTCATGCGCTCGCGGACTTCGGGCTCACGCTGCGTGAGACGTACATCGGGTCGGCCGACGCGCGAAAGGCAGCGGCCGTCAAGGCGAAGGCAACACGCGCGGCACGTCTCGCTGCGCGAGCCGGGTGACGAAGAAGCCCATCTTGTCGAACTCGCGCGCTCATCGAACGGTCGGCTCCGGGGCCCTCGCATGCGGCGAGGGGCCCGGAGCGAGCGCCCTGACCAGAACGAAGAGGGTCAAGGCGGCGGCCTCGGTCCCACTATTCGGGTACCACCTTGAATTCGATGCGAGCGCGCGTCGCGCTCGCCGCCAGAGGGACGACGTTCACGGTCCACATCTCGTTCTGGCTCGGCAGCGGCCGAACGAACGCCAAACGAGTCAGGTCGTCCCGACTGCCGACGAAGGTATATTCGCCGAGGCGCTCGATGAGCCACGCGCGATACGCGATCCAGTCCATCTTCCCGTCGACTTCCCAGACGGCGTGGCCCGCACCGGTGCTCGAAATGCCTTCCGGTTCGATGACGTCCACCGTCGCATCGGCGGGCGCCGTTTGAGCTCGCAGGCGCTCGGTTTCCGAACGAAAATTCGTTGCCTCGCCATGGCGCGAGCAGGCCGTGAGCCACGTGAGCGCGAGCGCCGCGGCGATCACTGCCGCGATTGCAATACGCGGTAAAAGCGCGCCGAGGACCATCGCGTTCCTCTGGATGAGCCGAGGGGCCGTCCTCAAGCCCTCATACGATGTCGATTTCGCGTCGCGATGCGCATCGCGGCGCTGAAAAGCGCCACGAGCGATACGAGAACCAGAGAGCCTGCCCAGGCCTGGTGGTGCCAGTCGTCGTACGGTGCAATCGCGTATGTGAAAACCTGAACGGGAACGCTGCTCATCGGCTGGTCCAGAGCGAACGAGAGAAACCGATTGTTGAATGCGGTGAATAGCAGCGCCGCCGTTTCGCCCGAGACGCGGGCGATGGCAAGCATGATGCCCGTGACGATCCCGGAAGCTGCAGCGGGCAGGACGATCTGGAGCGTCATTCTCCATTCCGGAATCCCGAGAGCGAGCGCGGCGTCTCGTAGCGTTCGCGGAACGAGCCGGATCATCTCTTCGGCGGTGCGCGTGATCGTCGGGATCATCAGGACCGCGAGCGCCACGCTCCCCGCGATCGCGGAGAAGCGGTGCACCTGAAGGACGACGAGGGTATAGGCAAAGAGGCCGGCCACAATCGAGGGCGTGGCGTTGAGGGTATCGTTGATGAACCGCACGACCTGCGCCATCCAGCTCCTGCCGAACTCCGCCAGGTAGATACCGGCGAGCACACCAACCGGAATACTGACGGCGGACGCCATCCCCACCATGATCCCCGTCCCCACGAGCGCGTTCAGAAAGCCGCCCCCCGCTTCGCCGACGGGGGCGGGAAGATTGGTAAAGAAGTCGATGTTGACGTAACGGGCGCCCTGGACGATCACATAGCCGAAGATCCACATCAGCACGGCGACCGCAAATGTCGCAGCCGCTACGCACAACCCGAGCATCGCCTTGTTCACGACCTTGCGACGGGGCGAGATCGTGAATCGGGGCGTCCCGGAGACTACTGCCGTCATGCGCGACCTCCCGGTCCGTGCGCCATACGCCAGATGAGGGCGCGCGCCGTCCCGTTCACGGCGAACGTCGCAATGAACAGAAGAAGGCCCAGCTCGGTCAACGACGACAGGTACAGCGGCCCGGACGCCTCGGAGTATTCGTTGGCGATGACCGAAGACATCGTGTACCCGGGCTCGAAGAGTGAGAGGACAATCTGCGGCGTGTTCCCGATCACCATCGTGACCGCCATCGTTTCGCCGAGGGCGCGGCCCAGCGCCAATATCACCGACCCCCCGATGCCCGTCCGACCGTACGGAAGGACCACGCCCCAGATCGTCTCCCACTTGGTGGCCCCGAGCGCAAGGGAGCCCTCCCGCAGGGGCTGCGGGACAGCCGCGAGCACGTCGCGCGACACGGCCGCAATGAACGGCAGCACCATGATCGAGAGGACCAAGCCGGCGGTCAGCATGCCCACGCCGTGCGACTCGCCCGAAAAGAACGGCAGGAAGCCGAGCGTGGCATGCAGGAAAGGTGCAACGTGGTCGCGGACCAGAGGGGCCAGGACGAAGAGGCCCCAGAGGCCGTAGACGATCGAAGGAATCGCGGCGAGGAGCTCGACGAGGAAGCCGATGATGTTTCCGACCGCCGGGGGCGCCATCTCCACGAGGAAAATCGCGATTCCCACGCCCAGCGGAACCGCAACGAGCAACGCGATGACGGACGTCACCATCGTGCCGTAGATGAACGTCGCCGCTCCGAACTTCTCGGCAACGGGGTCCCACACCTTCTCGAAGGCGAATCCGAAGCCGAACCTCGATAGCGAGAGGCTGGAGCCCCGCGCCAACTCGTAGAGCAGAAGGGCGAGGAGCGCGACGATCGCGAGCCCGAAAGCGGTGCAGACCTTCCGAAAGAGAGCGTCGCCGCTCGTCCAACCCTGCAGCGCACGGGGCCCGCGTCTCCGAAATGAGCGGGAACGCTCCCCATGCGCAGAGACGGATACCATCCCGGAATCAGCTACCATGGCGCAGTTCTCGCGAGTGTTTCATGCTACTTTCCCGCTGGTTCGATCAAATCGAGCTTGGCGTTTGCCTTCTGAATGAGCTCGGCCGGCAACGGCGCGTAGTTCAACGCGGCGCACGATTGCTGGCCGTCGCGAAGCACCCAACGCAAGAAGTTCATGAGCGCCGTCTTCTCGGGGCCCGCGGCCATGTCCTGGTACACGATGGCCCAGACCGTTCCACTGATCGGATAGGCCTTGTCGCCTGTGGCATTGGTGATTGAGTAACGCAGGTCGTCCGGGATCTTCGACAGAGCGGCCGCCGCCGCCGCGGTCACGGACTCGAGCGTGGGCTCGATGAAGCCGCCAGCCTGGTTCTTCACGTGGCCGACGGGCATCTTGTTCTGCAATGCGTAGGTCAGCTCGACGTACCCAAGGGCGCCGGGCGTCTGGCGGACGGTTCCAGCGACACCTTCATTGCCCTTGCCGCCAAGACCAACGGGCCAGTTGACCGACGTGGCCATTCCTACCTTGCTCTTCCAGTCGGCAGAGACCTTCGAAAGATAGTCGACCCACACGTAAGTCGTTCCGCTGCCGTCGGACCGATGAACGACGACGATCGGCGTCGAGGGGAGTTTCAGGTCCGCGTTCGCTGCGCTGATCTTCGGGTCGTTCCAGGCCTTGATCTCTCCGAGGAAGACCCCGGCCAGCGCTTCGGGGGTAAAGTTGATGGCGTGCGGCAAGTCCGGCAGGTTGTAAGTAGGGACCACCGCGCCCATGACGAGAGGGATATGAAGGACGGGCGATTTGGCCTCCTTGAGCTGATCGTCACTCATCGGTCCGTCGGTTGCGCCGAACTGCACGGTGCGCGACGTCAGCTGCCGGATCCCGCCACCCGAGCCAATCGATTGATAGTTGACGTGTACGGAGGGCGCGACCTTCTGGTAGTCGCTCGACCACCGCGACATCATCGGGTACACGAACGTCGAGCCGGCGCCGTTCAGAGTGACCGTTTCCGCGACCTGCGCGCTGGCTGACGTCGCCGCGCCGCCTTCCGCGGCTTCACCGTTCGATGACGTCTTGCAACCGAAAGCGAACGATCCAATGAGCCCAATGCAAGCCAAGAACATTCCTGAGCGAATCATGTCGACCCTTTCTCACGTCGCCAGCGGCTCGGGCCTATGGCGAACGTTCTCTCCGCGAACGATGAAAATGACCTCTTCGGCGATGTTGGTAGCGTGATCGGCTATTCGCTCGAGGTACTTCGCGACTTGCATGACGCGAAGCGCTTCGGCGGCATGTGACGCGTCTTCCGTTACGAAGGCGGTCATCCGTTCCATGATTCGTCGATAATATCGGTCGACCGCGTCGTCGCAGCGAAGGACGGCTTCCGCGCCCGTCGCGCCGTTATCGGAGAAGGCCTCGAGCGAGTTTCGTAACATGTCCTGCGTGGCGTCTGCCATCGCGCGTAGTTCCACCTCGGCTCTCGCCTTGGCGGTTCCGTCGTCGTATTTAGCGCGCTCTGCGATGTTGACGCTTTCGTCTCCGATGCGCTCCAAGTTCGTAGCGAGGCGCATCACGCCGGTCAGGAGACGGAGGTCGTACGCAACGGGGTGTCGAAGGGCGAGGACACGGAGCGCCAGCGCATCGATGTCCATTTCGTCCTTGTCGATCTGGCGATCGAGCGCTTCCACGTCCACCAGGGCGGTCGCGACCCCATCCCAGAAGGCGGTCACCGAAAGCCGCAGCATGCGTTCGCAACGAGCGCCCATGACCAGGATCTGCGCGCGAAGCTCGCGAAGCTCGGACTCGAAGTCGCGGCTCGTATGCGCTTGCTGCAAGTGACTCATCCCGTCAACCGAACCGGCCGCTGATGTAGTCTTCCGTCTGGTGTTCCCTTGGGCGAGTGAACATGGTCGTCGTGTCGCCAACCTCGATGAGGCTGCCCATGTTGAAGAAGCCAGTGCGGTGCGAGATCCGGGCTGCCTGCTGCATGCTGTGAGTGACGATGACGATCGTGAGACCCTTTCGTAACTCCGAGACGAGCTCCTCGATCTTGGCGGTTGCGATAGGGTCGAGTGCGCTCGTCGGTTCGTCCATCAGGAGAACCTCGGGCTCGACGGCGAGGGCGCGCGCGATACAGAGCCGCTGTTGCTGGCCTCCGGAAAGGCTCGTGCCGGATTCTTTCAGGCGATCCTTCACCTCGTTCCACAACTCCGCTTGCCTCAACGCGTGTTCGACGCGATCGGCCACGTCTCGCTGGCCTCGATGGGCCGCGACGCGCACGGTGTAGGCTACGTTTTCGAAGATCGACGTCGGGAACGGGCTGGCTCGCTGAAAGACCATACCGACGCGCTTGCGAACGAGAACCGGGTCGATTTCCGTACCGCAAATGGACTGCCCATCGAGCTCCACGTCGCCCGAAACGACCGCGCCCGGCACCGTGTCGTTCATGCGGTTGAGCGAGCGCAGGAACGTGCTCTTCCCGCAACCGCTGGGGCCGATCAGGGCGAGCACTTGCCTGGCAGGGACATCGAGGCTGACGTCGGTCACGGCGACGATCGGCCCATAGCGGACGGTGAGATTTCGGGCCCGCATCTTTGGCGACGGCCCGCCAGGCGACAATGCGTTGCCGGCATGGTCGGCGCTCGTCTTGCTCGCGGCTTCGCCGTGCGCAGCACCTTCCGCCAGGTACGTCGACGCGCGGGGGCTGCTTTGTTCCATGGGGTGCATCAAGACGCGGTCGACGGACGAACGGCCGGCTCGGGCGCCACAGCACCCCGGACCGCGGGCAGGTTCATCCGACCGCGTGCGGGCCAGGTGAGGGTTCTGTGCCAAACGTGCAACATTGGCCAACGCAACCTCAGGAAGTCGACCGTGATGCGCCGTTTTGAGTGGACGGCGTCTCGGTGAACCGGTACCCGACGCCGCGAACCGTCTCGATGAATCGGCCCGCGCGGCCGAGCTTGTAACGGAGACGCTTGACGTGAGTATCGATGGTCCGAGACCGCGCCTCCGAGTCGATCGCGCATACCTCGTCGAGGAGGACGCTGCGGGCCTGAACGAGGTCACGGCGCTGAGTCAGCGTTACGAGCAGCTTGAACTCGAGGGGGGAGAGCGAGACCGGCTCTCCCCCGACCGTGACGCGGTGGGCGTCCCGATCGATCCGGAGGTCGGCCACTTCGATCGCGCGAACGTCGCGGAGTTCGGCGCGGGCGAGTACGGCGGCGATGCGCAAGATCAGCTCGCGCATGCTGAACGGTTTGACGACGTAGTCGTCCGCGCCGAGCTCGAAGCCCACGATCCGATCGATCTCGTCGGTCTTCCCGGTCACCATGATGATGGGGATGGACCGCGTTGACGTGTCGCGCCGGAGCTCCTTCGCCACCAGCGTTCCGGGGACGTCGGAAAGCATGAGATCGAGAAGAACGACGTCCGGCCTCACTTCCTGCGTGAGCTTCAGCCCCGCGGCCCCCGTGGCCGCCGTAAACGTTCGATGCCCGGCCCCAGTGAGGTTGTACTGGAGAAACTCCCGGAGATCGGCGTCGTCTTCGATGACAATGACCCGAGCCATCGGCCCGAATCTGTTCCGAGTGCGCGGCCCCCCGGTGCCTAACGAGTGACGTTCTCGTCACGGAATAGCGCGGCGAGTCATCCCGCGTACGGCCCGAGACATGCGAACGCCCTCGGAACGTCGCGCGCAACCCCCATTCGCAGCGATCCGGTTCAACCAGGAGTGCCCGCCGAGCCGCTGGCAGAGGACGCGACGATTCGCGTGGCCTCATCGCGAATTGTGAACGACTTGGCCGCCGAAGGCCGCCGAAACAAGTGGCTCCTGGGCATCGTGGGCCCCAAAGCGAGACACCCAAATGTCACCCAGCGTTCACGCGGACACATAGGCACCCACCGTAAGGTGCGCTCGCGTGCGCTTGGGCTTCGGGCCCCGCCCGCAGGAGGGTGCTGTTCGTCATGAGAAATAAAGTACGTGCTGCGAATGCGGCTGCCTGGCTGCTCGGGGGCGCCACGCTCGCCATCTCCGGGAGTGCGGCGGCGGCTGCCTGTCCAAGCGGAGCAACCACTGTATACCTCAACGGTTCGACTGCCGCGCCGCCGCTCATCGCGGCCGTGGCCAACGTATTGGGCGCTTCCGTAAACATCATTTACCAGCGCCCGGGGTCCTGTCAGGGCCCCGACCACCTGCTGAACAAAACGCCGGGCCTCGAGAGCGCGGCGTGGATGCAGCCTGGCACGGGCGCCGCGGGCACCACCTGTACCCTACCGACGCTTCCGGCTCCGACCAATGCGGCAGGAGCCGTGGTCGACATCGGAGTGTCCGACGTTTACGCGAGCACGTGCCACGCCACGTTCGACCCGAATCTGCCGGACGTCGGAAGCGGGACCAAGGACTTCCTCGGCCCCATCCAGGCGATGACGCTGGCCGTGCCGACCAGCTCGACGGCGACCTCGATCAGCGCCGAGGCGGCGTACATGGTGTTCGGCTATGCCGCCGATACGCCGGCACACACCATCGCCCCGTGGAGCGTGCCCGGAGACATCTTCACCCGGTACTACGATTCGGGAACCCTGGAGATGACCGCGACGGCGATCGGTCTGGTGGGCAGCAAATGGAAGAACGCCACCTGCAATCCGAACACGAGCACGTGCCCGCAGACGGAGACCGGCGCTGGAGGCATGGCGACGGCTCTCACGAATGCGGCGATGAAAGGCACCGCGGACACGAACGCGGCGATCGGAAACCTCGGTGATCAGAACCTGGTGACGGGCGTGAGGCCGCTCGCGTTCCAGGCGACGAGCCAGGAGTGCGCGTACTACCCGGACTCTACGTCGACGGCGCTGGACAAGATCAACGTGCGCCAGGGCCGCTACGCGATTTGGGGGCCGCTGCACATGATCGTGAATGTCGATCAAAACGGCCAACCCGTAGGCCAGAACAACAACACGGCGGCCGTTCAGACGGTCATCAATGCGTTCGCAGCGACCTCGCTGGAGCCGGTCGCGCTGAGTGGCGACGCGGGAACCGACGGGGGAGTCACGAGCTTGACCGAAGACCAAGTCGGAGCGCTCGTCGACGCGATTTCGGCTCCGACCGTCCGGATCATTCCGCAATGCGCGATGCAGGTGCAGCGCACGACCGAGATCGGTCCGGAGACTTCGTACGCGCCTCCGGCCGCCTGCAGCTGCCGTTTCGAGAACGCAACCGGTGTGCCGGTCACCGGCCATACGTGCACGGCTTGCACCCACGCCAACGAGAGTACGACCTGCACCGGCGCGACGCCGAAGTGCCGATTTGGCTACTGCGAGGCCAAGTGATGAAAACGAATCCTATGATCGTGAAGCTTTCTGCGATCGCGCTTATCGCGATGGCTGGCTCGGCTGCCGCGGTGGCATGCAGCAGCAACGACAACAACCCGGGGCCGATCGTCATCGAAGCGGGACCGAGCGACGATACCGGTACCGGCAGCAGCAGCGGGACCAGCAGCAGCTCGAGCGGCAGCGGCTCGGGCAGCAGCAGCGGCGCGAGCAACAGCTCGAGCAGCGGTGCCAGCAGCAGCAGCGGCGCGGGCGACAGCGGCCCGTCGTGCACGCCCGACGGGGGCACGTCTGCAACGTGCAACTCGTGCGCGATTACCGGGGGAAACGACTCACGCAACACCTGCTCGTCGTTCGGGTGCGCGGGCAAATACGACAACGCCGCGCACGGCGTGCCGAGTCCTCTTCCGATGCTCTAGCGCGTGAGTCATGTACGGGCCGAGTGGTTTCGGCCCGTACGGGTGGCGCTTTCTGAAAGCGAGCAGTTTTCACCTTGTCGTCCTCATTGCTTAGCCGCCGCTTGTCGGTCGCGGTGGTCATTGCGGGCCTGTGGCCGAGTGTCGCCGCGGCGCAGAACCCGAACGTGCCGCCTCAGGAGCCGCCCCCATCGTCGTCGCCGACCGATGCGGCGCCCAGCTTCCCGCAGGGTGGAGTGGCGCAGCCTTCTCCACCGCCAAGCGTACGAGAGTCACTCATCAACGGGCCGCCGGCCGCGGATGATGCGTTGCGCGGGGACGTGGAGCGCCTGCGCGAACAGGTGCGTGAGCTCGGCCTGATCGTCGAGAACGCCCACCCGCCGCCGCAACCGGCTCCGGTCGTGGAGAAGCCAACCACGTTGCGCCCGAGGCCCCTCGGGTACCAAGCGTTCTGGCCGTGGGTGATCCCGCCCGAAGGGATCTCGCTCGGCGCATATGTCCAGTCACAATACGAGGCTCACCAGGACTCGCAAGATCAGCTCCAGCAGGGTGGCGCTGTCCTGAACAAGAATCGGTTCCTCATTCGGCGTGCGCGGGCGAGCCTGTTGGGAGAGTGGGAGTACGCCGCGATCGCCGTCGAGATCGACGCGAACACGACGAACGGTCCGCAGGTGGACCTACGCAAGGCCGAGGCTTCACTTCAATACAGGCCGGATCGCACGAAGCCGCCCATCGTGATGGCCACGCTCGGACAGTTCGACACGCCCTTCGGCTACGAGCTCGTCGAGTCGCCGCGGACACGCTGGTTCATGGAGCGGTCGCAGACATCGCTGGCGTTCTGGCCTGGCGAGCCCGACCTCGGTCTGCGGCTCGCGGGCGCGCTGGAGTTCTTTCGGTGGACGATCGCGGCAGTCAACGGCGAGCCCCTGGGCGAGAAGTCTGCCTATGTCCTCCAGGATCCGAATTCGGCAAAGGACGTCGTCTTCCGCTTCGGCTTCGACGCGACGCCTCGTGAGGATCTGCAAGTCGCCGGCGGCGTGTCGGCGCTGCGAGGGAAGGGATTTCACCCCGGCACGGACGCCACGAAGAGTTCCCTCCAGTGGCAAGACCTCGACAACAATGGTCTCGTCGGTAACGCGGAGCTGACGGCCATACCCGGCAACGTGGCGACGCCGTCTCAGAACTTCGACCGTTGGGCCGCAGGTGCCGATCTGCGCCTGAACTACCGATCGCCCCTCGGCGTCACGAAGGTGTACGGCGAGTTCGTCCTGGGTTCGAACATGGATCGCGGACTCTACGTTGCCGACCCGATCGTGACCCTGGTCGACCAGCGCGAGCTCGGCTTCTACGTCGGGGCCAGCCAGGAGGTCGGCCCTTACGGAATCGTCGGCTTTCGTTACGACTACTACGATCCGAACTCGAACGCGGTCGACTCGCGCGCGGGGCGGAACATCCCCACGAGCGAGGTGGTCAAGACCTACTCTCCTCTCATCGGCGTAGCGCTACCTGACCGAGCCCGCCTTCTGTTCCAGTACGACATCGTCCGCAATGCGCTCGCACGCACGGCGGAGGGCGTGCCTACGGACTTGAAGTCGAACGTTTGGACCGTACGGCTCCAGGTGCAGCTATGACCCGCGGCGGCTGGCGAGCCCTCGACGTGTCGTGGCTGCCGGTGCTCGCCCTTCTGGCGTGTGACACCGGGCAGAGTCCGGTGACCGGCATCGGCGAGCCCATGGTTGTCCACGGCGGCCAATTCATCGAGGGCGATTTGCCAGGGGCTCGGCCCCCGCCGGACGACGGCGGCGTCGCGAGGGTGGGAGACGCCGGAGCCGGCGCGCTCGCGGTGTTGAGCGTCACGTTCGCGGGCACCCAGGTGGTGCCTGGCGTCTCCGGCGACTCGTTTGGCGGCGACGTGACCGCCCGCGCCGCCGCCGTGGGGGTTCGGCTCGGGGACCTTGGCACCGGATACTGGATCGTACCGGTTGGCGCTCCCGACACGCAGGTTCCCGGCGCGCTCACGTTCAAGGTCTCGACCGGCTTCGACGCGGACGATGCGCCGGGCCTCTACCCGCTCCGCTTCGTCGCAATCGACGGCGCCGGCAACGCGGGAACGCAGACCGACGTGCAGATATGCATCGATTCGCGCATCCCCGACAATGGACACGGGTGCACCCCTGCGGCCTCGCCCCCCGCGGCCGTGCTGACCCTCCAGTGGGACACGGCGTTCGATCTCGACTTGCACGTGGTGACGCCGTCCGGCGCGGACATCAATCCGAAGACGCGGGTGGGCGAGCCCATCGAGGCCGGTCTCCGGGCGATTCCGCCGGACGTGCCGTTCATCGACCGCGACTCCTTTCGAAATTGTATTCCGGACGGTTTGCACCAAGAAGATCTCGTCTTCCAGGATCCGATGCCCAAGGGCGCGTACGAGATCTACGTCGATCCGTTCGCGGCGTGCGGCCAGGCCGCGGTGCACTTCAAGCTCACGGTCACGCAGGTTTCCGGGAAGTGCCCCGCCTGCACGTTCGCCCCGACCGCGACGAAGACCGGGGAGCTCCTCGCGAGCCAAGTCACGGGGGGCATCGGACCGCCCCTCTTCGTCGACCAAATTTTCGTGGAATAGAAAGGACGGATTGCCGTGGTCGTCAAATACCTGCTCAAAGTGGCGATGCTCGGCAGCGCGTGGGTGATGTACGTGCTGCTCGCGCTCAGCGTCGCGTCGATCGCCGTGATGGTCGAGCGATGGTGGTTCTTCCGCAAGCACGGCCGCGGCGGCGACGAGCTCGGCGAGGCCCTCTGCGATCTTCTCGAGACGGGCGACCGCCAGGCCGCCGAGGGGCTGCTCAAGCGGCACGCCGCGTTCGAGGCCGAGGTGCTGCTCGCGTCGCTCCGCTGGGCGCAGGGCGGGCCCGACGCGCTGTCGGCGGGGATCGAGGGCGAGATGATGCGACGCCGGAAGGAGCTCGAGAGCGGCATGACGCTCCTCGGGACCCTGGGCAACAACGCCCCCTTCGTGGGTCTCCTGGGGACGGTCATCGGCGTCATCGTGGCGTTCGCCGACCTCGCCGAGGGCTCGAACAAGATCCAGATGGACAAGGTCATGGGCGGGATCGCCGAGGCGCTCATCGCGACCGCCGTTGGCCTGTTCGTGGCCATTCCGGCCGTCGTCGCGTTCAACGTCTATCAAAAGAAGATCGCCGACATCGAAGACAACGTGTCGTCGATCAACAAGCGCCTGTGCGCCCTGCTCGCCGCGGTCGGCACGTTCGAGGAGTCGCCCCCGCCGGGCCCGGTCGACGCGATGAAGATCGGCGGCGAGAGCCTGCGCGACCTCGCCCGCGCGAACTCGTCGCCGCGATTGCCGGTGTCCGACCGGCACGACGCCGAGGCGGAGGAGTAGCCATGGGCGGCTCGACTGGTTCGTCCCGCGGAAGACGCGGCGGCATCGTCGGCATCAATGTCACGCCGATGGTCGACGTCATGCTCGTTCTCCTGGTCATCATGATGGTGTCGGCGACGTACATCGTCTCCCGCGCGCTGAAGGTCGAGCTTCCTCGCAGCGCGTCATCGGACGAGGCGGCGCAGGGACCGCTCACGGTCACGATCACGAAAGAGGGTCAGACGCTCGTGAACCAGGAGCCGGTCGCAGGCGACGCCGGGCTCATCGCGATCTTCCAGAAGGCGAAGAGCGCTCCGGGCGAGCCCAGCATCGTCGTGACCGCCGACGGCGGCGCGCTGCACAAGTGGGTCGTCCACGTGATCGACGTCGCGAAGCAGCAAGGCATCACCAAGTTCGCGATCAGCGTCCAGGCCGAGTGAACCTTCCGTGAAGAGCAGGGCGCGAGCGATCCGATCGTGGATCATCGGCGGCAGCGTGGCCTTCCACGCGGCCCTCGCCGTGGCCGCCGTGCTCATTCCGAAGCCCGAGCGCACCGAGGCCGTGGCCATCGAACTCGCGGACATCAAGAAGAAGAAGGAGCCGCCGAAGCCGCCTCCGCCTCCGCCCCCACCGCCCCAGGAGAAGCCGAAGCCTCCGCCTCCGCCACCGCCGCGCGCCCAGGCTCAGGCCAAGGTGGCCGCGGAGGCAACGAAGACCGAGGCGCTCCCGCCGATGGCGATGAGCGACGACGGGTTCGCCGACCTCGGGGGCGTGGCGCTCGGCAACGGAGGCGGCGGAGGCGACGGCGTGGCCATCCCGGCGGGGCTCGGTGCGCGCGCCGCGGCCGGTGGGGCCGGCGCGGCGGCGGCGCCGAAGGCCGTCACGAAGAAGGCCGTGCAGCAGCTCGCCGCCGCGGGCCCCGATCAGTGCACCCAGGCCGTCGTTCGGCCCAGGCGCACCGTGGGCGTGCAGGGCAAGTACACGATGCAGGCCAAGCAGGCCGAGATCGAGGGCCTCGTCAAAGTCGAGGTGACGGTCGGCGAGACGGGCCGCGTGATCGCGGCGCGCGTGGTGAGCGGCCTGGGCTACGGCCTCGACGAGGCGGCCCTCGAGGCGGCGAAGAAGTGCGTCTACGAGCCCGCGACCCTGTGCGGCCGGCCGGTCGTCGCGACCGCCATGGTGACTCAACGGTTCGAACTGGAATGAGAGCGCGCGCCGATCGCTTCGCCGCCGCGACCGCGCTGGCGATGAGCCTGTCGGTCGCCCCTACGGCGCGCGCCCAGTCGGCGGGGCAAACGGGGCAAGCCGCGCCCTCGAGCCGGCGCGTGATCGTCCCTCCGAAGCTCGTGACGTTCGTCGACGCGCAGTTCCCGCCCTCGCAGGTGGCCGCCGGCAAGGGCGCGGCGGTGCTCCTGCAGATCGCCATCGACGCGACCGGCAAGGTGGCCGCGGTGTCCGTCGTCGAGTCCGCGGGGCCGGACTTCGACGCGGCGGCTGTCGGCGCCGCGAAGCAGTTCACCTTCACGCCCGCGACGATCAACGGGACGCCCATCCCGGTGAAGATCGCCTACCGGTATCAGTTCACGTTCACCGAGACGCTCGTCAAAAAGCAGACGGCCGACTTCGAAGGCGTCGTCCGCGATCGCCACGGCAAGCAACCGATGGCCAACGTGCGCGTCGCGGTCGACACCGGCCAGGAGGCGCTGACCGACGCGCAAGGCAAATTTCGCATTCTCGACATCGCGCCGGGCGACCACCTCGTCACGATCTCCGGCGAGATCCTCGCGACCGTGGGCACCACCGAGACGTTCGAGGCGAGCAAGAAGATCGACGCGACCTACGAGGTCGACAGGAAGAAGGAGAAGACCGGCTCCGCCGACGAAGACGACGAGATCGTGGTCACCGCGCCGCGGCTCAAGAAACAGGTCGTGTCGACGGAGGTCCAGGCGACGCAAGCCGCGAAGGTGCCGGGGACCCAGGGCGACGTGCTCAAGGTCGTCGAGAACCTGCCCGGCGTGGCGCGCGCGGCCGCGGGTTCGTCGTCGCTCGTGGTCTGGGGCTCGGCTCCGCAGGACACGCGCGTCTACGTCGACGGCGTCCACGTGCCGCTCCTCTACCACGGCGGGGGCTACCGCTCGATCTTGCCGTCGAACTTCGTCAAGTCGGTCGAGCTCGTGCCGGGCGGTTACGGTCCGAGCTACGGCCGCGGCCTGGGCGGCCTGGTCACCGTCGCCATGCGTCCGCTCGACGAAGACGGCATCCACGGGAGCGCGGGCGCCGACGTCATCGACGCCTCGGCTGACGTGCGCGCCAAGGTCGCCGACCGGGTCCACGTCGCGGCCGGCATCCGGAAGAGTTACCTCGATACGTCCGTCAACGCCGTCACCTCGGAAGACGTCGGCAACATCGTGCCGATCCCGCGATACTGGGACGCGCAGGCGCGGATCGTCTACGAACTCGCGCCCCACGAGACCCTCGAGTTCGGCGTGCTCGCCTCGTCGGACCGCATCGCGAACACGCTGGTAAACCCCGATCCGAGCCTCACGACGCAGCAGACGACGGGCACCGACTTCGAGCGGATTTACCTCCGGTACGAGAAGCACCAGCCCGACAGCAGCGTCGTCACCGTCGTGCCCTCCTTCGGCGTCACCAGGACGACGCTCGCGAACGCGTACGGCTCGATCGTCACCGACGCGAAGAACGATTCGACGCTCTTCGGGCTGCGCGCCGACTGGCACGGGCCGCTCGCCGACCACATTCGCGGCGCCGTCGGCGTCGACATCGAGATGGTCGCCTCGTCGCTCCACCGTAACGGCTCCATCGGAGCGCCGCCCCGCGAAGGCGACGAGTACGTCTTCGGCGAGCCTCCCCCCGCGGGCGTCGCTGCCGACGACTGGAAGACCGTGATCGGCTCGCTCGCGCCCTACGCCGAGGCCGATATCTCGCTCCTCGACGATCGGCTGCACGTCATCCCGGGCGCGCGCTTCGAGCCGTACATCACCTCGACCACCAAGGCCGTCCCCGTGACCGCGCCCTCGCCGAACGAAGGCCTCACGAGCGAGTCCGCCGAGATCGAGCCCCGGCTGGCCGTGCGCTACGCCTTCACGCCGGAGATCGCGGCCAAGGCGGCCTTCGGCATCTACCATCAGGCCCCGCAGCCGGAAGACATCTCGGCCGCCTTCGGCACGCCGCCGCTCGGTCTCTCGTCGGCCCAGCACTACCTGGCGGGGGCTTCGTTCCAGCTGACCCCGTCTCTGTCGATCGAGATGACCGGCTTCCTCTCGGAGCAGCAGGAGCTCGTCGCGCGCAGTCTGGCCGAGAGCCCGCTGCTGGCGCAGGCGCTCGAACAGACCGGGATCGGCCGCGCCTATGGCACGCAGTTTCTCCTGCGTCAGCAGCAGGTCGGCCGCTTCTTCGGCTGGGTCAGCTACAGCATCCTCCGCAGCGAACGGAAGGACGCGCCCACCCTCGACTGGCGTCTCTTCGACTACGACCAGTCGCACGTCTTCACGGCGCTCGGGTCCTACGACCTCGGCGCGGGCTTCGAGGTCGGCCTCCGGTTCCGCTTTGCGACGGGCTATCCGCGCACGCCGGTTCTGGGCTCGTTCTACGACTCGACGCGGCACACGTTCGAGCCGATCTTCGGAGAGCACAACTCGATTCGAATCCCGTCGTTCGTCTCGCTCGACGCGCGCGTGGCCAAGCATTTCAAATACGGACGCATCGACGGCGAGGTGTACCTCGACGTGCAGAACGTGACCGACCACTCGAACCCCGAGGAGATCGTGTACAATCCCAGCTACAAGCAGCGCGGGTACATCACGGGGTTCCCGGTGCTGCCCGTGATCGGCGCGAGGGTCACGTGGTAGCTGTCGGCTCGCGCCTCGTCCGCCTCGTTCGCGTCGCCCGCGTCGTGCCGGGCCTGGTCGCGGGCGCGACGTGCCTGGCGCTCGCGTCGGCCTGCAAGCCCGACCTCGATCAAACCATTTCGCTCGTCACCGACCCGAGCGTGCTCGCCATCCAGTCGGACCCCGCCGAGGCGGCGCCGACCACGAGCGTCAAGTACCGCGCGCTCTACGTCGATCGCTCCGGAACGATCCCGAACGGAGGCCTTCGCTGGGACTTCTGCGAGGCGCGCAAGCCGCTCGCGGACCTCGGCCCGGTCAATGCCAAGTGCGAACAGACCGCGGGAGACTGGTTCGTGTCCCTCGGCGACGGCGAGCAGGTGGCCGGCACGATCCCGCCCGACGCGTGCAAGCTCTTCGGGCCCGACGTCCCGCCTCCGGTCCCCGGACAGCCGCAGGGCCGGCCGGTCGATCCCGACACGACGGGGGGTTACTACGACCCGATCCGGATCCTGGCCCCGAGCTCGCCGACCCCGATCACCATCGATGAGACGCGGCTGTCGTGTGGTGCGGGCGTCATTCCCGCGGAAGTCGGCGTCGAGTACCAGCACCGCTATCACGCGAACACGAACCCCGTGGTGGCCTGGCTCGCCGTGGCCGGGGCTCGAGCGCCGCTCGTCGCCTCCGACCAGGGAACGAACCCGGTGCCGGCGGGCGCGCACGTTACCCTCGAACTCGCCTGGGCGTCGTGCCCGACCACGGATGCGTGCGGCGACGGCGTGTGCGGCCCCGACGAGACCAGCACGACGTGCGAAGCCGATTGCACGATCGCGGGGGGGTGCAGCGGCGCGGAGCGCTTCGTGGTCTTCGACCTGAACGTCCAGGCCATCGTCGTCGATCGCGAGTCGATGGCGGTCGCGTGGTACACGACCGGCGGTTCGTTCGACGCCGACCGCACCGGGCGCGACGCGACCGACCTGGCCACGACGAGCGACAACGGGTGGACCGCGCCGACCGTCGCGGGCAACGTGCACCTGTGGGTCGTGTTGCGCGACGACCGCGGCGGGGTGGGCTGGGCGGAATACGTGTTCGACGTGCGCTGAGCGCGGCGCGTGCGTGACGAAAACGTCACGTGCCCGGCGCAGACCGGTCGCGCAGTCAGAAGACGCTCCCGCCCATGGCTCGGGTGCTCGTGATCGAGGACGAAGCCGACCTGCGCGAGGTGCTGCAATACAACCTCACGCAGGCCGGGCACCGCGCCTTCGCGGCCGCGACGGGCGAAGAGGGGCTCAAGCTCGCGCTCGAAGTGAAGCCGGACATCGTGCTGCTCGACCTCATGCTGCCCGACGTCCCGGGGACCGCGGTCGCCAAGGCGTTGCGCCGCGAGCCCCTCACGCAGTTCGTGCCGATCATCATGGTCACGGCGAAGGCCGAAGAGATCGATCGCATCGTGGGGTTCGAGCTCGGTGCGGATGACTACGTGGTCAAGCCGTTCAGCGTGCGCGAGCTCATGCTCCGCATCGACGCCGTTCTCCGGCGCGGCAAGTCGTCGGAGCAGCGCGTGATCGAGGTGGCGGAGCTCCACATCGATCGCGAGGCGCACCGGGTGACCGTCGGAGGCGAAGAGATCGCGCTCACCGCCCTCGAGTTCAAGCTGCTCGTGACCCTGACCGAGCGGCGCGATCGCGTGCAGGCCCGCGGCACGCTGCTGAGCGACGTGTGGGCCATGGACTCGGAGATCGCGTCACGCACCGTCGACACCCACGTGAAGCGCCTCCGCGACAAGCTCGGGACCGCGGGGCGCTTCATCGAGACCGTGCGCGGAGTCGGGTATCGCTTCAGCGAGACGCCGTCGGGTTCGCAAGGGGAATAGCTCCTGAGAGCCTGCTTCGCGACCTTCAGCATCGTCGCGCTCTCGTCCGGCTGTCAGCTCGCCATTTCCGCCATGATTCGCTCGAGGAACTGCGGCTCCCTCAGAGCCGAGCGCGGTCTCATCAGGTTCTGGATCTCGGCCACGAGCTTGTGGAGGTCGGCGTGCCGCGCGGTGGCGCGCGTGAGGGCGGCGCCGAAGCGAAGACTGGCCGCGAAGTCGGCCGGCCGTTCGCCCACGGTTCGCGCATAGACGAAGTCGGGCACCGCTGCGAGCGCCCAGGGCGTGTCGACGATCGCGGCCACCTCTTCGAAGAAGGGTCGCCGGACCGACTCGACGGTCTCGCCGGCGTTCGCCGCCGCCGCGAGCACGTGAGCCAGCGCGAGCGCCTGGAGGGCCGCGACGGTCATTCCCTGACCGAACACAGGATTGAACCGGCAGATCGCGTCGCCGATGGGCAAGAGACCGCCCGGGAACGAGGGGACGCGCTCGAAGTGCCGCAAGCGGCTCTCCAGGAAGCGAAACCGATCGACGCGCGAGATCATCTTCGCGGGGCCGATCGCGTCGGCGATCGTCCTCGTCCTCAAGGTCGCGGCGTACTCGCGGAAGCCTGCCTCGTCGCCCGGTGGATGATCATCGTGCCGGCCACCGAGGGCGAGCATCCACCGGTGGCCCTCGACGGGGAACAGCAGCCCGTTGCGGCTGGTCCTGGGGGCGTCCGGTAGGTGCATGACCCCCTTCCAGCCGCGGGAGGCATCGGCCGGAATATCGAAGACGGCGCTCGAGTACCCAATGTCGACGCCTATCGTCGTCTCGGGCACGCCGGCCGTCCCCGTGTGGCCCGTCGCGCGCAGCGCCGCGAGCGTGAGCTCCCCGGTGCCCGACGCGTCGACGACGAGCTCGGCGCTCCGCGTCTCCGACCGGCCCGCGCGCTGGCACCGGACTCCGCCGATCGCCCTTTCGTCGGTTGTGCTCACCGGCCCGAGGACGCGGCAGCCGGCCTCGAAGCGGACGTTGCCGAGGGCCTCGACGCGGCGGCGCACGCAGAACTCGAGCTGCGGGCGCGTGACTCCGTACGAGTAGAAGCCGAGATCTCGCTGGACGAAGGGATCGAAGCCGGGCCGCTCGATCCGGAGGTCGAGCCCCTGCGTCAGTCGAGGGGCGCCTGCCTCGTCGAGGTCGTCGACCACTCCGGGAAACAGCTCGTCGAGCGCGCGATGTCCGCCGGCAAGGAGCGCGTGCAGTTGCTTGCCCTGGGGCACGCCCGGCCGTGGCACGGCGGGCGAATCGGGAGCCTCGTCGCGCTCGAGGATGGTGACGCGCTCGAAGTGGTTCGACAGCGCGCAGGCGGCCGCTAGGCCCCCGATTCCACCGCCGACGACGAGGGCCTCGCGGCCCAATCTGCTCGATCCGCCCATGGTGTCGCTCCGTGGTCTCGCTTCGAGGTGCATTCGTTTCGGACCGCGCGGTTGCCCCGAAGTTCCCGCGCGCCTCGTTCCGATGCCATGAAGGCCCGTCAGGAGTCACGGGTGACGACGGAAACCACGAGAGCCCGAGCTATCGAGCGACGGCGCGAATCATCGGAAGGATCTCGTAGCGAAATCCGCGCCCGGACTTGATGACCGGGTCGCCGTCGCGCAGAGCGTGCAGCGCCTCGTCGTTCGCGGCGCGAAGGACGCCGAGGCCCCAGGCCCCGACCGGGTCGGCGACCGGGCCGAAGACGATCGCGTTGCCCTCCGCCAGCATCCCCCTCCAGTACTGCGCGTGCTGGCGCATCAACTCCATCTCGGCGGCGTCGAGGTCCGCGGCGAACGTGGGGCGCGGGGGAACCAGGCGACAGAAGTAGTACCGCAGTGGCTCGACGGGCGCGACGAACGCCACGAGCCAGTCGAGCACGCGCTCCCAGCCGGCGGCGTGCCCGCGGCACGACTCGACGCGGTCCGCGAAGCCTTCGTGACGGAGGGTCACGCGCGTGCCGCCGTCGATCGCTTGGAGCTTGTACGAGACGGTCGTCTCGTTGTTGCCGTCCCACGCGGCTTTCCAGGTGTGCACGAGCCGGTGCGGCGGGTCGATCTCCCGGTACTCTCCCTCGACGTGGAAGGCCGCGCCGTCGGCGCCCACGCCGGACGCACGCCAGCGACCGCCGGGTCGCAAGTCGGCGACCCACCCGGTGGTCCGATAGAGATCGGGGGAGCCCCACCACTTGGTGATCTCGTCGCCGTCCGTCAGGGCGCGAAAGACGCGCTCGACGGGGGCGGCGATCTCCACCATGCCTACGATCTTTCCTTCGCCGAGGGCCGCAACGGCGCGGGCGCCACTCTTCGAGATGGTCATGGGTTCTTCTCCAGGTGTCGTTTGAGGTTCGTGAGGCTGACGTGCCAGAAGCCGCGGTAACCCTCGACCCAGCCTGCGACCTGCTGGAGGGGCACCGGGCAAAGGTCGTAGACGCGCTCGCGGCCGGCGCGCTGCTCCGAGACGAGCCGCGCGTCTCGAAGCACGCGCAAGTGCTTCGAGATGGCGGGGCGGCTCTGCTCGAACTCGGCCGCGAGCGCGTTGACGGGCGCAGGGCCCGCGCGTAGCCGATCGAGGATCGCGCGCCGTGTCGGGTCGGCGATGGCTCGATACACATCGACCTGCGCATGGGCGTGGGCGTGGCGCATCGGTTGAACCCTCACGGTTACGCTTTCGCTGACGATGCGAACGGGGATGTCTGCTGCAGACCGCGTTCGACCGCCGTCAGCCGATACGATAGGTAACCGAATGGATACGCATTGTCAAGCCGTCTCAGAGCTCGGTCCACATCCTCACGGTGCCGGGAGCGCCGAAGACGGCCTCGCGTCGGGCGCGTCGCTGAAGCACGCCATGGCCGGTGCGACGCGAAATCCGATGAGGCGGCGATGGGCTTCGCTCCAGCCGTGACGCTCGAGCACCCCGTTCATTGCGCCGACGAAGTGCCCAGCTTCTTCACCTTCGGCGCGTAGCCGCTCAGGGTACCCACGGGCTGTCCGTCGACTTCAGCCACGAGGAAGCCGCAGCGGCAAAGTGAGAAACCGCAAAGGCGTCGTCGCGACCCCGCGACCTACCCCGTTGCGTGCTTCTTCCGGCCCTTGCCCTTCTCGGGCTTCTTTTCCGACTGGCCGCTCGCCTCGGCCTCGCTGGCCTCCTCGGCGCTCTTCGCCTTCGCCGGACCGGGCTTGGACGCGCTCTTGATGGACCGCGACAGGAGCTCGGCGAGATCGATCACCTGGGCGCCGCCTCCCTTGCTCTCGGAGGCCTCGACGGGGGCCTCGCCCGCGGTGCTGTCGCGCGCGACCTCTCCCGCCTCGACCTTCTCGTCGACGGCGGCGAGGACGGCGCTCCGGTACTCGTCGGGGTGCCTGGCCGGATCGAACGGACCGGTGAGCTCGTCGACGAGGTGAAGCGCGAGCTGCTTCTCGCGGTCGCTCGACTCTTTGCCCTCCGCCGGTGCGATCTCGTCGCCGGCCACGAGCTCCTCGGCGAAGCGCATCATGTCGAGCGAGAAGAGCCGCCCCCGCGGGCGCAAGAGGGCGAGGCGCGTTCGCGTGCGGATCTTCACCTTGGCGAGGGCGACCTTCTTCACGTCGTCGAGCACCGTTCGCAAGAGCGAGTACCCGCGAACGTTCTTGCTGCCCGGCCCGACCCAGTAACTCTTCTCCACGTACGCGAGGTCGACCTCGAGCGGGTCGACGAACTCGACGATCTCGATCGTGCCGGTCGAGTCGTCGCCGTCGAGCTTCGCGAGCTCCTCTTTGGTGAAGAGGGCGTACTCGCCCTTGGCGACCTCGTAGCCCTTGCCGATCTCGTCCCAGGGCAGATCCCGATTGCACTTCGGGCACCTCCGCACCAGGTTGATCCGTGTCCCGCACTCCTTGTGGAGCTGGTGGAACTGGGGCGTGAGGTCTTTCGTAGCCGTGTAGAGTTTGGCCGGTATGGTGACCAGGCCGAACGCGATTTCACCGGACCAGAAGGCGCGCATCTCGAAAACTCTCTAGCGGGTGTGGATGAAGCGCAAGGCGAACAAGGCAAACGAGGCAAACAAGGCCGATACTGAAAAGACGAGCAGCCCCGATCGTCTCGCCACGTACCGGGCGAAGCGCGACTTCGAGGTGACGCCCGAGCCTGGATCGTCGCAAGACGAAGCCTGGAAGGGAAAGAAAACGGCGGATCCGCGCGCCCTCGAGTTCGTCGTTCAGAAACACGACGCGCGAAGACTGCACTACGACTTGCGCCTCGAGATCGACGGCGCGATGGCCAGCTGGGCCGTCCCCAAGGGGCCGAGCTTCGATCCCGCGGTCAAGCGCCTGGCCGTCCAGACCGAAGACCACCCGATGGCCTACAACAAGTTCGAGGGGCGCATCCCCGACGGCGAGTACGGCGCGGGAGATGTCCTCATCTGGGACCGCGGGACGTACGACACCGTGCCGCCGGGACAGCAGCAGGCGATGATGGCCAAGGGGCACCTGCACGTGCGCATCGCCGGCGAGAAGCTCGTCGGGGACTGGCACTTCGTTCGCACCAACCGCGGCGGCGGCCGGCTGGACGACGGCGCGGGTCAGCCTGGCAAGTCCCAGTGGCTCTTCTTCAAGGCAAAGGACGCCCAGGCCAACCCCGCGCTCGACGTGATCACGGAGCGCCCCGAGTCCGTGGTGAGCGGGAAAGAGGCGACGCGAGGGCCACGTCGCGTGGGCGCGTCGGAGCAGGGCCAGAGCGCCCGCGCCCTCAAAGACACCGTGGGCGAGCTCGCGCTGGCAACGGCGGACGCGAAGATCGGGAACCCCGACGAGTGGCTCTACGAGATCAAGTACGATGGGTACCGGCTGCTCGCGTGCAAGGCGGGCCCCGAAGTGCGGCTCTATACGCGCCGGGCGAACGACTGGACCGATCGCTTCCGTCCCATCGCCGACGCCGTCGGCGCGATCGGAGCGCGCGAGTGCGTCGTCGACGGCGAAGCTTGCGTCGTCGACGCGAAGGGGCGCCCGTCGTTCGGCGCCCTGCAGGACTGGCTGGCGAAGGCCGCCGTGGGAAAGCCAGACGCCGCGGCGATCGTCTTCGCGGTGTTCGATCTCCTCTGGCTCGACGGACGCGATCTCCGACGCGAGCCGATCGAGAGGAGGCGCGAGCTGCTCGAGGCGCTCGTGCGCAACCCGAGGCCGCCCATCGTGCTGTCACGCGCGGTCGAGGGCGAGGTCGAAGGCCTGCTCGCGGCGGCCAAGGCGAACGGACTCGAGGGCCTGATCGCGAAGAAGCGGGGCTCGGCGTACACGGCGGGTCGCTCGGGGCAATGGATCAAGCTTCGGTTCGACAAGCGGCAAGAGTGCGCGATCGCCGGGTACATCCCCATGGCGGGGACACACGACGACGTGGGCGCGCTCCTGCTCGGCGTCGTCGAGCCGTCGCGACCCGGGGCCCTCGTCTTCGCCGGCCGCGTGGGCACGGGCTTCGACGCGCGGACGCGACAGGCGCTCGGCGCGCGGCTGAACGCAGCGCGCGTCAACGAACCGCCGATCGAGGGCGCGCCGAAGATCAAAGACGCGCGCTGGGTCACGCCGTCGCTCGTGTGCGAGTGCGCGTTCACCGAGTGGACCCGTGAAGGCTCGATGCGGCACCCGCGGTTTCTCGGCCTCCGCGCAGACAAGACCCCCGGCGACTGCGTGCGCGAAGCACCGGCTACGGCTCTCGAGAGCATCGCCGCCGTCACCGCGACCGCGAAGGTCGCAAAGGCCCAAGGAGCGCGCTCGATGACGAAGCAAGACGCTCCCTCCGCGCCTGCGCGGGTTGCAAAATCCACGCAGGCGACGCAGCCGACGAAGCCGGCGAAGGAGCCCGGCGGGCAGGACGCCCCCGTTTCGAAGAGGCCGGCCGGAGCCGCGTGGCGCGACGCGCCCAAGCTCTCGAACCCCGACAAGGTGCTCTTCCCGCGCGACGGCATCACCAAGCGCGAGATCTGGGACTACTACACGGCCATCGCCCCGGTGATGCTCCCGCACCTCGCGGGCCGCCCGTTGACGCTTCAGCGATACCCCAACGGCATCGACGCGCCCGAGTGGTACCAGCAGAACGCGCCCGACAAGACCCCCGACTTCGTTCGCCTCGTGGACGTGGGCGAGCGTCACGACAACAAGAGAAGGATCGTCTGCGACAACGTCGAGACCCTCCAGTGGCTCGCGAACCTCGCAGCCCTCACGCTGCACGGGTGGTCCGCCCACGAGCCCACGATCGCGCTACCCGACTACGTCGTCCTCGACCTCGATCCGGGAGACGGGCCCTGGGATCACCTCGTCGAGGTGGCTCGCGCGGTGCGCGCGCTGCTCGACGCGCTCAAGCTCGAGAGCATCGTCAAGACCAGCGGGAAGCGCGGCGTCCACGTGCTGGTGCCCATCGCGCCCGGCCCAACGCACGAGCAGGCCACCGCGTTCGCCGAGCAGATCGCGCGCGCCGTCGCCAAGGTGCTGCCAAAGATCGCGACGGTCGAGCGCATGAAAGACAGGCGCAGCGGGAAGCTCTACGTCGACTACGGCCAGAACGGCGAGGGCAAAACGGTCGTCGCCGCCTACACGATCCGCGCGCGCGACGGCGCCGTCGTCTCGACGCCCATCGAGTGGGACGAGCTCGACGAGTCGCTCGACCCGAGGCGGTTCACGATCAGGAGTGTGCTCGAGCGGGTGGCAAAGAAGGGGGACCTCTACGCGGGCGTCCTCCACGGCTCGCAGAAGCTCCCCCGCGTGTGATCTCTCCTGGCGGCAGTTATTTCCGTTCGTGGCGCATAGGTGGCGCGTTGGGATGGCTCGTTGGCCTCCAATGATTTGAATTTGGCGTCGGGAGAGCCGCAGCGCGACGCAAAAGTGCTGCGACGCGACCCTTCAGTGCATCGGAGGCTTTTGCACGCAGATCATCGCGAAGTAGCCGCGACGCGGCTCCTCACTCCCCGCGCTCGAGCCAGACGCGCACTTCGCCGGGCTCGTCGCCCGGCTCGACGTGCACGACGCGCGGGCGGCAGCAGACCGCGCAGTCTTCGGTGTAGACCTGCGCGTCGCCGCCGCCCGCGTCGACGAAGAGCTCTTCGGCCTCGCCGCAGAACGGGCAGGCAACGGCCGGCGCGTGTCTCGCGACGCGCCGCTTCTTTCGCTTCTTCACGAGTTCACCGGCTCACCAGCTCAGGTTCTAGCGCGCCGGCCTCGTGATGCCCGCAGCCGACATCTGCGCGAGGAGCTCGGCGCCGGTGGGGATGACCTGCACGATGAGGCCCTCGGCCCAGGTGAGCTGCTGGATCTCGAGGACGTCGAAGAGGGCCTCGCACACGTCGGGGCGGCGGGCGATCTGCGCGATGGCGCTGCCGACGATCCGTGGTCGCATGGCGCTGGCCTTGGCGAGCTCGATGGCGGCCTGACGGTCTGCCGCGGAGCGGATGATGTTCACGCGGTTCGAGCCGTCTTGCTGGATCGCGGCCGTCACCTGCCGCAGGCGGTTCACGACCTTCTGCTCGATCTGCGCGATCATGCCCAGGTCGCGAAAGTGCACCTTGCGCACGTAGACGCTGCCGACGTCGTACCCCCACTGCTGCGATTGCGCCGACACCTCGTCGCGAACGACGCGGCTCATCTCGTGCCGCTCTTCGAGCATCCGATCGAGCTTCATGTTGCTGAGGCACCGGACGGTCGCGTTCGACACGTTGGCCAGCAGCGAACCGCGCGGATCGGCGTTCTTGTAGAGGTACGCCACCGGGTCGTGAACGAACATCTCGCTCCAGACGCCGACGCCCATCGGCGCGCCCTCTTCGGAGTTCACCCCCTGGCTCCGGAGGTACATCTGGTCGAGGCGCAAGTCGACGACGTACTTCTTTCCGACGAGCGGCACGATGGCGGCGAACGGCCCGAGAAAGAGCCACGGGCAGTGCAGCCCCGGCTTGTCGACGACCGCGCGCACCTTTCCGAAGAGCTCGAACACGACGCAGCGCCGCTCTTCGACGACGAGGTAGAGGCCGAAGACCCGAGCGAAGACGAGGAAGACGGGGACGAGCAGGAACGACGCCACGGTCGTGACGCCGAAGGCGGTGAGGAAGTTCACTTCGCCTCCTTCGGGTGCTGGAGGTCCCGGGCCAGAACGAGCTGGCGAGTCTTTCGCAGGAGCCCCAGGCCCGCGTTGCGCAGATACGCGCGCAGGGCTTCGGGGCCTTCGTTGGCGAGCTCGGTCAGCTGCGCCGCGAGCGTGAGCAAAGGCTCGACCTCGGCCTGGGCGTTCAAGGTCTCGATCTCGACCGCTCGCCGCGACATGACGAGCTTCTGGTCGGCGGTCGCCTGCGCCAGGCTGATCTCGCTCGAGACCTGGTTGTGCGCCGTGTTGATCGCCGCGAGCGCCGATTCGACGTCGGCCGGCGGATCGATCGACGTGATGAGCGCTGCGTCGAACGTCATCCCGTAGCGGGCGGCCGCCGACGCGCACTCGAGGTTCATGTTCTCGTTCAAGTCGCGCAGGTGCCGGCGCAGATCGTTGATCGAGATCGTCTGGATGACGTCGGCGCCGGGCGCGACGGCCTCGGCGGGCACGCCGGCCGCGAGCAGCGCGGGGGGAGCGGTGAAGTTCGCGATCCGGTCGCGGAGGATCGACATGAAATACCCCATCACGTGCGCCAGCGAGTTCTTCACGCCGAAGAGGTACGCGTAGAGGTTGCGCTCGGAGACGGCATATCGAAGCTGCCCGCTCAGGCCGATGTTCAGCTGATCCTTCGTGACCGCCTCGAGCACCTGCCCGCCGTTGTTCGCGTCGGGGACCTCGGGGTCGTACGCGATCGAGACCGTGCGCGTCGCCACCGAGACCTTGTGCACGCGCTGCCAGGGGAGCTTCCAGTAGAACCCCGGACCGACGACGCGGACCTGCGGGTACGCGTAGCGTTCTCGCTCGTCGGCGCGGAGCGACGCCGACACGGGATCGTTGAGCGTGGTTTGACCGTCGATTCGCGCGGCGCGCCCGAAGGTGGTCAGCACGGCCCGCTCGCTCGGCCCGACGGTGTAGAAACCTCCGAATCCGTATCGCAGGAAGAACCAGAAGAGGAAGCCGAACAGCATGCCGAGCGGGATTTCGACCACGCGCACCTCCGGATCGGGAAA
>OCTA010000903.1_pt1 | contig 27677 bp, 25 predicted proteins | sample 1538991 | NCBI WGS metagenome assembly OCTA01 (sample SAMEA3539302, study PRJEB22396) | soil metagenome | biome: tundra; feature: field; material: soil | place: USA | collected 2010-05 | depth 0.15 m | reverse complement strand
CTCGAAGCCCGCTGGGGCCAACGCGGCGAGACGCTCCCGCCCGAGCATCCCGCCTGGGACCTGGAGGCGCACTACATCGCCTTGGGACTGGCCACCTGGATCTGTACCCTCTCGCCCCAACGGATTATTCTGGGCGGCGGCGTGATGCGGCAAGCGCACCTGTTCCCCCGCATTCGCGCCCAGGTGCTGGCGCTGCTGAACGGCTACATCCAGGCGCCGGAGATTCTGGAGCGCATCGCCGAGTACATCGTGCCGCCCGCCTTGGGCGGCGATGCAGGCGTATTGGGCGCCATCGCGCTGGCCGCTATGGCATGAGATCCTCCGTCTTATGGAATCCCTCCTCGGCGACGGTGAGCGGTTCCAGCCGCGATTACAGCAGTGGTGGCGCGACCGTTCATAGCGCTTCTGGCTGACGGTTTTGTCGCCGCTCCTGATTATGGGGGCGTGCGGATTGTTTTTCGTGGAGTCCAGGCAGATCGCGCCGGCCGCCGAGCGCGAGGCGGCGGTTTTTCACCAGCGCCTCGCCGCGGGGCAATACGACGCCATCTATGACAATGCAGCCCCAGCCTTCCGAACCTCCCTCAATCGGTCTGATTCGGCGAAATTCTTCACCGCCATACGCAAAAAAAATGGGAGACTGCAAGACGCCGGTCGGGGCCATAAGCTTTTTCACCAACGCCAACACGTCCGGCACGAGCGTGCAGCTTCGTTACCGCTTGGAATGCGCGAGTGGGGCTTTGGACGAGACCTTGGTTTATGTCGTCACCGGCGATGGACCCCGCTTGGTTGGTTACAACGCGAACAGCCCGGCGCTGGTGCTCAGGTAGGCGGCGCACGAACGGTACGTTTGGCGCTGGAATCTCGCAACCGCATCGCGTCGCTCCGCTTCCCCGCTTCCCGAGTCAGCTTGATTGACAATCGTCGCCCCGTACTGTACCTTACATTACGGAGGCGGAGATATGTTTCGCATTTTGTTGATCCTCTGCGCCGGGCTGATGGTTCTGCCCCAGGCGCCCGCGGCCAATTCCACGATTTATTCAACGTTCCCGTACTCAACCGTTGTTCCCATCAGCGCCATGACATTTAAGCCCGTGGGCCTCATCCCTCTCCGGGTTGCCGCCGACACCCTCGTACTGTCAGCGGATGGAAGAACTTTCTACTCCATAGACTCAAACTCCACAGCAAAGAATCAAGTGTTTGCAATCGATGTTGCGACCGGAAAAACGCTCCGTGTTTACCAGACCAAAAACCCGATCTGGTTTCCGTACCCCCTGGCCGTGTCCCCCAACCAGTCCCAGATCTACGTGAGCACCTGCTCGTCCTCCATCGACGGCGCCACTTGCGAAGGCGGCAATGTCGAGGTGCTCGACGTGGCGTCGGGGCTGGATCTGGCCGTTATTTCGATGGGTTCCGACCAGGTGTTCCAGATCGCCGCCGCCCCGAACGGCGCCGCAGTCTACGTCGTCCACTACGACAACTTCCCTTACTGTTGCGCCGCCCCGTATACCGTCCTCCGCGATCAGGCAGATCCGGTTCCGTCGGGCGCGTTGACGGCCATCGATGTAGCCTCCTTGCAGGTGGGAGCGAGCTATGCTGCCCCGAACTACACACCCTGGTCAGTCGTCGTCGCGCCGGACAGCCGGCATGGTTACCTGCTTGACGATGAATACGCTGTCGGGCAGGCTATCTTCGAAATCGATCTTTCGCAGATGACATTGGCGGCAACGATTGTGCCGCCCCCAACCTGCTATTTCTACGGAGGATCCATGGCGATGGCGTTGTCGGGCAACGGCGCCACACTGGCTGTATTGGGTTATTGTGGTATCAGTGAACTCTTTTTCATCGATACTGCAACCGGGACAATAAGTCAAACCGTTCAAGGCGTACCGGCAGGGGGTATCATCTCAATTGGTTGGGAAGGCAGCGGTGCGTACATCTGGGAAGGGGCCAACTTAGACGTGGTGAACGCCACGACTGGGAGCGTTACCCCCGTGCTAGTTGGACAAGACATATTTGGCGCGGTCCTTTCGACCAACGGGCGAGAGATCTACCTCCTCCTTCCGGGCGGCTCCGCCGTCGAAGCTCTAGAGGAGGGGTCTACCAGGGTTTCGAAATTGTTCGATATTGGGTGGCCGCCGCGGTGGCTGGCGCTGTCACCGGACGGCAATACCTTATACTCGGCGTACGCGACAAGCGCGAACAGCGGGTTGTGGGCCACCTCGACGGCCACGGGCCAAGTGACTGCAACGTTCCCCGAGAATGGCGAATCTATTTACGCTGCCGCGGTCAGCCCCGACGGCGAAACCCTCTACGTCCTCACGTATGAACCAAACACTCTCATGATCGTCAACGCGTCCACCGGAGTTGTGGAGAACACCATTACGCTTCCGGCATGTGAAAATGCTCACGCACAGCTCGCCGCCGCCATCGCTGGTCCGGTAGGCAATCGGCTCTACGCGACGGTGTGTGGTCCTACGGTGGTCATCAACACAGTGACCCAGAAAATTGCGGGAGTAATCTCGGGTACGAGCGGCCCGGCTCTTGCGGTTAGCCCAAAGGCGGGTGTGGTGTACGTCACCGCAGCGAATGGCTCTGCCCCTCCCAATTCAATTGATGTCGTCGATGCCGCCACAAACAAAGTGACCGGCGCGATTCCGATCGGCGCATCTTGCATCGCATTTTCCCCAGATGGGTCCAAAGCTTACGCGGTCACGGCTCAGAATGGTGTTCCGGGTGTGGCAGTGATCGACACGTCCACCCTGGCTGTCACCGGCTTCATCTCGGGTATCAACGCGACCGGTGGCCAGTCAATTGCCGTGACGCGAGACGGCAAGCTCATCTACGTGGCGGGCTCCCCAGGAGTCGTTATTAACGCGCGGTCCCTGGCAGTAGTCGGGCACTTCCAATCCGGCGGGCCACCCTGGAACCCGGCCGCCGGGTCGATTGTCGTCCATTAGCGGGAGAGGCGCGATGAGGCTCGTGCGCCAACAGCCGGCGGCTCTGACGGCGCATCCAGTTAGAGGCACGAGCTGACAGTGATCCACCCCCGCCGTGCGCTAACGCTTTGCTTGGCGTTGGCATCCGTGCTGACCGGGTGTGCCGCCCGCAACGCGCGCGCCCCGGCGTCCGCGGTCCAGCCCATCGGCCCCAGCTACATCGACCTGGAACCTGGATGGCGCCTGCGCGTCGTAACTCCCATACTCAAGTCCGGCGGCTATCGTCTCAAGCCCACGGGTGAAACATCCGGCGGCAACACTGTCACACTGTCCGTTGGAGACGACTTTCTGGGCTACGAGGTGGCCTACTATGCGGTAAAGGCGCGGAATGGAGTGGAGTTCGTGTCGGCGGAAACCACCAGAGACGGCCGCACCACTCCGCAGCCGCAACCGGTGGCGCACTTGTTTCAGTTGCCTCGCGGCGTCAGGCACGTGCGGCTCATCTACTTAGTGCGCGTGAGCCAGGCGGATCACGACATGGCGGTGGCGGCCGCCAAGGACATGGATGCTGTGGAGGCGCTGACCCGGCGTGTGGAGGCCAACCCTGTAGACGCTTGTCACGATGAGCAGGGCGCGTTCTGCGCTTGGATCCCCGCGGGAATCGCGGTTGTGCCGCAGCTCCCAAAAACGATAGATGGCGCGGTCGAGTGGGTTCCGGCGCGCTGAATGTGGCGCACGCTCTCAGTGGGGCAGACCTCCAGGTCTGCGCGGGTCCTCCAGGACCCGCTCTTCCCGCAAGGAAATCAGCCATGTCCGGGTCCGAACAGGCCGACGTGGACGTCGGCCGCAGGACTGGAGTCCTGCCCCACGATGCATCACAAGTCTTGCGGACACTGGCGGCCGGGCTAATGAGCGGCCGTGGCCGGCGGAAACTCGGTCGTCACCTTCCCGCTCGCATCCAAGAACTGCATTACCGGCGATCCGTCCGGATTGACCCGTAGGCGCAGGCGATCGTGGCCATCTTGATCCATCAATCGTAGGCCAACTGAGCGGTCCCCCACGCGTCCTAGATAAGCCCGCTGTGTGTCGCCGGGATGTGAAGCCGCAAACTTGTTCCACTCGGCTTCCTGCTGCGCCTGAGGAAGCTTTTGGACGCGTAATAACGCTTCGAGAGCATCCGTAATCGGGTAGTCTCCTCTATCCCAAATGGCAATGCCAGACCTCCGATGGCCATCCTCTTCACCCGCGTCGATGGAGAACACCTGGTCTTGATTGTACCGATCGAAGCTCAGGTGGCCCCAACTCTCGACTTTTCCATTCTTGTCCTTCATCCCCCCGAAGATCAGGCCGCCGTCTTCCGTACCTTCGTCATCGAAGAACAGCACCCCTGCCGTCTTGCGGTCTTCGCGCGGATACTCCTTGCCCTTGACGATCAGGCCTGGCGCCCTTGATTTGCCGGACAGAACCATGCGCAGAGTGCCGTCCGGTTCCACAATGTTGATGCGTTGAACATAAATCTCCTCGAAAGTCGACTTCTTGGCGGGGCCGGCGAAGCCGCCAAGAATAGTGACAGCGAAGACCGCCGTCAAAACCCCCGAGTAGATCGTGAGAAAGCGCGAGCTGGCCATGAACTTCATGCCGAGAATACGAGAATCTCCTCCGGCTTGTTCCCTCGGCTGAAAGGCGCCCACCGTTTGCGGCATGATGAAGGTGAGGCACGTCCATGACACACCACCTTATCCTCGCAATCCCGTTTCTCCTGGCGGGCGCACTGCTCGCCTCCAGCGACGTAACTCCGGGCATGAATCGGTTTGCGGCCGCAGCTTACCGGCAACTCGCCCAAAACCTCGCCCAAGACAGGGGCAACCTGATCCTCTCGCCCTTCAGCATCTCGACAGCGCTCTCCATGCTGCTCGATGGCGCGCGCGGGCAGACCGCCGCCGGCATGGCCGCCACGCTCGACCAACTTGAGCCCGGCCCCGGCTACCACGCCGCCGTCGCATCGCTGGCGGCGGAACTCACCAAACAGGCGAACCTGGGCGGCAACCAACTCGCCATCGCCAATGGCCTCTGGCTACAGCAAGGCTTCCCGCTCGAAACCGAATTTGAGCAGACCATCGGCAAGCTCTACCAAGCAGCGCTCACCTCGCTCGATTTCCACGCCAATCCGGAGCAAGCCCGCCAGGAGATCAATTCCTGGACCGCGCAGCACACCAACGGCAGGATTCCGGAGTTGTTCGGGCCTCGTTCGATCGATGCCGCCACCCGCCTGGTCCTGACCAGCGCCATCTACTTCTATGGCAAATGGCGCTCGCCCTTCGATCCCAAGGACACGCGCGCGGAGCCCTTCCAGCTTGGCGGAGGCCGCACGGTGGATGCGAAGTTCATGCACCAGAAGGCCGATTTCCTGTATGGCGAAACGCCCGCCGCCCAAATTCTGGAGATGGCATACCAAGGCACGCCCGTGGCGTTCGACATACTGCTGCCTAAAGCGAACGACGGTCTGGCGGAGTTGGAACGGTCCATCAAGCCCGATATGCTCTCCGCATGGTTCGGCGCTCTGACGAGCCGCAAAGTCGAGACCGCCATTCCGAAATTCCGCGCGGAATCGGCGTTCTCGTTGCGGGACATGCTGTCGCGCATGGGCATGGCAGACGCTTTCGGGAGTACGGCCGATTTCTCCGGCATCGACGGAAGCCGCGACCTGTTTCTCGGCGATGTGGTGCACAAGGCTTTCGTGGAGGTGTCGGAAGAAGGCACCGAAGCGGCGGCGGCCACCGGCGTAAAGCTTCGGATGTTGGCGATGAGGCCGCAACAACAGACCATCTTTTGCGCGGACCACCCCTTCGCGTTCTTCATCCGCGATACCACCAGCGGCGTGATTCTGTTCGAAGGCCGGCTTCTGAAACCGTAACAATGTGCGCGCCGTTCATCGGCGGAGTTTTCCGTGGGCATCGACGAAGGCTCGCGGCGTGATGATTTCGACTGCGCCAAAAAACTTTATGCGCAGTCAGGTCGTCATCGCCAGTGACGATGAAGCGGGCCTCGGCGGCCTGGGCACACTACATCGCTGCCACAAGGGTGGCAGGAAACCCACCAGTTCGGCGGCGGTCCAGTCAAACTTCCTGGCCAGCACTTCGGCCACCTCGTCCATTGATCGGTCGTGAGATGTGGAGGCCCAACGCGTCCTGGCTTTCGATGAGATCAAAGACCTTTTGGGGCACTCCGCCAAAGACGCGGAAATGTAGACGTTGGAGTCCACTACGATTCTGGTCACTTGGTCTTTTTCTTGCCGATCTTGCCGATCTTGGCGCGCTTCTCCACGCGGTATTCGCCAACCAGGCGGGTCACATCGTCCTCGGTGATGCCGAGGGCTTCGGCCTTGGGCCGGGCAATGGTGTGAACCTGCTGCCAGTATTGCTCGGAGGCCATACGTTTAAGGCCTTCACGGAGCACGCCGCTGAGGCTGCGGTTGGTGGTTCGGGCTAGGCGCTCGGCGACTTTCAGGTCGGCCGGCGACATGGAAATGGATACGGTTTTGGTGGTTCGCATTTATAGCGGCCTGGGCGGCGCTTCATTCCGCTTCAACTGCCCGCACGCGGCGTAGATATCCAGGCCGCGCGGCTTGCGGATGAAGCACCCCATCGACCGCCGCACGATGGCCTGGAAGCTGGCGACCCGCTCGGGATCGGGCGTCTCGAACGGAATGCCCGGACCCGGATTCAGCGCGATCAGGTTGACCTTGGCATTCAGGTTGGCCAGCAGCCTCACCACGCGCCGCGCGTCGGCGTCGGTGTCGTTCACGCCCTTGAGCAGCACGTACTCGAACGTGAGCTTCTCCCAAGGACGCAGCGGATAGGCCTTGCACGCCGCCAACAAGTCCAGCAGATGATACTTCCGCGTGATGGGCATCAACTGCTGCCGCATCTCTTCGGTGGAAGCGTTCAACGATATCGACAGCCTGGGGCGCACCGGCTCGCGCCCCAGCTCTTCGATCTTCGGGATGATGCCGGCGGTCGAAACCGTGATCCGCCGCGGCGGAATCCCCACGCCCTCCACATCCGTCAGCAGGCGCGTGGCTTTCACCACGTTCGCCAGATTCAGCAGCGGCTCGCCCTGCCCCATCATCACGATGTTGAGCCGTGTGCGCTCCTCCAATAGCCCGTTGTCGCGGGCCACCAGCAGCACCTGTCCCACGATCTCGCCCGCGGTGAGGTTGCGCTCCAGCCCCATCAGCGCGGTCATGCAGAACTTGCAGTCCACCGGGCAACCCACCTGGCTCGAAATGCAGACGGTGTCGCGCTCGTCCTCCGGCATCAGCACGGTCTCCACCGTGAGGCCGTCGTCCAGGCGCAGCAGGTACCGCCGCGTGCCGTCCACCGACTGATAGCGCTGCGCGATCTCCGGCAGGCCCACGCGACGCGCACCGCCCAACTCCTGCCGCAGCGCGGCGGGCAGCGTGGAAACCTGCACCAGGTCGGCAACTCTCTGCCGGTACAAAGCGGTGTAGATTTGTTTGGCGCGGAACTGCGGATGGCCGGGCCCCAGAGCTTCCCGAATCTCGGTCAGTTCCATGCCCAGCAGCGACTCGGACATCTTCTTCGATTATTGCATGGCCAGTTGGCGGTACTCGCTTTCGGAGCTTTCAGGCAACAGCACCCACAGAGTGTAAATGCTCAGCACGGTGCCTAACGGGAAATCCAACAGCCAGATCGCACTCACGATGATGGCGTACGTGGGGGCCCAGCGTGCGTGATCGACGAGGCCCCAGGCCACCACCAAGCAGGTCACCGGCAAAGCTGCCAGCCCCACCCCAACGATGCCGCCCAGCAGGGGATGGATGAATTGCGCTGAAAACCCCAGGAACAGCCCCGCGATCAGGCCGCGCTGAGTTTGGCAGAAGCTATGAACGCCGACGAGTTGCTTATCGATGAACTGGCCGGCCGTACGGAAGCCGAGCGTCGTAAGCTCCACGTGACGGGTACCCTCGGCGTGCATGCGTATGTCGCCGGCCTCATCGATTTTGATCAGGCATTGGCGCGCCTCCGTTCCACCAATTTCCGGCTTTCCGCCGAGGTCGAGCGCCTCGTGCGGCGCGACGCGCTCCCGTGCCCGATCCATTATCCATCACTTCTTATTGCGCATCGCGGTTATTATCGAATCCGGCACGCCCGTGGCCTTGAGCTTCGCCAGATCGCCGGGCTCCAGCGAGAAGCGCCCCGGCTGATTCGCGATCATCTTCAGCACTTCCTCCTCGGCAACGTTGCCATCGATCAACTTGACGATGAAGTCGTTGGTCAGCACGATACCCGTTTGCACGGAAACGGCTTGCCCGGCCGGCGCCGCCTTTGGCTGCCGCGCCTTCAGCGCCGCGGACTCCCTCCGGCATTCCTCCATCAGCCCGGCCACCAACTTGCCACCGTTGAGTTCCGAAGCTTTTTCAAACGCGGAAACCGCCTCGTCATACTGGCGCACCAGCAAACATGCCACACCCAGGTTGTACCAGGCCTCCATCGCCGCCTTCGATCCCGTCCCACACGACTCCGCGTTGGCGCGCGACAGCTTCACCAGCGCCTCGTAGTCGCCCGCCTTCGCCACGTCGAATGCCTGTTTGAGATGGCACTCCTTGCTGTCCATGAACGGGATCTCCCGGCTCTCGATCCACGGTGCGTACAGCCGTTGCGCCTCCGCCACTCCCTGGCGCAACGCCATGGATTTCAGTTCGGATGGGGCCGGCCACTCCGCAGCGCTAGTCTGGCTTTGATTCTCCTTCTGCGCATGGCCGCGCACCGCCACCGCCGCGAGTTCCTGGCCGCTCGCCGCATCCACGGCGCTTACCTGCGCGAGGAACCACCCTTCCGTGCGGGCGATGTGCATCGCGGGCAAGCCCTCGCCAAGCATGGCCGGCTGCGGACGCGCTTCGCATCGGGAGACTTTGATCGACAGCACGATGGCCGGCGCTGCGGCCGCGGCGGAATCCGCGCCGCCGGCCATCGCCACTCCATGCGCGCGCATGTCCTGGAAGACCAGGTCGCCAAATTCCTTGGCGCAATCGCCGGTGAGTTGGCCGGGAGTCACGAGCCTGCCGGCGAGCGCCCCGGCCAGGCTCGGCGCATGCGCGATCTTGACTGTGATCTTTTTTTCGGCACGGGCGTGGCAGCCCACGGCGAGAAATCCTACGGCAAGGGCCAGACCTCGAATCATGGCATCGCCTCTTACCGCCGCGCCGCTGGAGCGGACCTGCTCAGCATCCGGTCCACCGACCACGCGCCCGATCCCGCGATCATGATAGCCGCCGTCATCGCCAGCACCAGTACGTGGAACTCGAAGCCTTCGCCCTTCTGCCGGCCGCCCCAGTTCATGAAGAAGCCATTCACGGCGTGTACCTTGGCGATCGCCACCACCATCACGCAAGCGATGCCGAACGCCGCCACGCGGCCGAGCAGGCCCACGATCAGGCCGATCCCGCCGAAGAACTCGGCGGCGACGACCAGAAATGCGAACACCGCCGGAATGCCGGTGTGCTCGAAGCCGCTCATGGTCGCGGAGAAGCCGCGCCCTCCCCACCAGCCCAGCATCTTCTGCGCTCCGTGCGCGAAAAACACCGCTCCCAGTGCCAGGCGCAAGATGGTTGGAGCGGCGTGAGGGTTCGTGTGAACCAGTTTGCTGAGCATGGTATGTGATATCGTTTGCTTTTCCGATTATGCCACTCCATTCTCTCTCCCGCCGCGCGTTCTTCGCCTTAACCGCGGCTGCCCCCATTGCGTCCGCCTTCGCGCGGGGCAAGGGCCTTCCCGTCGGCCTGGAGCTGTTCTCCGTGCGCGACGAACTCAAGCAGGACCTCATGGGCACGGTGCGCGCCGTGGCCAAGATGGGCTATGACTGCGTGGAATTCTTCTCGCCGTATTACGCATGGACCCCCGACTACGCCAGGCAAGTACGCAAAATGATGGACGACGCCGGCATCCGCTGCTTGTCGACGCATAACGGCCCGGAATCGTTCACACCCGATGGAATCGCGCACGCCATCGAACTGAACGGCATTATCGGCAGCCAGTTCATCGTGTGGGCCAGTGCCGGAAACCCGAAGACTCCGGACGGCTGGAAGGCGGTTGCCGAGCGACTCAATCAAGGCGCCGAAAAGATGAAACCGGCCGGGTTGCGCGCCGGATATCACAACCACCAGTTGGAGTTTACGCCGATAGATGGCCAACGTCCGATGGAAGTGCTGGCCGCTAACACCACCAAAGACGTCATGCTGCAACTGGATGTGGGCACCTGCATCGAAGCCGGGTCCGACCCGGTGGCCTGGGTGCAGGGCAATCCCGGCCGTATCCGTTCCATGCACTGCAAAGACTGGTCCAAGGACAAGGGCTACAAGGTTTTGCTCGGCGATGGCGTGGCGCCCTGGAAGAAACTCTTCGAGGCCGCCGAGAAGACCGGCGGTCTGGAGTTTTACCTGGTGGAGCAGGAAGGCAGCGATTATCCCGCATTGGAAACCGCCGAGCGCTGTCTGGCGAATTTCCGCAAGCTGCACGGATAGGGGCGGCCTGAGATGCCGCCGCAGGCCGAGGGCCTGCCCCACTATCAGTTCGCCGCGATCGCGCCGAATACGCCTGTGGTTAGATTGGCTCCGCCGGCATTGAAATACAGCACGTTGGCCGGTCCGGATTCCGTGCTGCCGTTGCCAAACTCAAGTCCCCAGAGTCCGGGCAGGGTAATATCCGATCCGCCGCTCTCCAGGAAACCTTGGAACGCTCCGGTCGAAGGACTGTACGCCCCGATCCAGCCGCTGCCGGTGTTCCCCACCAGAATCATGCTGCTGAACGCGCCAAAACTGACGGGCGCCATCGCTACTCCCCACGGCTGATTGAACCATCCCTGCGCCAATCGCAACAGAAGCTTGCCGTTGGTATTGTAAGCATCCACGTAACCAGTCCCGCCGCCGGCGGTTGCATTGTATGTCACGTAGATTCTCGGCCCGATGGCCTGAATACCGGCGGGCGAATAGGTCTTGGGTACTTTTGGATCCGTGAAGGCCCCTGCCGGCAGTGTTACCGGACTGAACGACGTCGCATCATAAGCCTCCACACCGCCATTGGCATTGGCCGCGTAGTAAGTCTCTGCGCCGCTAGTGGCGTTCTTGGCGATGGTCAGACCTTGATAGGACGCGCCCGACGCGGAGTTATTTACCATGATGGTTGCGGTAGTCACATGGCACTTTGCACATGCCTTGCCCGGCGTGCCGGGCGTGGTTGCCGGATTCCAATTCGAGATGAGTCCGTCCAGAGTCGCGAACGCAAAATTATTGTTAGTTGGGTTGGAAGCGGTTCCAGTCGGACTGCCCGCTCCGGTACCGATGGCCGGAGGAACGGTTACCGCTAAGCCGACGATGGTGCCATTGGCGTAGTACAAAGTCGAAAGACCGGTCACTTGGTCCGCCGTCCACCACTCGTTCTCCTTCGGCTTTGCGCTTGCCGGACGGGATAGGCCCCACGGATTCACCAGGCGCGGATCCTGCGAATTTGTCACGATATTCGACACGGTGTAGCTATTCGTCTGAGCGTAGGCGCCCGCGCAAAACAGCAAGGCAGCGGTCAGTATAAGCTTGTTTCTCATGTTGTCCTCCGAGATCCCTCAGTTGACGAGTATAAAACCGGCGGTAAGCCAAGTCAATGGTTGCTCTTGTGAACTTCTAGTCACGGGGAAGCGCGCCCAGGCAGCAGGCAATTGCCGGTGGCCATCGCGCCGGCACAGGCCAAAGCCGCCCGCTCAGCGCGCTGTCTCAACCTATTCCCCCAACGCGTTCGCCCCGCCGCCTTCCCGGTGTGCGGAAGAGCTTTGGCTGGTCCTAATTTGTTTTCAACGGGATTCTCAGTTGGGCTTGCGATCGTCATCGTCGTCCTCCTCTTTCAGCAGACGTTCCTCAGCCGCCACCTCTACAAGGGTATCCACGTGATGCCCTGAACCGGCGAGGCGCCCTTGGAGGGTCTTCCCAAGTTCGGTCGAGGCGTGTGACGGCTCAAGGGACTTGAATCGTTCTCTTTCAGACCGCACGGCATCTGAGAGAATTCCCTTGGCCGAGGCGTCGTAACCGTTGATGGCTCCGGCGTCATCCACTACGTCAGGTCTCCAATGTCTCGAATATTCTCCGGTGCTCTCGATTACCACATGCATGCAACCGCAGTTCACCAAATCGAGCAACTCCTTCAAGATGGCATTCGTGGCCCCGAACTTGCGGATTTTGGGCCTGCGCGTCCCTATTGGCAGGACCTTTCAGCACACACGCTGCGATGAGTTTCTTGCCGGCATCAATGCTAACTTTTGTAAGTTGTCCCGCGAGCCGCAGCTCAATCTAGGGTACGTTCGACATCGGCCGGACCAGGTTCATCCACTGTGGTTGCGCCACCATTACGCAGAACGTTCCTTGCGCCCGGCCCGGCGCGCAACGCGCGCAACCGCGCCGCCCCTCGTTATAATCTTCCGTTGAGACGGAAACTCCTCACCGCCGCCTACTGGGCAGTTCCTTCTATCCTCTGCCTGGTCCTGTACTGGCCGGGCTTGCTAGCATGGTTCCAACAGGATGACTTCGTCTGGCTGAACCTGCCGAACCAGGCACACGGATGGGACGGCCTGCTCCGGACGCTGTTTCAGCCGACCCCGCAGGGAACCTGGCGGCCCCTCAGCGAGCGCGTGTTCTTTCTGGCGTTCGGCGCTATGTTCGGCAGCGATGCCCTGCCCTACCGAATTTGGGTGTTCCTCACCATGTTCGCGAACCTGGCGCTGCTGCAGTCCATCACGGCGCGGCTTACGCGCTCGCGCGCCGCCGGATTCTGGGCCGCCATTTTCTGGCTCGCGAACAGCAAACTGGCCACCGTGATGTCGTGGACCTGTGAGTACATCCTGGTGGCTTGCGGCTTCTTCCTGTTGCTGGCCCTGCACTTTTTCCTGCGGTACATCGAAACGGGCGAGCGCCGCTACTATGTGTGGACGTGGGCGGCCTTTCTGACGGGCTTTCTGGCCATGGAAACCAACATCGTGTTCCCGGCGCTGGCCGGAAGCTACGCGCTGCTGTGCGCGCGCAAGCATTTCCGGCGGACGCTGCCCTTTTTTGCGGCGTCGGCGGTGTACGGCATCCTGCATCTGGTCCTGGCGCCCAACCAGGGCACCGTGCCTTACACCATGCATTTCGATGGCGCCATTCCGGCCACCTTGTGGACGTACTGGCGCCGGTCGTTCGAGCCCGTCGGTCTGCGCTACCTGTCTCTGTTCCCTGCGTTTGTCAGCGCTCTGTTGATGGCGGTTTGCACGGTTGCGCTCCTGGCGTTCACTATTTACCAGGCGCGGCGGAAGCAATGGCTGGCGCTGGTTTTGTTTGGCTGGTATGTCATCATGCTCGGCCCCGTCGTTCCGTTGCGCGACCACATCACGGACTACTATCTGACGCTGCCCGCCATGTGCCTGGCGATGCTGGGAGGCTATGCGCTGGTTTGGGCCTGGCGTCAGGGTGTGGCTTGGAAAGCTTTGAGCGCACTACTGGCTGCCGGCTTTGTTGTGCAACATGTGCCGGTCGGGTGGCGCATCGCCGACTGGTACCGCGAGCGTAGCGAGGCCCAGGAGGCACTGGTTCTGGGAGTCGCGCGCGCGCACGAATTGCACCCGGGCAAAGTGATCCTGCTCGACGGCGTCGGCGACGATCTGTTCTGGGGCGCCATTGCGCAGCGGCCCTTCCTGTTCCTCGAGATTCCGGATGTGTACCTGACGCCGGGTTCCGAAGCGAGCATTTCGGCGCATCCCGAGCTGGACGACGTATCCAAGTTCGTCCTGCCCGCCGACGAAGTCCGCCATGGGCTGGACAGGGACCAGATTGCGATATACCACGCCGGGGACGGGCCGCTGCGAAACATCACGCATCAATACGTGCCGCCCGCCGGTCCGGCGGCCGAGTCCAGCCCGCTACGCATCGATCTGGGCGATCCGCTTGTGCAGGACCATCTCGGCCCGGGCTGGTATCAGCTCGAATCGGGAATCCGCTGGATGCCGCGCACCGCGAGCGTGCGCATGCCGGGACCGCGCACAGCCGGCCAGCGGTTGTATGTGAGCGCGATTTGCCCGGCAGCCCAAGTCAAGAATGGGCCGCTGGAGATGACCCTGACCATTGACGGCGTCCGCCTGGCTAGCGCGCAGTTCACGAAGGGCGATGCGGAAAGCACGTTCAGCTTCGCGCTGCCGCCGGAGACTGCCGGCAAGAGCGAAATCGACATTACGGTGGAACTGAGCCGCACGGTGCGGATCGGCGCAGACCGGCGGGACCTGGGGCTGGCCTTCGGCCGCTTTGAGATAAAATAGGTGCGGGTCCTGGAGGACCCGCGCAGACCTGGAGGTCAACCCCACAATGCTCAACACACTGACAAAACGAATCCGGCACGACGAGGAGCTGCTGAAATCCACATCGCAGAGCCTGCTGCAGACGGCCGGAGTCATGCTGATTTCCATGCTGGCGCTTCTGGCTGTGTGCGCCTGCATTCTGCTACTGGGCCGCTAACCCGTTCCGTTCGCGCCCCGGTATTCGCCATACGACCTTCGAAATCCGCAGTTTAGCGGCTGCGGGTCGTCGATCCCGGAAGCCGCTTTCTACAATAACGGCTATGGCCGAGTTTAAGGTAATACAACCCGATACTACCTATTCTGGATCGCGTATCGAACCCTTGCGCAAGGGCCTTCCCAAGACGACTCAATCGCTGTGCCCGGAGTGCACTCAGATTCTGCCGGCGCGGATTTTCGAGGAAGACGGCCGCGTGATCATGCAGAAGACGTGTCCCAGCCATGGCGAATTCCGCGACATCGTGTTCTCGGACGCGCGCCTCTACCTGAAGATGGAGGAGTGGACCTTCGGCGACAGCCGCGGCCTGTCGAATCCAGCGGTCTCGACCGCCACGCGCTGCCCGGACGATTGCGGCCTGTGCAACATGCACACCAGCCACACCGGCCTGGCCAACATCGACCTGACGAACCGCTGCAATCTCACGTGCCCGGTATGTTTCGCCAACGCCAACGCGGCGGGCTACGTGTATGAGCCGCATTTCGAGCAGATTCGCGGCATGTTGCAGGCGCTGCGCAATGAACAGCCGGTGGCGGGGCGCATCGTGCAGTTCTCGGGCGGCGAGCCGACCATCTATCCGCGCTTCTTCGATGTGCTGCGGATGGCGCGCGAGATGGGCTTCTCGCACCTGCAGGTGGCCACCAACGGGCTGAAGTTCACCGACCTGGAATTCGCGCAGCAGGCCAAGGACGCGGGCCTGCACACGCTCTATCTGCAGTTCGACGGCGTGTGCGACGATGTCTACCGCCGCACGCGAGGCCGGTCGCTTTGGGAGCAGAAGCTGCAGGCCATCGAGAATGTGCGGAAAGCGAATCTGAAGATCGTTTTCGTGCCCACGATTGTCAAGGGTCTGAACGATCACCAGATCGGCGACATCATCCGCCTGGCTCTGGAGAATATCGAGTGCACCAGCGGCATCAGCTTCCAGCCGGTGGCCTTCACCGGGCGCATCGCGCGGCGGGATTTGGAAGCCAAGCGGTTCACGCTGTCGGATTTCGCGCACGCGGTGAAGGCGCAGACCGGCATTTGCGAGCCTTACGAAGACTGGTTCCCGCTGGCCTGCGTCTCGCCGTTTTCGAAGCTGCTGAGCGCCATGCGGGGCGAGCAGACCACTACGCTGACCTGCCATCCGCATTGCTCGCTGGGAACTTATTTGTTCGTGGATCAGAACCGGCACGCGGTGCCGGTGACGCAGTTCGTGGATGTGGGCCCCATGCTGCAGGCCATGGACGCGCTGGCGCGCAAGACGGAATCGCGCCGCGTGAAGCTCTTCTCGAAGTTCGAGAGCTGGAATATCCTGCGCAAGTTCTTCCACGCGGATAAGGCTCCCGAAGGGCTGACCTTCCAGAAGTTCCTGCAGACGCTGCAGGGCATGACCGACAAGCGCTACGGCCGCGGCAAGCTGGAGACGCAAGGCTTCACTTACCGCACGCTGATGGTGGCCGGCATGCACTTCATGGACTCGTATAACTACGATGTCGAGCGCGTGAAGCGCTGCGTGATTCACTATGCCGCGCCCAATGGACGGATTTATCCGTTCTGCGCTTATAACTCGGGGCCGGTGTACCGGGAGAAGATTGAGCGGCAGTTCGCAGTGCCGCTCGAAGAGCCGGCGGAGGTGGCGGAACCCGTCTGCTGTTCTTAGCCGGGATGCAAGCTTCAATTTAGCATCGAAACCTACCGCATCCCCAGATTCCGCATCAGGCGATACAGATAATTCGGATGCACGCCGAGCAGCCTGGCCGCGGCGGCGTGATCGTTCTTCGCTTGCTGAAGCGACTGCGCGATAGCCTCGCGTTTGGCGCGATCGACGGCGTCCTGCAACGCCGGAGCCCGGACCACATCGGCGGGCCGGGCAATCTCGCGGATGCTCTCGGGCAGGTCTTCCAGTTGAATGATGTCGCTCGAGCCGAGCACCACCGCGCGCTCCAGAGCGTTCTCCAGTTCGCGAATGTTGCCAGGCCAGTCGTAGTGCATAAGGTACGCCTCGGCCTCGGGTGAGATTCCGCCGATGCGCCGCCCGCACTGCGCGCCGAACTTCGACGCAAAGTGCGCCGCCAGGGCGGGAATATCCGACTGGCGCTCGCGCAAAGGCGGTGTCTTCAAGGTCACCACATTGAGACGGTAATAAAGATCCTGCCGAAACCTTCCCGCGCGCGCCTCCTCTTCCAGATTGCGATTGGTGGCCGCGATCAGCCGGATATCCAGCTTAATCGGCTGCGTGCCGCCCACCCGCTCCATTTGCCGCTCCTGCAGCACGCGCAGCAGCTTGGCCTGCAACTGCAATGGCATCTCGCCGATTTCGTCCAGGAACACGGTTCCGCCGGCAGCCACCTCCAGCCGTCCCTTCTTTTGGGCGTACGCTCCGGTGAAAGCGCCCTTCTCGTGGCCAAACATCTCGCTCTCCAGCAGGGTCTCGGCCAGCGCCGCACAGTTCACCGCCATGAACGGCTGCCCGGCGCGCGGGCTGTTCTGATGCATGGCGCGCGCCACCAGCTCCTTGCCGGTGCCGGTCTCGCCGACGATCAGGACCGTGGAATTGGCCTGCGCAGCGCGCAGGATGTTGCGCTGCAACTCGCGCAGGCGGGGACTGTCGCCGATCATGTGATGGTCCGGGTGAAGCTCCGATTCCAGGCGCTCGTTCTCGGTCTCGAGCCAGTCGAGGTGGAAGGCGTTCTCCAGCGCCATCGAGGCGATTTGTGCGATGGCCACCAGCAGTTGCAGATGCGGCTCTCGAAAAGCCGCGCCCTCCAGGTAGACGATCCCGCACACCTTCTCGCGGATCAGCAGCGGCGCTAACAGGAGCGCTGCGGACTTCTCGGGACCGGCGCCGGCAGGCTGCTCTGCCTCCGGATTCTCCACGATCAGTCCGCAACGCTCCTCGGTGACGCGCCGGACCAAGGTCCGATTGATGACCACCGGCCGGTGCGGCGCCAATTCCTCACTCTGCAGCGACAGCAACGAGGGCTCGCTCAAGTCGTCTTCGTAGAGCAGGATCGCGCCGCGGCTTGCGGGGATCACCTCGAAGACAAACTCCAGCAAGTGCCGCTCCAGGGTCCTGCGGGCCGGCGATCTGCGCACTTTGTACAGAGCGTGAAACGAGTGCAGCATAACGCTCATGCGCAGCAAAGTGTGCAAATCGCGCGAATTCTCCAGCTCCGCGGGAAGCGGGTCTTGGCCGGTGGGGATCTCGATCGTGCGGGTGTCCCCGCTGGTCTCCTCCCATGCAGTCTCTTCGTCGGTCAGAAACCGCAGCAGACTCTTGCCGATCTTGATCCTATCCCCGTGGACCAGTACGCTCTCCGTTACCCGCTCATCGTTTACCAGCGTGCCGTTGAAACTGCCCATATCGCGAATGAGGAAATCGTCCCCATGCCGGAGGATGACGCAGTGCTCGCGCGAAGCCGACGCGTCAGTCAGCGAGAGCTGGTTGCGCGCGTCGCGTCCGATAGCAAACGAATCCATGTCGATCGGATAGCTGGCGCCTTGCTCCGGGCCGGTGATCACGAGCAGTCGGGGGTTCATCACATCCTCTATTGTTCACCTTTTGGTTACTAGATTCACCTGGAGGTTCAATCCGGCAGCCGGATGCAGGCGGCGCGCATTCCGCCTCCGGTTCGCAATCGGCTGGATTATCAAAGACTTGCGCAAAGCCGTTCGATCTGTTCCGGGTTTGGCGGAGTGATTGCATTCGGTATGCGACGTGATCCACCGAGAAAAGCACTTGGAGGAGAACAGAGGAGACACGAAAATGAAAACGTTAAAGACTATCATCCTGAGCGCCGGCGCCGTTGCACTGCTCGGAGCCAGCGGACTCTACGCACAGACCGAGGCGACTGCCACGATTCCGTTCGAATTCTCGGTGCAGAACACCACGCTGCCGGCCGGCGATTACACCATGTCCGCGGCTTCCAAGTCCCACGACGTGATGTCGATCGAGAATGTCGAAACCCGCAAGACGATCCTTGTGCTCGCGCCCAGCAACGTGAGCGAATATAAGGGCGCCAAGGACAAGAACGTCGTCCTGTTCCACCGGATCGGCGACCGTTACTTCCTGGCCGAGGTCAAGACCGACGCGGTGCGCGGCCACGTTGGCCCATCTAAACTGGAGCGTGAGCTCGCCTCGGAGGGTAAAGGCCAGCCGATGGCCGCCGTGATCGTCCCCGCTCTGAGTGTTCGCTAACCGGCGACCGCAACTGGGCAAGCTCCACCGCCAGAGGTTGGGCGGTGGAGCTTTTTGTTTTGGCCGGACTCGTTGATCAAGCCACTCCACGGGCCTGCCAACCCCGTGTTTATTTGGCCCGCCGCGCGTGCAGCGTGCAGGCCGGAATGGGCTTACTCGTGATTGGGCTTGCCAGCGCTCAACCGCGCGTCGGCATCGATCGATTATCTTCTTCCGTTCGGCACTGCTTGCCTTCGTGAACTCCAGGTAAGTGTAATCTCCGTGTCGAAATTCGGCATGCCTGCCAGGACGACCGACAGCGCGGCGTAGCCGCCGATGCCCCGTTGGAGAGCACTCGTCCGTCGTCGGGCCTTGACTCACTGCACCGCGAAGTAACAGGTCGTCCCGGGTCAAACCCTAAGGGTTAGGGTTAAGAGTGAGAGACCCAGTGCCGTCCGTGCAGCCACCATCAATGTGAATCTTGTAGGTCTGGGGAACGTTGCCGCCTGCGTTATGGTGCAGTCCGGAGCGTTGTTCGTGAGCGAATCTCCGTGGCTGCATGTGTTCGCGGCGAAGGTGACGGTAAACTCGATGTCGCCGACCGGATCGAATTCGAAGCTCTGCCCCGCCTTCGCTGCGATCGGCTGGCCCTTGGCCGTGCCGGATGCGCACCAGAGTTTCGGATCCTTCGGGTCCGCGTAGGGCCCCGGCAGAGTGCGGCTTGGGGTCGTCTGACCCTCAACCATGACCGCCGATCCCACGCGTATGCCGGGGTCGGGACAGGTGTCGGGGGCCCCGGCGCAATTATAGAAATAATCGCCTTTGGTTGCTTTGATCGTACACTTGTCGCTGGCGCTCAATTCAACGCAGGGACTCGTATCGTATTTGAATTGCACGTTTTGCGGCAGGCTGCCGTTGTACCACTTGATGACATCGCCGGACTTGGGATTGACGTAGAGACTACCCACATTCGAAAACGCCATGGGGATCTCGCGCGGACGTCTTGAGGCGATCAGAAAACCGACGGCGATTCCCAGAATCAGCATGCAAACTGCTGGAATCCACGACTTCATTTGGAGCGCTCCTTGTCTGCTTTTGAGTTGGTTGCTTGTTGTTGTGGGGTGGAAATCTGTTGGAGGTACCGGTGATCGGAGCGGATCTCCTTCAGGTCCAGGGCAAGCTCGACTTCCACCGGAGACAGTCCCCGGCGAACGCAGGAAACCAGAACGCCGATGGCCTCCACCTTGCGTCCCAGTACGGCCAGCGCCTGCGCTTTGGTAAACTGCGATGGGACATCGGTCGCGCCTATCGCCCCAGCCATTTTTATATCGGCTGCGGCCTCGGCGCGATGGCCGAGCTTGGCCTCATAAAAAGCCAGAACCATCCAGCCAGGCCCATTGTTGGAATTCGTCCTGAGCTGCTCGGAAAGAACCCTGGCCGCGCTGGCGTAGTTCTCGAGCATGCCCTTGTGGTCGCCGAGGACCGCATAGCAGTCGCCGATGTTGCGCCAGACGAGATCGTCGGTGGGCGTCAGGTCACGGGCCTTTTCGTAGGAGGCCAGCGCCTTGCGGTGATCGCCATCTTCGAAAAAGATGTTTCCCAGACTCAAGTAGGCGAGCTCGCTGGGCGCGCGATCGAGACTGGCGCGGAAGGCGGCGACGGCGTCCTGCTTACGTCCGAGCAACTGGTACGCAACACCCAGATTGGTCAACGGCAACGCCTGGCGAGGCGCCACCTGGGCGGCCTCCTGGAACATGGGAACGCTCTCGGCATAGCGGCCCTGACGGTATAGTGAAAGGCCGAGTTCGTTGTAAGCCACATAGAAGTTCGGACGCTGCTTGACGATCAGGCGGTAAGTGTTCTGCTCGTCGGTCAGGCGGTTGAGATCGCGATACGCGACTGCCTCGTAGAGCAGGACCTCGGGATTGCCGGGGTCCAGTTTCAGCGCTTTCGCGAGCGCGTCGAGCGCCTGGCCCGTGCGGCCGGAGTACAGGTAAACAAGCGCCTGGCCGAGGACGGCGTTTGGCGACTCGGGGTTGCGTGCGACGGCCAGTTGCGCGTTCTTCTCCGCCATTGCCAGAGCGCCGCGATCATGCGTGAGCTGGTGTTTGCGCATATAGGCAAGCGCGATTCTTGCGTAGCCCAGCGCAAAGTGAGGCTCGCCATCCAATGCCTGCTGATACTTCTCCAGGGCCTGGTCAAGCCCGCTGTCGTTCGGCTGTCTTCGCAGTTCTTCGGCGTCGGTGAAGATCTGATAGACGGAGGCGCTCAACCCGGCCAGTTCGTCCTGGTCCCTCCATTGATGCGGTTTCTCGGGAACGCCGAGCAGTTTGGCGGCGGCGGTGGCGGCTTCCTCGGGAATGCGAGCCAGCGCCAAACGGTTCATCCGCACAGAAGCGCGCCGGAGCACTCTCTGGAGAGCCGGGTCGAGCAGTTCCAGCGTGAGAGCTTCAGCCGAGCCGCTCAGAGAGACCGTGAGCACCAGGTTGGCGCCAAACGCCGCGATGACGTCTTCCGGCTTATTCGGTTTTTCCGGCCCGGCAAGGTCCCGAGGTCCGCATGATCAGCAGATCCTTGACATACGATTCTGCGCGCACCAGGCGCGCATCTATGCTATCCACGACATTGTCTAACAGTGCGGTATCCGCTGGAGCCCGGCGGGCAGCCATGGCCCTCAACAACACAAAACGGCGCTGCGGCAGCGGATGTAGAAGAAGATCGAGGCGCGGCCCCCCGATGAACAGCGTACCGGCGACTGCGCCGCCGCACGCAATCCATAGCCAGCGGCGCCGTGAGGGATGCGCCGCCACCATCCGGTCTCCCTTGCTCGGGGACTCCAGGAGCGCCATCGGTTCGCCCGGAGATTGGAAACGTTTGCTTGGATCGGGCGCCAGGCAGCCCAGGATGATGCGGTCCCAGACCTCGGGGATCGCCTGCCCCAGGCCGCTCGGCTTCACAAAATCGCGGGAGCCTGGTTTTGTCACGGGCTGGCGGCCAGTGAGGATCTCATGCAGGACCACGCCGAAGGCGTAGACGTCGCTGGCTGGAGAGGCGGTTCGGCCTTCGAAAAGCTCGGGCGCGATGTAGCCGCGAGTGCCGGCGACTTTTCCAATGCCCAGCGTGTGATCCGAATCGTATGGCCGCGACAGGCCGAAGTCGGTGATGGAAACTTGCGGGTTCTGTCCTGACTGCTCGAGAATAACGTTACCGGGCTTGAAGTCGCGGTGGATCACGCCCGCCGCGTGCGCCGCATCCAGGCCCGCTGCCAGTTGACGTACAATCGGCAGGACGGCCTCGGGCGGCATGGGACCCAGCCGGCGCAGGCGCGCGGCCAGCGATTCGCCGCGGAGCAGCTTCATCGTCAGGCAGAGTACGGGACCGCGCGGCCCTTCCAGACGGAACAGATCGTAAGTGGGACAGACGTTCCGGTGATTCACTTCGCGCGCGAGCAGAACTTCGCGCTCGAAGCGCGCACGCATTTCGACATCGTCGGCAATCTCGGCCCGCAGGGTTTTTAGCGCTATGTGCTTGGCCTGGAGGTGCTCGTCAACAGCCTCGTAGACTTCGCCCATGCCGCCGCGGGCCAGGAACTGAACGATCGTGAAGCGGTCGCCAAGCCTGTCGCCGCGTCGGAGTTGGTGTCTGCCGCCCTCCGGAGCCGGCAGGGATTCGGTAGGATCTTGCTCGTTCATGATCGATCCGAAGTGTATCTGGCTAATCATGCATGAAACAAGCGCCTATCGGGATGCCAATATCGGGATCAACTGTCTGCACCCAGGAGGAGCATCGTGCCTCGCGCTGATTCACCTTTTGGTTACTGGATTCACCTGGAGATTCAATCCGGCAGCCGGATGCAGGCGGCGCGCATTCCGCCTCCGGTTCGCAATCGGCTGGATTATCAAAGACTTGCGCAAAGCCGTTCGATCTGTTCCGGGTTTGGCGGAGTGATTGCATTCGGTATGCGACGTGATCCACCGAGAAAAGCACTTGGAGGAGAACAGAGGAGACACGAAAATGAAAACGTTAAAGACTATCATCCTGAGCGCCGGCGCCGTTGCACTGCTCGGAGCCAGCGGACTCTACGCACAGACCACGGCGACCGCCGACATCCCATTCGAATTCACCGCGCAGAACACCACGCTGCCGGCCGGCGAATACACCATGTCCTCGGCTTCCACGACTCACGGCGTGATGTTGATCCGGAATGTCGAAACCCGCAAGGCAGTCCTGGTGCTCGCGTCCAGCAGCGAGAGCGGATATCGGCGCACCGAGGACAAGAACGTGGTCGTGTTCCACAAGCTCGGCGACCGTTACTTCCTGGCTGAGGTCAAGACCGACGCGGTGCGCGGCCACGTTGGCCCATCTAAACTGGAGCGTGAGCTCGCCTCGGAGGGTAAAGGCCAGCCGATGGCCGCCGTGATCGTCCCCGCTCTGAGTGTTCGCTAACCGGCGACCGCAACTGGGCAAGCTCCACCGCCAGAGGTTGGGCGGTGGAGCTTTTTGTTTTGGCCGGACTGGGCCTTGACCCCTCAATCCGCCGGTTGCGGCATTTGCGCGGCGGCCTCCGCGGTCAGCTTCTCGAAGAACTTCTTAATCAGAAAGCGCGACGTGGTATCCAGCAGACGTTGCCCTACGCCGGCGATCATGCCGCCCACCTGCACGTCGCCTTCATAGTGGATATCGGTGGAAGTGTAGAGCGGAGTGAAGGTCAGTAGACCGTCGCCCTTCATGAATCCGATTTTGCCGGAGCCTTCCACGATCAGGCGGAAGCCGTCGGGCGGGTTGCGGTCCGCGATGCGCACCTTGCCTGCGAACAGACCTTGAATGCTGGAGACGACCATCTTCATGCGCATCTCGTATTCGTCGGGCGCGATCAGCGCGAGGTGGTCGCAGCCGGGCATGGCGCGGGCCAGCACCGCCGGATCCTGCATAAGCTGGTAGGCCCGCTCGCGCTCGATGGGAACGGTATAGTTGCCGGTCAGCTTCAAGAAGCCCTCGCGAGCGCTTGCTTCAGGGCGCGGGCGGTGAAGACGCGGGCCATGTGGCTGCGGTAATGCGCCGAGGCGTTCAGATCGGAGTTGGCCTCCACGCCATCGGCGACCACCGCGGCGGCCTTGTCGATATCGCCGGTGGAGTGCAGGATGTCTTCCACATTCGTGGCGCGATACGCCTTCGACGCCAGGCCGGTGATGCCGACGCGCACGAATCCAATGCCGCCGTTGCCGCGGTCGTCGCGAGCCAGGCGCACGGCCGCGCCCACCATGGCGAAGCCGGAGGCCAACTGGTGCATCTTCTGGTACGACACGCCTGCGCCGCTGGATTCAGCAGGCACGATGACCTCAGTCACGATCTCGCCCGGCTCTAGCGCGGTGGTGAACGTGTCGACCAGAAAGTCGGAGAACGATAGCGTGCGCTCGCCGCGCGCGCTGACGAGGCGCACCTGAGCCTCCAGCGCGAAGAGGGCGGCGGGATAGTCGGCGGCCGGATCGCAATGCGCCACGCTGCCGCCGATGGTGCCCATGTTGCGCACCTGCACATCGCCGATGTGCGAGGCGGTCTCCGCCAGCAATGGGCAGTGAGCGCGCAGCACCGGCGACGATTCGATCTGGTAGTGTGTGGCCATGGCGCCGATGTGGATGCCGTCGGGCGCCTGGCGAATGCCGTCCAGGCCGGGAACGCGGCTCATATCCACTACGTGCTCGGGCGCGGCAAGGCGCAGCTTCATGAGCGGGATAAGGCTCATGCCGCCGGCCAGCACTTTGGCGCTGCCATCGGACAGCAGCGCTAGCGCGTCCTGCAACGTGGATGGAGAGGAGTATTCGAATTCTTGGGGAATCATTTTTGGCCTCCGGCTTGAATCAGGTTCCAAATCTTTTCGGGAGTGAGCGGCATATCGATGTGCCGCACTCCCAAATGGCTGAGCGCATCCACCACCGAATTGACGATGGCGGGCGACGCGCCGATGGTGCCGGCCTCGCCCACGCCTTTCACACCCAGCGGATTCACGGGCGAGGGCGTACACGTGTGCGCGCTCTCGATCCACGGAATCATGCTGGCCTTGGGCACGGCGTAATCCATCAGCTCGCCGGTGATGAGCTGGCCGTTGTCGTCGTAGACGGCCTGTTCGTAGAGGGCTTGTCCGAGGCCTTGCACGACGCCGCCGTGGATTTGTCCATCGACCAGCAGCGGGTTGATGATGTTGCCGCAATCGTCCACGGCCACATAGCGCAGAATCTGGACCTGGCCGGTATCGCGATCCACCTCCGTCACTACGATGTGCGCGCCGAAGGGGAAGGCGAAGTTGGACGGCTCCCAGAAGCGCGTGGCCACCAAGCCCGGCTCGGTATCGGGCGGCAGCTTCATGGCGCGATATGTGGCCCCGGCTACCTCGGCCAGCCCCACGCTCTTGCCTGTGCGACTGGAAGTGCACTGGCCGTTGGCGAAAGTCACGTCGCTCGATTCGAGCAACAGCTCGCCGAACTTCACGATCTTCTTCTTCAGATCCTGGAGCGCGTAGTAGAGCGCGGGTCCGCCGACGGCCGTGCCACGGCTGCCGAAGGTTCCGATGCCGTATTGCACGATGGCGGTATCGCCGTGCAGCACCATCACGTCGTCGAGCGGCACGCCCAATTCGTCGGCGGCGATTTGCGCGAAAGTGGTCTCTTCGCCCTGGCCGTGCGGCGAGATGCCGGTCATGACGGTGACTTTGCCGGACGGCTCAATCTTGACGGTGGCGCTTTCCCATCCGCCGGCGGGCGTGGCGGGCGATGGACCGAACGCGCAGATCTCGCCGTAGGTGGAGATGCCGATGCCCATCAGGCGCCGTTCGGCTTTGGCCTTGGTCTGCTGGTCGCGCAGCTTGTGATACTCGACCATGTCGAGCGCCTTCTTGAGCGGCTCGGCGTAGTTGCCGCTGTCATAGCTCAGGCCGGTGGCGGTGGCGTAGGGGAACTCATCGTTGCCGATGAAGTTGATCAGGCGCAGCTCCGACGGGTCCATCTTCAATTCCACGGCGAGCAGGTCCATCATGCGCTCGATGCCGTGCGTGGCTTCGGGACGGCCCGCGCCGCGGTACGCGTCGGTGGGCACGCAATTGGTGAAGACGCCGACGATATCCGCCGAGATGTTGCGGAACTTGTAGAGGCCGGGCATCATCAGGACCGAGAGCGTGGGGATGGCGGGCGTGAGCAGTTGATGGTACGCGCCCAGGTCCTGGATCAGTTTGAGACGCAGGCCCAGCACGGTGCCGTCGCGCTTGGCGGCGATCTCGTAGTAATCCACGTGGCCGCGGCCATGAATGGTGCACTGGAAGTTCTCGCGCCGCGATTCGATCCACTTGACGGGCTTGCCGATGCGCAGGGCGACGAAGCCCATCAGGGCCTCTTCGGCATACACGTTGAGCTTGCTGCCGAAGCCGCCGCCGACTTCGGGCGTGATCACGCGCAGGCGGTTTTCGGAGAGGCCGAGCATTTGGGCAACGAGCGTGCGCACCAGATGCGGAATCTGCGTGGAGGTATAGAGGATCAGGCTCTTTTCGGCGCCGTGAGGCTCGGCCACCACGCCACGGGTTTCGATGGCGGTGGGAATCAAGCGCTGGCTGGTGATGCGCTGCTTGACCACCACCTCCGCTTCGGCGAAAGCCTTTTCCGGCTCGCCGCCTTCCTGGTGAAAAGTGAAAGCGGTATTGTCGGGCCATTCCGGATGGACGGCTGGAGCGCCCGGCGCGAGCGCCTTTTCGGGGTCCGCGACGGCTTGGGTGGGTTCGTATTCCACTTCGATGGCGTCGATGGCGTCGGCGGCGATGTAGCGATCGGTGGCGACGGCCACGGCGACCGGATGTCCGACGAAGTAGACGCGATCCGTCGCCAGGATGGAGTGTGGCGGGATGCGCAGGCCGGGCAGCGACGCGCCACAGGGGACGGGGCCGACGCCCGCGATATCCGCGCCGGTGAACACGGCGACTACGCCGGGGAGCGCGAGCGCCGCCTTCGCATCGATGGACTTGATGCGGGCGGCGGCGTGCGGACTGCGCAGGATGCAGGCGTGATGCATGCCGGGCAACTTGATGTCATCGACGTAGGTGGCGGTGCCGGTGATGAGGCGCGGGTCCTCTTTGCGGCGGATGCGCTTGCCGACCAGGGTTTCGGTTTTGGTGATGGTAGTGGTGGCCATGAGTTACGCTCCTGCCTTGTCCGCAGCTTCCTTGACCGCGTTGACGATGTGTTGGTAGCCCGTGCAGCGGCAGAGATTGCCGTCCAGACCGTGGCGGATCTCTTCGTCGGTGGGGTGCGGGTTGCGCTCCAGCAGTTGACGGGAAGCCATGATCATGCCCGGCGTACAGAAGCCGCACTGGAGGCCGTGCTGGTTCCAGAAAGCTTCCTGCATGGGGTGCAGATCGCCATTGGAGGCCAGGCCTTCGATGGTGACGACTTCGCGGCCGTCGGCCTGGACGGCGAACATGGTACAACTTTTGACGATTTTGCCGTCGAGCGCGACGGTGCATGCGCCGCAGATGGAAGTCTCGCAGCCGATGTGCGGGCCGGTGAAACCGGCGACTTCGCGCAAGTAATGGATGAGGAGCATGCGCGGCTCAACTTCGGCGGTAAACGGTTTTCCGTTGATCTTCAGGGTGATTTTTCGTTTCATTTTTGAGTCAGCCTTTGGTAGTGGCCTGCGGTATATGATGGTGACTAAATTCTCGGGAAAAAGCAAGGGGTGGGGCTGGGCGCGCTTCGCGCGCCGGTGCTGGGTGCTGGGTTCTGGGTGCTGGCGCCGGTTGTGCGCGATTGGGCGGATTTGTGCGGAGTTGTGCGTCCAGGGCGCGATTCGGGCCGGATGCAAAACTGGACAAACGAAGCCATTGCCATTGAAATTAAAGGAGTTGGCATGCGGGGCGGTGCTTGGGCTGGGTGACGCATGGGCGCCGCTCGGCGATTGAAGCGACTGTCGGCTGTCTAGGGCCCGGGCGGTTGGGCAG
>OCTA010000902.1_pt1 | contig 27719 bp, 27 predicted proteins | sample 1538991 | NCBI WGS metagenome assembly OCTA01 (sample SAMEA3539302, study PRJEB22396) | soil metagenome | biome: tundra; feature: field; material: soil | place: USA | collected 2010-05 | depth 0.15 m | reverse complement strand
ACGGCCAACCAGATGAGCTACGACCTGGCCCGCCTGCGTCTCAACGGGCTCATCGCACGCCTCGAGCACACCAACACCTACCTCCCGACCCCAGAAGGGCAGCGCGCCGCGGTCTTCTACACCAAGGTCCACGACCGTCTGCTACGCCCGCTGCTCGCCGCCAACGCCCCGCCAGCACCGACCGAGCTCCGCCACGCTCTGGCCACTATCGACCGGCACGTGCGCGGCTACATCGATAAAGCACGCCTCGGAAACGCTGCCTGAAAACTCAAGATCAACGTCAAAGTTCGGAACACCTAGCAGGGCTAGTAGCACGCTAGTGGCGGGGATATGCCACACCGTGAGACGCGTATGGGGCTCTCCCCGTCCGCAAGAGCCTGCCGGGATGTCGAAAGCCCGGCTTGTCATCACTGCTGTCCCTGTCGAGAAGCGGCCGGTGGGCGAGGTTGCCCGTTCCCTACGAGGTCGCCCGGTCCTGAGTCTGCGCGACCAGCAAGGTCGGCGAGCGGTTCACGGTCTCGGCGAAAGGGCTCCGATGGCGGGCGCTGGCCGACACGCTGCCGCCGGGACCGCTGCGCGCCCGCCTGCGGCCGGTCACGTGGGTGAGAGCGGTGATGCCCACCGTGCGGGCCTCCAGCACGCCTGACCGCGGCCGTTGCTGTGACGCCGACCCCGCTGTCCCCGCTCGGCAGCGTTCTCGCCGCCGCCGGGCGCCAGCCAGGCGACTACTCCGGCAAGATCGACGTCAAGCTGACCCCGGAGATGCCCGCCCGGCGCGCGATGCAGGCGGTGCTGCTGCAACTGCTCAACACCCTCGAGGCCGACGTGCCCGGCACGGTACGGGACACCGACACCGAATTCCTGCACGACCTGCGCGTCGCCGTGCGGCGCAGCAGGTCGGCAGTCAGGCTGTGCGGTGACGTGCTGGCGGCTGGGGTTCCCGAGGCGTTCCGTGGCGAGTTCAAGTGGCTGGGCGACGTGACCGCCCCGAGCCGCGGCCTCGACGTCTACCTGCTTGGCTATGGCGACATGGCGGGCAGGCTGCTGTCGGCCACCCCGGCCGACTCCCCCCCGACTCAACTGCAACCAATAACGATCATGACTTTCAGGCTCAGCAAAGAACCTAGAGGTCAACACTATGATCACAAGTGGGGCGGGTGGGGCTCGAACCCACGACCGGCGGATTATGAGTCCGCTGCTCTGACCGGCTGAGCTACCGCCCCTTGTGGCCGCATGAACAATTACACCGCAGATCCAGTTCGCCGGCCCAGCCCACCGCACGCGGCACGACGCAGGAACCAAGGCCAGAGCCTGGGCAGTTCAGCCTACCGGGGGCTGAGCTGCATCGCCATGGCGTGCTCCACCAGGGCGATCAGTGTGCTCTTGGTCGACTTCCTGTCCCGCGCGTCGCACTCGACAACCGGAATATGCGGGCTGACCGACAACGCATCCTGGACTTCGGTGACGGCGTGTGGGAAGGCGCCATGGAAGCCGTTGATGGCGACGATGAACGGAAGCCCCGCGGACTCGAAGTAGTCCACGGCGGGGAAGGAGTCTGCAAGCCTGCGGGTGTCGACGAGGACGACCGCCCCGATCGCGCCGTGGATCAGGTCGTCCCACATGAACCAGAACCGGTGCTGGCCTGGAGTGCCGAACAGGTAGAGGATCAGCCCAGCGTCAAGCGTGACGCGGCCGAAGTCCATCGCCACTGTGGTCGTTGTCTTATCCGGAGTGTGCGACAGGTCGTCGACACCGTCGCTCGCGGAGGTCATCACGGCCTCGGTGGTCAGCGGAGTGATCTCCGAGACCGACCCGACAAAAGTGGTCTTGCCCACGCCGAAACCGCCAGCAACGACGATCTTGACAGACGTCATCGCGGCGGCGTCCGTCACCTCGCCGTCAGCGGTCTTAGAGCTTGCGAAGTCCACTGAGCACCCTTTCGAGCAGATTGAGATCGGGTCGTCCGCGCGCATAGTCAAGCTGATGGATCCTGACCAGCCCTTCCACCGCCATGTCCGCGATGAGAACCCGGGCGACTCCTAGCGGCATCCTGAGCACAGCTGAGATCTCGGCGACCGAACGCCAGTCGCGACAGAATCCCAGGATGGCCTGGCATTCTGGGCTGAGCGCCGATAGATCCCGCGCCTCGTAATGAGAGGCGGCGACCATCGCCTCGATCTGCAGCTGGTATCTCGGCTTGGTACGTCCCCCCGTGACAGCGTACGGGCGGACCAGTGAACTTCCGGAGCCTTTCGACTGGTAATTCCTGGCATCCTGCGGGCTGACAGCGCGGGCGCTGCTGGCTGCCGAGTCCGTCGTGCCCTGCCCGGGCGGACGGTTGCCATTTTCGGCGGGCAGCCAGTTATTGCTGCCCGGGGTCGACACCTGTATCTCCCGTCACAACGTGCCATCCTCGCGCCAGTCGGACTGCAGGCCGCCACGCACGTCCGGTGTGAGCGCATTTCCCACTCGCTCGACGAGTAGCGTCATTTCGTAGGCCACGAGGCCCATGTCACAGTCGGCCGCAGCCAAGACAGCGAGGCTCGACCCGTCGCTGATCGCCATCACGATCAGCAGACCGCGGTGCATCTCGACCACCGTCTGCGTCACCGCGCCGCCCTCAAAGACCCTGGCGGCGCCCTGAGTCAGGCTCGTCAGGCCCGAGGTAACGGCGGAAAGCTGGTCGACGCGATCGGCGGGAAATCCCTGTGAGAACGCCATCGGGAGCCCGTCGGACGAGACGACGATTGCGTGCGCGACGGACTGCACCCGCTCAACGAAGTTCGTGATGAGCCAGTTCAGGTCCTGTGCGGGGCGCACTAGGGGACTCACGGGCGCTCCTTCCTTTCAAGCCGGCCTATCGGTGTTGCTGCGCTGCTAGAGCCGCAGGCTAGCGGCTCTGCGGTCAGCTGACGCAACTGCGTTCGTGGCATAAGCATGACCATTTTGGCGATCTCATGCCAGCCCACATCAGGAAGTCTCGTCCTCTCCGGCCGGATTCGCGCTGCCACTTGCAGCGGCGCGGCCCTCTCTAACGCCCCGCTGGAAGCTGGCAAACCGCTCTCGCGTCGCGGCGGCGGACCTGCTCGGCGCGGGAGCTGCCGAGCTTGCAGCGGCTCCGGGCACGAGATTCGCCTTCGGCACGCGCTTGGGCAGCCCGGCGGATGTCAGGCCGGCCGAGGATGGCGCCGGGACGATCTCTGCGGCCCGCCAGCCCTCGTCCGCTGGCGAAGCCCAGGTGGACTCAGGTTCCTCGGCGCCAGCGGGCGAACTGAACGCATTGCGTCCGTGCCGGAACCAGTCCGACTCCACCGCCTCGAAGATGGGCAGCCGGTGCTCATCTGCGAGGCTCTCCGCCGGGGGCACGATCACTTCGCCGTTGGCCGTACCCGCTTCCCAGCGATAGGACGCTGGCACACCGAGCGGGGCGCCGGCCAGTCCTGCCGTCTCGCTCGCGCCGTTGCCGAGCGCGCCGATGCCGGACGCTCCATTGCCAGAGCGCGGGCCTACGCCAAAAAGCGCGTCGTCTGAGGCGGCCGACTGTGCATCAGCGCCGGCCGCAGGTTCACTGACCGCGGGCTCACTGAATGCAGGCTCACCAGCCACCGGCTCGCCGAACGCAGGCTCACCAGCCACCGGCTCGCCGAACGCAGGCTCACCAGCCACCGGCTCGCCGAACGCAGGCTCACCAGCCACCGGCTCGCCGAACGCAGGTTCGCTCCACGCCGGCTCGCCCCACGCCGATTCGCTCGACGCGGTCTCGCCAAATGCAGGCACGCTGGCTTCATCGTCCGGGCCGGGCTGCTCACCAAAGAGGCTGGGGCGCGGGCCAGAGTCAGCAGCCTCCCGGCCGATCACGGCCGGCGGCGGCTGCCCGGCAGCTGACAGCTCATCAGATTCTGCCGCCGACGGCCGGTCAGGCTGGAACGCGGGCAGGGCACCAGTGGCCGACCAGGCAGAATCGTGTCGCAGGGCTGCGCCTGGCACCCGTCGCGGAATGGGCGGCGCATCCTCGCCCTCCGCCCGCAGCGGCGCGAACTTGGGCGTTCTCGCGGCGGTCACTTCCTGCTCAGTGGCGGACCGGTCCGGATCAAGCCAGTCGCCCTGGCTGAGCTCGGCGAGTTCGGTCGCGAACAGGTCTGCTCCGGAATCTGCCGTGTCCATTCCGCTCAGGCCTGGCGAGGTAGCCGGAGTTTCGTTGGTGATCACCTCGTCGGGCAGCCAGACCAGGGCGGTAAGGCCGCCGGACGCAGCCGGACGCAGCCTGACCCTGACGCCATGCCTGGCGGCAAGCCTGCCGACCACGAAAAGGCCCATCCGGCGGGAGACCGCAACGTCGACCACGGGCGGATTGTCCAGCCGCCAGTTGGCATGCGCCATCTCCTCGGCGCCCATGCCGACACCCTGGTCAGTGATGTCGATCAGGACTCCGCCGCTGTTCAGGAGGTGGCCGGCGATGTTGACGGGCGTGTCGGCCGACGATAGCGACGTCGCGTTCTCAGCGAGCTCGGCCAGCAGGTGCACCACGTCATTGACGGCCTGGCCGCGCACCGCAATGCCCGGTTGCACGTTCAGCGAGACGCGCTCGTACTGTTCGATCTCGGACACCGCCGCCCTGAGCACGTCCACCAGCGCGACCGGCTGGCTCCAGCGCCTGGACAGATCGTGACCGGCGAGGACGAGCAGGTTCTCCGAGTTACGACGCATCCGGGTGGCCAGGTGGTCCATCTGGAACAGGTTCCCCAGCCGCTCCGCGTCCTGCTCGCCCTGCTCAAGGTCGTCGATAAGGCGGATCTGCCGTTCGACCAGGGACTGGCTGCGCCGGGAGAGGTTGACGAACATGGCGTTGACGTTGCCGCGCAGCGCGGCCTCGTTGGCGGCTAGCCGGAGCGCTTCCATATGTACCTGGTCGAATGCCCGCGCCACTTCACCGATCTCGTCTATGGAGTCCACATCGATCGGATCGACCTCGATACCGGTGGCAGGGTCGTCGGTCTCGCTCATCCCCCGGACCGCCTCGGGCAGCCCGACCCCGGCGACCTGCAGGGCGCCGGAGCGCAGCCGCTGCAGCGGGCGGATCATTGATCTGCCGACAATTATGGTGAAGAGCAGCGCTAGCGCCAGAACGAGTAGCACAGCCGCGCCCACGACCACGGCCGAGGTTATTGCGTCCTTGCGCAGCGAGGCGGCCCGCGAGGTAACTGCTCCGGCCAGCTGATTCTCGACAGAACCCATCTGGAATTCGATGGTGTTCGACATCGCCCCGAACCAGTCCACCGCAGTCGTGGGGTCGCTGAGCAGCGACGCCCCGCTGCCCGCCAGGGATATCGCCTGCAGCTCCTCAGAGTTCGCCAGGTAAGCGAAGGACTGGTCCACGCTGTTGTTCCAGAGCTGCCTCTGACCGACGCTGGCAGAGATATCAAACGCCGCCAGGTTGCTCTGCTGCGCTGACTGTGCTGACTCCAGCGCTGCCAGCTGACCCGGGCCGAAGCTGCCCTGCAGTAGGGCCGCGGCCAGGATGGCGCGCTGCTCCGAAGCTTGCTCTTTCATGGCGGACACGAGCCCGAGCACCCGGACCGTCTGAGCAAGCGTCGGGTCGCTGGCGCTCTGCGAAATCTCATCGTTCAGAGCCAGCACGTCGTCGATCACCTGCGTGTACTTCTGGACGACTACCAGCGCAGGCAACTGAGAATCGATCGAGGCATTTCGCAGGTACTGCAGCCCGCTCAGTGTGGTGAGCACCGTAGCGGCCGCCTGCTGCGTCTGCGCGGGGTAAGTGCTGCCGATCTGGGCTGCCAGGTTGCGGACCGGGGTGGCGGACTGATCCGTCGAATTGACTGCCCGCGTGACCACCGCCTGCTCGAGTGCCGCGGCTTGGGCGGGATTCGCCGACGGTCCGCTGACGCGTCCGCCGTCGGCGCCCAGCGCGATGTAGTAAACGGTCTGGTCCCGTTCGTCCTCAAGGTTCTGGCTCAAGACCAGGATGTCCTGGCCCAGGTTGGCCAGCGTCTCCACCCGCTGATACGTGCCGGCACTCTGAATCGACGAAGAGATGTGGAGGCCGCCGAGCACGAGGGCGGTCAGCGTGGGGATGGCGACAAGTAGGAGCAGACGCGAGCGCACGCGCCAGTTCTTCAGTGCTCGACGGGAGCCCCGGGCCTTCGGCGGGGCGGCGCTCTCTTCGTGCGGGGAGCGATCGGACCGCCCGTCGGATGGGCCGGGGGCCTGCGGCGTGTGGCCGCGCGAGTCCGCCCTGACCGGCGCCTGATCTGTGGCACCGCGGATCTTCTTGGTTCGGGACCGCACAGCGTCTACGCCGGTCACAAGGCTACCGTGGCGAGTCCGCATACATGTGGGACTTGCGGCGGAAGCGACATCGCGTACCCCTTCCCGGGTGAAGTCTCCGTGAGCGTAGCGCAGCGAAACGGCAAGCCGCCATCTAACCGGCTAACGTGGATCAATGGCAACGTGAGGCCGTAAACCGATGTAACGTGACGCTGCGGTATCGCTCGACATGAGTAGGGTACTCTCTGGCGTTACCGTCATGTTCCGAACTGTCCGTATCCCCGTGCAGGTGCCGCCCTCTATCCGGGGCGCGCGAAGGAGGCCCATGAGGCTGGCGCCCGCTTACCTCCTGGTCACGCGCTGCTTGCGGCCCGCCCGGCCATTGCGTGCCATGTCCGCCGCAATGGCGGTCCTCGCTGTCACCGCGCTCGCGGCCGGCTGTCAGGCTGGCAGCGGATCCGGCACCTCTGCAGCAGCGAGGGCTGCGATCACGGTGGCGGCGATCCCAGGCGTCGATGACGCCCCGCTTTACCTCGCCGCTAAGAACGGAGCTTTCAGGGCCGCGGGCCTCGATGTCACCATCCGGCGCTACCAGTCGGTGAGCAAGGAACTGCAGGCCCTGCAGAGCGGTCACGTCGACGTGGCTGCCGGGGACTACGCCGACTTCTTCTACGCGCAGGCCACGTCGCGAAAGGCAGACTTGCGCATCGTTGCCGATGGCTATCACGCGGCGCCAGGCGTGATGGAGGTACTCACGCGGCCGGGCCTGGGCATCAGCACGCCGCAGGATCTCGCGGGCAAGACCATCGGCACGGCTGAGCCACAGGTGATTCCGATTCAGAACGGCGCACCGTACAGTCTTGAGACGATAGCCACTGAGTCGGTGCTGCAGAACGACGGCGTGAATCCGGCGACGGTGCGATGGAAGCCGCTGCCGGCGGGAGACCTGATCAGTGCGCTTTCGCGCCACGAGGTCAGCGCCATCCTGGTGCAGGAGCCATATATTTTTGATGCGGAAAGTCAGCTTGGCGCCTTCGAGGTGCTTGACTCCTGTAGCGGCGCGACGGCCAGCCTCCCCCTCTCGGGCTACTTCACCGTGAAGTCCTTCGCCGGCAAGTACCCGGCCGCCTTGCGGGAGTTCCGGTCCGTATTGCAGCAAGCACAGACCAACGCCGTCTTGCCAGGGCCTTTGCATGCTGTACTGGCAGAAGATTCCGGGATGAGCATGCAGGTCGCGTCCCTGGTCACGATCGGGGCCTACCCAACTTCACTCGATGCCGCCAGCCTCCAGCGGGTCGTCGGCCTGATGTTTAACTCTGACGTGCTGACCAGCACGTTTGACGTCACGCCGATGGTGCTTCCCTGATGGCCAGCAAGGTTTAATCGCCGGGCTTGCAGTCATCCCCGGCTGCTCAAGACTGACCGGCTGATCGATCAACCCGCGCCCTGCGTTAGCTCGTAGCCGACCGGCCGGTGCCATTCTCGGACCCCGCGTCCTTGACAGCGGTCACGGCGCCACCGAGGTAGAGCGCGCCGATCTCAGGATGCTCGAGGACCTCACGGCCGCTGCCCGCCATGCGTACCCGCCCGTTCTCCAGCACGACGCCGTGGCTAGACAGCCGCAGGCCTGCTCGGGCGTTCTGCTCTACGAGCAAGATTGTTTTGCCCTGGGAGTTCATCAGGCGGACCGCGTCCAGCACCGTCTTGAGTACCTTCGGCGCCAGCCCCATGGACGGCTCGTCCAGGATGACCAGCGCTGGGTCGAGCATCAGGCAGCGGGCGAACTCGACGAGACGTTGCTGGCCGCCGGAGAGGCTGCCCGCCTTCTCCCTCGCCCACCCCGCCACCTGGGGGAACATCTCCTCAACGTGCGCACGCCTGCGCTCGACAACCGTCCGGTTCGGCAGGATGTAGCCGCCGAGCTCGATGTTCTCCCTGACCGTCATGTCGCGAAAGAGGCTGTGATTTTGCGGGGCGTGTACGACGCCCATGCGCAGGATCTCGCGCGGGCTCTTGCCAGCGAGTGACTCACCGCGAAGCGTGATGGTGCCGCGCCTCGGCCGCATCAGCCCGCTGATGGCGGCCAGCAGCGTGGACTTTCCCGCCCCGTTCGGACCGACCACGCAGGTGATCGCACCTTCAGGCACGCTGAGTGATACGTCGTGCAGCACGTCGCCGCCGCCGTAGCCGGCCACCAGTCCCTCGACGACGAGCGCCATTTCACTGGCCGACGGCGTCATCATCCTCCTCCTCTGCAATGCCGAGATAGGCGTCGAGGACCCTGGGATCATCCCGGATCGTTGCCGGGGGTCCGGCAGCAACCACGGTGCCATAGTCAAGGACCGTGACCCCATCGCAGAGGCCCATCACGAACTCCATGTTGTGCTCGACAATAAGGAAAGTCGTGCCCCGCCGGTTCAGCTCGCGGATCCGGTCGGCGATGTGGTTGATGAGCGAGGGGTTAACCCCGCCGGTCGGCTCGTCGAGCAGCACGACGGCCGGGTCGGCGACCAGCACGTAGGCCAGCTCAAGCAGTTTGCGCTGCCCATAGGACAAGGTGCCGGCCAGCGCGGATGCGTGCCCGGCGATCCCCGTGAACTCCAGTAGCTCCATGGCGTGCCGCCGGTCTGCCGCCCCGCCTGCCCGTGCGAGCGGGTTCCGTGTCCGCTCGCGCGCGTGGCCGGGCCTCTGGTGCTGGGCCGCGATGAGCATGTTCTCCATGACCGTGAGCCTGGGGAAGGTTCGGGTGAGCTGGAAGGTCCGGCCGATCCCCATGGCGAATGCCCGCTCCGGCGGCGCGTTCGTGATCCTCCGGCCGCCCAAATACACGTCACCGGCGTCCACTCGCTCATAACCGGTGATGACGTTGAACAGCGTCGTCTTGCCGGAGCCATTCGGCCCGATGAGGCCGGTGATCGTACGCTCCTGCACCTCAACCGTGCAGTCGCTCAGTGCCTGCACGCCGCCGAATGCCTTGGACACACGGTCGGCCCGCAAGAGCACGGTCATCGCGCACTCCCTTTCGCGGCCGCATCGGCCGCGCCGCCAGGCTCCGCAGCCGGCGCGGCCTCCCGCACCCAGGCGGCCGACGCGTGCGCAGCCATGCGGCCGGATCGTCTCGCCCGCCGCGACGTCACCTTCTCGCCGGCCGCAGGGATCACGCCCCGTGGCAGGAAGACGATCACCACCAGGAACAGCGCACCGAGCACGATCTGGCTCAGATAGTCGTTCGTGAACTGCTGGGTGAGATACTGTTGCGTCGGTTCGATGAGCAGGGCGCCGAGCACCGGACCCGGAACTGTGCCGAGCCCGCCGAGGAAGGCCATCAGCGCAACAGTGAGACCGAATCCTGGATCGAACCCGGACGACGGCAGGACCTGGGTGATGAAGTAGAACCAGAGCCCGCCGATCACCCCGGTCACGAACGCGGAGATCACGAACGCGGCTAGCTTGACGCGCATGGTCCGCACGCCAAGACCCCTGGCACGCCCTTCGTCGTCTCGGATGGCTCGTAGCTGCAGCCCGAACCTGGATCCCCTGATCAGCCAAGACAGCCCGGCCGTGCATGCAGCTATGGCCAGCGCGATGTAGTAAAAGGGGTCGTTATAGGTACCAGGTTGCCAGGCAAGGAACGGCGCGGCGACTCCGGTGGTGCCGCCTGTGAACGAAAAGTTGAAGGCCATCAGCTCGAAGATGAAGAAGATGGCGATCGTGACGACCAAGAACGTGTGCCGCTGGACCCGCAGCGCGATCAGGCCGAAAGGCACCGCGACGACGGCCCCTACGATCCCTGCTAGCGGCAGCAAGGCGAACACCACGTTTCCGGTCAGCTGCCAGTCCCTGGCAGCGATCCCGACCGTATAGGCCCCGCAGCCGAAGAAAACGGCATGCCCGAGCGAGATGTAGCCGGAATACCCGGAGAAGATGTTCCAGGCGCTGGCCGCCCCAACGAAGATCAGCGTGTCCACGCCGATCGTGGTCACCAGTGGGTTGCTGAACACCATGGGGAAGGCGGCAGCCAGGGCGAGCAGGGCCAGGACTCCCCCGCTACGCCATCCGGCTGCTGCCCGTAGTCCTGTGCCACCATTCACTGTTCCCTCACCGCCGGGCGCCCGAACAGGCCAGATGGGCGGACTATGAGCACAATCACAAGCGCAGCGTAGAACACCACGATCGCCCAGTTTGGTGACCAGATATCCACCACGGACTCAATTGTGATCATGAACACCGATGCGGCGAGAGCGCCGCTGATGCTGCCGAGCCCGCCGAGGATGATGATGGCGAGCAACCGCGAGATCAGGTCGTATCCGCTGTTCGGGTTGAAGCCCCCGCTGGTGGCGCCGTAGACCGTGCCGCCTACCGCGGTAACCGCCACGCCGATCCCGAACGTGACCGCGGCCACCCGGGTCACGTCGATCCCGACGAGCCTGGCGGCTGTCTGGTCCTGCATGGTAGCGCGGACGCTGCGGCCGAACCGGGTTCGGTACAGGACGGCGTACAGCGCCACGACCAGCGCGATGGCGAGGGCAGCTGCGAACAGGTAGATATAGGGCAGGTAGAAACCGAACACGCGCACGCTGGAAATCACGTACCAGGCATTCAACTCCACGTAGCCGGGGCTGAAGATCCAGTACAGGATTCCCTCGATGATGAGCGCGACCGCGTAGCTGGCCAATAGCGACATCGATGTCCGCTCCGGGCCGCGAAGCGGCCGGATGAACGCCCAGTAGATGGCGACGCCGATGACGAACATCGCCGGGACCGTCACGAGCAGGCCAACGAACAGGTCGATGTGCAGGTGCACGGAGAGCACATAGCTGAGATAGGCACCGACGATGACCAGGATGCCCTGGGCGATGTTGATGATATCGAGCACGCCGAAGATCAGCGTCAGCCCGACGGCCATCAGCCCGTAAACAGCCCCGACAAGTAGTCCGTCGACGATCGCCTCGAAGATCTGGCGTGTCATAACAGATCTGTGCCGCCCCTGTTCCTGACTGCTCAGCCGCCCCAGTTAGGCTTCGGGAAGATGATCTTTACCGAGCCTGGCGCGCCGAGTGGCAGCACCTGGTTGAAGTTGCCGTTCTGCCACTGGAAGATGAACGACGCGGGCTTGGGATTCTGTCCGAGCGCGGTGAACTGGACGGGTCCCTGCACGCTGTTCAGCGTGACCCCGCTGTGCAGATACCTAATGATCTTGGCGTTGTCCGTGCCGCCGGTCGCCTTGACCGCATCCGCCATGACCTCGCCCACCGAGTACCCCTCGGCCACATCTGCGTTGATGTCCGAGGCGGTGCCGCCGTACTTGGCGATGTACTCCTCGACCATCACGCTGCTCAGCGGGTTGTTGTAAGCCCCGAACCAGCCGTTGGGCACCATCATCCCGGTGGCGTTGGCCTTCCCCACCGTACCGAGGAACGATATGCCCTGGTCCGGTCCTGACGCGGCGATGAAGATCTTGGGGTTGTAATGCTGCTGCTCGAAGGCCTGCATGAATCCGCTCACGGTCGGCACGTCGGGGGAGCCGAGCACCACCATCTGGGCACCGGTCGCGGCCACCTGATCGGCGGCCGGCTTGTAGGCGGAGACTTCTGCGGGGAAGACCTTGTTGTAGACGGTCCTAATCCCGGCGCTCGCCAGAATCTGCTCCGCTTTCAAGACCGGCGGATCGGCGAACGGGTCATTGGCCATCGGGTAGGCCGCTGACTTCGGCCGCTGGCCGGGCGGCAGCGACTTGACCCAGTTGGCAAACGGCACCAGATAGTCATCGACGGGCAGGCTGGGCGAGAACACGTTGTGGACTGCCTTGTTGGACGCCAGATCGAAGACGTTGTCCGTGCTGCCCGCGCCATTGACCATCGCATACCCGTACCGCGCGGCGAGTGTCGACGCCGGCGCGGTGAGCAGCGAGGAGACCGGCCCGAGGACCAGGGGGACATGATCAACGGAGATCAGCTTCTGGTAGTTGGAGACCACCGTGGTCGGGGAACTCGCGTCGTTCAAGATGATCAGCTTGACCTGACGGCCGAGCAGGCCGCCGTGGCTGTTGACATCGCTTTGCCACAGCTCGTACGAGCGCTGGAACGCCTGGCCGTCGAAGGCGAAGTCGCCGGTCAGCGGCAGCGAGGCCCCGAAGAGGATGGGCGACTTGTTACCGCTGCCGGTCGACGTGGTACCGCCGCCGCTGCTGCCGCAGCCGGCCAGCACAGCCGCCGTTAGGGCAGTCGCAGCGGCAAGTGACAAGAACCGGGCGGATTGAGGTCTCATCCCCGGCTTCTCCTTCCAACGTCATGATGACCCAGTGGATGGCCCGCCAACTCCGTTGCCATGCGTGCGCCACAGCGACGCTGCCATAAGCGGCCGGTCGGGGGCTGGCCACGGATTGTGGTACCGGTGGATCACCATACAGCATCTTTACGCCGATAAGTCCTCAAGACATCTCAGCCTGTAACGCTTCCGACATCTCCGCCTGGAAACCGTCTCTGGCGCGGCTCGGCGCAGCGGACCCGCTCAGGAGCCGGCTCGGGGACCAGTGGGACAGGAGCGAGTCGGCCTGCTGGTCACGGGCACCCTCGTACTCCGGACCCATTGTGCTCGGCAGCTAGCCCAGCCATCGTTACCTGGCCAGTCCCAGCTGGCGGGCGATAATGATCCGCTGCACCTCTGAGGTGCCCTCGCCGATTTCGAGCACCTTCGCGTCCCGGTAGAACCTGGCGACCGGAAAGTCGTTGATGTAGCCGTACCCGCCGAAGATCTGGGTCGCGTCGCGCGCGTTGTCCATGGCCGCGTTGGAGGCGGTCAGCTTGGCGATCGCGGCCTGCTTCTTGAACGGCTCCCCCGCCACCAGCCGCGCTGCCGCGTCGTACCAGGCCAGCCTGGCCCCGTAAGCTCGCGCCTCCATGTCCGCGATCTTGAACTGGATCGACTGGTAGTGGCCGAGCCGGTGCCCGAAAGCGGTCCGTTCCCCCGCATGACGCAGGCACTCAGCGACGCAGCCCTCAGCTAGGCCAGCCGCCAGCGCGGCGATCGCGACCCGGCCCTCATCCAGCGTCTGCAGGAACTGGGCGTAGCCGCGGCCCTGCTCACCAAGCAGGTTCTCGGCCGGCACCCGGCACGAAGTGAACGCCAGTCCCCTGGTGTCCGATGCGCACCAGCCGACTTTCGAGTACTCGGGCCCGACGGTGAGGCCCGGGGTGCCGGACGGCACGATGATCGCGGAGATCTCCGGCCGGTCGCCCGAACGGCCCGTGATCGCCAGCGGAGTGATCACGGACGTGATCGAAGTGCCCGCATTGGTGATGAAGGCCTTGGACCCGTCGATCACCCACTCGCCGTCCTCAAGCCGCGCCGTCGTGCGCATCCCGCCGGCGATGTCCGATCCGCCACCGGGCTCGGTCAGGCCGAACGCGGCAAGCCGCTCGCCCTGGCAGAGGGCAGGTAGCCAGCGGTCCCGCTGCTCGCCGGTGCCGAACCGGTAGATCGGCATGGCGCCGAGCGCCACGCCTGCTTCCAGCGTGATCGCCACCGACGAGTCCACCCTGGCCAGCTCGTGCAGGGCCAGGCAGAAGGCGAAGTAGTCGCCCCCCATCCCGCCGTATTCGTGCGGGAAAGGCAGCCCGAACAGGCCCAGCTTGCCCATCTTCGCGACGATCTCGTAAGGAAATTCGCCGCGCTCGTAGAATCCGCCGATCACCGGCGCGACCACCTCGCGGGCGAACTCGGCGACCGTGGCCCGGAGGTGTTCGTGCTCCTCGTCGAGCATGAAACTGACCATGCCTGCGATGCTACCGGCCCGCTGCGCGGCTGGCTCTACCGCGCGGCCCGCGCTGGAGAGGTCCGCACGGCGGCAGTAGCCCGGCGTCGCCAGCGGCCGGCAGCGTAACCAGATAATGGTCCCATGGTGATCGCGCCGTGTCCCGTTCGCGTTACGCTCTCGTGCGTGCCCAGAAGCGCCCGAGTCCAGATAGCTGCCCTGGAGCCATCATGGTGACTTTGACTTGCCCGGCTTGCGGAGCCGACGTCAAGCATGACGACCTCATCTGCTTCACCTGCGGTGCCAACCTGCCGAGGACGCGATCGGCCGACGAGGATCCCCCGGCGCCCACGACGATCATGCAGGAGTACCTCAGGCAGGAGGACCGGGCCACGGGGTCGATCGCTCTCACCGTGCTTCGGATCGCCTTTCCCACCGGCAACGTCGAGGTACCCGCGGGCACCTCCTTGCTACTCGGCCGGGATCCGCAGGATTCGCTGGTCGCCGCAGCCTTCGCTCGATATGAGAACGTCTCCAGGCGGCACGCCACCGTGATCGTGGACGACTCAGGGCACGCCTCGATCAAGGACGAGAACTCCACCAACGGCACCTTCGTCAACGGCGACCGCGTGCTGCCAGGCACCGCCGTCCGGCTTGCCGACGGGGACCTGGTCCGGCTTGCGGCGGACGTGACCGGTGAGGTCCTGCTACCGCGCCAGGAGCCTGACCCCGCTTCGCTCAGCCGCGGCCCCGTATAGCCAGCACCGACCCGATAGCCACCCCCGGTTGACTACCTCATCCCGGCCAACGACAAGGTGGCGGGACCGGTCAGCTGCCAGGGTCGGGCGTGAACCAGGGCTCGGGTGACTCACCGCCGGTGAACCATGGCCGGTACGGCTCCCGTCGGCCGGCCAGCCCGTCGGCGCTGCCCCCCTCCGCCCCGCCGCCCGGCTGGCCGGCCGGCCAGCCGGGCTGACCAGACCCGGGCAGGATGCTGCCCTCGGCGTCCCGCCCGCCCCGCGGGCTCCCGCGGCGCTCCAGCCCGGCGGACTCAGGGCCGGAGTCCTCGCCAGCCGCGACGTCGCCGTGCTGCTCCTGCCCAGGCTCCGCGAGTTCCCCCGCCTCCCCGTACTCCGCCACCTCCGCATACTCCGCCACCTCCGCGTACTCCCCCGTCTCCGCGTAGTCCGGCGACGACGGATGGGCGGCTGCCAGCCGCTCAAGGCGCTCCCGCAGCCGATCGGCCGCGGCCCGCTCCTGGTCTGGAGGATGCTGCCCGTCTAGGGCCGGGCGTTCGCCGGAAAAATCAGGAACCCGCATAACGGAGATTCTGCCGCCTCCCGGACCACGATGCGGACGTGTCCGGCCGGAACCTGGCAGACCGGAACCTGGCAGTAGACAGGCCCCGGCGGGCCCGATCGACCGGCAGGGCGGCCAGATCGTACGCTGATCGACATGAGCGAGCGGTGGCAATGGGACACCGATGCCACTAAGGCGGTCGGCCAGATGTGGCGCGCTGAGTTCGAAGGCCTGTCCCGTGCTCAACCTTGAGCTTTCCTGGCCGGAAGCCGCAGTAACTGCCAGCTCACTCGCCGTGGTGGCAGTCGCGCTGCGCGCGGCAGACCGGCCGCGCCTCGCCGGAACAGCGGTATTCATCCAGGAGAGCGCTCTGGTCGTCGGCTTGTTTGCGTTGTGGCAGCTGGCTGGCTCGTTCTCGGTGATGGGGACCGGTGGCGCGCTGGCCAGGGCCCAGTGGATCTGGCATGCCGAGCGGCAGGCACACCTGCCCAGCGAGGCGAGCCTGCAACGGCTGCTCCTGGCGCACCCGCTGCTCGTCCAGTTTTTCAACCTCTACTACGCTGGCCTGCACTTTCCTGTCCTCATCGGCTGCATGATCTGGCTGTTCGCCCGGCATCGCGACCATTACCGCAGACTGCGGACCACGCTGGTGGCGTTCACCGGCATCTCGCTGCTCATCCAGCTTGTCCCGGTGGCGCCGCCGCGACTGCTGCCGTCCGCTGGCATGGTCGATACCGCGGTGCGGTACGGCCAGTCCGTCTACGCAACCCACACGGGGTTCGATGCTGATCAGCTGTCCGCGATGCCATCGGTCCACGTCGGCTGGGCACTGCTGGTCGCGCTCGCCATCATCGGCGCCGCCGCGAGCCGGTGGCGCTGGCTTAGCCTGCTCTACCCGGCATTCACAACGCTCGCGGTCGTCGTGACCGCCAATCATTTCTGGCTGGACGGAATCGTGGCGGCGCTCGTTCTCGCCGTGGTGCTCCTCGCCCAGCAGGCCGCCAGGTACCTCATGTCCAGACGCCCCGATTACGTGCTATTGCCGCGAATCGGCGTGTCCCGGCCGGGGCTGTTGTTGAGCTACCTGTACCGCGCCGACCCGCGGCGAGTCGCCGAAGCCAGGCTGGTGCAGCTGGATCCGCTGGAGGAATACGACGAATGAACGATATTCGCCTCATCAGCTTCCGGCCGCAGCCGGACCAGTACGCGTGGACCTTCGGCGGGGCGGCCCCGGTCGCCCGCATCAAGCCGCCCGCGGTGCTGGAGGTCTTTACCGAAGACGCCTTCGCTGGCCGGGTACGCGGCGAGACCGACCTCGTCTCGCAAGTCTGCGAGTTCCCGTTCGTCAATCCGCAGACCGGCCCGTTCTACATCGAGGGCGCGCAGCCTGGCGACACGGTGGCGGTGCACTTCGTGTCCATCGAGCCGACCCGCGACTGGGGCGCGTCGACCACGATTCCGCTGTTCGGCGCGCTGAGCTCGACGCACGCGACGGCCCTGCTCAACGACCCGCTGCCCGAGCTGCTACCTCGGCGTGAACGTCGAGGGCGCGCTGCTGTCCCTCGGCGACGGCCACGCCCGCCAGGGCGAGGGCGAGACCTGCGGTGTCGGCGTGGAAACCGCGATATACGGGCTCGATGTGCTGAATGCCTACCAGCTCGTCACGCAGGCCGTCGAGTCGCCGCTGGCCAATGTCTGCGACCCGAACTACACCAGCATCGCCAAGATGCCCAAGCGCTACCTGCCGGCCGCCGTGGCCATGGGCGGCACCCACGCCAAGCTACGCGAACTGGCCGCCCAGCACCGCGGGCACTAGCACCGCGGCAGAGATAGCTCGAACACTTGTTTGATTCCGGGGTATGCTGAGCCTATGACCGGTGGCTTTCAGGCTTCGCTGCTCGATGCGGAGCAAGATGTCGGGCTAGGCGAGCTCGGCCCGGCGGTGCGGCGGACGACGCTTGCCCACGGCGCATGGCTCGACCTGCTGCCGGGCTGGGTCCGCGGCGCGGACGCACTGTTCGAGCGGCTGGTCGGAGCGGTGCCATGGCGTGCCGAGCGACGGCAGATGTACGACCAGGTGGTCGATGTCCCCCGGCTGCTCAGCTGCTACGGCGAGGGCCAGGTGCTGCCTGACCCGGCGCTGGAGCAGGCCAGGCTTGCGCTGGACGAGCAGTACCGCCCGGAGCTTGGCGAACCGCTGTGTACCGCGGGATTGTGCCTCTACCGCGACGGCCGGGACAGCGTCGCCTGGCATGGCGACACCTCCGGCCGCCAGGCCAGCGAGACCATCGTGGCAATCGTCTCGCTGGGCAATCCCCGTGCGTTGTTGCTGCGCCCGCGCACCGGGGGCGGCCCTGCGCTGCGCCACGAGGTGGGCCACGGTGACCTCCTGGTCATGGGAGGCACCTGCCAGCGCAGCTGGCAGCACGCCATACCCAAGACGACCCGGGCGACGGGACCGCGCATCAGCATCCAGTTCCGGCCCCGCGGCATCCGCTAGCGCTGCCGCCGCCAGGTCATCGCGTGGCGCAGCGGCCGGCCCGCGATTCCCGTTATGCCGTGGTCTTCTCGCTGTCCAGCGCCGTCATCTGCGCCGGGTCATAGCGATCGCCCGCCACCTGGTCGTGCGGTACCGCCGCCTCCAGGGCCGCCAGGTCCGCCGGGGCCAGTGTGAGGTCCAGGGCGCCAAGAGCCTCGGCCAGCCGGTCGCGGCGCTTGGTACCGGCCAGCGGCACGATGTCGGAGCCCCGCGACAGCACCCAGGCGAAGGCCAGCTGCGCCGTGGTCACGCCGTGCTGCAGGGCGATCTGCTCCAGCTCGGTCAGCAGGCCGAGGTTGCGCTGCAGGTTCTCGCCCTGGAACCGGGGGAACCTGCCGCGCGGGTCGCCGGCCCCGATCTCGCGTGCGCTCGCCGTGCTCAGCAGGCCCCTGGACAGGACCCCGTAGGCCGTCACCCCGATGCCCAGCTCCCGGACCGTGGGCAGGATCTGCGCCTCGATGCCACGGCTCATCAGCGAGTACTCGATCTGCAGCGCGGAGACCGGGTGCACCGCGTGAGCCCGGCGGATGGTGTCGGCGCCCATCTCGGACAGCCCGAGGTACCTGACGAACCCGGCGTCGATCATCTCGGCGATCGCGCCCACGGTGTCCTCGATCGGGACGTGCGGATCCAGCCTGGCCGGCTGGTACAGGTCGACGTAGTCGGTGCGCAGCCGCTGCAATGTGTAGGCGAGCGAATTCTTGACTCCGTTCGGGCTCGCGTCGTGACCGATGAACGCGCCCCGGGGATCCCGCTGGCCGCCGAACTTGACCTGGATGAACACGCTGCTGCGGTCGATGCCGCGCAGGGCATCGCGCAGCAGCATCTCGTTGTGGCCCATGCCGTAGAAGTCGCCGGTATCGAGCAGCGTGATACCGGCGTCCAGGGCGGCGCGGATCGTGGCGATGCTCTCCGCGTCATCGGCGGCGCCGTAAATGCCGGACATGCCCATCAGGCCGAGGCCGAGGCGGGATACCTTGGGGCCGCCGCGGCCCAGAGTTGTTGACTCCATTAGCTCTCTCCACCTCTTGCGCCGTCCCGGCGCGCCCTAGCGCCGAGCCCTGCGCCATTCTGGCGCTGGCCGGACCCGGCTGCTTACCTGGTTACCTGGTTACCTGGTTACACATTATCCGCCGCATAGACCCGCTCGCCTGCCACGTAGGTGATCAGTACCCGGGCGTCGGCGATCTCGCCCGGCGCCCCGGCCAGCGGGTCGCGATCGAGGACGATCAGGTCTGCCAGCCTGCCAGGCTCGATGGCACCGGTCACGTCGTCCAGGTGATTCACGTAGGCCGACCCGATGGTGTAGGCGGCCAGCGCCTGCGCAGGCTCAAGCCGCTGGCCGGGCAGGAACGGCTCCGCCGCCGGTCCGCGTGTCCCTGGCAGCGCCCTGTTCACCGCGACATGGCAGGCCCGCAGCGGATTGGCGCTGCTGACCGCCCAGTCACTGCCAGCGGCCAGCCGCGCGCTCGAGCGCAGCAGGTCACCGAAGAGATAGTTCCTGCTCGTCCGCTCCGGCCCGATGAACGGGATCGTCAGCTCGTCCAGCTGCGGTTCGTGCGCGGCCCAGAGTGCCTGCATGTTGGCTGTCACGCCGAGCTGGGCGAACCGCGGGATGTCGTCGGGATGGATGAGCTGCAGGTGCGCGATGTGGTGGCGGTTATCGTTGCGTCCGTTGACGGTACGCGCGGCGCTGATCGCGTCCAGTGCCTCCCGGACCGCCCGGTCGCCGATGGCGTGGACATGCACCTGGAAGCCTGCTGCGTCGAGCCGTGTCACGCTCGTCCGGAGCTGCTCAGGGTCGACATAGGACAATCCGCTGTTGCGGGTCTGGCAACCGCAGGAATCGAGGTATGGCTCGATCATGGCGGCCGTGAAATTCTCCGCGACCCCGTCCTGCATGATCTTCACCGTGTTCGCCCGGAACCGCCCCGCCTGGCCGTGTTCCCGCCGGCCCAGGATCTCCGGGAGCTGCTCGATGCCGCGGTCGCGGTCCCACCACAAGGCGCCCTCGACCCGCGCCGTCAGCTGCCCGCTTGCGGCCGCGGCCAGGTACACAGGCAGCGGGTCCGGCGAGCCGAGGTAGGGCCCCACGATCGCGTCCTGCCATGCGGTAATGCCGCGGGCGTGCATATGCCGCTGGGCAAGCAGCAGCCCGGCCAGCCTGTCCTCGAAGGACGGCGCCGGTACCAGGCGGCCCACCAGCGTGGCCGCGCCCTCGTGCAAGGAACCCTGCGGCGTGCCGTCCGGGGCCCGCTCGATCCGGCCATCCGCCGGGTCGGCGGTCCGCGCGTCGATCCCCGCCAGCTCCAGCGCGCGCGTATTGGCCCAGGCGCCGTGAGCGTCGCGGTTGGTCAGGTAGGCGGGGCGCCCGCCGGTCAGCTGGTCGAGCAGCTCGCGGCCGGGCGTCCCGCCGTCGAACCATTCCATCCGCCAGCCGCTGCCGGCTATCCACTCGACGGCGGGGTGGCTCGCGGCATAGGCGCTGATCCGGTCCAGCGCCGCCGCCAGCGTCGCGGCGCCGATCAGGTTGCAGCCGATCATGGTCACGCCTGCGAATGCTGGGTGGACATGGGCATCCTGGAAGCCAGGCAGTAGCACACCGCGGCCCAGCTGCACGACCTCAGTGCGGGGCCGATCAGGCCGGCCATAGCCCGGTCGGCCGCCGCGCCGATAGCCAGGATCTTGCCTGCTCGCACGGCGACCGCGCTGGCCGGCGGTCCGCCGGGCCCGGCTGGCCCGGCTGTCGCCGGGACGAGCCGGCGCCGGGCCTGGTCAGGGGTGTAGCTCAGCCCGCCGGTGAAGACCAGATCGGCCTGCATGATTCTCGGGTCCTCCCTGGTCGGGCGCTGGCCCGCAGCCCGCGGCGCGGACGCCAAGCAGAGCCCTCCGGCGCAATCCGCCGCCGGGGCGTGACCTGCAGGCCCTGGGCCGCATTGAACTGCCCAGGCAAGGCGGACTGCCCCGGGCCCGGCCCTAGCTGACCGCCCCAGGGCAGGTCACGCTGCGCACTCCCGGCAGACAAGCTGGCCGCCGCGGGTCTCCGCGAGCTGGCTCCTGTGGTGCACGAGGAAGCAGCTTGAGCAGGTGAACTCGTCTGCCTGGCGCGGGATTACCCGGAACGAGAGCTCCTCGTTCGATAGATCCGCGCCCGGCAGCTCAAGTGACTCGGCCACGTCATCAGGGTCGATGTCGATCGCTGTGGATGACTTGTCCATCCGGCGTGCCTGAAGCTCCTGCAGGCTGTCCTCAGTGAGCTCGTCGTCTGTCTTCCTCGGGCTGTCGTAGTCGGTAGCCATCTGGCCCTTACCCCTCCATCTTTCTTCGCCTCGTCGCGCGGATGTAACGCTCGGGAAGGCTCGGTTGTGCCCGATTCCGGCGGGGAATTCTGTCACGTCCCGGCGCCCAGCACACGCAGCGGGCCGGCGCGCCGGTTCGTGTCGTCGTCAGGTCCCCCTGTGGCATCTGTGGTGCCGCCCCCATCCCCCTTACCCTGCGGTAACATTGCTCGATCGGTGCCGCTAACCGGCAGAACGTGCGTATGGTACAACCGCACCTCACCCGGGCCTGCAGGACCTCGCGGAGACGATGTATGCCCAATGTCGCGCCATTGCATGCCAACGACCTCAGGCGTGTTGGCCGCTACCGGCTGACCGGGCGTATCACCGGACTGCCCGCCGACGGGCCGGTATTCCTTGCTGCGATGGCCAACGGCGGCCAGGTCACCCTGACGCTGCTGGACGCCGACTGGACGCAAAACGGAGCCGCCAGAGACCGCTTCACCGCGGAGGCGAGGGTCGCACGCAGGGTAGCCCCATTCTGCACGGCGCGGATTCTCGATGCCGGGCTTGACGAGGGACAGGCCTACCTGGTGAGCGAATACGTCGCCGGGCCTTCGCTGGCCGAGTTCATTGCCGATCAGGGGCCGTGCGCCAGCAGTGGCCTGAGCGCCCTGGCGGCGGGGACAGCGACCGGGCTGACCGCAATCCACCAGGCGGGGCTCGTGCACGGGCAGTTCGGGCCGGATCATGTCGTGCTCGGCGTCAGCGGGCCCAGGGTCGTCGGATTCGGGATCACTCCGCCCTACGGCAATGCCACGCCCGCAGCCGACATGCTGGCCTGGGCGAATACGGTCCTGTTCGCAGCCGCCGGGCGGTCAGCTGCCGACGCCGGGGACCTGGCAAAGCTGGCTGAGCCGTTGCGCAGCCTGGTGGCCCGCTGCGCAGTCCCGGATGCGGCCGGCCGGCCGGCCGCCCAGACAGTCCTGGCCGAGCTCCTCGGGGCTGATGACCAGGCCGCCGACCTGCTCGCGGAGGGATCACGACAGGCAGTCCGCGCGGCCTTCCGGCCGCCCCCGGTGCCTGCAGGCCGGGAACCCCAGCCAGCGGCCAGACGGACCGGAGCGATCTGGTGGACTGCCGGGATTGTGGTCTGCGTGCTGGCGATCGTTGTCGCCGTCCACGTGCTGCAGAATCAGAGCGCACGCTCGGCCGCCGCCAAGTCCCCGGCACCGGGCACCGTCCCGCGCACGCTGGCCGGAACCTGGTCGGGCCAGGCCACGCAGCAGACCGACATCTTCAGCGTGCTCGTCAAGCTGGCCGGGGGCACCACGGCAGGCACCATTCGTTACGCGGGCACCTCCTTTACCTGCGTCGGGCAGCTCAGCCTGATGTCCGATGCCGGCGGCGAGCTGACGATGCATCAGGGGATCACTGTCGGGCAGCACACCTGCGCGAACGGCGTGGTCACACTCAAGCCAGGGCCGTCGGGCGCGCTGCAGTTCAAGTTCACTGGCGCCGCAGGACCGACCGCAGCGGGCAGCCTGACCAGGCCCTAACCGCGGTCAGCCGTCCCGCTCCGGGTCCAGTCCGGCGAGCAGGTCATGCAGTTCGCCAAACAGGGCAGGGCCAGCCCCGAGCGTCATTGACCGGCCTGCGGCCTTGCCGTTCAGCCCGCCGACCATCGCCCCGGCCTCCCGGGCGATCAGGCCGCCAGCGGCGATGTCCCAGTAGTTGACGCCGTGCTCGTAGTAGGCGTCGACCCAGCCGGATGCCAGCGAGCAGAGGTCGACGGCGCAGGAACCGCCCCGCCTGATGTCGCGGACCACCGGCAGCACCGCGCTGAGCACCTGGCCCTGCACCCGGCGCTGCCGGGCGTCGTATCCGAATCCGGTCGCCACCAGGGCCTGATCCAGCGGCACCGGGGCGTTGCAGTGCAGCTGGACAGGCTCGCACCCGGCTGTCCGCAACCAGGCCCCGCCGCCCAGCACCGCGCAGAACTCCTCGTCGCGGCGCGGCGCGACGACCGCGCCGGCCACGATCGCACCGTCCACCTCCGCAGCGATGCTGACCGCCCAGTCGGGCAGGCCGTACAGGTAGTTCACGGTCCCGTCCAGCGGGTCCACGATCCAGCGGACGGCGGCGCCCTGACCGGTCTCGCCGCCTTCCTCGCCGAGGATCGCATCGGCTGGCCGGACCGCCGCGATCATCTTCCTGATCAGCCGTTCAGCAGCCCGGTCCATCTCGGTGACCACGTCAGTGGGGCTCGACTTCGTCGCCACCACGGCCGGGCCCCCGGCGGGGCGCCGCTCGGCGAGCATCCGCCCAGCCGCCGAGGCAGCCTGTCGCGCCAGGTCAAGCAGTTCGTCCGGGGCGGTCATCCGGCCGCTCCGGCAGCGTCAGCGGACCCCGCTGCTCCGGTGCGATGCGGCGGGCGGCCGGCACCAGCGCCGCAGCAGTCACCCGGGCAGCTGTCCGCCGCGGGCGGAAGATTGCCCAGCGCGCGTGGCTCAAGTCCGTCGAGCCGCTCCCGCACCAGCTCAGTCACCATTGCCGCGAAACGGGGATCTGTACCCGGTGTCGCCGCTCTGGCCAGGGCAAGTCCCAGCTTCCCGGCCTCCTGCGCCGCCGCCACGTCGAGGTCGTACCTGACCTCCAGGTGATCGGAGACGAAACCGATCGGGACCAGGACCACCGCTCTGGATCCAGACCGGGCCAGGTCGCCGAGGCAGTCGCAGACGTCCGGGCCGAGCCACGGCTGGGACGGCGGCCCGCTCCGGCTCTGATAGGCCAGCCGCCAGGATCTGGCCCGCACTCGCTCAGCCACCAGCCGGGCGGCCTCGGTGAGCTGCCGCTGATAGGCGCCGCCGCCTGGCCCGCTGGCCGCCGCCATCGCGAGCGGGATGCTGTGGGCGGTGAAGACCAGGTCCGCGTCAGCTCCGACGGCCGCGGGCAGCGAGCCGGCCGCGGCTGCCGCGGCGTCGGCAAATGGCTCGATGAAGCCAGGATGGTTGAAGTACTGGCGCAGCTTGTCGATGCGCGGGGCACTGTCGCCCAGCTGGGCCCTGGCCCGCGCGATGTCATCGAGGTACTGCCGGCAGCTGGAGAACGAGCTGTAGGCGGCCGTCACGAAGGCCAGCGCGGATCGCACCCCGCCCGCTGCCATGGCCGCGACGGTGTCGGTCAGGTACGGGTCCCAGTTCCGGTTGCCCCAGTAGATCGGCAGGTCCACGCCACTGGCCGCGAAGTCCTTCCCGATGGCCGCGATCAGGTCCCGGCACTGCTGGTTGATCGGGCTAACCCCGCCGAACCTGTAGTAGTGCTCGGCCACCTGTTCAAGCCGGTCAGCCGGCACGCCGCGGCTTCGGGTGACGTTCTCAAGGAACGGGATCACATCCGCCCGGTCCTCAGGGCCGCCGAAGGAAACCAGCAGCAAGGCGTCGTAACTCGGCATGCCACCATCCAACCAGGCCGCACTGACAGCCAGGTTCCACACCCGGCCAGGCTCAGCGGTACTCGGACGCGTACTCGGACGCGAGCGCCAGCACTTCCTTGACGTACCAGGTGGCGTGGTTGTAGTCGAAGATGGCACTGGCCAGCCCGCGGCCGCCGGCCGCCGCCCCGGCCGCGCACAGCAGCCTGGCCGCCGATGGCACGGCATCGTAGGGGTTCATGATGTCCGGCGGGCCACTCTGGCCGAACCCGTCAGTGCCCCAGATTTTCCAGGTAGACGGCAGGAACTGCATCGGGCCGAGCGCTCCGGCAGTGGATGGCCCGACGTTGGCGCCATCACCGCTCTCGATCTGGCCGATGGCGGCGAGGACGGTCCAGGACAGCCCTGGGCAGTACTGCGCCGCCGATGCCTTGAATAGCTCCAGGTAAGTGCTGGGCAGCTGGCCAGGGGAGACCTTCGCCACCGGAAGTTGCTGCTGGCGCAGGCTCACGATCGCCGCGGCAGACCCGAGAATGGCCCTGGCCGCGGCGAGCAGGGCGGGCAGGCTGGCGCCCGGCGCGCTGATCAGGGCGGCCACCCGGTGCACCAGGCCCAGCTTGCCCGAGGTGGCGCTGTCCACCACCAGGTCGATGCCGGCCACCCCGAGGGGCGCGGCGGCGCCGTACGTTACGGCTTGCGTGGTGGCGCCAGCCAGCTGGTAGGAGCGGCCGCGGTGCAGGCCGAGCGCGGCCTGGGCAGACGGCGACGCTACGAACCCGCCGCCGGCAAGCGTGGTCCACATCGCCTGGTCAGCGGCGGTGCCCAGCGGAACCCAGGACCGGAACTGGGCCGGATTGACGCCGATGACGCTGGCCGGCTGGCCGCCTGCGGTAATCTCTGCGCCATCAAAAACGATCATATTCCGCAGGCCGGCCGTCTTGCCGAGCCTGGCGACCTGGCTGCTGGTGAGTCCAGTCTTGGACACGACCAGGAGATCGGGCAGGATGATCCGCCGGAAGGTGGTGATGTCGCGCGCCTGACCTGCATGGCGTACAGCCGCGCCGCTGGCGTGCGCTGACCCGTCCGGTCCAGGGATGACAACGCGCAGCCCGGCCTGGGAACCGGCCGCGAGCACCGCCACGGCCGCACCGGCGGCCACGCCCCGCAATGCTGGCGCTGCGCCACCGGGAGAGGCGGTGACGCGTGCAGCCTTACGCCAAGTCAGACGTCGCATTCCGCTGTCAACCATAGCTGGCGGCCGGGCTGTGCTGAAGAGCGGCGGCATCGACCGGCCAGCATCGCGTGCTGCGGCCGCTGGCGGTATCGTTCGCGGTGTGCATTCCCAGCCCAGCGGGGGCGGCGGGCAGGCAAAGGAGGACGACGGCATGCATATGGTTACTCCGCCCGACTTCGGGACCGAAGGCGGCAAGGACGAACGGATGTCCGAGGGCGTGATCCCGGTCGAGGAGGCCGACCCGGAAGATCAGAACCGGGGCCTGCTCGTCGAGCAGGATAACGCCGCACATTCCCCTGGCAAGATCTGCGAGCGGTGCGGCGCGGTCATCACTGCCAGCCAGGATGCCCGGCTTGAGCCCGACGGCAACTGGGTCCACGAGCAATGCCCGGCCCCGGCGGCGGACGCCCAGAACGCTGCGGACGGCCAGGACGCGAAGAGCGCCCAGCGCACCGAGCCGGGCCAGCCGGGCTGACTGCGGCCAGGAAATCACCGGCACCCAGGAGGCCCTGCTGCGGCCGGACGGCTGGTGGATCCGCGAGGCGTGCCCTCCCCGCTGGTAGCTGCGGGGAATATATGCGCTAGCTTTGCTGCAAGTAAGGCTAGGCTCGCCTGCATGGACGGCGAAGCTGGCGACGCGCCACCCACCCGAGATAGCGGGCAGATCAGGACCGCGGGACGGGAAGCCTTGACCAAGAGACAGACGCCCAGCCGGGTCATACCAGGCCAGCCGGGCCCGGCGGTTGCGCCGGGCACGCCCGTGCAGGCTGCCGTGGGCGTGACCCCGGCCAGCGCGCGAGTGCCGCCTCCAAGCAGGCCCGACGCGTCCCGGTCCCGGCGGCCCTCGCTCGGCGGCGGCCAGCCTGCCCAGGGCCGTGAACTAGGGGCCCAGGGCCGCAAGACCGTGCGCAAACTGCTCGAAGCCGGCCTGGCGGAATTCGACGAACGCGGCTTCCAGGCCGTCCGGGTCGACGACGTGGTAACCCGGGCGAAGACCTCGCATGGCACGTTCTACCTGTACTTCGCTAACAAGGACGACCTGTTCAAGACACTCCTGCGGGACGCGCTGCACGACATGGACCTGATCAGCGGCGATTTCCCCGTGGTGACCCGCAATGACGCGGGCCGGCAGGCACTGCGCGACTGGGTGCGGAAGTTCTGCGACGTCTACATGGCGCATGCCGCGGTGATCCGCATCCTCAGCCAGGCCGACGTGGTCGGCGAGGAGGTCTATGGCGACGGGCTGCAGCAACTGTTCCGGCTAGCGGAGACGATCACCCAGGGCATGACAGCCGCCCGGGCAGCGGACGGGCAGCAGGCCGAGCACGCCGAGCTGACAGCCGTCGCCTGCCTGATGATGCTCGAGCGGGTCAACTACCTGCTCAGCGTCGAAGTAAGGCTGCCCAGGGAAGAAATGATTGACCGCCTCAGCGCCATCATTTTCGCCGCCTTCCACACAGCGTGAGCCGCCCGGTTAGCTGCCGCGTGCCCAGCGGACCGCATTGAGGGCGCGCCGTGCGGCCGGCACGTCGTGCACGCGCAGCACCCGTGCGCCCTGCCAGGCGCAGATGGCCAGGGCCGCCACCGTGCCCGCCCCGCGCTGATCGGCGGGCAGCCCGAGAGTCTCGCCGATGAAATCCTTGTTGGAGACCGCCACCAGGACCGGCCAGCCGGTGGCGGCCAGCTCACCGAGCCTGCGGGTGAGTTCGAGCGACTGCCAGGTGTTCTTGCCGAAGTCATGCCCCGGGTCGATCAGGATCGACTCGGGCCGCACGCCCGCCGCGACCGCCCGCGTCGCCGCCGCCGTGACATTACCGGCCACCTCAGCCAGCACGTCGCCGTAGGCAGGCCGGTGCGGTCCGGTGCGCGGCGCGAGTCCGCCCGCATGCGAGCAGACC
>OCTA010000901.1_pt1 | contig 27725 bp, 16 predicted proteins | sample 1538991 | NCBI WGS metagenome assembly OCTA01 (sample SAMEA3539302, study PRJEB22396) | soil metagenome | biome: tundra; feature: field; material: soil | place: USA | collected 2010-05 | depth 0.15 m | reverse complement strand
GCGCCGCGCTACCAAAGCTCGGACCTTGGGATTCCTGTGCCTGCGGTTGGGGCCAAAATAGAGCGTTTATATACTTGACACAACCACACTTCGGTGGTAAACTCTTGTTGTGCCCCCTAATTCACCAGAATTGATGCCGTCTGCTCCAACATCCGGTCAAGACCTTCTACGGGCTACTCTGAAAAGCCTAGAGTTAGCACGACAGGAAAACGCCAGAATCCTCAAGGATGCCACGGAGCGCATTGCGGAAATAAGCGTTCAGTTGGCCGTATCGAAGGCGTTCTTGAAGAGACTCGGTGTTACCGAAGAGGAGTGGCAGCAAGCTGCCGAAGAAATGCGTTCTGAGCTTCAATCTCGTTGATCGTGCCGTGCGGCATTTGAAGAATTTCTGCGTAGGCTTTCGCATGAGCGGCAAGGTGGAATGCCCCTCTGACGGAATCGAAATCACGAGCCGTTAGATGTTTGAGCGGTTCAGCGAGTTGTTTCATTGGCGTGCCCCTCCAAGGGCACGCTGATATTTATTCGTCTTGACACAGCCGCCTTTCCGGTCCACGCTAAATACGTTCATGCCCCGAAGAAAAATGCTCCCACCGCTGCCCGAACTACCGGGCGAATCCCAACAGGACCGTTTCAAGCGGTTCGGTCAGGCACTTCTAGCTGTCCCAAAATCGGAAATCATGCCGGAAGAAGCCTTGGCAAAACTCGAATCCCAAAAGCAGAGGATTGATGCCAAGCTCAATGAAGTACGGCGGGTTCTGGCGAAACGGAAGGCCAAGGAGAAGCCATCCAACCGATCTTGAGCGTTTTCTGCTTCGCCCTGCCAGCGCCATTGACGTGGGGATCTATTAGAGAGAGGACGCCCCCAACGGCACCGGGTCACGGCCAACCATGGAGCACGGGTCGTAGTCCCCGTTAGAACGCCTCCTTTCCCCGGCAAAGATCCGCAGCGTGCTTGAAGGCGTCAAGGACTCGTTGTGCGACGGATTCGTCGAACAAAACTAAGAAGGCATAGTCTGTGCTCTCGCTTTTGTGTGGGTCATGCAAGTTCTCATAGCTTTCACTAAGAACAACTTGCGAGGCTGTATTAAGAAAAACCCACGACGCCTCAATTGTGTTGTCAACTTTGTTAAGGTAGTCTTTCTCGATTAATCCGCCAGTGAGTGCGCCGAGCGGAATCGTTTGACGGGTAGTTTGACTTCTCGGAGAATCAGGATACTTCTCGGATCTGCGTGTATCTATAAAATCAAAAGAGACCGTGCAGGACTCGAAAGCTATCGGGATCGTCCTTAGAGTGACATCCGTGGTTCCACTTGTAGCCAAAGGGGTAACTGGCAAAGTGTAGGTGTAGTGCCTTGTGGCTAGAGGAAGTTTCTCTTTTAACCAATCAAGCGTCTCCCTCAGCGACGGCCCGGTGTCTTGTTGAGCCGCCGATGTATTACCGCCAAGGCTTCCCCGCATCTGCTTTAGGGACATCGGCTCGTGCAGATTGCTCATTAGTCCTCGAACATAGTTGATCGGAATGCCGAAGTTCAATCCTTCTGAGGACTTCAACCTAAACGAGACCACGCCGATTGCTTGACCCCTGCCGTTGACGAGCGGTCCACCACTATTTCCCGGATTGACAGAGGCATCGGTTTGCAGAACCTTGAAGCCTTCGCCAGTATCCCGTACCGAACTCAAGATTCCAGCGGTGACGGTTCCTTCGAGGCCGCTTGGACTTCCTACGATTACCAATGGCTCCCCGACCATTAGGACATCGGAATCCCCCAACTCCAAGGCGGGAAGATTGAAGCCAGCAATTTGCACGATGGCGAGGTCACGCCTTTGATCTATCGCAAGCACGGATGGCGAGTCGAAAATCTCGCCGTTTGCCAACTGGACGCTGGCGGTCTTCATGTCCCGGATGACGTGAAGGTTGGTGACGATCCTTCCGTCTTTCGACACGATGAAGCCGCTGCCTAGCAAATCGCCGGAATCGGTTTTACCCTCAATGACGACAACTGAAGGGGAAACCCTCTTTGCGATCTCAGCGGTCGTTAGGGTGGTCTGCCCAAAAACGATGGGCGGGATCAGCAGTAATGCAGCAATCAGTTTCGGCAATGTGTCACCTTCGATCAATCGAACTCTCTTTGAACCGATGCCAGCGCCTCTTCAGCGGTTTTGAAGTCGCCCGTCCAGTTGCCCTGAACGCCATCTTTAGTACGGAGGATTTTCCAACTGTTGCCTGTCTTCGCAATTGAAATCCGTTCGCCAAGCGGCGCTGGCTCAACTGCGTAGTTGATAACTTGGTTCCATTGGGTGAGCTCGGCACCTGTGCCAGAATGCATTATTGGTCGTAGCTTCAGTACAGTTTTCATGATTCAACCGTTCACCTTTCCAGTCAGCCGTTTGTCCGTCAACCGCTTGCCAGCGCAACCCCGAACAACATGGCGAAAGCGGCCAAGATCGCCATGCTCGTTGTTCCGCTCATTGTAGCGAAATGCCTGTTCGTCCAGGTAGCGGAATAGATGGTACGCCGCCACGGAAACGTAGGTTCCTTTGAGGCTCCGCTTCAGAAGGCTCCAGAAGTTCTCCATACCGTTAGTGTGAATATGGCCCTTTACGTACTCGACGGCATGATCCACGAACTGATGCAGGTATTCGGCATCCAAGCCTTCATACGACTTCAGGGCATCTGTAAAGATTTCGGCTCCCTGTTCAACATTTGCTCTGACGATAGCTTGCAACAACGCCTTTTTGCGATTTGCGATTACGCTGGTGCGGACCTTGCCGCCACGCTCCAAAATCCCCATGACGGCGGTTTTGTCCTTGCCGCCAGTTCCGGTGATCTTCTCTTCACGGACGTGCTTGTGCATGTTCTGTGCCTTGCCGCCCACGAAGGTTTCGTCAATTTCAACCCGGCCACTGGCTTTCGCAAAGCTGCCGGTCTGCATGGCATCACGAATCCGGTGGAGCATGAACCACGCCGTTTTTTGGGTGACGCCGATGGAGCGGTGGAGTTCCATCGAACTGACGCCGTTTTTGGCATTGGAGATTAACCAAATTGCCGCCATCCACTTGTCCATGCCAATGGGCGAATCTTCGCAAATGGTTCCGACCTTTGGTGAGAATTGCTTACGACAGGCTTTACATTTCCAAATCCTGCGACTCGGAGCGTAGTAGTTCTCTTTGGACTGGCAATAAGGGCATACAGGACCATCCGGCCAGCGGAGACCGGCAAACTCTTTGGTGGCTACGTCGAGATCGGCGTAGTAGCGAATGGCGTCCAGCAGCGTCTTCGGTCCAGCTTGAGCTTCCTCAACCATGAACCCATTGTAGCATATTTAGATGGTTGTGTCAAGTATATAAATACCCAAAATAGGGCTCTGAGCAGGAATTCGATGAAACGCCCAATTGGCGCTGGTTTCAGGATTTTACCTCTCCGTCTGCGGTCCGCGCAGTCTGGCGGTTGCGGCCTGTTAGCGACGGATGCCTGACCTATCGCCGGGACTGGAATCTCCCGGGCGAATGCGCTATGTCCGCGGTCCAGAAGCGTTCTGCGCCGCTGTGCTGGAGCGCGTTTCTTGTGGCAGCGGGAACCACTGTTTCTGGGGTAGCTCCGGCTAGTAGGACGGGGGGTTGACTCTCCTCAACCTGTCCTATCCCTTCGGGATAGGACAAGTCGTCATTACCCCTTGACACTGTGCCGACGAAGTTCACAATTGGATCCCTACTTCCGGCCTTGGATCAAGGTTCGGCCATGGATTCCCGCGCCATTACCTTTGGCTCGCCCGCAACCGTTCCACGGTGCGCCGCACTTCCGGATCCGGCGCGATGCGAAGGAACGCTTCATATTCGGCGATCGCGTCTGCCAGCCGGCCTGGGGTTTGCGACAGGGCCTTCCCCAGATTCAAGTGCGCTTGGGCGGAATCGGGACTGATCCGTAAGGCCGCCTGGTACTCGGCAATGGCCTCCGGCAGGCCGCCGGGCGTCTGCGCCAAGGCATATCCCAGGTTATTGTGTACCTCCGGGAGACCGGCGTCTATCCGCAGCGCCGCTCGATACTCCGCAATCGCGTCGGGCAGTCTCCCGGGCATCTCCGAGAAGGCGTTTCCCAGGTTGAAGTGCACGGCCGCGGCGCCGGGCTTAACCCGCAACGCCGCCTCATACTCCGCGACCGCGTCGGGCAGTCTCCCGGGCAGCTTCGAGAAGGCGATTCCCAGATTGCAGTGCGCTTCCACGAAATCGGGTTTGATGCGCAGCGCCGCCCGATACTCCGCAATGGCTTCCGACAGGCGGCCGGGCAGCTTCGCCAGGGCGTTTCCCAGGTTGTCGTGCGCCGGCGCGAAATCGGGATCGATCCGCAGCGCCGTACGATACTCCGCGATCGCGTCCGGCAGACCGCCGGGCATGGACGAGAGAGCAAGTCCCAGGTTGTTGTGTGCGCTTGCGGAATCCGGCTGGTAGCGCAACGCCGTGCGATACTCGGCGACGGCTTCCGGCAGACGCTCGGGCATCGCCGCCAGGGCAACTCCCAAGTCCTCGTGCGCCGCGGGGCTGTCGGGTTTCAGGCGCACCGCCGCCTCGAATTCGGCGATGGCTTCCTGGAGCCGCTCGGGCTGCAAGAAAAGCACCGCCCCCAAGTCAAGGTGGACAAAAAAACTGTCGGGATTACGCGCCAGGGTTTCCCGGTATAAGGTCTCCTCGTCGCGATACATGCCGCTCTGCCGCCAGGTTAACAGCCCTAGCGCCGCCAGCAGGAGCGCCGGAAGGGCGATCATACCGATCTTGCCTGGTGAAATCCGCCCAGCCGCCACCATCAGCCCGGAGGTTGCCGGAACGATGATTCCCAAAACTGCCAGGTACTGGAAGTGGTCGGCGACGTAGGAGTAACGAAACGGAAAAACATTCAGGAAGCCGAGCACGGGGAAGAGCGTGCCGGCGAAAATCAGAAAGCCGGCCAGCGGCCCACGGTTTCTCCGGGCCAGCAGACCGAGAGCCACCGCCAGCGCCACAATTCCCAACGGGAAGAGGTATTGGCGCCAATCGCCGGGATCGATGTTCCAGCGCGGGTACGAGAACATCAGGTTCGACGGCCAGAGAATCTTGCCGAAGTAGAACCACAATGCGCGGCCGGCCAGCAAGAGACGCTGAGGCAGCGTGAGCGCAAAGTCCGCGCCCTGCGCGCCGATGTAGACTCGCTCCACCCATGCGGTGAGAAGCCCGGCGGGCACGGCCAGCCCGAGCCATGGCAGTAACGGCAGCAGGTCGCGCCGCCACTGGAGCCGGCCGCGCAGCCACCAGAGAAGCACCAGCAGCGCAGCCGGTAATATGGCCGTCACCGTCTTACTCAGCAAGGCCGCAACAAACAGTCCCAGCGCCATGAAGTATTGCGACTTCCGGCGCGTCTGGTCGAAGCGCAAATAGGTCAGGGCGGCCGCCAGGCAGAAGACCCCCGAGAGCGTGCTCTTCTGCTCCGAGATCCAAGCCACCGCCTCCACGCATACCGGGTGCAGGGCAAAAATCAAGCCCGCCAGCCTCGCGCCCGGCAGCGAAAGGCGCCTGACGATCGTCACCACCAGACAAGCCGATAGAGCGTGCAGAACGACGTTGACCAGATGGTAGCCTAATACGGCGTCGCCCCAGACCCGGTGCTCCAGCCAAAAGGCAGTGTGCAATAGCGGATAGTATTGCTGGGTGGCGCCCAGTTCGAACCAAATGCGCCAGAGACCGTGCAGCGACTGGAGGTCCGGGCTGGTCAGGTGAAAGTTATCGTCCCAAAGCGCGTCTCCACGGAGCGCGGGCAGGTAAGCCGCCACGGTAGCGAACGGAATCAGCGCCCACGTTCCGGCGTCGGACAGGCTGAACGTTCGCGAGTCCGCCTCCCGAATTGCAGGCTTGTTCCGTTGCCCGAGACGGGTTTGCTTCCGTTCCGAACCGCCCGCCGGACGCTCTTTCGCCCGACCCCGCCTCACGCCCATCCCATCAACTCTAGCAGGAAGCTTTCAGCGATCGGCAGTCAGCTCTCAGCTAAACCGGTTTAGCTGACGTCCGATTCGCTGCAAGCTCCCGGCAAAAAAGAACGGGGCGGGTTCCAGCCTACGGAACCTGCCCCGTTTGAAACCTTCGGAGTTGGAAGCCCGGAACCGCTAAAAGTTGATGCGGAGCCCTAGTTGCATTTCCGGCGGTCCGCCTTGGGTGGAATCCGCGAAGTCGCCCGTTACCGTGCCAAACAGCTTCTGGTTGGTTTGGTCCATCGTGGTGCTCAGGCCAGTCAGGTTGTACCACTTGAAGGGGTTGAAGAAATCCAGCCGGACTTGCGCCTTGTACCGCTCCTTGATGGCGAAGTCCTTGTACGCCGACATGCTGAATGCGATGATCCGCTCGGGCGTCCACATATTGGCGGGCATGTTGCCGTTGGTGAACGACGGAGCTACGTGGACGCAATTGTTGCCCACATTCGGGATCGCCGTGCCGCAGTTCGTGATCATCGAATTCTGGTTGGCCTGAACGAATCGGTCGCCTCCGATGTCCTGCCAGTTGTCCCGCATCGTCGGGTCCTGAATCCGGATGAGGTTGCTGCCGAGGCCTGAGGGCTCGTAGTTGGGATAGTCCTGCCGGCCCCCTAGCACGCCAGTCACAGGGTTGACGTATTGGGCGTTGGTGTAGCCGGTACTGGCGGGTTGGGGGGTCCACTCGGAGTATTGCACCGCAAGACTGTAGCCGCCAAACAGATAGTCCATCAGGCGGCCATGGTTCATGAAGCGCTTGCCCCTGCCAAACGGCAATTCGTAAGTCCCGGAGGTGGTGAGGCGGAGCTTGTTCGTCGTGCTGGTGACGAACCGGCCCACGGTTTGGGGCATGTAGAGATTGCCAATATTGTTCTGCAGGCCCTTCTGATAGGTGAGGAACGCGAGCAAAGTCAGGCCACCCGAATACCGCTTCTCGATCTGGACGGTTCCCGAATGGTAAATCATGCTGGTGCCGTTGGTGTCCCAGGTCACGCCGTTCCAATTCGGGAACGGTTTGTAGGCCTGCGTGGACGTCGTATTCTGGACCCAGGTGCTGCGGTAGGCCGCATTGGCCGGCTGCGTCAGATCTATGACGTTACCGTTCGCGTCCAGACCGGTCCCGTAAGGCCGCGACTCCCAGTTGTAGCCCGCGATGCCCTTTACGTTGTGGCTGCCGACGTACGAAACCTGCACCATGTAGTTCTTCTTGAACGCGCGCTGGATGCTGAGGTTCCAGTTCAGCGTATACGGATTTTGTATGTTCGCCGGAATGATCGTCAGGGAGCTGTTGGACCTGTTCTGGGCGCCGCTGCCCGCACTGGCTGTCGAGGGCAGCGTTCCATTCGCCCTCAGCTTGGGCCAGACCGGCGCCGGTACGCCGGAGTCGATCTGGAAGAGCGGCGTATAAACGTTGTTCGGCGTGGTGACGTTCTGTTGGAGGAAGCTGCCTCCGCCGATCTCGTTCTGATTGGTCTGCCAGAGGCCCATATCTTGCGTCATCAACGAGAAGCCTCCACGGACCACGGTATTGGGCGTAACAGTCCAGGCCAAGCCGATTCGGGGCTGGAAGTTATCGTTGTCGCGGTTGTAGAGCCCGCCCTTGGGCTGAATGTATCCGCCCATGCAGCCCGATGCCGGGCAGGTGACTACGTTGGGGATCGAGGCGGGGTAAACATCGTCCGGAATGGTCAGACTCGCTTCGCTGAGCCCTCCGGGAAACTTGCTGTGCGCCGGACTTTCGCTGCTGTAGCGAAGGCCCAGGTTCAAGGTAAGCCTGGGATGGATTCGCCAATCGTCCTGGAAATAGAAGCTGTGGATGGAGTCCACCGGGAGCAAGGACGCGCCCTGCTGAGCATAGCTGTAGCCGGTGACGTAGCCCAGCTCCAGGTTCGCCAGAGTTATGCCTCCCGTGTTCGGGATGCTCACTCCGTTGCCCTGAAGGCCGCCGGTGCCGCCGAAGGTGAGGCTCAGCCTCGGGTTGCCGATGTTGTGCGAATTGTAGTTCATCCAAAGCCATTCATACCCGAACTTGAAGGCATGATCGCGCCAGACCTTGGTGAAGTCCTGGTTGAACTGGTGGTTGCTGTTCACGGCGATGCCCAGGGTGCCCGTGCCGAGATTGGAACTGCCGTACTTGCCCTCGGTAAAGCCGGTGCCGATCGGGTTCAGGTACACGTTGGAGGCGAGGTTGGGAACGGTTTTGGCGATCGCGAACTGGTAGCTCGAATCGGCCATGAACGGGTTATTGGACTGCCAGTAGGCGCCTATTCTGGTCTCGCTGATGAGGGTGGGGGAAAAGGTGTAGGTGACCCCGAGTTTAGGCAGCTTCTGGAGGGTGATGGTGTAATTCTGATCCGCATCGAAAGGCGCGTAGATAATCGGATTGTTGACCGAGGGCTGATGATTGTTGTTCCAGATGTAGCTGACGAAGAACCTCAGCTTCTGGCCGATGTTCTGGTCTATGCGGAATTGGGTACCGAGGCCAAAGTACTTTCCGTGACCGCTTAAGATGAGGTTGTTCGTAACGCCGCTGCCCGTGTAGGAGCCGGCGGCGTTGGGCTTGGCGAACGGTCCGGCGCCGCTATTGACGGCCATGATCGCCTTCCACATGGAACTCATCCGGTTCGCGGGGATGGTGTTGTTCGGGAAGGGCGTGCGCGACAGGTTGCCGGCGGCGAAGCTCCCGCTGGTGCTGTTCGGATCGTAGATCACGTTCGTGGCCACGCCCGGAAACTGGAAGATGCCGTTCAACATGTCGGCCGTGGGAACCGCATACTGGTCCGCATTGGCATTGGTGTCGACGTGATACGAGCCCGCCACCTCGAAGAAGGTCCGGTTCCTGCCGTTATAGATTTTGGGGATCCAAACCGGCCCAGCGACCACGAAATCCGGCTGCTGGAACAGGGCCGTAATGCCCTGCTGTTGCACCGTTTGCTTGTCGAAGAAACGGCGGTGGACCATGGGGTCGTTCTTGAAGAGTTCGCCGCCCTGGCCGTGGAACGTGTTGGTACCGGCGGACTTCGTTACGCTGATGGCGCCGCTGGTGGCGTGGCCGTATTCGGCCGGCAGAACGCTGCTCAACACTCTGACTTCGTCGACCGCTGCCGAGATGGAATAGATGATGGTGCCACCGCCCGTGGCGATGTTCACGTTCGTGCCCACCTGCCCGTCTTCAAAGTAACCGATCTGGTTGCTATTGCCGCCGTTGATGGACCAATTGCCCAGCGAGCCGGGCCACGCCTGATTGGTCTGTTGGACTTGAGGGGTGAAGAACAGCGCGCCCACCTCCCAGTGTTGGTAGTTGGGCAGCTCGTAGAGATACTGGCCCTCCATCACCTGGCCGGTGGACGAGGTTTGCGTCTCCAGCAAGGGCAGCGCGCCGGTGACGTCGACGGATTCGGTAACGGCGCCCACCTCGAGCGTTACATCCACTCCCAGATTCTCGCCGATGCGGAGGGTGAGGCCTGCGCGCGTGAACGCCTTGAATCCGGCGGCCGTGACGGCTACCTTGTAAGTCCCAGACCGTAGGGACGGCACGCGGTATAGGCCCTCATCGTTGGTCTGGCTCGCACTTGAGGTATTCGTCTCGGTTTCGGTGATCGTAAGCTTCGCCCCGGGTACAACCGCCCCGGTCGAATCCGTCACCCTGCCGGAAATGATTCCGGTGTCGATCTGCGCGCACACCGGGATTGCCAGTAGGCAAACAAGGGCTAACAGTCCTACTACCAGACGATTACGCAATTTGCTCACCTCGGGGGAATAGCCGCGGGAAGAGAGGATGCCGCCCCCGGCTATTCCAAATGGTTGTGACCCACGGGGTCACGGGCGGCTTCCTCATTACCCAAGTGCCTCTTCGGGAAACACTCAAAAAGAATCCCATTCTACCTTGTGATCCATGGTCCTGCGACCGTGGGGCTAAGTCAAGACCTTTTTGGATCTATTTGGGGGTCCAGGGCCAGAACCGCAAGTTTTTGCTCTAACGAATAATCCACTTCGTTTCATCCACCATTCTGCCGCAGCCGCGACCGCAGGCTGCGGGGGGCAAACTGGCCCGTTTCCAGTTCAAATCGAAAAATCTCAGCCCATGGCCTAAACAGCCCGTGGATAAAGTCCCCGAAACATCTTGAGGTGAGAATGTTTTGGCCCGATAATTGGGCATGGCGTTGGGTAAGCGGAGGCAGAAGCAGACTTCCTTCTGGGTGGAGACGAGCCAGTTGCAGGCTCGGGGTCGGCGCCCGTTCTACAGTCGGCTGAACGAAATTCTCGGCCGGGCGGAGTTTGATACCTATGCGGAGCGGATCTGTCGCAAGTACTACGCGACGACGATGGGCCGTCCCTCGATCGCGCCGGGCGTGTACTTCCGCTGCTTTCTGGTGGGCTACTTCGAGGGGATCGACTCCGAGCGCGGGATTGCCTACCGGGAATGAGGAGCGCCCGGCACGCCCCGATCCCTGTACGGCGCTGGCGGCCCCCACAAAGGCCCCAGGGGTTCTATTCAAACACCTGCCAGCATTGGCTCCGGGGCGATCCACGCGCCTATGCGGTCCGTGGAACCGGGAAGCCCTCTTTCAAAGAAACCCAATTAAACCGGGGGTCTGTCCAGATTCTTGCGCAGAGCCCAAAATAGAAAGGCCCCGAGCTGGGTACTCGGGGCCTGCACTCAGAGAGTTGGCGGCGGGAGGGGACTCGCCGCCAGGGATGCTGTCTGTGTTGAATTCATACTAACAGTTTAAGGCCCCTTTGTCTAGTATTATTTTTGAACTTTTTTGGAGGCCGGCCTCACAAGCCGCGGGGAGGCTCCGACGCGGTGATTTGCGCCGGAAAAATTAAAGGCCCCGAGCTGGGTATCTCGGGGCCTGCACTCAGAGGGTTGGCGGCGGGAGGGGACTCGCCGCCAAGGATGCTGTTGTGTATTGAATTGATAGTATCAGTTAAAGGCCTTCTTGTCCATAACTTTTTGCGTCTGCCCGCAAACTAGCGCGTCTCACCCCCCTTTTGCGGGGAGCGAAGGCCAGTTATCAGCGTCCGAATGACCAAAGTGGTATTGCGCTCTCCCACAAATGGCCCTATATTCGATAGAATAATAGGCAAACAGATCTGAAAAGCCTTGCGGGCCTCTCGGGAGCGACAATATGCCGTTTTTCGCCGATAACACGTTAAGTATTGGAAAGACTCCGCTCATCAAGCTGAACCGGATTGTGGACGGCTCGGGCGCGACCGTGCTCGCCAAGATCGAGGGGCGCAACCCGGCGTACTCGGTGAAGTGCCGGATCGGAGCGTCCATGATTTGGGACGCGGAGCAGCGAGGGTTGCTGCAACCCGGAGTGGAGTTGGTGGAGCCGACCAGCGGAAACACCGGCATCGCACTGGCGTTCGTGGCCGCCGCGCGCGGTTACGGCATCACGCTGACCATGCCGGAAACCATGTCCCTGGAGCGGCGCAAGGTGCTCAAGGCTTTCGGCGCGAACCTGGTCCTGACCGAGGGCGCGCTGGGGATGAAGGGCGCCATCGCGAAGGCGGAAGAGATTTACAATTCCGACCCCAAGCACTACCTTCTTCTGCAGCAGTTTAAGAATCCCGCCAATCCCGCCATCCACTTCCGCACGACCGGTCCGGAAATCTGGGACGATACGGACGGTGGGATCGACGTGTTCGTGAGCGGTGTCGGCACCGGCGGCACCATCACGGGGGTATCGCGCTACATCAAACAGAGCAAAGGAAAGGCCATCGTCTCCGTGGCGGTGGAGCCTGCGGGAAGCCCCGTAATCACCCAGACGCTCAACGGCGAACCGATCAAGCCGGGACCGCACAAGATCCAGGGGATCGGCGCGGGCATGATCCCGGATACGCTGGATCTCTCCGTGGTGGACCGTGTCGAACTGGTCACCAATGAAGAGTCGATTGAGGTCGCACGACGCCTGGCGCGGGAAGAAGGCATCCTGAGCGGCATATCGAGCGGGGCGGCGGTCGCGGTGGCGGCCCGTCTCGCGCGGCAATCCGAGTTCGCGGGAAAGACGATCGTCGTCATTCTGCCCGACTCGGGTGAGCGCTACCTGAGTTCGGTTCTGTTCGATGGCATCGTGTGAGGATCGACGGAGATTTCTTATGTTGAGACGCGAATTTCTATCAGCCGCGGCCGGTTTCGCGGCTGCGCACCCGGCGCTGTTCGGGCAAGCGATGCTCTCCCACAAAGAGCGCGTGGACCGCGCTCTAGCCGGGAAGGACGTCGACCGTCCGCCTTTCAGTTTCTGGCATCACTTCGCACTCCCGACCGCCGAGGCCCACGCGGCGCGAACACTCGAGTTCCACCGAGCCTATCGGACGGACATCGTCAAGGTGATGAGCGACTTTCCGTATCCCAAGCCGTCCGGCCCGTGGTACCAGCTCAAGGTGGATCCAAACCCGTTTCCCGCCCAAATCCGCGCGTTGGAACTGATCCGCGACGGTCTCGGCGGCGATGCCTATTACATCGAAACGGTGTTTAACCCGTGGAATGTGGCGCAGAAGCTGTCGTCGCCGGAGGAAGTGCTTCGCCTGAAGCGGGAGAACCCGCAGGCGCTCCTGGACGCGCTCGATGTCATCACGCAGTCGCAGATCCAACACGCCAAACGCGCTCTCGCCGGCGGCGCTTCGGGCGTGCTGTTTTCGGTGGCGAATGCCAATGCCAAGGAACTTCCGGCGGCGGACTACGAGAAACTCAGCCGTCCCTTCGACAGGCGCTTCATGGAAGGCATCGCCGGCGCCAAGCTGAACGTTTTGCACCTGCACGTCGAGCCTGCCTACCTCGCCCAGTTCCGCGTTTTCCAGGCGCCGGTCATCAACTATTCGCTGCACGTCTCCGGTATTCCGATGACGGAAGTACGCCGCCAGTTTCCCTCCTGGGTGATCGCCGGAGGCATCAACGAGCTCAATTATCGTAAGCTCCCGGTCGAAGAGATGCGGCGGCAGTGGCAATCGGCCGCGCAGGCCGCGGGCAAGAAATTCATCCTCACTCCAGGCTGCTCCGTGCCCAACGACAGCCAGCCGGAAGACCTCGTGCGCCTGCCCAGGTTGCTCGGGGTATAGGCGCTCGCACACGGGGCTCAAGAAAAAACTCCGGCCCCGGCATGGAGGAGCGCCGGGGCCGGCCCAACTGCGGCGCCCGCGTCAGACAGCCACGTACATCGTGTTGCCCCGCCGGTTTACCAGCAGGAGAGTTGAATCCTTCGAGTCCCGGACGGCGTGCTCGAAGTCGGATGTGTTCTTTACCGGCTGCCGGTTGACCTCCTGGATGACGTCGCCGCGCTGGAGACCCGAATCGGCGGCCGGGCTGGAAGGACTGATCGCCGTGATCACCACGCCGGGCGTGCTTGCCGGCAGTCCAAGCTGGCGCGCGGCTTGAGCGTCCAGGTCCTCCACCGAGACGCCGGAGAGCGCGCTCTGGGAGCCCTCGTCGCTGCTTTTCACGCTGGCTTGTTGCGTGGGCAATTCGGCCAGCGTTGCGGTGAATTCGCGCTCGGCCCCGTTGCGGAGCACTTGGAGCTTCACGCTCGTATCCGGCTGCATCATGGAGATACTCATGCGCAGATCGTTGCTGTCGGCCACGGGTTTGCCGTTCAATTCCAGAATGATGTCGCCCTTCTGCAATCCGATCTTCTGGGCGGGGCTGTTCGGGGTGACGTCTCCCACCAGCGCGCCACGCTGATCCTTCGCGCCGAACGCCTTGGCGATGGCCGGCGTCACATCCTGCGGGGCGATCCCGAGGTATGCCCGCGTGACTTTTCCATTTTTCAGGATCTGGTCCATCACGCTGCGCGCGAGGTTCACGGGGATGGCGAAGCCAATGCCCTGGTTTCCGTCGGATCCGTGCGCGAGGATGGCGGTATTGATGCCGATCAACTCGCCGCGATCGTTGACCAAAGCTCCGCCGGAGTTACCCGGGTTGATGGGAGCGTCGGTCTGGATGAACTCCTCGTAATCCTCGATGCCTAGATTGGCGCGCTCGGTGGCGCTCACGATTCCCATGGTGACGGTCTTACCGACGCCGAACGGATTGCCGACGGCCAGAGCGTAGTCTCCCACTTGCACCTTAGACGAGTCGCCAATCACGACCGGCAAAAGGGCGCCGGCGTCCACTTTGAGCACGGCGATGTCGATCTTCGCATCGGAGCCGATGAGCTTGGCCTGAAACTCGCGCTTATCGGAGAGCGTCACGCGGATATCCGTGGCGCCGTCGACCACGTGATTGTTGGTGAGGATATAGCCCTCCGGGCTGACGATCACGCCCGAGCCGAGACCTTGCTCGCGCTGCTCGCGCGGCGCGTTGAATTGCCCGCCGGAATCGCCGCCAAAGAATTGGCGGAACGGATCCATGGGCGTCTGCCCGCCGCGGCCGGTCTGCGTCTTTACCACCTTGGAAGAGGAAATGGTCACGACCGCGGGCAACACCTTCTTTACTACGGGGGCGAAGCCGGTCCGGCTCGGCCCTTCATTCGCGTCCGCGAAATGGAACGACGCCGGTGGATTGGCGTTCAAAACGCGATCGACGCCGGCGATGCCGAGGCCACCCAGACCCAGCGCCAGGGACGCGGCCAGCACGGCCGTCTTGGGATGCCTAAAAAATCCTTTTTCTTGCATATACCCTCCAATTTCAATGATTCTGGTCGGCCGGCTTCCTGGCGATCGCCGGAATTGCGGCCTCACTGAAATGGACGCGGCAAGACCGGAATTGGTGTGTACCGTGAAGTTGGTAGGAACGGCGTCCGGAAGGTGTACTCTGTGACAAGAGCCGTTCTGGCATCGACAAAGGAAGAGCCGTGCTGCTGGATTTGTACCACCTGTTGCCGCCTGAAGGCGCGAAGATTCTGTTGGTTCTGTTCTTGTCCTTCTTGACGGGCCTGGAGCGGGAGGAGCATCGGGCCGGGAATGAGAGCTACTCGTTCGGCGGAGTCCGCACTTTTCCCTTGATCGGACTTATGGGTTACGCGGTGTCTCTGCTCTCGGGGGGGCAGGTTCTGCCCGTCATTCTTGGTTTCGCCGTGGTTGGCGGGTTCCTGATGTTGTCATACCGCCAGAAGTTGGCAACGTCCAAGCTTGCCGGCGTCACCTCCGAGATGTCGGCGCTGACCACGTATCTGGTTGGAGCGCTGGTCTTTCGCGAGCAATTCTGGATCGCCACGACGCTCTCCGTGGCGAGCATGTTCCTGTTGGAATTGAAGACTGCCCTGGAGGGTCTGACGAAGCGGATCCCTCCGGAGGAAGTCCTTACTTTTACCAAGTTCCTTCTGCTCACCGCGGTGATTCTGCCGGTCCTCCCCAATCGGGAATTCGGAGCGTTCCAGATCAACCCCTTTAAGGGCTGGCTTGTCGTGGTGGCGGTGAGCGCCGTGTCCTACGGCAGCTACGTGATCCAGAAGCTGACCAAAGGGTCGGGAGGCATGATGCTGGCCGCCTTGCTCGGAGGGGCCTACTCCTCCACGGTGACCACCGTGGTTCTTGCCAAACGGGCCGCGCGCGAGGACCGCCCGCATCTCTTCTCCGGCGCAACTCTGCTCGCTTCCGGAGTCATGTACCTCCGCCTGGCCGGGCTCGTCACGCTGTTCAACCGGAATCTGATCGTCATCCTCGGTCCGCCGTTCGCGGTCCTGGCAGCCGCCGGAATTGGCGCCGGCTGGTTCTGGGCGCGCATCCCCGATGCGAAGACCGGCGACGTCGAGCGCGAGGCCGATCCGAAGAACCCGCTGGAGCTGCGAGCGGCCTTTCTGTTCGGCCTGCTGTTCATCGCGATGATGGTCGCCACGCACCTGGTGGTCGTCCATCTGGGCAGAGCGGGCGTGTATACCCTCGCCGGGCTGATGGGCGTCACGGACGTGGACCCGTTCATCATGGGCATGACGCAGTCGGCGGGCGCGGGCGCTACCCTGACCGTGGCCGCCGCGGCTATTCTGATCGCCGCCGCCAGCAATAACCTGGTGAAGGGCATCTACGCCTGCACCATCGGCGACCGAAAAACCGGCCTGCAGAGCCTGTGCCTGCTGGCCGGCCTGGGGGTCGCCGGCCTTGTGCCGCTGCTGTGGCTCGTTGGGTAGGTAGCATCACCGTGTTATCGTCAAGCTTAAATGTCTAAGAAACAAGAACAGCATACGTCCCAGCCGGTTCCGGTCATCGCCGATGGGATGACTTTGGGGGTCGTCGGGGCCGGCGTCATGGGTCAGACCCTGATCCGGGGCCTGCTGGCCAACGGCTTGATCGCCCGCGAGCGGCTCTGGGCGGGCGACAAGAACGCCGCCACGTGCGAGGCCGCGAGCCAGGCGCTGGAGATCCCCGTCGAGGCCGATTTCCAGAGCCGCGTGCCCACCGCGGACCTGATCCTGATTTGCGTGAAGCCGGCCGACGCCCCCATGGTGCTGGCCACGCTCCGAAATGCCGGATTGCGGCGGGAGACGCTGTTGATCTCCATCCTGGCCGGCGTTTCCACCGACCGGCTGGAAGCGCTGCTCGGCACGGAGAACCCGGTGGTGCGCGCCATGCCCAATACGCCCGCCATCGTCAACGAGGGTATGACCGTCGTCTGTGGCGGCCGGTACGCGGCCAAGACCGACCTGGAGCGCGCCAGCCACATTTTCGAGGCGGTGGGCAAATGCCTCCCCGTCGACGAGGTCCATTTCAACGGCGTTACCGCCCTGAGCGGCAGCGGACCCGCCTATCAGTTCCTGATTATGGAGGCCCTTGCCGACGCCGGAGTCCGCGTGGGACTGCCGCGGCAACTGGCGCTGACCCTGGTGGCGCAGACGGCGCTGGGCGCGGCGCGCATGGTGCTCGCTACCGGCCGCCACCCCGCCGCGCTGCGCGACGACGTCACCACTCCGGCGGGCTGCACCATCGCCGGCCTGCTCATGCTGGAGGATGGCAAGGTCCGCTCCGTACTGGCGCGCGCTGTGGAGGAAGCCACCAAGGTCTCGGCCCATCTCGGAGCGGCGCCGACGAAGATGTCGGAGACCGCCGCCGGCCAGCGCTCGGGCCATTAAGGGATCTTCATGCCAGATCCCGATTCCCAAGATCTCGCGGAGGAACTCATCGAAATCGAAGATCGTTGGGGGGCCCACAACTATCGCCCCCTGGACGTGGTCATCGATCACGCCTCCGGAGTCTGGGCTTACGACATCGATGGCAAGCGCTACATGGACTGCCTGAGCGCCTACTCGGCGCTGAACCAGGGCCATTGCCACCCGCGCATCCTCCAGGCCCTTCAGGAGCAGGCCGCGCGCGTCACCCTCACCTCGCGCGCATTCCGCAACGACCAACTGCCGCGGTTCGTCGAGGAACTGGCGCGCCTGTGCGGCATGGAGATGGTCCTCCCCATGAACACCGGCGCGGAAGCGGTGGAATCGGCGATCAAGGCTGTCCGCCGCTGGGGATACTCGCGGAAGGGCATCCCACATGGCCAAGCCGAGATCGTCGTCTGCGAGAACAACTTCCACGGCCGCACAACCACGGTCATCGGCTTTTCTTCCGAACCCCTTTACCGCGATGGCTTCGGTCCCTTCACGCCGGGGTTCGTCACCGTGCCCTTCGGCGACGCCGAGGCATTGGCGGACGCCATCACCCCCAATACCTGCGCATTCTTGTTCGAGCCGATCCAGTGCGAGGCCGGCATCCTCATTCCCCCGGATGGATATCTGCGCGACGTGGCGGAGATCTGCGAGCGCGAGCGCGTGCTGATGGCCGCCGACGAAATCCAGACCGGACTGGGGCGCACGGGATGTATGCTGGCCTGCGAGTACGAGGGCGTCCAGCCGGACCTTTATATACTTGGCAAGGCCCTCTCCGGAGGCATGTACCCCGTGTCGGCCGTGGTCTCTAGCAGCGAGATCCTAGGCGTGTTTCGTCCCGGCAGTCACGGCAGCACCTATGGTGGGAACCCGCTGGCGTGCGCCGTCGCCCGCGCCGCCCTGCGAGTGATCGAAGACGAGCGGTTGGCGGACCGTTCGGCGGAAATGGGCGCCTGGCTGCTTTATGAGCTGAAGAAGATCCGCCACCCCCACATCAAGGAGATCCGCGGCCGCGGCCTGCTGATCGGCATCGAGCTCATGGTCCCTGCGCGATCCTACTGCGAGCGCCTGAAGGACCTGGGCCTGTTGTGCAAGGAGACGCACGACTACGTGATCCGCCTGGCGCCCCCGCTGATCATCTCCCAAGAGGACTTGGCCTGGGCCGCCGCGCAGGTGCGAAGGGCGTTCGAGGAGTAAGTGGGGCGGCCTTTCAGGCCGCGGACCCGCTTTCCAGCGGGTCCAGCCGGCCGGAAGGCCGGCTTGCGGGCAGGATTGCCCGCTCCACGTCCACCGGCTGGAAGGGGCTCAACAGGTCGCCGCCGCCGTCGAAGCCGAATTCCATTTCCCCTTCGATCGCGAGCGACGGGTTCTGCTCGATCTCCCCGCGTAGGTTTTCGCTCAGCGCCAGCTTGGTCAGCTCCAGGGTGTTGCGGATCCAGCCGAACGTCACTTCCATCGGGTCGAACTTGCCCACCGTAGGGGTGATCCGTTCGAGGCATTCGCGGTCGGTCGGATAATGCAGCGGCGTGTGGGCGCCCCCGAGCGACGTGGACGTCAGCACATTGACTGCCGTCGCTTCCCAGTCCACGGAATTCACCAGCCGGTCGGTCGCAATGTCCGCCATGCCCAGTCCCAGGCCGTTGCCGTAGCTCGATGGGCTGAGCTCTCGCGCGAAGATGCGCCGGATGATGGCCGTATTGGGCCAGGGGTTGTACGCGCCGATCACGCTACGGTTGACCACCTTGGTATCCATTCCGGTCCCGCTGATATCCTTCCCAATTTCGTCCACCACCAGGATGTCCAGGTCCACAGGGATCTTGGCCATCCAGGACTTCACCAGCGCCAGATCCTCCCGCTCGCGCCGCTCCATGTCTTCCGCCGGGATGGCGTCGAGTTTCCCGGTGTTGTGGTTGGCGTCTTCCAGGATGGCCAGACCGCCGATGATCTTGCCGGACTTCAACACCTGCCGGCCGGCGCTGGTGACCACCGCCTCCAGCCCCATTTTGAAGCCGTGCGTGTGATACCGCTTCGCGCCCGCGAACTTGCCCATCCCGATGGCCATCATCTTGAACAGTCCGCTTTCGATGCCGCCATTGAAATCGGTGTGCCACTTGACGCGGTTCACCGGCATGACGCCATCGGCTTCGCTGGCGGCCTTGTCCATGAAGACCTCGATGCCTTCCGCCGTCTTGCCCAGCGAAACCACGTCCAACTGGCTCACGATGGAGCATCCCATGGAGGCCTCGGTCACGCCGTAGTGGGCCAGCACATCGGCCTGGCCCTCCGCGGTGGCCGCGCCGTGGCTCCCCATGGCGGGGAAGATGAACGGCCGCATCCCCTCGTCTTTCCAATACTGGACCACGTTGCGGACAATCGGGGCGAGGTGGTGGATCCCGCGGCTCCCCACGCCGATCGCGACGCGCGCGTTAGGCTTCAGCCGGCCGGCGAAGCCTGCGGCGGAGAGTTGCTGCCGCACCTCGGCGGCGATGTCGGGAATCCCGCGGTTGGGGAAATTCTGGCGAACCAGCAGAAGGCGAGGAAACTGCATAGATGCTTTCTATTGTAACCGTGGAAACGGGCGTAGATTCTACGCTACCGGCTCACCGGCTTTTTCGTCTGCACCGCGATGGAGGCGGTCTCCATTCCTGGCCCAGTTGCGGTCAGCGCGATCTGTCCGGGCGCACCTGAGCTTCGCAGCACAACCAGCGCCCGCCCGTGGAAGACCTTGCATTCCTCGCCCTTGTAGGGCTGGTCGTTGGTCATGTCCGCATTGCCCAACCCCGCGATCACGCCCTGACCCTTGATCGAAAAGCGGAGATTCTGCGACGCATTCGGCTGAAATCGCCCGGCTCGGTCGAGTATCTCAACCGTTACGAAAGAGAGATCCTGGCTGTCGGCGCGGATCTCTTTGCGGTCGGCCGTAAGGCGGATCCGGACCGGCTCGCCCACGGTTTCGAGCGTGGTCTCGGCTACCGTGCGGCCACCCTCCAGCGCAACAGCCTTCAGGACGCCAGGCGAGTAAGGGACTTTGAAAACCGCCTTGAACTGTTGGTCGATGCCGGTGGGCATCTCGCCGATCTGCTTGTCATTCAGGAAGAGGCGGACGCGCTCCGCGTTCGATGACGCCTCCACCTCCAGCTCGCGGCCTTCCTGGCCGGGCCACGTCCAACTCGGCCACTCGGGATACATGCCCCAGCCGGTGACGACAATCTGTTTCCCCTCCGGCGCCGGTTGACGAACCGCCAGATAGAGCTTTTCACCGCGGCCCCAGACGATGTTCCGGTAATGCGAAACCGGCCGGCGGTAGCCAGTCACGTCCAGATCGCCGCATTCCGCGCTGTGCCATGGAAAGAGTCGATTGTCGCCCATCATCGATTGCCGCGGGGCGTTCGGCTCGGCGGCATACCACCGGCCGATCCCGTTCTCGCCCAGGTAGTCCATGGCGGTCCATACGAAATCGCCGACGATATAAGGAAAGTCGTTGACCAGCTTCCAGTAGGAGAACGTGTCTCGCGGGAAGGACTCCGTAGACATCATGACGCGCGATGGTACGCGCTCATGATCCGCCACGTGGCGGTTCAGGTTGTAGTTGTACCCGCCGATATCGAGGGAGGCGAACAAGTTGTCCACGGCGAGCCAGTTCTGAGGGTTGTTGGCCGCGGTAGTGATCGGGCGCGTGGGATCGAGCTTCCGGACGTAGTCCGCCAGCATCTTGCCGGTTTGCGCGCCCTCCGGCTGGTCGCGCTCGGGAATCTCGTTGCCGATGCTCCAGATCGCGACCGATGGATGGTTGCGATCGCGCAGCACCATCGCATCGATGTCGCGCTGCCACCAATCCTTGAAGTAGAGGTGGTAGTCGTAAGGCTTCTTAGCGCGCTCCCAACAATCGAATGCTTCATCGAGTACCAACATTCCCAGGCGGTCGCAGGCTGCCAGTAGCCCTGGCGAGGGCGGGTTGTTGCGGATGGCGTTGAAACCGGCGGCTTTCAGGAGTTCGATCCGGCGCTCCTCGGCCCGATCGAACGCCGCTGCGCCGAGAACGCCGTCGTCGTGGTGGATGCACCCGCCCGCCAGCTTTGTCGGTTTGCCGTTCAGTAGGAAGCCCTTCGCGGCAGACCATTCCAGCGAACGAATGCCGAACGGCGTCTCCACTTCATCGGCGGTCTTGCCGTCCATCAGCAGGCGAGTCACGGCCCGATAGAGTTTCGGCGAGTCCGGAGACCAGAGCGCGGGACTTGCGACATGGAATTCCTGGGCGGCGCCGTCCGTTGCCGTTACCGCAACCTGCCGTCCATCCGGTCCGAACAGCACAGTCTGGATGCGGATTGGTTTTCCGCCGGTTCCTTGCGTTTCCGTCCGGACGACGATTTTCGCCCGCGAAGTGGAAACCTCCGGCGTCGTAACGTAGACGCCCCACGGCGCCACGCTGACGGGTCCGGTCACGGTGGCCCACACATGGCGGTAAATGCCTGCGCCCGGGTACCACCGGCTGCTCTGTTGTTTGGAATCGTTGACCCGGACCGCCAGGACATTGCGCGCTCCGGGTTTCAAAGCGACGGAATCGGGCGCAGGCGAACAGATGAAGGTCGTGTAGCCGTATGGATGCGAGCACAGCGGCTGTCCATTGAGCCAGACCTCCGAGTTCATGTACACGCCCTCGAATTCCACGGAGAAGCGCTGGAGAGCCCACTCCTTGGGAGCAGTGAAGGCGCGGCGGTACCAGCCAATGCCCGCGGGAAGGAACGCTTCGGAGCCGCCCGTGGGATTGTTCTGATCTATTTTGCCTTCGATGCTCCAGTCGTGAGGGAGCGTCACCGGGCGCCAGCTTGAATCGTCGAACGCCGGCGCTTGCGCCCCGGCCGGATCGCCCAGAAAGAATCTCCAGCCGGAATCGAAGGAGAGACGCTGGCGGGACTCGGCGGCCGGCGAATAGGCTAAGAAGACAGTTGCGACGGCGACTAAAATGCGCATTTCATCAACCTCAAAGTAGTACTGTAATCTACCAGCATGCTTCCAGCCCAGCCGTGATGCAATGGGCTTACCATGGCTGGTTGTTAGGAGATCAAGAGCTTGAACCGTGCCGGGGGGCCGGCGCGCCTTAAGGAGAGCGAAATGAGACCACGATTCGCACTGATCGCATTCACGGCGGGGGCTGCGGCGTTGGCTGTGGCCGTCGTCTGCGCGCAACAGCAACCGCCGCCGCAGCAGTATCCCTTTCAGAATCCGAATCTGCCCATCGAGCAGAGGGTGAACAACATCATCTCCCTGCTGACGCTGGACGAGAAGATCGGCTGCCTGGGGACCAATCCCAGCGTGCCGCGCCTGGGTATCCGCGGGACCAGCCACTCGGAAGGACTGCACGGCCTGGCCCTGGGCGGGCCCGGCGGGTGGGGCCGGCCGACTCCCATCCCAACCACGCAGTTCGCCCAGGAAATCGGGATGGGCGAAACCTGGGATACCGAACTCGTCCGCCAAGCTGGCGGCGTTGAAGGTTACGAGGCCCGATACATCAACCAGAGCGAGAAGACCCATCGCGGCAGCTTGATGATCCGGGCGCCCAACGCGGACCTGGGCCGCGACCCGCGTTGGGGACGGACCGAAGAGTGCATGGGTGAGGACCCTTATTTCAACGGCAAGATGGTTGTGGCCATGGTCAAGGGTCTTCAGGGCGACGACCCGAAGTACTGGCTGACGGGGGCGCTCATGAAGCACTTCCTGGCCAACAGCAACGAAGACGGCCGCGGCGGATCGTCCTCGGATTTCGATGCGCGTCTCCTGCGCGAGTATTATTCCGTTCCCTTCCGCATGGGCGTGATCGAAGGCGGCTCGCGCGCCTACATGGCCGCCTATAACGCCATGAACCACGTTCCCATGACCGTGAACCCCATTCTCAGGGACATCACCATGAAAGAGTGGGGCCTCGACGGCATCATCTGCACGGACGCGGGTTCCCTGCGCAACATGGTGAATCCGCAACTGCACAACTACTACAAGACCAACGCGGAAGGGCTGGCCGGAGCCGTGAAGGCAGGCATCAACCAATTCCTGGAGAACGCCACGCTCTACCGCCCGGCCGCCCAGGAAGCCCTGCAAAAAGGTCTGCTGACGGAGAAAGACATCGACGACGTGATCAAGGGCGAGTTCCGGGACATGATCAGGCTGGGACTGCTGGACCCGCCGGAGATGGTCAAGTACGCGAGCATCAAGGGCGATGAAGAAGTGTGGAAACTCCCCGAGCATAAGGCGATCGCTCTGCGCGTGGCGCAAGAATCGGTAGTACTGCTGAAGAACGCGAACAATTTCCTGCCTCTCAAGAAGGAGTCTCTGAAATCGATCGCGGTTCTGGGCCCGCTGGCGGATGTGGTCGCCCTGGATTGGTACAGCGGAACTCCCGGGTACGTCATCACCCCGGTGGAAGGCATTAGGAACAAAGTAGGCAGCGGCATCACGGTCAACTTTGTTCCCAAGGACGCCGATGCAGCCACGGCGGTCGAAGCCGCCAGGAAATCCGATGTGGCGGTCGTCTTCGTCGGCAACCACCCCACGTGCGATGCCGGGTGGGCCAAGTGCCCTACGCCGAGCGACGGCAAGGAGGCCATTGACCGCAAGGCCATCAACCTGGAGCAGGAGGAGTTCGTCAAGCAGATCTACGCCGCGAATCCGAAAACGGTGGTTGTGCTCTTGGCCAGTTTCCCCGATTGCGATCAATTGGAGCCAGGAGAATGTTCCAGCCATCCTCCATATCACGCACAATGCCCAGGAGGAAGGCACGGCGATCGCCGACGCCCTGTTCGGCGACATCAATCCGGCCGGCCGCCTGGTACAGACTTGGCCGAAATCGCTCGACCAGGTTCCGCCCATGATGGATTACAACATCCGCCACGGCCGGACGTACATGTATTTCAAGGGTGAGCCGCTGTATCCCTTCGGCTACGGCTTGAGCTACACCACGTTCAAGTACTCGAATTTGAAGCTTAGCGCCGCGCGCCTCGGAAAAACCGGCAGTCTCACCGCCAGCGTGGATGTGAAGAACACCGGCAGCCGGAAAGGCGACGAAGTCGTGCAACTCTATGTTTCGCACCTCAGCTCCAAAGTGGAGCGGGCCAAAGAGGAGCTGAAGGGTTTCAAGCGAATCACTCTCCAGCCGAATGAAACCAAGACCGTCACGCTGCCCGTGAAGGCGGAGGATCTGGCCTATTGGGACGAGAAGCAGAACAAGTGGGTCGTGGAGGCAGACCAGGTGAAGTTCATGGTGGGCGCCTCTTCCGCCGGCACGAAGCTGGAGAGGACCATCGGCGTGGGACAGTAATGACAAGAACCGCTCCCTGACGGTCGCGGCTCGGAATGATGAACACGGCCTCGTACCGAGCCGCGACCGTCAGGGAGCGGTTCTTGGTCGGGAGGAAACCGCGGCCGTATTAGGCGAACCTCAATTAGGAGAAGCATCGCAATGCGAAAGGCTACTCGACGTGAAGTGCTCCAGGGGGCAGGAATGGCGCTCGCTATTTTGCCCGCCCGGGCGCAAAGGCAGAGCGCCGGGGCGGCCGCCGAAGCCAGTCCGTTGACCCTCTGGTTTCGCGAACCGGCCAACGTCTGGACCGAAGCGTTGCCCGTGGGCAACGGCAATCTGGGCGCCATGGTGTTTGGCGGCGTGGACCACGAGCGCATCCAGCTCAACGAGCACAGCGTGTGGTCCGGCCGCCACGTCGAGAACGACAATTCGCAGGCGCTCGAGCAGATCCGGCAGATCCGCCAACTGTTGTTCGACGGCAAGTTCGCGGAAGCCAATTCGTTTGGACGAGGCGGGCGCGGGCCGCAGGGCGCGGGCGGGGCCGTCGGAGGCCGCGCGGCCGGCGCTCCACAGGCCGCCGCCAACGCTCCACCGCGGCAGGGCGGACGCACTTCGTACGAAACCCTGGCCGACCTGCTGCTCGATTTCCGTCACGACAGCGCATCTCCGGAAGCCTACCGCCGCGAGCTGAACCTCGACACCGGCATCGCTCGCGTGGAATATCGCATCGGCGGCTTCCGGTTCACGCGGGAGATATTCGTTTCGCATCCCGACCAGGCGATGGTCGTCCGCGTTTCGGGCGACAAACCCGGCAGCGTATCCTTCGCCGTCCAACTGAAGCGTGAAACCGGCGCAAAAGCCGAATCGGCTGAGCCGAACCGCATCGTGCTGCGCGGCCAGACCGTCAACGGCGGAGTGATTTTCGAATGCCGCCTGGAGGCGCGCGCCGAGGGCGGCCAGGTTAAGTCCACACCCGAGGGGCTGAGCGTCGAAGGCGCCAATGCGGTCACGCTGCTGATCGCCGCCGGGACGAACTACAGGCTTCATTACCCCGATTACAAGGGCGACGACCCGGCCGAGGGTTGTCAACGGCGGCTGGCGGCGGTGGCGGCGAAGCCGTATTCCCGCGTCCGGGAGGCGCATATCGCGGATCACCGCCGCCTCTTCCGGCGCGTCGAGCTCGATCTCGGCGGGCCGGACCGCTCGGCGGTTCCAACCGGCCAGCGCCTGGCGGCCGTGCAACAAGGCGGCGACGATCCGCAGTTGCTCGGCATCTATTTCCAGTACGGCCGTTACATGCTGATGGGCAGCTCGCGTCCCGGGGGGCTGCCGGCGAACCTGCAAGGCATCTGGGCGGAAGGTCTGACGCCGCCCTGGTCGGCCGACTACCACATCAACATCAACATCCAGATGAACTACTGGCCCGCGGAAGTGTGCAACCTCTCCGAGTGCCACGAGCCGTTGTTCGATTTCATCGACATGCTGCGGCAGCCGGGCCGCAAGACCGCGGAAATCTCATACGGCTGCAAGGGCTGGGTCTCACACTACACGACCACCGTCTGGGGGCAGACGGCCCTCCTGGGCCCCGGCGGCATCAATCTGTGGCAAGGCTCTTCCGGGTGGCTGGCGCAGCACCTGTGGGAGCACTACGCCTTCACCGGCGATCGCAACTTCCTGCGCGAGCGCGCCTGGCCGGTGCTGAAGGAAGCTGCGGAGTTCTATCTTGATTACATGTCCGAAGATCCGCGCACCGGCAAACTGGTGGCCGGGCCGGCGTCTTCTCCCGAAAACAGCTTCACAGCGCCGGATGGCTCGCGGGGCCAAGTGGACATCGCGCCCGCCATGAGCCAGGAAATTGTCTACGATGTGCTGACCAACGTCATGCGCGCGTCGGAAATCCTCGGCATCGAGCCGGAGTTCCGCCAGCGGGCTTCCGAAGCCAGGGCGCGCCTGCTCCCGCTCAAAATCGGAAAGTACGGGCAGATTCAGGAGTGGTCGCAGGATTTCGATGAGCCCGAACCCGGCCATCGCCACATGTCGCAGCTCTTCGGCTTGCATCCGGGCAAGCAGATCACCGTACACGGCACGCCCGAGTTGGCGCAAGGCGCGCGCAAGACGCTGGAGCGCCGCCTGGCCAACGGCGGTGGCCACACCGGCTGGAGCCGCGCATGGATCGTCAATTTCTGGGCGCGCCTGGAAGACGGCGAGCAGGCGCAGGATCACGTCATGCTTCTGCTGCGCAACTCGACGCTCTCCAACTTATTCGATACGCACCCGCCGTTCCAGATCGACGGCAACTTCGGCGGCTGCGCCGGCATCGCCGAAATGCTGTTACAGAGCCACGACGGCGAAATCGCGCTTCTGCCCGCCCTGCCCAGGGCGTGGGCGGATGGCAGATACAAAGGCCTGCGCGCGCGTGGCGGCGTCGAAGTCGAGATCGCCTGGAAGGGCGGCAAGCCGGTGGCCGCCACCCTCACCGCATCGATCGATGGCAGCCACAAGGTGCGTCCGCCGAAAGGCTCGCGGATCGCGGCCGTGGCCTCCGCCGGCGCGCGCGTGCCGGCGCCCGCTGGACGGGATGGGGCTGTGCAGTTGGCAGTCAAGGCGGGGCGAGCGTACAGGGTTACGTTTGCGTAATAAGTCGGCTGCTGGCGTTTGGGAGTCTCGTAGCTTGTCCTCGAGATAGCCTAAAACACTGGCTGGGCCAGCAGAACCCAAAGGCCGGGCACCCAGCCTATTGTCATGGTACGCCCTATTTATAGTTATGACTCTCCCCACTGCTTTGATATGGAGATTGTTGCGAGGATTGACGACCCCAGAGTACCATGGGCATAGGAGCGGCTCAGGTACGCCGTGAAACGATGATGCTGACCTACGAAGCCAACACCCTCCGCCAGTTCATGAAGCGCATCCAGGCAATAAGCAAGGCGTGGGAAACCAAGAAGGATGGCAGTCCGAATCTTTGGTATCGCGGATCGCGGAAATCTAGCTGGGCGCTTGTTCCAAAGCTGTACCGCCCAAATGGTCCAGCGAAGAAGCTACTGCAAACCGAAGACGAGATTCGCGAGGAATTCGTGAGGCGTGCCCCAAGCCTCATCGCATATAGACCTGAGAATGCATGGGAATGGTACTTCCTGATGCAGCACTACAGCGCACCCACGCGCTTGCTCGACTGGACGGAGGTCCCACTAGTAGGTTTGTACTTCGCCGTGAAAGACACTGAAGGCCTGCAGGATGCGGCAGTCTGGGTGCTAGACGCATGGCTCCTGAATAAGCGGGTGCTAGGTAAGAGCGAGGTCCTGCCGCCCGGGTCGGCTGGGCTTTCCACCAAGGACGTTCGCAAGTACAATGCGTGGCTACACTGCTGTCCGGCTAGAAGTCGAATAGAATCAATTGGTTGCTGGCGCCGAGTAA
>OCTA010000899.1_pt1 | contig 27794 bp, 27 predicted proteins | sample 1538991 | NCBI WGS metagenome assembly OCTA01 (sample SAMEA3539302, study PRJEB22396) | soil metagenome | biome: tundra; feature: field; material: soil | place: USA | collected 2010-05 | depth 0.15 m | reverse complement strand
ATGATCGTGGGCGCGAGAAACTCGCACACGGGTCGGACCGAACTCAGGGGGTCAGGCCAACACCGCCGAGCGGATCCTCGACACGACCACCTCGGCATCATAGGGTAAGCGTTCAGTCCCTGGGCTCAGGCGAGGTCGGGGAATGGGTCGCCGGGTTGGACGATCAGTTCGCTGAGGTAGGTGAATAGCGAGCGGTGTTGGAGTCGGCAGGTTGCAACGGCTGTGAGTGCGCGCTCGGCGAATCGCTCGCGGCTGTTGCTTTGGGTGCCGAGCGAGAGTTTTCGGTGGATGACCGGTCCCCGGAGCGCGCGCTCGGCGGGGTTGTTGGTCGGCTCGATCCCCTCGATCGTCGTGAACGTCCAGAGGGGGGGCCAGACCTTGAGGAGGTTGTTGGCGAACCGCCGGTGCCAGCGGGTGCGCTTGCTCTTGGGGCTGGCATCTTCGAGTAGCTGTCGCAGTTGGGTCTGGATCGGTGTGATCTCGGCACCCAGCCGGTCGCGGTCGTGGTGCTCGTGCTGGTAGGCGCGCCACGCGGCGAACACTCCGCGCGTGAGCTCGAGCCCGTGCTCGCCGAAGGTCTTCTGCGAGGCCCTCACGAGCTGCCAGCCGATGATCATCCTGGAGAACACGTCGATCAGGAACGCGAAATACAGCCGTCCTTCCCAGCTGCGCAGGTGTTGACGGACACGCAGGATGGTGATGACGGCGCCATCGAGGACGGTCATCTGGGCGGCGAACGACCGAACGACCAAAGGGTGGCGTTGGGACCGACTTGCGATGAAGGCGGCCGGGTCGGGGGCGCGCGGCTGTGCGTCGCGCGTTGTGACCGCTTCGCTCTCGCTGTTGATCGCTCGCCACGAAGGTGGTCCTCGCCCGCGAGACGTGCCGGAGCGACGCGCGTGCCACGGCGAGCGATGCGACCCACTCGCGCGTACACGTCGCAGCTCACTCAGAACCCGGGCGGGTCGCGTGGGCGGCCGTAGAGCAGGCCGGTGAGCGTCACGGCCAGCTCCCACGGCGATGCGGACATCCGCAGCTGCAACCGACAGGCGCGCGCCATGCTGCCGAGCGCGTCGACGGCGTCGGCGACCGGTGAGCCGGCCGGACCGGTCTGATCCAGCGCACGGGCGTCGATCGCGTACGTCCAGCGCCTGGCGCTGGCGCTGACCTGCTCCGCGTGATGGGCGAACGTGTGAAGCCACCCGCGGACAGTCCCGGGCGGCCGCCCGAGGCGTGCCGCGATGCGACGGTGCCCGACCCCGCGCGCGTTGTCCAGCAGCGCCGCTGGTGGGGGCAGCGACTCTCGGTCGTCCGTGGTTTCGCGCGGCATCTGCACGCGATCGACGAAACGTGCGAGGTCCCGCCGGCGGATGTCCTGCCCGCCCACTTCCGCCGCGCCGTGCCCTACCTCTACTCCGGGCAGGAGATCGCCCGCTTGATGGCTGCTGCGGGCGCTCTGCGCCCGGCGCTGCGCGGCGCGACGTACACCACGCTGATCGGCCTGCTCGCGGTCAGCGGGATGCGGATCGGGGAAGCGATCCGCCTCGAGCGAGCGGACATCGATTGGGATCAGCAGCTACTCGTCGTCCGCGCCGCCAAGCACGGCAAATCGCGTCAGGTGCCTCTGCACCCGAGCGCGATGACAGCGCTCTCGACTTATGCATCTCGACGCGATCAGCTTTGCCCGCGGTCGGGGACACCCAGCTTCTTCCTCGCCGCGCGTGGCGTCGCGCTCGCCTACCGGTCGGTGTGCGCCACGCTCCGGCGGGTCGTGACCGACGCGCAGATCGCACCAGACCGCTCCCCACGCCCACCGCGCCTACACGATCTGCGCCACGGCTTTTGCGCACAGCAAAAGCATGGCGCAGATCGAGTGGGCGGGGCCGGTCGCGCTCGCCGGCGCCTTCGAGCCCGACCGTGGCGATCATCTCGCGGAATGCCTCTCCGAACGCGCCTTCGGTCAACCGCTGGCCATAGCTGGTGATGAACAACGACGCGGTCGGGCGGGTTGGCCGGTAGCGCTCGCGGGTGTGCTGGTACTCGCGAAGCGCTGCGACGGTGCTGGGGTGCACCGGGACCTCTCGCTGTTTGCCCCACTTCCCGACCGCGGTGATCACCCCGCTCTCGAGGTCGACGTCGCTGTCGTCGAGCGCGAGCACCTCCCCGACCCGCATCCCGGTCGCGGCGAGCAACCCGATCACGGTCCCGATCGTCGCCGCGCGAACCGGCGGCGACAGCCGGCCCGCGGCGCTGATCAGCGCCGCGATCTCAGCTGGCGAAGAGATGTATGGCGCGATCCGCTGCTGGCAGGCAGGAAGCAGATCGGTCGGCGGGATCTCGGTATCCGGGTCGAGCGTCGCGAGGTACCGAGCGAACCGGCGGACGATCCCGAGCCGCTGAGTGAAGCGGTGCGGGTTGACCCCCGTTGGCTGGTTGGCCCACGCGAGCGCGAGCTCGGTCGTGACCCTGCCCTCCCCTGACTGGTCGACGAACGCGACAAACCGTTCGAGCAGCCGTCCGTCGACCTCGAGCTTGAACCCGAGCTGGCGACGAATCGCGAGATAGTCTCGACTTTGGCCGTTCTAGGGTAGGAGGGCTGCCCATGCTTGTTGGATGGCGTTGATTTTCTGTCGGTAGGGGTCGCGCAGTCGTCCGGGTGAATATTGGTCGGCGATGATCGTGCGGCGCAGCTTGGCGAGCATGTCGGCGAAGGATGGGTTGGTCTTGGAGAGGTACCAGGGAGCTCGGGCGCGGTGCTCTTTGACGTCGGCGGGGTGATGGCCGTGCAGGGCGTACCAGATGATCGTGAGTGTCATGCAGAGAAACTGGAACGGGACTGTTCTCTCGACAGCGCGCTGGGTGCGGTTTTGGGCGTCGCCGACGCCGGCTTGGTGCTTGGCTTCTTCAAAGCACACTTCGATCGCCCACCGGTCTGCGTAGCGTTCGACGAGTTCCTCGGCGGTGGCGCTGAGGTCGGTGGTGATCAGCGCGAGCTGATAGCCCGATGGCTTGTCAGCGTCTTGGACGAGCAGCAGCCTGACGGGGGTGTCGCCGAGCGCTCGATACCACAGGCACGGCCGTAGGTGCACGGCGAGCTGAGAGGGCTTGCCGTAGCTGTTGGCGGTGACCTGCCGCCAGGCGGTGGCGGCGTCGGTCGCGATCTGCGCGAGACTCGCCAGCTTGTCGCCCTTCTTCGGCGGGCGCCCGCGTTTGCGCTCACCGGCAGGCGGCGGGGGCGGCGGGGGCTCATGCAGCGAGCCGTCCTTGCGCAGGCGGAAGGTGATCGTGACCCGCGCGGGCAGACCGCGCCAGGCGCCGAAGCGTAGCCGGCGTCGCCGACCGCGTGAACCTGCCGGGCCGGGAAGTGAGCGGCGAGCAGGTCGATCATCTCCCTGGCCAGCCGGGGCTTTGACGGGCGCTCGGGGTCGTCCTGGCGCTTGGGGATGTGCTTGCGCTTGGGTTTCCAGAGCCTGAACAGGACCGGCAGGCAGACCGGGCGAGCAAGGATCGGCAGGCCCACCACGATCCCTGCCACCACCCAGTTGTTGCCCCACGCGACCGCTCCCTTGTCGCTGTTCGCGGTCGCGTCGTGATGGTAGAAGCAGCCGTAGATCCGTCGGCCCCAGCGCTGCAGCAACGAGTCGTCGATCGCCACCAGGATCGGCGCATCAGCGTCGAGCAGCCGCCCAAGGATCACCGTCGCGAGCAGCAGCCCGAGCCTGTCGGGCTGCCAGCGCGCCTGGCTGAAGAACCGGTGCGCGCGAGAGTGATCCCACACCCCAGACAGCCTCGCGCCCACCAGCATTCCACAGACCGTCCGCGGCCCGATCTGGGAGACCTGGCCGACCACCAGCCCACGAAAGGTCTGAAACGTCGGTTGCGTAAAACAGGACGCAAAGAGGGCCAGCAGCCCGTCCAGCGAAACGGGAACATGAAGGAGCATCGGCGGCGCCTTTCGTGGGCAGCCGCGACCGGACCGACATCCGCCGCGGCATGACGATATGGACGCCCACGGCTTCGAGGCGGCCGCCGGTGCTCCTCCCACGCCCGCTAGATCTGACAGTCACACCAGGCGCCGCGCTCACCCCGAAGCTGGCCCGCTCACAACCCCCGGAAACCGCCAAAGTCGAGAGATAGTCATTGAGCGCCTGACGCAAACGAGGTCATGACCGGTCTCCCGGCCACGGCAGCGCCAGCGGACGAGCGAGTCCCGATCCACCCGCGCGTAATGAGCAGTCGACACGAACTGGCGATGACGCAGCACCTGCGCGATCTCCTCAAGCGATACTCGCGCGCGGAGCATCTCGGTCGCGGCCGTATGCCGCAGTCGATCCGGTCCGACCTGCGGCACCGCCGCCCGCCGGCACGCACGACGCACAACGTTCGCGACGACGCTGCTGGTGATCGGCCCGAACGGCGCCAGCACGCACAAGAACAGCACGCGATGCTCGCTGCTCGGACGCACGCTCAGATACGACACGACCGCCTCGCCGACATCGACGTGAGATGGAGATACCGCAGCAGCGCCCGCAGGTTCGCGGCCAGATCCATCGCGCCGGACACCGTCCGTCGCGGGCACTCCCGCACAAGGAACGCGGTCACATCCCCGGCCGCCAACCGCTCCAGCTCAAGCCCGCCGACCCGCTCGACGCGATCCTCAAGAAACGCCCTCGCGGCACGCTCATAGTTCTTCATCGTCCCCGCGAGCAGCCCCCGCTCACGCGCCAAATACGTGCGGAGATCAGCGAGCAACTCGTCAACCGGTCCCGCCACCAGCGACGGCGCTGGCATCACACCGAGTTCCCGCAGATACGCGAGCGGCACCCGCAAACTCAACCGCCACAGATACGAGCGATAGCCGGCCGCTTGCAACCCCGCCGCGAACCGCACCGCCATCTCCCCAGTCCACTCCCCGACAGCCAGCCCCTCCCGCTCAAGCCAGCAGCTCAGCTGGCTCAACTGCCACACCTTCTGCCTAACCACTCCCGGCGAGTAGCCCCGCGCCTCCAACCACCGCCCATACCCCTCCGCATACGCCGCCAACGGCCCCGACCCCTTCGAAACCCACAGATGCGACCTCATCAACGCCTCCAATCCGATCAACAAGAACCGAACCGGAAGCCTCGACCGCAGCCAACGATTATGCGCAGTCCCTCACCGCGCGAGGCCAGCATCTACGCGCGGTCAGCCCAATCCTGCGCCCCGACTTCAGATAACGCGCCGCTGGAGATAAACGTGATTAAGTCCCCCCGGATCGTTGGCGTCCATGACGTCAACGAACGTCCCCGAATACCGTCCTTCGCAGCCGCTATGTTGCACCTGTCGACGACGTCAACGACGTCAGCTCGGGGTGACGTTCCGGTGCAGACAGCTCTCGTTGCGTCGTTCACCCGCCCCTCGACTCCGCCGTCGTGGACATGTCGACGACAGCTGTCATCAGTGCTGGCGGCGTCGTTTACACGAAGAGGGGACTTAGGGGTCATTATCGGATGCTTCCGATAATCACGTCGTGCAGCTCGCGACCAAGGCGCTCGACGAGGTCCGCCGCGACTACTGGAACCAGCTGCGCTGGGCCGGCGCGAAGCAGGCCGCGAAGCGGTTCAAGGACGCCCGATGGGTACTGCTCAAGCGACCCGAGAACCTGACCGACAAGCAAACCATCACCTACCGCAAGCTCCGCAACGCCGGCGGTGAGGTATGGCTCGCATACACGCTCAAAGAAGCGTTGCGCGCAATCTTCGCTCCCGACCTCACCCTCGAGGACGTCACCGTCCTGATCGACCGGTTCCTGTCCCGCGCCGCCCGCAGCCGCCTGGAACCGTTCGTCCGGCTCGGCCAAACGATCCGCAAACACCGCGACGGGATCCTCGCCGCGATCCGCCTCGGGATCACCCAAGGCCGCACCGAAGCGCTGAACAACAAGGTCCGGTTGATCACGCGCCGCGCCTACGGATTCCACTCCGCCAGCGCCGCGCTCGTCATGCTCACCTGCGGACCCATCACCCTCACACTCCCACACGAGCACAACTGACCCACCGAGTCACCTACGATCACCCACGGAGAGCCACATTTCTGGCCTTAGTTTGGTTTTGGTGGTCCTGCCGGGAAAGCACCGCTGGTGTCACTGCATACGCCGTCTCGTGATGTGTTGGTACGGCGCGGGATAATACGCGACGCGGCTTCCTCGTTGTAGTAGCCCGACCGTCTCGTTGACGTGCCACGTAGCTATCAATGAGCACCTCCGTTAGGCGACGTTCATCGATTCATGCTAGTAGACCTGCCCTACCGGCACGGGGCGGTGACGAAGGCTAGTGGAGAGCGTTCCCGCTCTCTTCCATCGAGACAAGGTCCGACAGGTATAGTCGCCGGGCGACATGATTGCGAGCACACCTTACACCGAGCGTTTCTTCTCCGGTCAGCGAGATGGTTCTCGTTCCTCAGCCGAGGCGATCCTTCCCCCGATCATTCAAGCCGTCCAGCCCACCAGTGTTGTCGATGTGGGATGCGGCATCGGCACATGGCTCTCCGCCGCTTTGGCTGCCGGTGTCGAGGATGTCCTTGGGCTAGACGGTGCCTGGGTCAGACCAGACTGGCTGGAAATCCCAGTTGAGAGATTCCAGGTAGCCGACCTTCGCCAACCACTCAGGGTCGGCCGCCGGTTCGACGTAGCGCTTTGTATGGAGGTCGGCGAGCACGTCCCAACGGAGCGCTCTGCTGGCCTGGTGAGCGATCTAGTCGACTTAGCGCCGGTGGTGCTGTTCTCCGCCGCAATCCCTGGCCAGGGCGGCACAGGCCACGTCAACGAGCAGTGGCCGGACTTCTGGGCCGAGCTGTTTTCCAGCTACGGCTACGTGTGCGTCGATGCAATCCGCCGGCAGCACTGGAGCGACGAGCGCGTCCTGTTCTGGTACGCCCAGAACGCCTTTCTCTATGTAGCCAAGGACCGAGCACCGCTCGACCTTCAAGCGCCCGACAATCTTCCGCTCAGAGTCGTACATCCGGATCTTCTCGCGCGGCGCTGTGACCCACACTTCGTCCCCTGGCGCCTAGCCGTGCACGCCCTCAGGTGGCGCGCCCGTGGAGCAACCAGAAGGGCCAACGAGCGCCTCAAAGCGATGGGCTCTCGATTCGAGTAGGTTCCAGGCGAGGAGCGGCGTGCCATGACCCAGCTGCAATCCCGATCCATCTCCGTTGTGGTTCCCACCTTCAACGATGTCGGCCGCATCGGTGACGCGCTCGCGTCGATCGTCAACCAGACGAGGCCGCCCGCCGAGATCGTGGTATCCGACGATGGGTCCGACGACGGCACGGAGCAGTTCATAAGCGACTTCGCCGCCCGGCAGGCGGGCGAAGTCATCGTGCGCTACGTTCGGCTCTCTTCCCGTTCGGGGGACGCGGCGGCACGCAACGCAGGGATCGCGGCTGCGTCTGGGGAGTGGATCGCAAACTGCGACTCAGACGACGTTTGGGCTCCCGCCAAGCTTGAGCGACAGACGGCGTTTGTACGCAACTGGAACGGAAGCCAACGAATCGCCCTTCTCGGTACTCATGGCTACAACATGAATGACGCGAAAAGGGTGATATCGCCCGCGATGATGGGGCCAACTACGGAGGACGATTACGACGCCCTAAGACGGGAGGGCGGCCTCTTCTACGTCATCCACTCGTCGGTCCTGTTCTCCCGCGCAGACTTCGATGCCCTTGGTGGCTACTCGACGAGCGAGTACGGTCCGGCGAACGAGTTCGACCTATTCTGCCGAATGGCTGAGCGGGGGGTTGTGATCAACCTGCCTGAGCCGCTCGTGTATTACCGAAAGCGTGCTGGCTCAATGCAGCTCGATCTCCTCTGGGAGCGGCATGAGAACATATTGCGCCTGGCGGAGAATCAGCGAAGGCGCGCCACCGGCCAAGCTCCCATCAGCCGCGACGAGTTTGCCGCCCGCCAAGCTTCGGCGACCGTCTTGCAGCGGCTCAGCCGTCGAAAGCAGATGTGGGGAATGTACTACTACCGTTCGGGAGCCGCCCACATCGTGAATCGTCAAAGGCTACGAGGAGGCTTGGAGCTTGCGCTCGCCTCGATCATGGACGGGTCGCGTCTTCGCTCAGGTGTCCGGAACGCGGTCCAGGCGCGGCTCTCCCGCTAAGAACGCGAGCGAGGATGGCGCAGGGAGCCGGTGCGCGTGAGTGCCTGCGCAGCCCGGCGGGTATCACCTCACCTACGTCAGAGCTGCCGCTCTGGCGTAGGTAACCACCACAATCGCCGCGCAGACCCGCCCCTTGCCTGGGGGGCCCGAGCCGCCGGACACCTCCGAAGTGCCCTGGGGGACAAATTTCCGGAATGACGGTGGCACTGGATGGCAAGCTCAAGACCCTAGTGTCGGTCGCCGGCGCCGGCGCCGGCGCCGGCGCCGCTCGTGCGAACATTTACGTCCCGGCGCTGACGCAAGCGGTGTGCGTGACCACCAGCAAGGTGGCGTCGCGCTCGGGGCTCCAGACGTTTGAAGGGTACACCTCAGCCGGCGATCTGGTCCTCTTGACGGCGCAGGCCACCGGCTCACAGACGAGCTCAACGTCGTCGCAGTAGGCGCGTGGGCGCAGGCCGAGCGACAAGGCGAACGGGTTTCGTACTGAAGTCGCGGACGGTCGCGATCATTCAAAGCACAGTTCGTACCGGAGACACTTGGATTCCTGCGGACGAACGGCTCGATCATGGTCCATACGAACTCCGCAGACCTGGGCGCTTCAGCAGCCGAGTTCGGTGGAGGCTGTGCTGTCAATCCCCGGGTTGATGGGCGCGTTTGGGCAGCAGTGTTTTCGCCGGCGAGCGCGCCGACGGAGGCTCGGCTCAGCGTGTGTGTGAGTTCAGGAGTTCAGGCGGCCTGTTCGGCCTCTTCGGTCTGTTCCAGCGTGACTGAGTAACCGAGTGCTTCGAGTTGGTCTTCGAGAAACTCTGGTTCAAGCTGACTGACTGGTGGAGGGTCAGATCATCCCAGGTCCGTACGTTCAGGTCCGCCCCCGCAGCGATATGGCCGTGACGACGGTCGACTGTGGTTCTCCGATCATGGAACGACGCATCCGGAGAGCTGCAACGCGGCCGGAAAGCGCTGGGCGGAGGCGTGCCAGCACCTCGCGCTCTCCGCGACCGAGGGCGACCGCGCCCCGCATTATCCCTGGTCGGTCACGGCTGCCCACGATCAACGGATAGGTCATCCGGCGGAGCGGCATGCTCCCGTCGAGCACCGTCGCAGCCACGATGGAGTTGTAAGCAGCGTCGTAGATTGCCTGCGGGGTTGGTTGGATGCGATCGTCAGCGCCGTGGCGGGGCGACCCGTCATGGTCGACGAGTATCGCTGGGTCGTAGACCAGCCGCCATCCCTGCTGGCGCGCCCATGCACAGGCCAGGACCTCGAAATCGACCTGCGCGCCGTCTCCTCGCAGCACGCCTGGGGCTGGCAACGCCAGGGCTTCCGCACGGAAAGCCATGTTGACTCCCTTCAGCACCTCGACGTCGCGGGGCGGTCCGGTTCCGAGATGATGGTTGCCTATGAGTTTGCCCAGCCGGGTGAATCGCCCGACCGACCTAGTAAGAGGCCCGTCTTGCCCGGGAACGACGTCCCGGCCGCCGACGCCACCGATCGTCGACTCATCGAAGTGCGCGACGATCCGGGCCAGCCAGTCGGGCCGGGGCGAGGCGTCGTCATCGGTGAAAGCGACCACCGGGGACGCCGACGCGGCGATGCCCGCCGCCATAGCGGCAAGCACTCCAGGGGTCTGGACCTCAATGACCTCCAGGCTGTCGCGAGCTATTCCCGAATCGCGCAAGGCTCGCTTGCTGTCATGGTCGCCGGTTCGGATGACCACGATTACCCGCGCCGGGGCATGATGTTGGGCCGCGATCGCGAACAAGCAACGAACCAGAAGCGTCGGTCGCCGGAAGCTGGGAACGACTACATCCACTGCTGAGGGAAGGGTCAACGAGCCCGCGCGTGTCTGCTCGACTCGTTGCAAACGCTGACGCCGCCGTGGTGCGAGTCCACCGAGGCTGGCGACCGCCACGTCATCCCTTGCCACTCGCTTCCCGACGAGGAGCGCCACGCCCCCCGTCGCTGCGGCCCTCATCAGCACTGCGGAACGCGCGCATAGTCTCAGATCGCCGCTGCGCCTCGTCCGGCAGTAACCACCAGCTCAAGCGCCGCCGTCGCGACGGCCTCTGGGGAAAACAGGCGCTCAGCCTCCGCCCGGGCCAGGCGGCCCATGGCCGGTCCGTCCCCGTGCCGGAGGCGATTGAGCATCGCACGCACGCCGTCTTCGAGTGCGTCGATGTCACCCGCGCGTACGACGATGCAGCATTCTGCCGACACGTCCTCGGCCGCCCCGACCTCGTCGGTGGCGACGACGGGCACTCCGAGGGCGAGCGCCTCCCCCACGGTCAGCCCAAACGGCTCGTACTTCGCGGGCTGCAACAGGAGATCTGCCTGGGCTAGAAAGCCAGCCAGCTCGCGACGAGCCAGGAAACCGTGGTACCGGGCAATTCGGGTGTTGAGACCCGCAAGGAGCGGACGGTAATCCGACCACAGCGTATCGGCACCGACAAGCTCCAGGGTCACGTCGCCCTCCAGGTCGGTGAGGCGGTGGGAGAGTTCCACCACCAGCTCCAGTCCCTTGCGGGCGGACATGCGGCTCACGAACGCGATCCGCAAGGGTCCAACGCGCTCGGCGCGGGGAACTGGTCGGAGCTCGCCGAGATCGATCGGGTTTCGGACCAGCGTCACCCGAGCGGGGTCCACGCCATAATCCTGAATGAGCTGCTCCCCGAAGCGCCGGGAGATAGCCGCGACTTGGGCAGCGAGACGGATATCGCGTCGTTGGCGGCTGGCTCTCACGGTAAGCAGGCATTCGACGAGAACCCGTCGCCAGAGGGGCTCGCAGCGTGCCGCGAGATGCCGCTCGCGTCGCACCCACCGGAGCTCGCCCGCGATGTGAGTCTCGGGCTGCACGATCAGAGGTGGCAGTTGATCCATGTAACGACGCATTCCGAAGAGCTCTATCGTCGAGAACTGGTAGATCGCGTCGTACGGCCGGCGGCGGTGCTGCTCTCGTAGCAATGAACTGAGACGCCGCCGAGCCCATACTCGGTAGGCCAGCCCGGTGATCATCTTGCTTGCGCGGGTGTTGCTATACCAGCGGTCGTATCGCCAGCCGGTGTCGAAGTTGACAAGGCGCACGCCTGGGAGGACCGCCAGCCGTTCGGAAAGCTCCTCGTGTGGGCCGCTCGCATAGCAGTCAACCTCGCATCCTCGGCGGGCGAGAGCATCCATAAGGAGCCAAGCGCAGCCGGCGACGCCACCTCCGCGCTCCGGTTCGGCTCCCAGCCACGCTATACGAAGTGGCTTCTTGCCGGCGGGCGCTTTAGAATCCGGCTCAGGCGGTGAAGCAGGCCCGCGCAGCGTGATGGCGAGGGACACGACCAACTGCGCGGCCGCCAGCAGGGCGAACCGGACCGCTCGTCTAGGCGAGCCGTGGAGCACATGCTCTTCCGTGAGCAGCCGCTGCCACTGGCGAGCCACCCGTATCAGCGGACCCCACCGGACCGACCAGCGAGGTGGCCGGGTCTGAGGGTGCCTGAAGTGCAACCGCCACTCGGACTCGACAAAGCGGCCGCGCCGGGCGACTTCACGTATCCCAATCGACCGAGGTAGGTGCTGCACAACCATCTGAGATTCGTAGCGCAGCTCACCGATCTCCTGTATGCGATGACCCAGGTCCCGATCCTCGGCGGCCGGATAAGGGAAGCTCGTATCGAACCCTCCGACCCTCTCGAGAGCAGTCCGGCGGTACGCGATGTCGCATGTGAGGTAGTTGCCGAGGCCATCGCTGCGGACGCTGTACTCATAGAGCGGGTCAAATGGCGGAGACTCAACGCGGCCGACGATTCCCACAGCGTCAGGGAACCGCTCGAGCGCTCCAACCGCTGCCTGGAGCCAGCCCGGCTGCGGGATCGTGTCGTCGTCCGTAAAAACCACGATCGCACCGACGGCGCGCGCGATCCCAGCATTGCGCGCCGCAGCGGGTCCGCGGCCGGCACCTTGTACGAGCGTGATCCGCTCGTCACCGTCGACGATCGCGTCGACCGCGCACCCGGCATCGTTGACGACCACGACCTCAAACTCCGTATCGAGCTGCTGGTCAAGCACCGCCCGCAGGCAGCGACGCAAGAGCTCGGGGCGATCCTTCGTCGCGATGACGACCGAGACAGCGGGGGTCGTCACGTTTTTCGCTTGAACCATTCGCCCATAGTCTGACGCCCCCGCCGCGATTCCACGTTCCCGGTCTGTGCGAGACTCGATCCATGCCGCCGCTCAATGTGACGATCGTTGCGCACGACGTCGGCACGTCCGGCGGTATGGAGGGGCAGCTCGGCATTCTCACCCAGGGGCTATTGGACGCGGGTGTCCGCGTGACCGTCATCACTCGGCGGTGTGGTCTCACGGCGCATCCGCTGCTGACGGTCCGTCGCGTCCGGACCCCGCGTCGACCGTTTCCCCTCGGTTACCCATTGTTCGCGCTCGCCGGCTCGTGGGCGCTACGCCGTCACCGATCAGGCATCGTGCATGCCACCGGCGCAATCGTGATTCCGGCGGTGGACTGCGTCACGGTGCACTTCTGCCACGCCGCGTACCGTGATCTCGGCGGTGGGTCGAGACCAAGCGGCCCGGGCAGGCTCCGTCAGCTGAGCGCTCACACGTCGGGCAAGATGGCCATTTTTGCCGAGCATTGGTGCTATCGCCCTTCACGCGCGCGCAGCGTGATCGCGGTTTCCGCCGGCGTCGGAGAAGAGATGCGGCAGCACTTTCCGGCTCTCGCTGACAGATTGCAAGTGATCCCGCACGGTGTCGACAGCGAGCGTTTCAAACCGAATCCGGTTGCCCGCCGGAGCGTCCGCGCTCAGCATGGGCTCGCCGCGGATGACCTGGTGGCTGTGTTCGTCGGTGGGGACTGGAAGCGCAAGCGGTTGGCGCTGGCGATCGATGCGATCGCACAGACGGATCGCTGGAAGCTGTTGGTTGTCGGAAGCGGCCACCGGCCCGCCTATGAGCAGCGCGCGCGGGACCGCGCAGTCGCCGGGCGCGTGTGCTTCGCCGGTCCGACCGATGACGTTCCCGCGTATCTGGCAGCCGGTGATGTGTTCCTCTTGCCGACCGAGTACGAGACGTTCTGCCTGGTCGCGTTTGAGGCGGCAGCCGTCGGGCTGCCAGTGCTCGTCAGTCGGGTGAGTGGCCCTGACATGCTGGTCGAGCCCGGGGTAAACGGCGAATTCGTCGATGATGACGCTGGACGGACGGCTCGCCTGCTCAGCGCGTACTCCGATCGGCAGCGACGTGTCGCCCACGGAGAGGCTGCCCGTGCTCGTGCTCGGTCGTTCACCTGGGATCAGGCCACCGCGGCGCACAGGGCCCTTTATCAGCGACTAACCAGCACGGACCACAACTCTGCGTCTTAGTCGCGAACGCAGGCGCGGAGCGCAAGGGACCAAGAGCTTAGGCAGTTAGAGTAGGGTTGCCTTGAGGCCGGGCACTTGAGTGCGTCCGCGCGGCTAGCCCTCGGCTAGCGCTAGGAGCGTGGGTCAGTAACCGCCTATGCGGGGCGGTTGAGTAGTCAAGCGTTCCCGCGGAGACGTCCGGTGCGTTTAAGACGATTCCTGGTGCACGCGACCAGGAGGATCGGATATGGCGGTGGCGCAGGAGCGGTTGGTGGAGGTGGAGGCGGACGAGTCGGTGGTGGCTGACCGCCGGGCGGTGGGTGAGGAGAAGACCTTTCGTCGGTATGACCCCGATCAGGTGTTGTTGATGGCGCCGGTGTTGCAGGAGTGGATTCCGGAGGGTGATCTGGCGCATTTCGTGTCTGACCTCGTGGAGTCCGGGACGCTTGACCTTGCGGCGATCTATGACTCTTATGAGGAGGAGCGTGGCTTTCCTCCGTATGACCCGCGGTTGATGGTCAAGCTGCTGCTCTACGGGTACGCGAACGCGGTGATGTCCTCGCGCAAGCTGGAGCGCGCGACGTTCAGGGATGTGGCGGTGCGGATGTTGTGCGCTGACCAGCACCCTGATTACCGCTCGATCGCAAGGTTCCGCAAGCGGCATCTGGAGGCGTTGGGCGAGTTGTTCGTGCAGGCGCTGCGGTTGTGCAAGCAGGCGAAGCTGGTCGGGCTTGGGAGCTTGGCGTTGGATGGGACGAAGCTGCGCGCGAACGCTTCGCGGCATAAGGCGATGAGCTACGAGCGGATGGTCACCAAGGAGCAGCGGCTCGAGGCGGAGATCGCGGTGTTGCGCGAGAACGTAGGGGCGTTGCTGTCGGAGGCCGAGCGCATCGACGCTGAGGAGGATGAGCGCTTCGGTGCTGACCGGCGTGGGGATGAGCTGCCCGAGGAGTTGCGGCGTCGCGAGACGCGGCTGGCGAAGATCAAGGAGGCGAAGCAGGCGCTCGAGGCGGAGGCGCGCGCGGCGGAGACCGCCCGCCGCGCTGAGCTTGAGGCGCAGGGCAAGCAGCCGCGGGCGCCGCGCGATGGACGCGACCCGTTCGCGCCGAAGCCGACGGCGCAGCGGAACTTCACCGATCCGGAGTCCAAGATCATGAAGACCGCCGACGGGTCCTATCACCAGTGCTACAACGGGCAGGCGGTCGTGGACTCCGTGGCTCAGGTGATCGTGGTCGCCGAGCTCTCAGACCAAGCGGCCGATCAGCGCCAGTTGGAGCCGGCGCTCGAGCAGTTAGATGAGAACCTCGAAGCGATCGACGCCGAGTTGCCCGACGGTGCGGTGCTGATCGCCGATGGCGGTTACTTGTCCGAGGAGAACGTCAAGGCGTGCGAGCAGCGCGGAGTCGATCCGTTCATCGCGACCGGCCGCTTCAAGCATGATGAGCCGCAGCCGCCGGCGCCGCGGGGGCCGATCCCCAAGGACGCCACCCCGAAGCAGCGGATGGCGCGCAAGACCAGGACCAAGAAGGGCCGCAAGATCTACAGCCGGCGCAAGGCGATCGTCGAGCCGGTGTTCGGCCAGATCGGCACCGTCCAAGACGGCCGCCGAGTCCTGATCCGCGGCAAACCAGCCGCCCGCGCCCAATGGCGACTGGAGTGCGCGATCCACAACCTGCTCAAGCTGCACCGCGCAGGCGGCCTGGCGATCCTGAACACCAGCTGACAAGCCTCGGGGACGGCTCCCCAAGGCCAGGAGCCGCCCCAACCGTCAACCCACCCCGGCGAGCGACCCGCAGACCACTGTCACCGCCGCCCGTCACCACCATCAACACCACCGATCTTCGCTGCTCACCCGCCCGGCGAGCCGATAGCGACCCACGCTCCTAGCCCTCGGCTAGCGCTAGCCAAAGGTACTGGGCAGCGGGCCCCACGCCCCCCTGAGCATGCCCGCCTGCAGCCGGCGCCCAGAACGGGGATGAGCAGTTGTCGTCGTCCGTGACGGTATGAACTCGCCGCTAGCAGCCTCGCATCCACGCTTGGCGAGCCACCCGTACGCGTGATCCACCAGCAGCTCCCGCACCGGCGAGCCGCCTCGGCGACGACAGCCCGACGCTCTTTGTCGTCGACGAGGATCCCTACGGCTGAAGCCTCTGCTTCGCGAGGGCCAGCGGAGATGATGTGATCGCGTCGGTCCGGCGATAGCTTGATGCCGCGGCCGGACGGCCTACGCCCGCGCCCGAATACGTCGAGCGCCTCTGGGGCATCCGCCGGCGAAGGAGCGGATGGTGCGCTAAAACTTGTGGCCTATGCTCTTCATCTTGTTCAGTGTCGTGAACCCAACCGGTCGTCCATGAGTGACGCGATACAACCGGTCGTCCATGAGTGACGCGATACCGGGATCCGCTCGCAGCGAGCTGACCTTCCTCGATTACCTGCGTCCCGTCTGGCGCTTCAAGCTGATCGTGCTGCTCGTGGTCGTTTTGGCGGCTGGGGCCACATACGTATACACGAACAGCGAAACCAAGGCCTACCAGGCTTCGACGCAGCTCTACGTCGGCCAGTCCAGTCTCCAGCAGCTGCTCAGCCCGACCGCCGCTGCTCAGTCCCCGACCACCGTTGCCGATCAGGCGCTTCTGCTAACGACGCCAGCCGTTGCCAACGCCGTGCGCACGAACCTGAAGCTAACCGAGTCGCCGGAAGCCCTCCTCAGCACGATCCAGGTTGTTCCGAGCGCAACTACCGACTTCCTGACCATCACCGGCAAGAGCACGAATCCCAACCTCGCTGCCGGGCTCGCCAACGGATTCGCTCGGGCCTACCTCCAGGTCGCAGGCGGTAACCTCGTGAGCAGCGCCCGGTCATCGTTGCAGTCCGTCGAGAGTCGCCTCCAGCATCTCGCTGCCGGAAGCGCAAACTCGGCTGTCCGCCTGGGGCTTCGACAGCAGATCGCCACGCTCGAGGGCATCATCAGCAGTCCCCCTGCCGTGGGCATGCAGCTGAGTCCGGCGGCCGTCCCCGATGTCCCGGTATCGCCCACGCCCACACGCGACGGCATCTTCGCCGGTGCGCTCGCGCTCGTGCTCGCTGTGATTCTCTCGTACCTCTTCGATCGCGGTGATCGTCGCGTCCGCCATCGCGACGAACTCGAGTCGCTGTTCGAGCTCCCGGTGCTGGCCAACGTGCCGCACGTTCGTCACGCCGATCCGGCCCCGGAGGATCCATCCGGGACTCCGCCCGCTCTCCGCGAGCCGCTCCGAGCTCTGCGAGTAAGCCTCGACATCGCCCGAGCTGCCTCGAATGGCGAGGTCATCAATGACAAAGTGATCCTGGTCACCAGCGCTCTCCCCGCCGAAGGGAAGTCGACAGTAGTGCGCAACCTTGCGATCAGCTATCGAGAGGCGGGCGCACGCGTCGCCGTACTGGAAGCCGACCTACGGCGTCCGGTGCTAGCGGGTCAGTTCGGTGTCGAGCAGGGGCCCGGCCTGAGCGACGCGCTCGCCGATGGCGGGGCCCTGTTCATGCAGCGAGTACCAGACGGCGCGGAGTCGCCTTTGCGGCAACCAGGAAAGATCGACGTCGCAGTCGCCGGCGCCACTCATGATGACCCGACGGTGCTGCTGACCGCAGCACGCCTACGGGTGGTGATATCGCGTCTCGCAGCCCACTACGACATCGTGCTTGTGGACTCCCCGCCGTTGCTGGCGGTCAGCGACGGCCTGCCGTTGTTGGGCCTAGCCGACGGCGTGCTCCTGGTAGCGCGCGCTGGCACGGTCACTCGTCCGGCGGCCGCACGCGTCCGGGCGACCGTCGACCGCGTGAACCGCGTCGCCCCCGTGCATCTGCTCGGCATCGTCGCTAACGACGTCGTCGATGAGCTCGCCGCCTACTACGGTGGCTCGTACTACGGTACGCGCGCAGCGGCCAGCTCGGCGAACCGCACATCGGATCTCGCCGCACCGTGAGGATTGCTACAGCCGGCTCCGTCCCGGGAAGCGCTGCTTCGCCTGGACCGAGGGCCGTCTGGGCCGTTTCGTTTGGCGTCGTCGTCGTGGTCGCGGTCCTGATCGCGACACGGGTCGGGGCTCCGAGCCTCGGACTGGCCCTGGGTCTCGCAGCTGGTATTGGAGTGACGGCCTGGATGTTCTTCAGCGAGCGCATGGAAGGACCGCTCGTCGTGTTTCTGCTCTATCTGGGTCTGCTCGACGGTTTTCTAAAGCTGCGAACGAACTCGTCGGCGATCACGCTCGGACGGGACGCCCTGCTGTATGTGATCGTGTTGGGATTTCTCGCGCGCGGTGCGTTACGGCGCCGGCCACTCCGGTTGCCGCCACTGAGCGGCTGGGTACTGGCGTTCGTCGTCGTTGCCCTAGTGCAGCTCGCCAACCCGGCTAGTCACGGGCTGCTGCACACTCTCGGCGCCCTCCGTCCGCATCTCGAGTTCGTCCCGCTGTTCTTCATCGGCTACGCGGTTCTCAAGACTCGTGCACGGCTGCGGACCTTCCTCGTGATCATGCTCATGATCGCCACGGCAAACGGAATCGTTGGCGTAATCCAACTCAATCTCTCGCCCGCTCAGCTGGCGTCGTGGGGACCGGGGTACGCCAATCGGATCAACGGCGTGGGGGTCTCAGCCCGGACGTACAGCAGCTCCGCCGGCGCGCGAACGCGGCCATTCGGGCTGGGGGGTGACTCTGGGGTCGGAGCGGCATGGGGGATGCTGGCGCTCGGGGGCGCCCTCGCGCTCGTCTCACTCGGAACGCGGCGGCGGGGCGGATGGATCTCGCTCATGCTCTGCGTAGGTCCTCCTTTGGCGATCATCAGCGGGGAGGAGAGATCCCTGCTTGTCGTCGCTGTGGTTGCTCTGGTCGCTTTCCTCGCATTCGCGACGACGCCGAGACGCCTGCTTCCGACGTTGGGCGCTGTGGTGCTCGGGCTGGCTGCCGTCGTCGTCGTCGTCGCCTATATCAGCAGCGTGTCCGGCGCTGGAGTATTTGACCGCTATGAGACGATCACCCCCGGCAAGCTGGCGTCCACGACGAGTCAGGATCGTGGCGCGTCATTCGCCACGATACCGGGATTAATCGCTCACCATCCGCTCGGAAATGGGCTGGGCTCGGCCGGCCCCGCCGCTGGCTTCGCTGGGGGTGGCAACACCGGAAGCAACGGTGAGACCGAACCTGGATTCCTACTCAGCGAGCTAGGTATCCCCGGCTTGGTGGTCGTGTACGGCTTCATGCTCCACCTGTTGTTCCTGGGCGTGACCCGCATCCGGCGCCTCGACCCGGATACACGAATCTTCGTCGCGGCGCTACTGGCCGGGATCGTCGGACTGCTCATCCTCGGGATATCGTCGACGACCACGGCGACGTCGCCGGAGTCTCCGTATCTATGGTTTGCTGGTGGGGCCTTGAGCTACTGGCTGACGACGCGCGTGAGGCCCGCGAAGCAGGTGCGCAGCGATTGGCAGCCGGGCCCGCGAATCGCGAACGGATGACGCCATCAGCGCTGCGGCCGCGCCCCTCCCAGCCTCTCCCTTCGCGACCTGCTTCGGCCGAGGCACGAAGACCAGCTCAGTCGAGGAGTGGCCGGCCGCGTGTGCTTGTTATCACGCCCGACTTTCCGCCCGCAAAAGGTGGGATCCAGATCCTCAGCCACCGCATCGCCTCGTCGTTCGAGACGCTCAAGCCGACCGTCGTGACCCTCGGACACCCTGACGCCGTTACGTTCGACCAGGGGCAAACGTTGAAGATCGTGCGCACGCGCAGGAGACGCGGCACACGTGCTTTCACCGTCCTCGGTCTGAACGCGGAAGCAGTTAACGTCGCGCTTCATGAGCGCCCGGATGTGGTTCTGAGCGCGCATATCGTGGTCAGCCCCGCAGCAGCGCTGCTGCGTCACCACCTTGGGATCCCGTTCGTGCAGTATGTCGATGCGAAGGAGATCGGAGCCAAGCCCCAGCTCGCGCACTTCGCGATGACCCGCGCCGATCGGATCGTGGCGATCAGCCGATACGCGCAGGACTTGGCAATGGCCGCGGGCGCCAGCGCCCACCGGGTCGTCCTGATTCATCCGGGGGTCGACGTGCCTGCAGCAGCTCGCATGGAACGCTGGCAGGGTGGTCCGCCGACGGTGCTCACCATCTCTCGGCTGGAGGACCGGTATAAGGGCCACGACGTCATGCTCCGAGCGTTGCCGATCGTCAGGGCTGCGGTGCCCGATACTCGTTGGCGTGTCATTGGCGACGGGTCGCTGCGCCCGGACCTCGAGAATCGCGTGCGGGCCATGGGCCTGGGCGACGCGGTGCAATTCCTCGGTTCGGTTAGCGACGAGGCTCGCGACGAGGAACTCGACCGTGCTGGTGCGTTCTGCATGGTCAGCCGCCTGCCCGCCGGAGGGTTGGCCGGCGAGGGGTTTGGCATCGTCTACCTTGAGGCGAGCGCGCATGGTCTGCCAGTGGTTGCGGGAGCGGTCGGCGGAGCGACGGATGCCGTTGTACATGGCAAGACCGGACTCCTCGTCGATCCCGAAGACCACCGTGCGGTAGCCGACGCGCTCGTGGCGCTGCTGTCCGATCGTGAGCTCGCCGCTCGTCTGGCGCGCGGTGGGAGGGCGCGTGCGGAGCGCTTGACGTGGGAGGCAGCCGGGGCCAGCGTCGAAGCAGAGCTGCTGGGTCTCATCGGATGAACGTCCTATGCGTCAACCACACTGGCGCAATGAGCGGCGCCGAGCGGTCCCTGCTCGACCTGCTCGCCGGTCTCGTGGAGTGCGTTAATGTGCGGCTCGCCTGTCCGCCCACTGGTCCGTTGGCCGGCGCGGCCCGGAAGCTCGGTGTGCCGGTCGATGAGATATCCGGAGTCGACGGTAGCCTGAGGCTTCATCCGCGCGAAACCCCGCTTGCTGTTGGCCGGTTGAGCGTCGCTGCCGCCCGTACTGCCCGCCATGCGCGGCTCATGGGCGCCGATGTGATCCACGCAAACTCAATCCGGGCAGGTCTGCTGACCGTTCCCGCTGCGCGGATGACGGCCATTCCCGCCGTGGTGCACCTTCGCGACCGACTACCGCGCTCGACTGTGGCCGACTCCTCGTTGCGATTTATCGCCGGCGGCGCTCAGGTTGTCGTCGCTAACTCCAGATATACCGCGGAAGGCATGCGGGTGGTCACCGAGCGTGGTCGTTTGCGGGTCGTTTACAACCCCGTCGATCTGACCCACTTCGATCGCTTGGAGGTCGATCGCATCGCGTCGCGGGCACATTTGCGGCTTACGGACGGGGCGTTCGTGCTGGCAGTCATTGGTCAGATCACCCCTTGGAAGGGCCAACACGAGGCGGTGCGGATTCTGGCCCGGCTATGCAGAATGGGGCGCGATGTGCACCTTCTGATTGTGGGTGAGCCAAAGTTCGTGTCCGCGGCGACCCGGTACGACAACCGTGCATATTATGCAGAACTTGAGCGGATCATCCGAGACCAGAGAGTCGAAGATCGCGTGCATATTCTGGGCGAACGCGCTGACGTTCGTGAGATCATGGGGTCGCTCGACGCGCTTCTCGTGCCTTCATGGGAAGAGCCCTTCGGGCGGGTCGTGGTGGAGGCGATGGCGCTCGGCGTACCCGTAGTGGCCACGAGCGTTGGTGGCCCGGCTGAGATCATCCGCAACAACGTTGACGGGATACTGTTGGCCCCTCGCGATCCAGCGCATTGGGCGACCGCGGTCGCACGGCTTGTCGAGTCGCCGGATCTGCGTGTGACGTTGGGCGCCGCAGCTGCGCGACGCGCCCAGGATTTCGCCCTGCCGAGGCACGTCTCGGCGATGCGTGAGATCTACGAAGAAGCAGGCAACCGCAGTCGGCGCCGCGCGAGCCGAAACTATAGGAGTAGCGCTCCGACGACCTGATGACAAGCGCTTTGGCTAGCGTGCCAGTCGTCCTCTGCCGCCACTAGACGCAGGTAGCTCGCCTGTCAGCACATACGCTCCGCGTAGGTATAGCTGAGCGGTGGAATCAGTAGCGACCCAGTCTGTCGCGCCACGACTGCGTGCGCTCCGACGCGTGGACGGGACCGCGCTTGTCACATGGGCGCTGGCGGGCGGGCTCGTGTTGTATCTCGGTCTCGACGACGGCGGCTACGGTACCGTCGTGAGTAGCCAGGTCGGGCTGGTGCTGTGGTGGATCGTGCTGGTCGGCGCCGCTTGGGAGGTGCTTCCTACTGGGCGGCTGACCCGAGTCGCATGGGCCGCGCTGGCGCTGTTTGGCTGCTTCGTCGCTTGGACGGCTGCTTGCCTCGACCTGGTCGCTCAGTTCGGAGCGAAGTCTCCAGGACGTCTCGCTCGTGGCCTCATACCTCGGAGTGTTGCTGCTTGCGATCGCGGCCCACCGGGACCGCGAGCGAGCGGTGCGCCACAGCGTGAACGCCATCGGCGCAGCGGTCACGATCGTTGCGGCGCTCGCGGTGGTCTCGCGTCTGGCCCCGACCGCATTCCCCGCCGCGCACGTCACGGCAGGGTTCCTGGGCGGGGGAGAACGGGGACGCCTCGGCTGGCCGCTCAACTACTGGAACGGCCTTGCCGCGCTGGTCGCGCTCGGACTGCCGCTGAAGCTCTCGATCCCGACCTCTGCGCGCACGCTGCGCATGCAAGCCGCTGCTGCCGGGGCGATCCCTCTCCTTGCCTTGTGTGCCTACCTTACGTTCTCGCGCGGCGGTTCGGTCGCTTCAGGTGTCGCCGTGCTGGCGTTCCTGGTGCTCGTCCCGGATCGCGTCCCGAAGCTTGCGACAGCGCTCACCGCCGCGGCGGGAAGCGCGATCCTGATTGCCGGGGCGGCGCACCGCGCTGCGCTCGAGCATGGTTTGAGCGATCACGCCGCGTCTGTTCAGGGACGGCAGCTGCTAGTCGCGATCGTGCTCGTCTCCGCAGCGGTGGCGCTCGCGCAAGCGGGGATCGGACTCGCCGCGCGCCATGGGACGCTCCCGCGCGCGCTACGGATCTCACGGAGACGTGCGCGGGTGCTGCTCGCCGCGGGGATCGTTGTGGCGCTGATCGCGGGGCTGGCGGCGGGAGCGATATCGGAGCTCTCACGCACCTGGAACGACTTCAAGAACCCGACAGGAACACTCTATTACGGTCAGCCTGGGCGCTTCGCTAGCCTTAGCGGCGACGGCCGCTACCAGTACTGGAAAGTCGCGGTGCAAACGGCCAACGGCCATGTGCTCACCGGGTCGGGTCCGGGCGCCGTCGAGCTCCTGTGGCTCCCGCGCGCGACTTTGCCCGCGTAGGTCGTCAACGCCCACTCGCTGTACTTCGAAACCTTGGCCGAGGTCGGAGCCGTCGGGCTTGCGCTGCTCGTCGGCTTCTTCTTGCTGGTCTTGGGCGCGGCGGTGAGGCTGGTGGTGCGCTCCGACCACGAGGCGGGAGCTCGTGCTGCTGGTGCAGCGGCTGCGCTGCTTGCGTTCATGGTCTCGGCGGCCGTCGACTGGGTGTGGCAGCTGCCGGTGCTGCCGGCGGCGTTTCTACTGCTGGCCGCCGCCGTATTGGCGCCCGCGCCCCGCCCCGCGTCTGTCCGCCAGCTCGTAATCGCATCGCCGCCGGGGGAAGCTGGAACCGGCGCGCGGCGTCGCCGGCTTCCGGTGTGTGTCGCGACCGCGCTGATCGCGATTGTCTGCCTGTTTGCGATTGGCGTTCCACTGACAACGGTGACCGCTGTGCGAAACAGCCAGGCGGCAGTCGTCGCCGGCGACACGACGTCGGCTCTCGTGAACGCCCGCTCCGCCGCGCGACTCGAGCCGGGCTTCGTCTCGGCGCAGTTGCAGCTCGTCTCGGTCCGCGGGCTCAAACATGAGTTTTCCGCTGCCCCCGGGGCAGCACGCGCCACGACGCGCGATGAGCCGCAGACTTGGCTCGCCGCTCTTTCAGGGATGACCGACAACCTGAGACCGACTCTGAGCTGACGGCGCAGGAGCGCGCGGTGTGCCGTCAGGGCGCCGTCGGCCCGGTAGCACACCGACGGAGCCGGCGCGAGCGTCGCGCCGGCCGCTCTCGTGTTGCTGCCCGCAGGATGCAATGAGCACGTGAGGTCAGGTGAGCTTCCAGTTGACGGCGAACGTGGCGGGCGTCCGGCCAGTCTCGAACAGCCCTTCGAGCGCCTCAACTTCGGTCCTGGGGTGGTTGGCCAGACCACGGACCTGAAGGTTGAATCCGTTCGGGGTGGGAAAGACCCCGGGCGTCTCATTCGGTCATTCTGCCAACGTGGTGACCGTCGCACCTGCGATCCTCTGTGATGCGGCGGTCGATGCCGGCGCCCTCAGCGGATGAAGCATTGGACACCCCAGCAGGTCGCCGAGGCGGCCCGAGCGCGCCTGATCGCGCCCGCGCCGCATGCGACGGGACCTGAGCGCGTGACGATCGACTCGCGAGACGCCGGCCCCGGCGCGCTGTTCGTCGGACTCACAGGCGAGCACGAGGACGGGGGCCGGTTCGCGCCCCAGGCCCTGGCGGCCGGCGCCTGGGGGGTCCTGACCACCCCCGAGCACGCCCACGCGGCTCAGTGCGCGCCGTCCGGGGTGCTGCTGGCGGCCGACGATCCGCTGAAGGCCCTGCAAACCCTCGCCACCGCCTGGCGCCAACAGCTCGGCGCCCAGGTGATCGGCGTCACCGGCTCGACGGGGAAGACCTCCACCAAGGATCTCCTTAGCGCGCTGCTAACCCCGTACCGCCGCACCGTCGCCTCGCGGGCCAACTTCAACACCGAGATCGGATTGCCACTGGAGATCCTGGCCGCCCCCGCCGGCACCGAGGTGCTGATCCTGGAGATGGGGATGCGCGGGGTGGGCCAGATCGCCGAGCTGGCGGCGATCGCCCAGCCCGACGTGGCGGTGATCGTCAGCGTTGGGCCCGTGCATCTGGAGCTGCTGGGCACCGTCGAGGCGGTCGCCGCCGCCAAGGCCGAGCTGATCGCCGGCCTGAAACCGGGGGGGACGGCGATAACCCCGGCCGCCGAGCCGCTGCTGGATCCCCACCGGCGGACTGACGTCACCAACGTCAGCTTTGGCCCCGGCGGCGATGTGCGCCTGACCGGCGAGACCGCCACCACGGTTCAGATCGACGCCCAGGGCGAGCCGATCGAGCTTCAGGTCCCGTTCACCCAGGCCCATCTGCGGACCAACCTGCTGGCCGCCGTGGCGGGCGCGCGGGCGGTCGGCGTGACCCCGAGCGGCCGCGTGGAGGTCTCGTTCTCGGCCGGCCGGGGCCAGCGGACAGAGCTCCCCGGCGGCGTGACGATCATCGACGACTGCTACAACGCCAACCCAATGTCGATGCGCGCCGCCCTGGACGATCTGGCCGCCACCGCCTCTCTGAGGGACGGTGCGCGCACCGTCGCCGTGCTGGGCGACATGCTGGAGCTCGGCCCCGGCGAGCGTGAATACCACGCGGAGATCGGCGCTCACGCCGCGGCGAGCGGCGTCGAGCTGCTGGTCACGGTCGGCCCGCTGGCGGCGGCGATGGCCGACGGCTATGACGGCGAGCGCCACGCGGTCGCCGACGCGGGGCAGGCCGCCGCCCTGCTCCCGGATCTGATCGCGCCCGGGGATGTCGTCCTGGTCAAGGCCTCACGCGGGGTCGGCCTGGAACTGGTCTGTGGCGCGCTGCTCGAAGGGGCCAGGGCATGACGGGATCAAGCTCGGGGCGGGTGCTGATCGCCGGCACCGCGTCGCTGTTGATGTGCCTGTTCTTGAGCCCCAAGTTCATCGAGTTCCTGCGCCGCCGGGAGTTCGGGCAGAACATCCGTGAGGACGGACCCCAGGGTCACAAGACCAAGGCGGGCACGCCGACGATGGGCGGGATCATCATCTTCGCCGCGATCGCGGTCCCCTATCTGCTGCTGTCCGAGCGGTCATGGCTCTCGCTGGGGGTGTTCGGGGTCGCGCTGGCCTGCGCGCTGCTGGGCTTCGCCGATGACTACACCAAGATCGTCAGGCGCCGCTCGCTGGGGCTGCGCGCGCGGACCAAGCTGGTGGTCACCGTCGCGATCTCGCTGGGGCTGTGGTGGGTGGCGACCCAGAAGGCGGCGATCGCGCCGACGGTCGATCTGCGCTTTGTCGATGTCAGCGTCGACCTCGGGCCGCTGTATCCCGTGTTCATCTACCTGGTCGTGGCGGGGACCACCACCGCGGTGAACTTCACCGACGGGCTGGATGGCCTGGCCGCCGGCTGCGCGGCGATCGCGCTGCTGGCCTACATCGGGATCACGTTCATCACCTCCGGCGGGCACGAGCGCGATCTGACGCTGCTGGCCGCCTGCCTGGTGGGGGCGTGCATCGGGTTTCTGTGGTTCAACAGCTTCCCGGCCTCGATCTTCATGGGCGACACCGGATCGCTGGGGCTGGGCGGGGCGATCGCCGGCTTGGCGATCATGACCAACACCGCGGTGCTGCTGATCCTGATCGGCGGGATCTTCGTGATCGAGGTGCTGTCGGTGGTGATCCAGGTGTTCTCGTTTCAGGTGTTCCGCAAGCGGGTCTTCCTGATGGCGCCGATCCACCACCACTTCGAGCTGCAGGCCTGGTCTGAGACGAAGATCATCCTGCGCTTCTGGATCGTGGCCGCCGCCTGCGGCGCGATCGGCTTCACCGTGTACCAGCTCAGCATCCGCGGCTGAGGCCCTAATTGGGGGACGGCTGGTAACGTTCTCCCAATGGAAACCAGGATCGACTCGGTCGGACGGATCGTCGTCCCCAAGCCCCTGCGCGATGCGCTGGGTCTCACCCCCGGGTCGACGGTGGACATCTCGCGCTACGGCGGCGGTCTTCAACTGCTCCCGACGGGACGCACGGCGCGACTGGTCGATGAGTCAGGGGTGCTGGTGGCCACCGGCGACACCGTGATCGACGACGACGTCGTTTTCGGGCTGATCGACACCGCACGTCGTTGACCGCGCTTGGGCTTGACACGAGCGTCGCGGTTCCGCTGCTCGTGCAGACTCACCACGCGCATGCCGCCGTGGTTGGCTGGTGGCAGGGCCGCGAGGTCGCGCTCAGCGGTCACGCCCTGGCCGAGACGTATTCCGTGCTCACCAGACTGCCCGGTGACCTGCGGCTGGCGCCCGCCGATGCGGCGCGGCTGATCGGCGAGCGGTTCGTTGACCCGTTTGTCCTCGGGCCTGAGGTGGCCCGGCGCCTCCCAGAAGTGCTGAGTCGGCTTGGGATCGCCGGCGGCGCCGTGTATGACGCGCTTGTGGCACTGGCGGCCGTCGAGCACCGTGCGAGCCTGGCCACGCGCGATACCCGGGCCAAGGGCACCTACGAGGCGGTCGGAGCCCACGTCATAGTCGCTGGGTGATCCCCCGAGCGCGGGAGGCCGCTCATCATGCGCGTTGGCCCAAGGCCCCCACATTTACTGTGATGCTGTGATACTGTGACCACGGTGGAAATGTGAAGAACATCACTCTGTCTGTGCCCGACGACGTCTATCGAGACGCCAGAGTCCGCGCCGCCGAGCGTGGGAGCTCGGTGAGCGCTCTCGTCGCTGAGTACCTCCGCTCGCTCTCCGATCGGGAAGCCGAATTCGACCGCCTCGAGGCCCAGCAGCATCAGGTCCAGCGGGAGATCGATCGCTTCAGCGCCCGGGATCGCCTCGACCGCGACGAGATCCACGACCGTGCGCTTCGTTGATACCGACGTCCTGCTCTACGCAATCTCACGTGATCCAGGGGAACAGGACAAGGCGCAACGCGCCAACGACATCCTCGCAGGCCGAGATTTGGCGCTCTCGGTCCAGGTCCTCCAAGAGTTCTACGTTCAGGCCACCCGCGCCAACCGCCCGGATCCACTCACTCACGAGCACGCCGCGAAGCTGGTCGAATCATTCCTGCGCTTCCGGGTCCAGGAGCTCACGACCGCGGTAATGCTCGCGGCTCTGGCGACGCGTCAGCGATTCGGTATCTCCTACTGGGACGCGGCGATCCTCGAAGCGGGGCGGACGCTTGGATGTGACGTCGTGCTCTCAGAAGACCTGAGCGACGGCCAAGACTATGCCGGAGTCCGGGTCCAGAACCCATTCAAGGGACGCTGACGCCGCGCGCCGTGCGTGCGATCCTGAAAGCGGCAAGCCCAGCCGATCTCAGTCAAGCGATTCGCCGGAGGGGGCTTGGCCGCGGCGTCGTGCTGGATGTCCTGGGGCTTAGCGCGTCTTCCAGCGCAGCCACGGCGCCAGGAACGGCTCGGCGATCCAGGCACGTCCGCCGTCGCGGCCGACCAGCTCGGAGCGCTCCAGGCTCTGCAGCGCCCGCTGGATGCTTGACACCGACGGCAGGGCGTGGCGCCGGC